>PDWJ01001628.1_pt1 | contig 26915 bp, 26 predicted proteins | sample 1430881 | NCBI WGS metagenome assembly PDWJ01 (sample SAMN01162460, study PRJNA174530) | Oral metagenome, whole genome shotgun sequencing project. | biome: Marine environment; feature: Marine mammal; material: Swab sample of the gingival sulcus; isolation source: swab sample of gingival sulcus...
CTAATATTTTTCACATTTTACTTGACTTTTGCCCTTTCTTTGCCTTAACGTATATTAAATTTATATTTTCATCACCTTAATAACGATGTATCAATAGCCAAAGAAGGGGGAGAATGCGTATGGAACGCCAAACCTTATACAAAAAAGAACGAGCGACCCTGGAGTATATCAAAGACTATATGTATCAGAACCAGATTGCTCCATCGCTCGAAGAGATCAGAGCACATTTCAATAAAAAATCCCTCGCAACAGTCCACAAAAGCCTGGGACAGCTCGAAGAAAAAGGCTATATCGAGCGCAATAAACATCATAATCGCTCGATTTCTTTAACTGAACGGGCCTTGGAATATTTCGGCCTGAAACCCTTGAACTCGCTGCCTCTGCTCGGAACCGTTAAAGCTGGGCCTGGCGGAATCCACAACTTTGATGAAGTCAGAGAATATGTTGAAGTCCCCGGTACAACCGTGAAGGAAGGACGGTATGTGCTCCAGGTCAATGGGGATAGTATGATCGATGCGTTCATCAACGAAGATGACTATGTGGTCATCGAACAGGGCCAGGATCTTCCGATCAATCAGATCGTTGTGGCCAAATTGAACGGTGATGCGTACATCAAACGGCTAATCCGCCGTAGTAATGGCCAGGTAATTTTACGCTCGGAGAACCCGGATTATGACGACATCTTCGTCGGGGAAACAGATGAATTTAACGTCGAAGGAAAGGTCGTGCAAGTTATCAGAAATTACGGTTAATACACGCAGGTTCAGTCACATTCATCAAACCGCGGACCTGGAAACAACTTTCTTCGAATCCGATCGAAAAGAAACCGCTGTTCCTTTGCGAAAAAGGAATCGATGGCTGAGAGGCTTTGTCACGACGTCAACCTGTTGCTGTCTCCACTGCTTCCACAATAGCCGGAATTGTTTTCTCAGCTTTCACGAGGCTGTTGGTTGTATTCAGCCTGCTCAAGATGGTGAGCAGCGGACGTACCGACAAGAGGGAGACCATATTTTTCGGAGAGCGCCACAGCCTTGTTGTTGAAATTGACCAGGCGGAAATGTAAATGCGAATATTCTATCGTATCAAATACGCCAATATATTGTTCTAATTTTTCTTGAAGGTAATAGCGCTTCGGGTAAAAAGGGTGGGGGGCGATAATTAACGCTTCTTGCCCGGTATACTCTCGGATTCTTTTTAACGTCAGATCTCATCTATATTGCCGATGTTGTCGGCAATTCACCGGTAAGACGTGTCTGTCCTCAACGCAGGCTTCCACTCCTGGTTTAAGCAAATTCGGGAACTACCTCCATAGAAGTCGAGCAAAAAAATGCTTCACGCTACTATGCGGAATTTTTTCGCATATTTTATGAAATTATTTTTGGGTTCTATTGATAAATATCTTGCATTGCAGTATATTATTCAATATATGTTGCAGTTCAATTATTTTAGTTGAGGTGTAATAATGAACGGTAAATATAAAGACATCTTGTATACTGCTCTTGATAAACTCTCCAAAAATTTACCTGATATACAGGCACATGTAAAAGATGGCTATGAAAGGAAATTGTCATAAATTTGATCTTATGGTAAAAAATAGCCTGACGGATCAGAGTGCGTTAAATACGCTCATCAAAGTTCTATCCTCAAAGAAATATACTTCTATTTTATTGATAGTTGAATCTCTCACAAAATCTCTTGCCTACTTTCTCAAAAATAATAATATCTACTTTTTAGATACTTCGGGGGAACATGTTCATACAAACCAAAGTTCTCTTTGTGTTTATACTGAATAATTTCCCTAAACAGAAGAAAAAGTCGAATAATTTCGGATTTTAGAATCAAAGCTTGCTAATACTGAGAACTCTAATCTTATATTTTACATGGGAGGGCATTCTGAACGAGAGACGCAATATGAAAAGAACTATAACTTAATAGTTAGCTGCATATAGAAGGAGACAAATATGACACAGAAATTGACTGGAATTCCAGAAACAATGCTCATTCCTTTATGGGCTCGTGCGGTAGAATCCGAGCAGGAAAAGCCAATCATCCAAGATACCAAAGCCGTGGAAATGTTATCCCGCATTGACTATGATTTTTCAAAATTTGAGAAGGCCTGGTTGTCGCAAGTTGGTGTATCCATACGAACAATGCTGCTTGATAATGAAACACTTGCTTTTGTACGACGAAATCCGGGCGCTGTGATAGTCAATCTGGGATCTGGACTAGATACCCGGTATGAACGTTTAGAAGATGAAGGAATATCTTTTTGGTATGATTTGGATCTTCCTGATGCAATTAAATTGAGACAGATGTTCTTTACCGAGAGCGAAAAGAACAAATTCATTGCAAAATCTGCTTTTGACCTGTCCTGGATGGAAGATATCGACTGCACCAGTAAACCAGTTTTGATCATTGCGGAAGGTCTGCTGATGTACTTCTCTGAGGCCGAGGTCAGGTGGCTTTTTCGGCAAATAGCATCACACTTAACGGGGGCCGAAATGCTGTTCGAAATGCTTGCCCCGTTTCTTGTAGGGAGGAGCAAACATCATGAATCTGTAAAAAAGCTGGAAAGCGCAGCCGAATTCAAATGGGGGCTTAAGGACAGTCGAGAAATCGAGTCTTGGGACGAGCACATACGTTTTGTGGAGGAATGGGATTATTTCGATTACCATAAAAACAGATGGAAATGGTTTGGTTATTTTGGTCGATTTCCGTTAATACGGCCAATGTTCTCAAACAGAATCGTGCATTTAAAGTTTTCGTGAGTATTTCTGAAGTAAATACAGCGAACCAATCATTTCACGCGGACTGGTGTTCCGCTGGCGCAACACACCAGCCGGTGAATTCTGCGTTACGCTGATTAAGGGGCTGCAAATAGAGAAGATATGAGAAAAGGCTCCCGAACAATGGCGTGAAGGCGACTTCAAGCCCGCTGGCGTTAAATTCAAACAGAAGTACTCCGCATTACCGTTCAGTGGTCGTGTCAGCAGCGTCTTTCCGCAGAAGGGCGGGCTTGAAGCGCCTTACGTCAGACGATATCAAGCTTTTCGGCATACTTTCGCAATGCTTTCGTATACAACACCTCGATATGATTTGTGATGGCGATGGCATCAAATTGATATTCCGAGGCTTTGTCCAGCAGTTCCTTAGCGGAATGCGGAATATGGAATATGGAGATCTTTCGGATCTTCGCTGTTATGGACATGAACGTCGATTTTTAAGGCTTCTTTCATGAAAACTCCTGCATTTTTCCAGCACTCGCAATATAATAATTTTCAGGATCGAGATATTGTTGAGCGACGCGCTGAATGTCATCGATCGAAATCTGCTTGATACGCTGCGGAAGCGTCCACATAAAATCCTCACCAAGTTTGTACCGTTCGACATTCACGAGATAACGGGTTAATTGAGCGCTGGTTTCGAAATTAAACACATAACTCCCTGTGATGTAGTTTTGGGCTAATTCCAGTTCTTCCGGCAAAACAGGTTCTGCTCGAATTCTGCGAATTTCCTCTAAAAACCCCTCAATAGCCCGATCCACATGCTGAGGAGACGTTCCGATATAGGCAGCAAACAGACCAGGTTCTTTCTCTGCCGACAAGCTAATATTGGCACTGACAGTATAGGCAAGTCCCTCTTCATCGCGTAATTTCATAGAAATTCTATCGGTAAATCCTGAACTCACACCAAGAATATGATCCATGACAAGCAGTGCATAGAAATCTGGATTCATCCTTGTAATACCTAAGTGACCGAAATACAGATGCACTTGCTCGCGATCGCGTTCGATGTGCCGGCGGACACATCCTCGAGGAACCGGGATGTCATAATTCTTCGCCCCAGGAGGGGCCTGGCCTTCCCAATGACCGAATCGTCTACGGACTTCATCAAGGATCCACTCCGGTTCACGATCCCCTACAATCGATAAAATTGTAGTACCGGGTCTGAAGCATGACCGATAATGAGTGAGCACATCGTCACGACTCAGCGATCTGACAGTGCGCTGGTAGCCTTTGCGGGGGCGATGATAGGGATGAGTCCCGTAGACCATTTCACGGAAAAGGTTGAATGCAGCCAGAGAAAGGTTGTCTTCATCGCTCTCAAGACTTCCGAGAATACGCTGGCGTTTTTTTTCAAGCTGTTGTGGCTCGAATACCGGATGAATCAAGATATCAGCCAAAATGTCCATCGCTAATCCGGTATCTTTTGACAGGACCTGAGCTGATACCCCCTGACTTTGCGTATCCAAAGAACCACCGACCGACTCAATCGTCTGGGCAATCTCAAATGAAGAACGTGTTGTTGTGCCCTCATCGAGCAACAGTCCGGTTAATAGGGCAACGCCAGCTTGTTCATCGGACTCATAGCGCTGGCCAGCCTCGACAAACGCAACGATCGACAGGACAGGTAATGTATGATATTCTAAAAACAGGACTGTCAGTCCATTCTCTAAAACCCATCGATGGTAAGGAAATTGATGGTTTGCAGGAGAGAACACTTCAGGAACGATCCCCGACGAATGGTTCTCGAAAAAGTCATCTTTCATCTTGCCCCTCCTTTGATTTTGTCGATTGATAGAACACCATATCGGTAACTGGTGGAGGAAGAAGCTCGTCAGCCCTCTCATCATCGATGAATTCTTGTTCCGGATTTTGTGGAAGAGCCCATCCAGTAGTTCGGTTATCTGGTATAAGATAGATCTGTGCCACCCGCATAATATCATCCGGTGTTACTCGCGCGATGCGATCGCCATAAGCATGAAGATCTTCATACGAAGAGAGAACAGCATATTCCCCTAATGCATGCGCAAGTCCAGATGTCGTTTCTTTTTCGAACATAAAATCGGCAGCAATCACGTTTTTTGCCTTTTGCAGTTCTTCATCAGGCACTGGAAGCGTTAGCAGACGCATTAACTCATCATCGATAATACGTTCGACCTCGTCGGAAACGACTCCAGGATGTAAGGCCGCAAACACATAAAATACACCCGATAATTTCCTGGGATGATAATAGCTATCGATAAAATTGACGAGTTGTTCGTGTTCGACTAATCGTTGATAAAGCCGAGAGGTTTTCCCGTGGCTCAGGATGTGATCGATCAGATCGAGAGCATAGAGATCGTCATGAGAGAAGGGGACCCCATGATAGCCAATTTGCAAGCGTTTTATGCTGCTATCCTGATAGATTGTCACGCGTTGTTCCGTATCCTGATGAACATCCGGGGCAGTAAGCGCCGGGAGCTGCGGATTGGCGGGGATATGCGCAAAAGCCTGCCGCACTTTTTCAAGCGCCTCGGCTGCCGTCACATCTCCGACGATCACAATCGTCGCATTATTGGGGACATAGTATGTTTCGTAGTAGTGTAACACGGTTTTCCGGGACATCTGTTCGAGATCTTTCTGCCAGCCGATCACCGGATGACAATAAGGATGATTCGGAAACATCGCCGCCTCGACCTGTATCGATAATTCTCCCCACGGAGAATCTTGCTGCTGCTTTAACTCCTCAAGAACCACCTGCCGTTCAGCCTCGAATTCGTCCTCATCAAACAAGCACTGCTGCATTCGATTCGCTTCTATATCTATCGCAAGCTCCCATCGATCTGAGGAAAAATTGAAATAGTACATGGTATAATCGACAATCGTCCCAGCATTATTATAGCCCCCATACGCTGCCGTTAGTGAGTCGATCATGCCTTTGCCATACGCATGTGTTCCCTTGAACATGAGGTGTTCGAGAAAGTGCGAAATACCGGTTTGGCCTCGCACTTCGTTTGCAGAACCGACATGATACCAGATCGTTGATGTGACGATGGGAATATCGTGCTTCTCCAAAATAAGCACAGAGAGCCCATTTTCAAGTTGTGTACTCGTGATGTCCAGCTCTGGTGATGTCACAAGCGGCAATAAGACATAAAAGGCAGTGGGCGAGAGGGTTTCACTCCATACGCCGACTGCCTTTTATGTATTCCTGCTTACTATGAATAAAAATTGGATAGTTCCTAATTGACAATTGCTAATTGACAATTCAGCAAACCTCTTCTCCCTATTGGATAAATTTATACACGATTTCACCAGGCAGAGCCATGTTTAATTCTTCTCTGGCGATCTTTTCCTGCCAAAAGGGATCGGTTTTAATCGCTTCGATCTGGAGCAATAATTGCTCGTTCTCAGCGGTCAGTTGCGCAATATCCGCCTCCAACTGGGTTGTAATTCCAATCACTTCCTGTACTTTTGGGATTCCATGTTCGGGAGACACCAGTGCAAACACGATGAGTCCTAGCAAGAGACCGCTTACGATGCAGCCGATGATCCCTAGGTCACTGCGAAATGTGAATGACGATGCTGATGGTTCCGGTTCTGTATAAAAAAAACGGGTTTGGGGCACTGTTTTCATTGCTTTCAAATTCGGGATGGGAGCTATCACGCTCGTGGTACTGCATAATCTCTTATTCAGCACCACGATCACAAAAAATCAAGTCCTGAGTTACTCAATAAGATATACTCGGTTCTCAGGGTTTTGTCAAACTATTTCCGCCATATTCTCTCGTTTTTCACGGAGAATGCCGTTTTCGTTTCAATCGTCTTTCCAAGAAGAGACCTATCCCAAGAGAAATTCCTCCCAGCACAATAAAAAAAAGCGATTTATGCATGTCGTTCCAAAAATACTCAAAGTAGCGAGTATACAGATTCAGGATCAAAAACACGAGCGCATAGCCGGTAAACATTTTATTGCCGGAACGACTGCCGATGATGAAAATGATCACATCAGCACTTCCCCAAAGCACGCTAAAGATGAGAAGTTCGAAATGCCCGGCATCATGCCACGACGAGATGTCTCCATAATTACCAAAAATCGACATTATCCACAGCGACAAATTGATATACAGCAGTCCGACAGCATAATAGGCTTTGATAAAAGACTCCGGTACATTCACCTGAAAAGAACGATGCAGATAGCCGACAAGCACGACGAATGGACTGACAATCGCGAATCGCATCGGATAATTCACTCCCAGAAAATACGCTCCCCAACCCGACATATAGCCGGATTCTGTGCCAAACCATGTTGCGAATCCAATGAGTGCAAAAACGAGGACAAGCGTATTTTTGTGAATGTACGCAACAATAAGATACAGGAGCGTAGTAATCAACAGCAAGACTGGCCAATGCCCCCTGTCGCTCGATAACACATATCCAAGGGCAAATACATCGCCGCACAAGAGCAGGCACGCCACAGCAATGAGCGCATTTCCGCTTTTCGGATAGTAGTGAGATTCACTCGGAGAAACGAGCGAAAACCCGAAATAATAAGCCAGACCGCACAAGAGTGTCAGCACGATGACAAGCAGCAGGAGAGACTCTAAAATCGTTACAAAAAAGGTGATCAAACCGACTCCGAGCATAATCGAGCCCAGAATAAGTGCCCAACGGATAACGGTGCCGAGATCCCAGGATTTCAACGAATACCGCGCAGAAAGAGTCTCGTAAAGCTCTTGTGAGAGCAACCCCTCTTGCTGCCATTGCTCTAATGCGTGCAAAATAATGTTTTCTTTCCTCGCCATATTCTGAAACCCACCGCAGAGACGCAGAGAAAAAAGAAGAGACTTACGTTAACAATCAAAGAAACGAACGTGAACGTTCTTCAACTGTTAACGTTTAACTTTTCATTTTTCACTGAAACACTCAACGTCTTTGCGTCTTTGCGGCGGATTTTTTACACTGAACAGGTCAATATTCCCTCCACAATAGATATTGAAGGTAATTGCTGCTTCAACAGCTTTTCTCGCGATATCTTCAGCTCGTACGTTCTGGTTATAGAGGGCATGCATCGCCCCCAGGCTGAAGTTCGCCCCGGACCCGATCGCAAAATACTGTTCGAATTTCGTCACACTCATATTTGACGATACATAAAAAATTCCGTTGGCATTCGCAATCAAAAACGTTGAATCAAGTCCCCCAAAAGGCGAGTCCTCATCTTCCGATGTCTGATCTTTCACAAAGCTGTATTGTTCGTGCAAATCTTTCCAAAACTGCATCAGAAACGAAAAAATCTGGGACTTTGTTTCGAGCAGAACATCTTGCTTCATCAACAGATAATCATCGAGAATATCCTCATAAAGTCCCCAACCGGTCGAAGCGACATATGATGCCCCCACCCACACAATTTTTTTTGACGTATAATTCTCCGGCGCGACAGTATTCGGCCCGAAACTATCCATCGTATCGGAGGCGATCACAATGTCATCACCTTTTTTCACAGCAACAGCAATCGACATATTCAATCCTTTTTCTATTCAAACAAGTCAGTGTATCATCACGTGGCAGACATGCTGATATGTAAGCACCAAACAGACCGAAAAGTCAACAGAAAAATGATGAGGATCGTGAACTTACACAGAATCGACGAGCTTTTCAACAATTGGCCGATCCGCTGCTGAAAGATCAATATGGATCAGTTCTGCCAATGCTACCCACTGGCAGTTCTGGTGGACGTAGAGGGTCATCTGGCCGGATAAAATGCTCACTCGATACGCGAATAGTTCAATATTGAACGAAGGGTACGCATACCGGCTCACCATAAACAACTCATGAACCTCTGCAAGGACCCCAAGCTCTTCATAGAGTTCCCGCTGTAAGCAGGCTTCCGGCGTTTCGCCTGGCTCGATTTTCCCTCCGGGGAACTCCCACTTTCCTCCCATCGCATCATCACTACTGCGTTGGGCAATAAACACTTGGCCCTGTTTGTCGAAAATCACAGCGGCTGTCACTCGAATCGTTTTCGTGTTCATAATGCACGTATTTTTGGAAACCTCCCACCGTTGTTCTTGAGCTTGACAATGACGATCACCATCACAAGCGCGCTGGCCAGAATCGCTGCAATGACGGAGAGACTGATATGAGTCGTGTGATGGCGTCTGGCAATCCCGATCAAGGCCCAGACGATGACAAGAGGATAGACCATTTCATTCCGGTGTGTCGCCATGAAGATGCCAAGCCCCTCGGCAAACAGCATGAGCAGACTGGTAAAAAGTACTGGCGGAAGCCCTAGATTGCCAAGTCCGCAAGTTGCCAGCACAATCGTGAGATTGGCTATCGTCGCGACAGAGATCCAGCCGAAGTAGGCGCTGAATGGGAGATGCACGAACCACCATTCTAATGGCGGTACTGTACGTCGACCAATATGGAGACGGCGGTATATCGCCCACAGCGAGACCAGTAAACCGAGCATGATCAACAGCGTGGGAACAAACTGTTCATAGTGCCAACAGAACCGCCAGGCGGCGTTCAAACAACAACTTATGACAAACCAGAGGCCGATCTGCTGCTGGAAGAGTGCTGTATGCTGGGCAGGCAATATTTGATAGATGACATAAGCCAGCAGCAGCAGATAAATAACCCCCCTGATCACAAAGGTCATCGGCGCCGGTGTGAACAGAACCGGGAAGGCATCGGAAATTTCACCAGTGGTTTTACCATTGATCGGCAAGCCATTTGCCAGGCCATTCATCAGCAGCATCAGCAAAAAGGCAGCCACATTCGCTATTTGAGCGGAATACTTACGCATACATCAGATCTTTCGGTAGCTTAGGCGGGTACACTATTTTCTGGAAACCGCCTTGCACATTAGTTTTGGTAGAATTCATAAAATATTTCAGAGAGTATATCATGGAAGCTCCAACCTGTATGCGCCGAATTATATACAATACGCTGGCAGCGGTCTTCGAAATGATAGTGTAACCCATATTTAAAGATATGTTGCAACGCTTTCTGATACATGCTTTCCATACTGATATAAAATGGTTCGTCAATATCACCATACTCATTCGTGAATCGCACCCCCGTTTCGACAAAGAAGAGCATGAGATCGGCCAGTCCGACCGGATCGCCCGACACCTTTTTATAATCGGAAACCGCTTTGCGAGCAACAGAACGCCGGGCTTTCCCAAAACCTCGATTCGTAAAGAACTCTTTTTCGATAACGGCTTTATATTTTTCTACAAGCAGGGCCTCGTCAATCGGATTGATTTTGGCCTGATAGTAATCCTGAACCACTGGAAACTTTGTAAACAGATCGGCAATATCGCGGCAGAGTTGTTCTTTTGATCGTTGTTCCAGATAAGCCATTAATGTTCTTTTGGTCATGTTGGTCATAGCTTTACATTTCTCTTCTGTACTGCATGCATCCTCGCTTGCATTCACGTATCACAAGGACAGTTCATGAACGCATGCCACAAACGGGGACACGCGTGCTACACTACAGGCTCTTATACTTCAACGACAGTTTCAGGATGAAAAGAGCCCCCAAACTCTTCTTTGGAGGCTCTTTTCATCCCTTTGAAACCCAATGCACAACGCTGTGCTTTTCCAATCCTATCCTCGTTTTTCAGCTTCTGCAATGAGGCTCTGGACATAGCTATCCAGTGTTTCCATCGCCTCTTTTTTCAGGGTCTCCAATTCCTGGCCGGACATTTCGAGAGAAGCATCTTCTTTAATTGCACCGTAGTATTTGATTTTCGGTTCTGTACCAGAAGGCCGGATCGTGACTCGTGTATGACCATCATCGGAAAGGACAAACACCAGGACATTCCCTTTTGCCCCCTCGATCTCCCGTAACGTTTTGCCGGTTTCCGGAGCAATCGCAACACCCTTCTTACGGTCGATCACTTCAATCACCCGTTTTCCTGCCAACTGCAAAGGCGGTTGGGAACGGAGCCCTTCCATCATTCTCACCACTTTCGCATTGCCTTCAGCTCCCGGCACATACACATTTTCCAGGGTTTCTCCGAAGAATCCGTACTTCCCGTACAGGATTTGCAGCCGCTCATATAGACTCTGCCCCCGCGCTTTCAAATCGGCTGCCATTTCAGCGAGAGTCAATGCTCCCGTCGCCGCATCTTTGTCGCGAACAAAGGTTCCACGGAGATATCCCAAACTCTCTTCCGTACCGAACAGGAACGTGTGGTCTTCCGGTAAATGTCGGATCACTTCTCCAATATATTTGAAGCCCACCAGGAGATCATCGACAGTCAGCATGCCAAACTCCTTCGCAATCACGCTCACCATATCGGTTGTGACCATTGTTTTGGCAATCACGCCATTTTCAGGCAGCTTTCCCTGGGCTTTCAAGGTCTGCAAGAGGAAATCAGTCAATAAGACACCAACCTGATTTCCGCTTAACAGGCTCCATTTCGGCTGCCCATCTTCATCAATATGTTTGCAGAACACGCCAAGACGATCCGCATCAGGATCGGATGTGAGGCCGAAATCTGCGTCGCACTCTCGCGCAAGCGCCATCGCCATTTCCGAAGCCGCTGGAATTTCAGGGTTTGGGAAATTATCAGGCACATTGGGGAAATTTCCGTCAGGAGCCATTTGTTCTTCAACCAGATGAATATGATCGAATCCGGCCCGTCGCAGGACGGGAAGAATGGAAGTTTGGCCAGTTCCGTGCAGCGGACTGTACACAAGCTCTACATCCCGTTCCGGACATAATGAAAGGCCCAGAACAGCCTGGATATACTGTTCGTCAAGCTCATTGCCGACATACGAAAACAGTCCTTGTTTCTCGGCTTCATCGAGTTCCATGAGCTTGAGGCTACTGACGCCATTCACTTTTTCGATAATCGCGCGATCGTGAGGAGCCACAATCTGCCCGCCATCTTCCCAGTACACTTTAAACCCGTTATCACTTGGGGGATTATGGCTGGCGCTGATAACGACGCCAGCAATTGTCTCAAGTGTTCGCACAGCAAAGGAGAGTTCCGGAGTCGCGCGAAATTCTTCGAACAGATAGGTTCTGACTTTGTTTCCAGTCAGCACCTTTGCCGTAAAATTAGCAAATTCTCGAGACGTTGTCCGGGTATCATACGCAATCACAACCCCTCTCTTTTTCGCTTCTGGCCCAAATTCGGCGATATATGACGCTAACCCTTGCGCGGATTCCCCGATTGTTCGAGTGTTAATTCGATTCGGGCCGACACCACACGTTCCACGACGTCCCCCTGTTCCAAAAGGAACAATGGTATAAAAATTATCCTCGATTTCTCCAAATTTACCATCCTCGATCAAAGCCGAAATATGAGCATGATATTCTTGATACTCTTCATTTCCCAGCCACTTTTTCACATTTTCGTACGCTGCGCTGCCAATCTTCCCTTCAGTATGCGCCTGTGCTAATATTTCAATCGTATTTTCCATGCGACATTATCATGATACCTCATCGGAAACAAGAAAACCACCTCCGAACATTCTCGTCGAGGAGACGTGAGAAGTGGATAAAATCGTGTCTTCAATGCTATCAATCTATTTTCCAGAGACTCGTAAGACCCACTCAATAATTTTACTGGCCTTTTCAACATCGAGCGGTTTTGAAATAAAATGTTCTCCACCAGCCCGTAGTGCTTCTTCGATCACCTCTTCGTGAGGAATTCCACTACTCAGTATAATCAGCGTGTTCGGATTAACGCTCATCATCTTCCGCACCAGGATAATGCCGTCAACATCTGGCAGCGAGAGATCCATCGTGACGACATCCGGGTCAAGTTCCTCATGCTTTTCCAGAGCCTCTGCCCCTGATGCAGCCTCCCCAACGACCTCTCCATCTAATTGTTCGACCAGTTTCACCAGGCTGCTTCGTGCAAATCGAGAATCGTCAACGATTAAGAATGTAAAAGGATTTCCATCTTTTCTGATCATCATTGGCCCTCGCCTCACTTAGCCGAACGCCCCCCGAATCAAAGCCGGCACGTCCAGAATGAGCACGACCTTCCCATCACCTAACTTTGAAGCACTTAACGTAATTTCAGATTTCATGATTTTATTGTCCAATGACTTGATCACAAGTTCTTCCTTTTCCATCAGAGAGTCGGCAACAATCCCTACCAGTTTCCGATCTGAGGACCGAACGACGATGACGTACATCTTCTTGGAGTCCGATTGCTGGTGACAAGGAAGGTCCAGGAGCTCATGAGGACGAATGAGATTGACGATCTGATTGCGAAGCTCGAAAACCTCTCGATCTCCGACAAAGGAAAGCTGCTCCGGTGACACCCGAATTGCCTCAACAACCGTTGACAATGGGATCGCAAACATCCTTTCACCGACTCCAAAAACCAAAGCCTGGATAATAGCGAGGGTCAGGGGAAGTTTGACTGTAAAGGTCGTGCCCTCACCCAACTGACTATCGAGTTCAACCGTCCCCTTCAAATATTCCACCGTTTCACGCACCAGCATCAATCCGCTCTGGTCCCCTGTTGTCGCTCCTTCCGTTCCTGTTCGGGAGGACGTCATAAATAAGAGCTGAAAGGCATCGGTTCTGGAAAGTTTTTGATATTTTTCCGCCGACAGCATCCCATGCTCATAGGCCTGGCGCTTCATTTTTTCAATATCAATTCCACGGCCGTCATCTTCAACCACAATCACAATCTGATTGCCTTCTCGAAATGATACTAAACGGACCGTGCCTTTTTGATGTTTCCCGAGCTGCTCCCGGACCATAGGAGGCTCAATGCCGTGATCGATGGTATTTTTAATAAGATGAAACAAACCCTGGTCGATCACATCAACCAGGGTTTTATCCAGATCTGTATCTTCACCGAAAACCTCAAGCTTAACGTCTTTTCCCCCTTTTAGAGCTAAATCACGGACAACACGCGGAAATTTTCGAAACACCACATCGATCGGCGTCATGCGGACTTTCATGATGTTTTCTTGGAGGTTCAGGAGGTTTTTTCGAATCTCCTCACTCGTTTTTTTTAAATGAGTCATTCGCTTCGATGATTCTTGTGATGCCACATAGGAATCTCTGACCTCATCGATACCTCGAGCAAGAGTAGAGCCGCCGATAATCAGTTCACCGATGATATTCATAATATCATCTAATCTTTCATAATCAACACGAAGGGTTCGAGATTTCGACTTTGTGCCCAGAGTAAATTCTTCGCCATGAGCAAACTCCTGCATATAGTCCGGTTCATCTTGTCGGACAACCAGGACTTCGGGCACCTGAAAAGGACTAATCGACACTGAAGCGACGACAACCGCAACATGAGATATCTCCATAATTCGAGACGTCTCAATATCACTCACATACAAGATATGCACCTCAGTAGCCGATTTAAACTCCTTACTACCAAGGGCAGGGACAACTTTGACAACGTCACCTTCCAGGCCAAGTTTCCGGACAATGATAAAGGCTCCGGCAGATTTCATCTTCCAATCAGGCTCAAAATGGATGTCGAGCTGCTGGATATGGTTCCCTTGTTTTTGGGCCTCCCGCAACTTCAAAGCTTCGTAACCGGATATCTCAATATCACCGGAGGGCATCGTTTCTTCCTCCGGTTTTTCCATATCTGGAGAAAGTTGAGCGATCCGTTCCTGAAGCTCAGAAATGTTGAAATTACTGTTGCGTGTCTGCTTATAATCGGTAACAAGGGTTTTGAGCACGTCAATTGCATAATATACCAGTGAAATAATGCTTTTAGGGACTGTTAGTTCTTCCTCCATCAGGACTGTTTTCAAGTAGCCTTCGATATGGCGGGAGGAATTCATGATCTTATCAAATCCCAAAAACCCTGCATTGCCCTTCAAGGTGTGAAAGGCCCCAGCAATAGCTTTTAATTTTGTCTTATCGGTTGGATCGTTTTCCAGGGCGATGGCATCGTTATCGAGCTTTCGAACGATCTGGTCGACCTCATCAAAGAAGATCGCATAATATTCCTCTAACTCTTCATCCTCCTCCTCCTCTTCTGCTTCTTCTATCAAGACCAATCCCGGATCGACCTGTTTTAACAAAGCCGTCGAGTACAGATCGCTCTCCGGTGGGGTGGAAGAAATCACGCCATTTTGATAAAGCAGTTCACGAAAAGAGAGCAAGCCGATTTTAAACAGATTATCCATCGTCATTGAATATTTATTCAATGAGATGATATGAACGAGTTCTTCCTGTTTGAGGGAAAGAGGAGTGGAGAGAATTTCAGCCGCTTTTTCACAATTTTCGTTAATGAATTGAGTCGCTTTCCGGAACGCTCGCAACAAGGCTTTGATCGTTTCAGGATACCGCTCAAAATTATCAGGGAATGTCATTAACACACTCTGATCGACCAACCAGTTGATATCGCCTTCGTTGTCGGGAATTTCGGACCGAGCTCCTGAAAAAAGAAACGTTCCGCCAACAGCCTGAGCTTTACTGGTCCACGGTTCCCAGCACGCCATAGCTTCGATGTTGCCGGCTTCCATCGCTTCCAACTGTTGATCCGGCATCAAATGGACAAACTCCACCGAGGCTAAATCAAGGCCAAACTCTTTGGCCATGGATTGAATGGCGATATAAACTGCTGCACCTTTCGCCATGCCGATCCGTTTGCCAAGTAAATCTTCCGGGGCGTGAATATCGGCGCTTTCCCTGACAACAATCTGCTGCGTCCCTGAAATATCAGCGAGAGGAGCGACAATCTTGACATCGACGCCTTGCTCTTTCAGGACAAGGGTCGTAATAGGAGTTTGCGTAAAGGCAAAAGGCTTTTCTTGAGCATTCATCACTTCTTCAGGCATTATTGTGCCTGAAGAAAGCAAACGATACGACACTTCAATCCCTTCATCCAGGAAAAACCCCATCTCTTTTGCCAGGATTAATTGCCCTGAGATATTGGGGTCGTTCACCCCGTACAATTCTATCTTTGAAAGTTCAGGTGTTCCCTCTGACATGGATGTTCTCTCCTACCTCTATCGAATCACTCCGCCGGATTCGACATAGTCCTGATCTTTCACCGATTTTCCAGGGAAGACCATCACATTCCTTCCAAGTTGGGCATCCATCCCAATCTGAGATTCTTTTCCGAGAACCGTAATTCCTGATGAGAAGGTTTCCAGAAATTCTGTATTCACAACCGAGACATCTCTGGTTCCGACACGTGAGCGTTCCCCAACGATCACATCTTTGTCCGAGATGACTCGATCGAGGATAGCCCCTTTACGAATCACACTCTCATGAAAGATGATGGAGTTACGAATAACAGCCCCCTCTTCGACCACAACACCGGGAGAAAGAACACTATGCTCGACCGTCCCTCCGATGGTACAGCCAGAAGAGACAATCGAACTTTCCACATGGGCTGTTGGCAGAAAAACGGCTGGCTGGCGTCCCCCAACATTCCGATCGTCAAGATTCGTTCGAATCTTCCATCTCCATAAGTCTAGCTTAGGAGGATCTTCCAGCAAATCCATATTCGCTTGCCAGTATTCCTCTATAGTCCCACAATACGCCCAATAATCATCAAAGCCATACCCATAAAAGGCATTACCACAGTTCAGCATGTCAGGAATGATATTATCGGCGAAATTATGTCTACTTCCAGATTTTACAGCATCTTCGGTCAATTTGTCGATAAGAAATTGGGTATTAAACACATACACTCCGGCTGAATAATGAGTTCCTGAAACCGTTTTAGGTTTTTCATGGTAGGCAAGGATACGCCCATCATCGCCGAGCGTTGTGATGCCAAAACGGTGCGAGTCTTGAGTTGGAAGAGGGTTACAGACCAGCGTACAATCTGCCCGTTTTTCACGGTGGAATTGGAGAAGTTTCTGATAGTCCATGGAATAAATGTTTTCTCCTGCCAACACCAGGACCTCAGAAGGTCGATGATCAGTGATAAAATTGAGATTTTGATAGATCGCATCAGCGGTTCCCTTATACCAATCCGAGTCATCATCACCTTGATACGGAGGAAGAATTTTCACAGATCGAGTCCGACCATAGAGGTCCCAGGATGCTCCTACCTCAATATGGTCAATCAACGATGCCGGCCTGTATTGGGCTAAAATCCCGACATAATCAATGTTCGAGTTCATCAGATTACTCAAGGCGAAATCGATAATACGGTAGATTCCCCCGAAAGGAATCGCTGCCTTTGCCCGTCTTCCTGCGAGAATGCGAAGCGAACTAAACGCTCCACCGGCCAAAACCATCGCAACAACGTTTTCCATAGACTTCCTCCCTCTCCTAATTATCTGTGTGGGTAAACGAAGCTGATCCCTCTCTAAACAAAAGAAGAGTCCGCTTAAGCTTTTCGTTACCCTAAAATGGATAAGAAGATATGTCAAGGAAAAATCGAGGCTTGTCTTTGTGAAGCTATAAGCGAGCGTAGACAACGACTTGATGGGAATTTACATGGATTTTCACATTTTCAAGCAGCAAAACGCGATTCTTTGGAAGATCGATAGATTAGTCCTTGACAATTTTGACTCCCCTTAATACATGTTTCGGTATTATACTCTTCGTAAGACACTCGTTAACTTGCTACACGGGCCGGATGTAATTTTTATTTTTCGGTTCATCGTATTTATTGAGGATGTAAGAACAGTCAATGAAACGTTTTTTGACCTTTTTTCTTGGGATTCTGAGCGCTATTGCCCTTTTAGCAGTCCAGTACACCACAGTTCCTTATCTCTCGTCATTTATTCAACACCTCGAGCTCAAAACGATCGACTATCGTATGCAGTATTCTCGACAGCCCGATGTTTCGGATGCTGTCAAAATCGTGCTTGTGAATGACACGTCAGATCTCAGCAACACACTCGCCTCATTTATTCACCTGGTTTCAAACAGTTCTAATGGCCAATATAAACCCAAAGCCATCGGTTTAAATTATCGTTTTGACACGACAGTCAATGAAGATCTTGTGAGCGCCGCCTTAGCTGCAAGTAACGTCTATTATGGCTATTCATTCTCTTTCGATCCCGATCCAACGGAAGCAGAAAGCCTCAATAACGCCATCCTTCCATTTCGTCTGGAGATGATTGATATTGGTGAGGACAGTTTTCAATATATCATAGAAGCTCAGCATGTTCAACTGCCGACCCCCAAATATCTTACTGCGGCAAGAGGAATCGGTTTTGTAAATCCTTTGCCCGATAACGACGAAGTATTCCGCAGGATTCCGCTGTTTTTGAATTACCAGGACAACTGGTATGGCTCGCTTGCTCTCTTGCTTGCCATGGAATATCTGGATATTGAAAGTGTCGACATGACTTTCTATCCAGCTCAATATGTCGAGATTACCCGGGATGACGGGGATGATATGAAAATTCCGGTGAATCAATTCGGCGCCATGTTGATTGGCTTCGCTCATGATCCGTCAGTGGGTGGTGTTGCGCCGTTTGAAACGATTTCGATTGAAGACCTTTTAGCCAACCCAACTCAAAAGCAGCTTGAGGCTTTTAAGGATGCCATTGTCCTGGTCGGCTCAGGAGGAGCTCAACCAATCCCTCTTGCTTCCTCATACCCTCTTATCGGAATTCTGGCAAATTTTGTAAATAACATCATTACCAAGCAATTCATCAAGGAACTGCAACCCATTTTTATTGGGGCGATCATTCTCATTACTGGCATGATAACCGGTTTTATTTTCGGGGGAAATCGTTTTTGGATAAAACTTCTCAGCGCGTTATTGCTTGCAGTGCTCTATGTAGTCGTCGCCTACGGAGCATTTTTCCAATTCAAACTTCTCCTCCCAGTCTGTGGACCTCTCTTCACGATCGGCCTGACTCTCATTAGCACAGGTCTACTCATTCGCCATAAAAAATCGGCTGTTGCGAAAGACACTCAACCACAACCCATTGTCAAAGAAAAGAAGCGCAAAAAAGTCAAACAGTCTTCCCCGGACGATGTGATGATGCTCGAAGCAACACTTGTCGAGACTCGGGAAGAATTGGATCGCAAAAGTTTGCGTCTGCGCTCAAAAGTCGAGGAACTCCGAGTCATCCAGGAAGAGGTCGAATCCAATCATTATGATTACAGCCGTCAGGTTGCCTCGCTCCAAAAAGAAATTCGCGCGAGAGAAATCGAAATAAAGGGATTGTTGGCCAAAGAGGACGAATTGCGTCGCCACATTGAAAACAGGCGATCGACAGAAGCAGAGGCTGTCCTGTCGGGAGGAAATGCTGAAAACGTGAGACGTATATTCGCTCAACAGGGGTTTATTACACAAAATGCAATGATTTTACATACACTCGCGCGTATTGAAAAACTCAGCAAAGCGCCTGTATCAGTTCTTCTTCAAGGAGAACCGGGAACAGGAAAGAATTTGCTGGCCGGTATTATCAGGGAGTTCAGCGACCGTCAGAATCGACCAAGTCTCCAAGTCATTTGTGACGGGGATATGGATATGCTGGAAGATGACCTTTTTGGTCACAGGAAAGGGGCTTTTCCCGGAGCAGACGATCATAGAGCCGGATTTTTTCGTAAAGTCGATGGCGGCACTCTTGTTCTTGAGGAGATTGGGAAACTCTCTATAGAGGTTCAAACACGTTTGATTCAGGCAGTCCGTGGTAAAGTCATCCGTCCACTCGGTGAAGATATCAGCTATCCCAGTGATGTCAGAATCATCGCGACGACCAGTCAAAACTTGAAAGAACTCGTATCCCAGGGGAAATTTCGGGAAGATCTGTATCAGTATTTTTCGATTTTACCGCTTTATCTTCCACCACTGAGAGAACGAAAAGAGGATATTCCAGCGATCGTCAATTATTTCGTCGCTCACTATAATCGCATTCACGGGAAAATCGTCGAATCAGTTGCTGATAGTACGATCGATCTGCTCATTCAGCATCAATGGCCTGGAAATATTGCAGAGTTGGAAAAAGTGATCGAACGCGCGCTCCTTGATGTGCCACAGGGAGAAAAAGAGCTTTCACAACGGTATATTTCGTTTGAAGAAGCCGATTTAACCGGTGGGATTCAGGATTCCGGCATGTTGAACTATCTGATTGCGTTGTTGGATGACCGCCGAGAGTTACCTGCATATCAACCATTACGAGAAAAAGTGCTGGCAGAGATTCAACGCTTATATTGTGTACGCTTGTTGCGGCTTCATCACGGTGACGTCAAGCAGGCATCCGTTGACGCCGGGTTAAAAACAGAAACGTTCAAAAAAATGTTGACAGAATTGATGATAGAACCCGAGGATTATCGCTACTAGTCCATCATTTCGGAAAAAAGTACACATCCCCTTGGCAAGGGTTGGCAAGCTTGAGGGAAACGCTGTACTCGTGCCCTATTTCCCGTTTGTTGCAGCCCTCCAGCCTTTCAAATTGGTTCTTAGTCACTCAACAGGCTCTAGCAAGAAGCGTAGGAGAGAAATTTCCCTCAAATTTTTTTGCGGAAAAACATTTTAACCACTTATGACACGGAGGTGTCTGTGTGAAACAAGAAACAGCTTTTCATTCAGGATTTATTGCAATTATTGGGAGAACAAATGTCGGGAAATCGACTCTACTCAATCGCATTCTTCAGCAAAAGATTACAATCATGTCTGATAAGCCTCAAACAACCAGAAACAAAATTGTCGGAATTTATCATAGAGACCAAGCGCAAATCGTTTTTTTAGACACTCCTGGTTTTCACAAACCGAAGCACCGCTTGAACGAAATCATGATGAAGACAGCGGTGAAGACCTTAGAAGGCATTGACACAGTCTTCTATATTATCGAACCAGAGTCCAAAATAGGTCCAGGGGATCGCTATATTCTGGATATTCTCCAGAACGTAACCACTCCCGTTCTTTTAGGGATCAATAAAATCGATCTGGTCCCTCAGCGAGAACAGCTCCTGCCAGTTATTGAGGCGTATTCGAAGAGTTTACAGTTTGCAGAAATTCTCCCGTTTTCCGCCCTGGAAGATGAGAATGTTGAAGATGTGATCCAGACCCTGACTCGGTATCTTCCTGAAGGCCCCCAATATTATCCAGAGGATATGGTCACGGATCAACCGGAACGCTTCCTCATGGCAGAGCTCATTCGGGAGAAAATCCTGCATTCAACCCGAGAGGAAATCCCATACTCAGTTGCTGTCATCATTGATACGATGAAAACGCGTGAAGACAAAGAGATTGTTGATATAGAGGCAACCGTGTATGTTGAGAGAGATTCTCAGAAAGGGATTATCATCGGGAAATCCGGGGCAATGCTGAAGCGGGTCGGCAGCCTAGCTCGTAAAGATATTGAGAGAATTTTGGGGACGCGCGTCTTCCTGAAATTATGGGTCAAATCTCGTAAAAACTGGCGGATGAATGAGCGTGATCTTCAAATGTTTGGCTACACGGAATAAAAAAGTACGCACTTCAGACACTCCAAAATATGCACAAATTTTCACGGTTTGATCCGGAACTGAACGTGAGAAGATTACCTCTGACCTATTCCTTCGGGGATTTGTCATCGATCAGGGACATGTTTACCCCTGAGAACGGAGACATTGGACGGACTCAGCTTCCAATTCTCCCTCCCCTTTCCGGTCCTCTCAATGGTGGTGTCATTGAGAGCTACCAAATCGAAGTATCATCTCCGCTCCTGGTCTCGATTCGGGAATATCTCAAAACCATCGCCTTACAACAAGAGCTTAAGCACCAACACCAGACACCCCCTTCCCGCTCTCTCTCTCAGAACTATGCAAAAATTCGGCGCGAATGTATGAACAGCATTGGGACAAGGCTTGTCACCGTCATTCAACAAGAACGGAGATTGGGAGTGTATAACTTGTTCTGGCTGATGATATCGAAACATCTCGTGTCTCTATTCGATCGCGTGATCAACGAGAAAGGAGATAAGGGGAACAGACGAATACTCGAGATGCTTCCGATACTTTCCCAGGCCCTTTTTGAGACCATTCATCACGTCAAGCTGTATCTCAAAAAAGAAGATGAAAAAAAGCGTCGATATTCTCGATATATCAACGATACGATAACATCCCATTTGGGAGAAGCTTTCAATTACAAATTTTCACGCTCAATCATCACCAATCAGATTCATCACATTTTCCCCCATATTACACGAAGTAACCTGATGGCATGCGCACAAGCTGTCTTTGTAGAGGAAAATGAGCGTTATCACATCACCTACGATGAATTCACTGACATCTACTCAGGCATTCGAGCCTATATCGAAAAGCATTTACATAAGAACAATTCCACCTTTTGTGAGACAATCGCAACGGTTCTGAGAATCCCTTGTCAAACAGTTCGCCAACTCCCCCTCGAAGCATTGCTGTTTCATCCAACCGTGATTTCATTGCTTGCTGAGGATATTAAACAGCTTCCCACGAAAAATGCTTCTCGCAAAAAAGCGTTCTTTAAAAGCTGGGCCCCCCAACTCGGAGATATGTTCGGAGAAGATTCCTGGGAGTTTGCTATCGCTGATTACATAAATTTTGCGAAAGATCTCAGACAATCCGAACTCATTGCATTTCTTCGAGAGCGCCTCGTATTCATTCCACCGAAACGCCGTGTAAGTACCTCAATCACCTCACCACCTCAACAAGCCGTTTCAGCATCCGATGGAATTACTGACATCATCAGCTATCAGTTCGATAAAGGTCGAGTTGTTCATGACCTCCGGCAAGTCACACTTATTTTCCTCGATTTACGGGGTTTTACCGAACTTTCAGCCGGCGATATTGCCGATCAAGAATTGAAAGAAAATCTCTACAATTTTTTTGATCCGGTCGTCAACATTATCAATCACTTTGAAGGGGATATTAAAACGTATGCGGGTGATGGGATTCTTGCGGAATTCAGAGGCAAAAAAACCCATGCCCTGCAAGCTATTCGGGCTGCCGTCGAGATTCAAAAGTTCTTCGACATCCTCAAACAAGAGGGAAAAACAGCGTTTACAGGAATGGGAATCGGCATCCATACAGGGCTTGTTGAGGAAATCCATTTTTTTACTGACTTAGAAGCGCCGAGTCACAATACCGTTATAGGCTTATCAGCCAACCTGGTTGGCCGGCTTTCTTCGGGAAAGACCGATAAGAAAGGGCAATTCGACCCACAGATTATTAAATCACTGAAGGACTATATTCAGGATCATGATACCACTCTGACCGTCGGGTCCGGAGCGCTTGCGATGTTCGAAGATCGCTTGCTCCAGGCATTCGAAGCACTTCAACAACACAAACAGCAAATGGCCTCGTCTGAGAATGAAGGCGAGAGTCTTTCGGTGAAGGTGATCTCCGGAGTGTTAAACAACACGGGAATTGCAATCAGCAACCAAACATTCGAGCATATCCGGGCTCTCCACTCTCTTAAGAGCGAAGAAATTCAGAAAAGCGTCCGGTATAGCTACGTTGATGACGCTCTTCAGGATTCTCTCACATTTATCAAAGCCGGAGATGCTATTTTCAAAGGGATCAGGGGGAAATTCCCGGTGTGGGGCGTCTACCGTTCGGAGCAAACGCCGACAGCAAAAGAGCTATACTAATTTCACCGCCTCTTTCAACTTCCGAATCTCGCGTTCCTCAAGGAAGCGATGTTGTCCGAGCGGCAAGCCATGAAGTTTCAAATTCCCGATTTTGACCCTTCGGAGTTTTGTGACAGGAAAACGGACCTTTTCACACATACGGCGTACCTGCCGTTTTTTCCCCTCGAAAATCGAAATCGAAATCCAGGCATTACGCCCTGTCGTCCGTAAAAATTTCACCTGAGCCGGTCGTGTACGTCCATCCTCCAAATTGACTCCATTCGCTAAAATATCGAGAATGCGCCGTGGGGGAATTCCATGAACCTTCACCTCATACGTTTTAAGTACTTTGAACTTCGGATGCGTCAAGCGATACGCCAATTCGCCATCATTTGTCAGTAGGATCAGTCCTTCAGAGTTGAAATCCAAACGCCCGACCGGATAGACTCGATGCTTCAAGACTTTACGATTCAGGAGATCCAACAGGGTCGGACGCTCGTCCGGGTCTGGCTTCATGGTTGTCAAATAGCCTCGCGGCTTGTGTAAAATAAGATACTGCGGAGTGTTATCCTGGACTGCTGTGGAAATCAACGTTCCATCAACCTTGATCATACACTGTGCCGGATCGAGTTTTATTCCGAGCTCAGTGACACGTTCTCCATTGACGAAGACACTGCCTTGAACAATAAGTTGTTCACATTCTCTCCGGGAACCGACACCAGCATAAGCTAAAATTTTCTGTAACCGTTCTTCCATAAAAAGCACAAATGCGTAATACACAGTCATCACTGCATATTACGCACTTCAACATAAGAAGGCCCTGCTTCTCAGAGAATCCTCATGAACAAGACACAACGGCAGGAGTTGGCAGGAATATAAAACTTTCAACACTTCAGACCGCTATGTCTTTCTATACTTCAAATCATGACAAAATGTTCGACGTTCAAAAACCCTATTCGGTTTCCTTCGGAGTGGTGCTCTCCGTTCCTTCTTTTTCTCCGGTCGCTGGCGTTGCCGTTTCCGAAGCAGGCTGTGTCTGCTCAATTGGAGCTGCATCGAGGACTTTCGAACTGCTCACACCCTGGCTCGACAAAATTGCCAGGGTAAACGACGTCAGCATAAACACAATCGCCGCAACTGTCGTAATTTTATTCAAAAAACTCGCAGGACCAGCCCCGCCAAAAATGGTATTACTTCCTCCGCCAAAAGCAGCTCCCATACTTGCGCCTTTTCCTGTTTGAAGCAATACAATCGCGATAAGCGCGAGACACATTATGACATGAATAATCGTTATGAATATAATCATGTATTTTCACCTATAATATTGTTAAAACTTCACAATTTTTGCAAAGGAATCGGCCTTCAAAGCCGCTCCGCCAACGAGAGCGCCATCGATATCGGGCTGGTTCATGAGTTCCGAAGCATTCTCAGGTTTTACACTTCCACCATACTGAATCCGAGTTGCCTCAGCCGTTGCTTCCCCAAAAAGCTCTGCCAATAATTTCCGGATGAATGCATGAACTTCCTGAGCCTGTTCTTTAGTGGCTGTTTTCCCGGTACCGATAGCCCAAACAGGTTCATACGCAATGACGATAGAAGCCATCTGTTCCTGAGAAAGATGAGCAAGGCCATCTGAAATCTGAGTTTTAATGACGTCAAATGTTTTTTCAGCTTCCCGCTCTTCCAATGTTTCCCCAACACACACAATTGGTTTTAACCCTTCATCCAGAGCGGCAAAAATTCGTTTGTTCACCGTTTCATCTGTCTCATTAAAATATGTCCGACGTTCGGAATGGCCGATAATCACGAACGTACATCCAGCAGATTTCAGCATAGGGGCAGAGATTTCGGCTGTAAACGCCCCACTTTTTTCCCAATAGAGATTCTGTGCACCGAGCTCGATGTTGCTGTCAGCAATAACGTCGCGAACTGTCGTTAAGGAAATAAATGGCGGGCATACCACAACTTCCACATCTTTCACATCACTTACGAGGTCTTTTAACGATTCCACAAGGGCTTTCGCTTCTTCGACCACCGTATTCATTTTCCAGTTTCCAGCAATAATAGGAGTTCTCATAGCATTACAAGAAGTGAGCGAAAGTTATACGTAAGCGAAAGTGAAAAATTCTTAACATGAGAGATTCTATTCACTTCAGTCACGTCCAACTTGAGCTCACTTTAGCTCATGTATAATTTATTTATCGGTCAGAGCTGTGAGTCCAGGAAGTTCTTTTCCTTCCAATAATTCGAGTGAAGCCCCCCCACCGGTTGAGACAAATGAGACCTGATCTTTCACCCCTGCCTTTTTGATTGCAGAAACCGTATCGCCGCCGCCAATAATGGAAACAGCATCAGACTCTGCGACAACCTTTGCAATATCAACAGTTCCTTTGCTGAAGGCATCCATCTCGAATACCCCCATAGGGCCATTCCATACAATAGTTCTTGCGCCCTTTAACGCACCGGAAAACAATGCAACCGATTCAGGTCCGATGTCTAATCCCAACCATCCTTCAGGTATCTCTTTGACGCTCACAAGTTTGGAATCAGCATCAGCCGCAAATTTATCGGCAATAATGCAATCAGTTGGTAACAGCAGTTCGACCTTCGACTGTTCGGCCTGCGCGAGGATTTCTTTCGCCGTCTCGATTAGATCTCCTTCGACCAATGATGCTCCAACCTCAAGTCCCTGGGCTTTTAAAAAGGTAAACATCATTCCGCCACCGATCAACAATTTGTCCACCTTTTGCATCAGGTTATTAATCACCTGTAATTTACCTGAGACCTTTGATCCGCCAAGGATTGCGACAACAGGACGTTGCGGATTATCGATGACCTGCCCGAAGTACTCCATTTCTTTTTCGATGAGAAATCCCGCAACAGCAGGCGAGAGAAATTTCGTGACTCCCACATTAGAAGCGTGAGCGCGATGGGCCGTGCCAAAAGCGTCATTTACAGCAATATCACACCCGTCTGCTAATTGTTTAGCAAACTCCGGATCGTTTTTCGTCTCTCCCTTGTAAAAACGAACATTTTCCAAGAGAATTACATCGCCAGCTTTGGCGTCAGCAATGCTTTTTTTCACGGCATCACCGATGCAGTCATCGAGGAAAAGCACGTCTTTCCCTAACAGAGAAGACAGAACCTTTGCAGCAGGATTCAGGCTGAATTCCGGTTTTTTCTCACCTTTCGGGCGGCCTAAATGGGCAGCAAGAACCAGAACTCCCCCCTGTTCGACAATATACCGGATCGTAGGAAGTGCTGCTTGAATTCTCGTATTGTCAGTCACGTTCTGCTCAGCATCTAAAGGTACATTAAAATCTACCCGCATGAGCACTTTCTTTCCTTGAAGATCAATGTCACGAATAGAGAGTTTTTTCTGCATAATTCCCCCTTCTTCATCAGCAAATATCTGTTACTAACAGAATATCAGTAATTTCCTTAGAATGATGAGGGAAATACCATAAATGTGCGGGAAAATAGTCAAGATATTTTTTATCAGGAAGCACAGGAATGTTATTTTTACGAATAAAAATCCCACAAAAAAAAGGTCGTTTATCCGAATAATAAACGACCTTCTACAACAGCGTTCAGCGACGACCGACTCTCCCACTCAGTCTCCCAAGCAGTACCATAGGCGCGGAAGGGCTTAACGACCGTGGTCGGCATGGCAACGGGTGG
>PDWJ01001630.1_pt1 | contig 26913 bp, 26 predicted proteins | sample 1430881 | NCBI WGS metagenome assembly PDWJ01 (sample SAMN01162460, study PRJNA174530) | Oral metagenome, whole genome shotgun sequencing project. | biome: Marine environment; feature: Marine mammal; material: Swab sample of the gingival sulcus; isolation source: swab sample of gingival sulcus...
CCTTGAATGAATTTCATGGTTTAAGATACGGATAAATCGGATTGGATTTGAACAGAAGGAGTTCAGGTTATGAACAAGCTTATTAGACAGTTTGACGTTCGGCAGCTACGCAACGTGCGGAGTTTTACCAAGGTTGTTTTCTCGAAGGTAAGAATAGTATTGTTAACATATAAGTGATCTCTCGAAGCAGTTACCCGCATGGGGTGTAGGTGCGGTTAGTGGTAGTATCAATCTGGTAATAACCCAATCATTTTAAAAGTGTCATCATCTTGCTCTTGTACGATAACTTGAACCTTTTCAATTTCTTCCCAATCAATGAGTTTCAAATAGTCAATAAAGGACAGTATATCAAAGTTGTTGTATGCTCCGATATATAGAGGTGTTTCCAGAAATTTATTGCCACCATACCAAGACTTCCTATTATCCTTTCCGAGTAAGTTAGTACCTCGCAAATAATCAGCAGAAACAAGGTTTAAATCCTCTCCATTATGGTTGAAACGATTTACATCGCGCATTCGAGGGGCTTCCTCTTCTGAATTGGAAAATGTGAATATCAAATTTGTTACGTTGCTCATTACATTGGTTATTGTCAGATGTTACCTATACAGTTTTTCATTACCACTAACGGTTCTGCACTAGGCGAAGTGGCGCTTCTCTCAGGTGTAATTGTGCGCCATTTTGCTTAGTGCATGTTAGGTACATTTTAGTCAAGTCTTTCTTCATTGACTACAACTCCCTTGTCGAAGGTTCTAATCAGATAAACTTTTGAATCTTCAGTGTAATATTTTACCGTTCCAGTTCCATCTTTCAACGTTCCGAAATCTAACGGATTACCAGATGAGTCATATAACTCTAGGATGTTGTGATATTTTCCATTCTCGTATTCCTTGTGTACCCACAGTTGCCCAGATTCATAATAGTATTTCCATGACTTAAATTTACCATTGTAATAGACGCTCTCCTCTTGAACCTGTCCATTTGGGTAGTACTGAATCCCTTCTCCCTGTAAAGTGTCATTCACGTATTTCTTTTTAGTTTTTATAGCACCACTTTTGTAATACCCAATATATTCTCCAGACCTTTTTCCATCCGAATAATTCATTTCAACTTTTACTTCTCCCGTTTTGTAAAAATAAGTTAGAATTCCTTGGACTCTATCTTCTACTATGTTGTAACGCCTTACAACTTCACCAGATTTATAGAAGACAGTATAAGTACCTTGAAGAAGATCATTCTTGTAGGTACCTTCGGCAGCTTTTTCACCGCTAGAATAGAACAGAGTAATTGGACCCGTCTTTTTACCTCCAATAAAGGTGACATCTGCTATATGATACTTTACGAAGGTACCCTCTTCAACGGCATTAAAACGCCATAAGCCACTTTTTTGTCCATTCGAGTACTTTCCTTTAGATTGAATCAACAAGTGCTCGAAATATTCATCTACAACATCATTATTTTTGTGATACGTATAAATGAACTCAAAGGTATAATCCACCCATTTACCAACTCGGATATCTTTTTTTGATTTACCCTCTGGCATAAAGTTCTGATTAGCGACGCCAGATTCAACATAAATAGACATCAGACTATCACTAATAAAGTTTTGCGCGTGTGAGTGCAGACACCAAAGGGTTAGCAGGAAGATGATTGACTTTTTTTTCATAGTTCTATTCTGGTTGTCAGTTGTACCTAACGGTTCTCAAGTAGGCACAGGCGCCTAACAAATATAGTGCTTTTGGCGCTTGGGCTTACTTGATGTTATACGCATAAAATTAACCAGTGTTTCCTGATTTTGGGAATTGAATGAGAAACTTATTTTAGAACCCAAAACTCCCCCTTTTCTTTTTGATTCAATGCGGTTTTCCGAATATGAGATGGGTAGAAATACTCATTAATAACCGTCATTTAATTTTGTAGATTTGATTGTCAAATAAATAAGGTAGTATGAGTGAAGAATTAGCAAAGCAGGACAGTAATTATCCAAGTCAACTTTCTCAATTCGAGAAGGGAATAGTTACTTTTTTAGAGAATCATAATTTACCTACTAAAGACATTTTTGTTGGTGTAGATGAGCGCCTTAGAGTTTTTTCAAATGTTGACTTTGTGATTAATCAAATTGACCGAGAACTAATTCAGAAATCTGTTTACTTATCAAAATTTATTGCTGCGAGTGCATCAGGTCTTTTCGATGCTTCCTTAAATTATTTATGGGATGAAACCATATTACAATTAAGGAAAAGAGTTTCTCAATTCGATCTGGAATACTTTTATGATAATACTGTTGGAGGGGATCGGCGGAAAAACTTCAAAAGTGAAGCCGACTTGGTTAAGTTACAGGATAGTGAACTGATAAATGGAGCGAAAGAATTAGAGTTAATTTCAGATGTAGGGTTTAAGCATTTGACTTTTATTAACTATATGAGAAACTGGGCGAGTGCTGCGCATCCAAATCAAACTGGAATAACAGGTTTACAATTAATATCATGGTTGGAAACATGTATTAAAGAAGTCATTTCATTACCAATTCCAAGTGCTGCAATTCAGATCAAGAAACTACTCGCAAATATTAGAAAGGAGCCAATAACGCCTGAGAATGCTGATGAAATTGGTGTTTTCTTAACTGAGTTGAATCAAGACCAATCGAATAGTCTTGCGTTAGCATTTTTTGGAATTTATACTAGAGAGGATACCGATAACCAAACAAGACAAAATATTAAATGGCTGTTGCCACTATTGTGGAAAGCACTTGATGAGGACATTAAAGATACTTTCGGGATTAAATACGGTCATTTTTCGGCAAATCATGAAACAGAACAGAAAAAACTTGCACGCCAATTCTTAGAAATTGTAGATGGACAGAAATATATACCAGATGATTTAAGAATTATTGAAATTCAAACGGCTTTAACCAATCTATTAAATGCGCACCGTGGTGGCAATAATTTCTATAATGAACCGCCATTTGTACGGGAACTTCAAAGGATTGTTGGAACTCCTCCTAAAATCCCTAAAGGGATAAACAAGAAATATGTTCTCGCTGTTGTTGAAACTTTTTTAACTAATGGGCATGGAATCGCTTGGGATGCAGAAATTGTTTATCTCGAGTTAATTCAAATGTTTGATAGTCATCAGGCAACTATTGCACTCTTATCCTTCACCACAGACGAAATTAGTAGTTCGCTTCAGTTGAAGTTGTGCAAGAGAAAATATCTTGAACTCTTAAATCATATCCGACCAAAAATTACAAATGCGTCAACGGTCGAGCTATTGGATGTAATATTAGAATTTACAGGAAGTTTTTCTGAAATGCGAAATGATGCAAGAATTAAACGACCACTTAAGAATCTTGAAATTTTGATAAAATGACCTTTTATGGCGGTTAGATTTGAGATAAATATTGTTGACGTCGTTGCTTTGGTTTTTAGTGGAGTTGCGATAGTTCTTGCGATTAAGAATCGCAAGAATGCCTTACGTGAGAAAATTTATGGTCAACAGGTTAATTTTTTTAAAGAATTGATGCCTCTCATTATTGAGATAGAAGATACTGTTGATGATTGGTTTATGGCTTACGTGCAAAAAGATAATGAAGAAGAGTATTCCTACAGGCTTAAGTTTTTAGACAAAATTATTGAATTGAGTACGCTCAAATCAGTAAATGCAATATTTATTCCGGATGAAATGGATAATGAGTTTTCTGCGTTCTCCAAAGTTTGTCAATCGATGAAAACGAAAATTCTGAATCAAGAGATGAAATATGACGACATCACCATGTTCGGTGATAGCATTTTTAATTTAGAAGATAGTATTCGAGATCATATAGGTTTGGAAAAACTAAGCCGAGAAAATCGTAGACTGGTAAGCTAAAAGGAGCGCAACGCGCTCCTTCTCTTTCAAATCCTTTCCAACCAATCTCCAAGCTGTTTCAAATCAAACAATACGTCCCTAAATTCCTTACTGATTTCCACTTTTGAACAGTACAAAATTGAATCGTGCGCGGAGCGCAACGATTCAATCAAGGCATCTTTGCCGTGAGTTCTGATTCTGTCCAAAAAGACAAGATGATTGAGTGTTAAAAGATTTTCAACCTCCGATACGTGTCGTGTATCATCCGAAATGTGAAGCAAAACGATTGCTTGCCCAACATTTTGACCATTTTGTGTTTGCATAAAAAATGTTTGGTGATGAAAAAAGAGGGAGATCACTGCAAACACATTCTAAGCGATGCTTAAAATAGGTCTCGGGACTTTCACCCGTATGTCTCCCAAAGATTTTCCGATTTACCCAATAATAAAGGTTGACTGGCATCTGTTAAAAATTAAAATGTGTTTGCAGTACTAAGATACGATTAATTACCTGAAGCGTTGCTTCGAAGAACGAAAAAAAGAAAAGGGGGAAGAAAGAAAACGAACACACTGGTTAATTAGGTGTGGCCTTCAAACAATGGGCATTCGAGCCACACCTTCGTTGCGTATAACGTTTTTAGGCTATGCTTTCGTGCCGCCTCTCGAATATAACACTTTTGCGGCATGAAGCATGAGGCTGTGTTATCGTTCGTCACACTAATCACCCAATTACACATGTTTGTTCTCTTACTTTTTTCAAGAGCTAAAAAAGTAAGCAAAAAGAGCCCTTGCGCTGTATAATCTGATTACCCTTCACGTCCCTATAACTTAAAATTGAAGAACTCCTCCTACGTCGTCAAACAGCTCCAATTTTTGAAGTTACTTGGGACTAAGGGACCCAATCAGAGTTATACTAGGCGCTGAGTGGGTACCAACCTGGGCTTTTTGCGAAATGAGAACAGAGGGTGCTTTTTAACTACTTGCTATTCACAAGCAAGCTTCACATTGCTTGTGAATATAAGTTACTAAAAATCACGGAGATTTTCAATTTTCAAATGACTGTTTTATCCAATCCGAGTTTTGGGTGATTAAGGGCTTTTCCATAACAAACAATGAGGACACAATGGGCATCCGGAAAAGCACGTCAGTGAACGATAACGGTCTGCAAATAGGCACAGCCGCCTAACAAATATAGTGCATTTGGCGGTTGGGCTTATTTGCTGTTATGCACTTCCTTAAACAGCGCTTTACTAATAGTCATTCTCCTTACCTAAATTAATACTTCAGAAAACGTTGAAGATTTTCCTTTTCCCTTTTCCTAGAACATTGATCGTTAAGGTCGAACTAAAATACTATCAGTTTTAGTTAGTTTCGAAATATTTCAACTCGTATATTTTATTCAATATATCAATCAGACAGACTTCATTGAAAAAGTAATTTGATTTATTGTTTTTAACATCAATTCCTATATTGACCGAAATTTCGATTTCTCCTTCTATAAGCTTTAAAAATTTCATGTAATCACTTGAATCAAGTGAAGTATTAATGATTAAATCATTTGATATTTTAAGAATTGTCAAATCAGAAGGTTCGTATGTAATTTTGATAATATGTATATGATCAGGCTTTAACCTATTTCCGTTGGACTCTAAATAAGAATCAATTTCGGTTTGAATTTGATCTTTGAGTAGGATAAAGTTGTCGAGAATATCGTCTGCTTTTAAAGAATTTATTTGCTCTAGATATGACGTGGCTTTATAATAAAAATCGCGATCAAATATTCGTGGAATACTCAACGAACCTTGATACGAGTGATTAAATGATTCCGCTAAAATAGTTGCTTCTATTGGGTTAGTTTCACAGATATATTCTGTCAACAACTTATGGACTGTTTCTATTTCTTGCAGAAACTCGAAGGCTTTTTGTCTTTGTTCTTTGAATAAATCTGTAATGTCGCCATCAACAAAATCGATACCCATTCTGAATTCTGGTGATATCGCATCTAGATCGGGGAAGACTGCAGCTAGCTGCTTAAAAACAAACAATCTATTTTTATAGAATTCGGCATGTTGAATTGAGTACTCAATTCTATCAAGAGCCATCGATTTTTTTTTGACCTCAAAATGTGAAATAACTTTACTTGTCGCGATTACGTATTCATTTTTTTCGTTGGTGTTGAAGTTGTCTACGATATCTTTGGCTGATAACAAGCATAATTTTTGATAGTCTTCATTACCGATATTAACGATTAGGAAAAACTCAAGATTTGGGTCGCCATGCTTGTCAATAACGTATGCTTTTTTTAAATGATGTCTGGTTTGATCATTTTGTGAATATTTTGACTGAACAACTCCAAATCGTGGTGGTATCTTATCAAGAATATTATGTGTGTATAGTCTACGCTGAATAATGAAATCCGCCCCATCTATGTCAACTGACCGCTCTAGGATCCAAAAACGGTCAATAAGAAAAGATTTCGTTCTAGCCTCACCAATGGACCCATTCTGGTTTCTGATCGTACCTATCTGCATATCGTTTTATTTACATTTTGAAATTATTTCGAATTTATACCACAAGGAATAGCCCGAGTTCAAGTTGAGCAGTTAAGGTACATCTATTTTCTATTTTTCAGATTCCCAGTGAAAAATGACGAATTAATAATCATAAAAGTTGTGTTTCATGGAATAGCTTTAAACAGGAGCGCACCGCGCTCCTGTTCAATCTTCTTCAAATCTTCTCCAACCAATCTCCTAACAGTTTCAAATCAAAAAGGACATCCTTCATTCGCTTATCAACTTCCTTATCAGAAACATAGGCAATAGAATCGTGCGCGAAGCGCAGAGATTCTATCAAAGCATCTTTGCCATGACTTCTGACATTATCCAAGAAGAAAATTTGATTTGGAGTTAACAACTCCTCAATTTTTGATACGTATCGTGCATCGTCCGCAAAACGAATCAAGATAACCTCCTGATAGCCGTTTTCACCATTCTGTGTTCGCATTTTGAATAGGGTTTAAAAATTAGAAAAAGAGGGGAGGTCACCGCGAACACATTCCAAGCAGTGCCTAGACTGGTTTCGGGACTTACACCCGTTTGCCTCCCCAAGATCTTCTGTTTAAACCTGTAAAATGACATTTTGCACTGTTCGTTAATAATTGTAATGTGTTCGCAGTACAAATATACGATTAATCACTAAAAAGGTTGCTTCGGAAAGGCAAAAGAAAATTTTACTTCCAAGCATTAGCTGTAATCTAAAAAATTGTATATCACCCCCTTACGCGTGATTGTTTTGAACTGTTTTTACGTATGTGTTATTGATTATTTTGCTTTTGGCATACCGTTTGAAGTGTTGAATATGAAATCATATAAACCAAAAGCTATGAAGAATTTAATTTTAACAGGTGTTGCAGTTCTATTATTAGGATTCGCATTTGGTCAGAGAGAAGGAGCTGGATTTCAGGAAAAAGTTGAGCATTGTATGGCTGAAAAAGAAAAAAATACAAGCGACTTTGAGAAGGCTATAGTCGGTAAAGGGGCAAGAGAACACGTTGCTAGACGAGATTGCACTGCACAAGCACTTCGTGAACGTCGCGAACGATCCGAAAAACGTAGCAGTGAGAAGCGTGGGGAAAATAGACCATAGATAATAGAATATAATAATTTATAGGGTTCTTTCTTTTTGAGAGAACCCTTTCTTTTTGAAATATGAAGTTCGAATTTGCGAGTATTCTTAAGATCGCAGGGAAAAAGGGAAAGGAAAAATCTTCCACCAATCAATAAAAAAAGCGCTGTTTAATTTTTGTTTGGGTGCTATCCACTCTGGGTATCTCTCGGATATGGCGCACCCAAACGGTTATTGTGCATAACGGTTCTGCTGTAGGCAATGTGGCGCTTTTCTCGGGTGTAATCGTGCGCCATTTTGCTTACAGCATGTTAGCAACTTTATTAATTAAAGGCTTTTAGTTTTCCATTCTCGAAATACAGGTATTGATCGTCATAAACCCATTGATCTCCGTATGAAGCACGATTTACATCTTCGGGTTCCCCCCATGCCAATTTTACCATTTCTTCCGTAAAGCCAATTTTCACTTCACGATTCAAAATGATATGCCAATTTGAGACTCCGAACTTAGACTTGTACTTTTCAGCATCTGCCCAAGTATAGACCTGACTTTTCCCTCCCAGTTCAAACAAATATTCATGATCAGCTAGCACTTGTTCTCCAAGTTCATTTTTGAAAACGAGAGATACTTTGTAGTATTCTTCTTCTATTGTAATATCAGTGCATTCCCATTTTTGTCCTGGGGTAATGTGGACTTCTTCTCCTGTCTTAAAGTCTTCTGTACCTTCAAAATACTTTGTGCATATAACATAGTTATTCCCAACGTATTGATTTTTTAAATGTTCATAGAATCCAACAACGAGGAAAGGAAATGAATGTTCATATTTACCATCATATTCGTAGAAAATTACATCACCGCTTTCTTTCTCTTGCAATTCTAAATAAAACTTGTCACCATATAAATATTCACGCTTTTCTGCTTCAGGGTGTTTATGAACATTTAACACGGTATAGTACCTTCCTACAAGTGAATCATAAATTGACTTTCCTCCACCGATATCATACTCAATATAACTTTCATTTTCAGGCATTATGGGTTTGTATGTATTTTTCAGTGAACTGGAACTTTGCTTGTAGTCCAAAATGAACCCATCATAACCGTACTTTTGAAGTGATTCGGATTTACCTTTTAAATAAAGTTCTTGCCCTTTGTAGAGGGATGCATCTTTACCCAAAAAATTGGCTGTACTGTCATAAGACAAGGTTGACTCATCAACTTTTTTCTCTACTACTTTCGTTGTAGAAATTTGAGAATAAGCGTTTCCCAGCTGAAGGAAACAAATACCTGTAATTAATATTCTATTCATCATTATAGTGGTTTTCAATTGTTGCTAACTTACTTATACCAAGCACTAATTTAAAACAAATACACACATATATCCTTCCATCCAATATATCCGTGCACTACTCCTTCAAACAATGCGCACTTATCTCGCCTCTTTCAGACAACGAATGTTCGCACCCTACAAGTATAAATCGTGTACAATCACCCACAAGAAAAAGAAAGGAACCGCCATCAGAGTTGCGTCGAAGCGATCGAGAATTCCACCGTGTCCGGGGAGAATGTTTCCTGAGTCCTTGATACCGAGATTTCGTTTGAGAACAGACTCGAATAGGTCGCCGATAATGGCACAAGGTGCGATGATGGCAGCCGCTGGGATCCAAAATACAAAGTTGTCGTTGAAGTAGCCGAGAACTGAACCCACGGCAAGTGTAAATAAAATGCCTCCAATGGTTCCTTCCCATGTTTTATTGGGAGAAACGCGCTCGATAAGTTTTGTTTTTCCTAGGAATTTCCCGGTGAGATAGGCGAAGGTATCGTTCGTCCAAATAAGCAAGAACATTCCCAATATGATGGGGACTCCAACTTCTGGATATTGTGGGGAGTTGTGATGGATTCCAATCAATAAAAGAAAGGGGAGAACCACATAAATCAATCCCAATAGTAAAATGGCACTGTTAACAATTGGTTCTTTCTTTTTGCGCCAAATTTCACTAACCAAACCGATGAAAATCAACGGGAGGATGGCAGCCATCGGCACAACAAAAGGCATCAATTGGTAAAGCGAAGCAATCACAAGTGCGGAAATCGTGAGTCCCAACGATAACCCCAAAACGGGCGAAACTTCAATGGTTTTATGGTCTTTAAATAGTTTGTAGAACTCATGCACGCCCAAGACAAGAAAGGCGGCAAATACTATGGTAACGGCGTGTACCGACCAGAGCAAACTTCCAATGATAACACCAATAAAAACAATTCCTGTGAGGGCTCTAACGATCATATTTATGTTTGTTCTTCTAACACTTGAAGTGCTCTTTCTTTCAACTCAGTTGGAACGTGCAGGTAGATGTACCCAAACGCGTTATACGAAGAATCCCGCTGATCAAAGATCATAACGGGAATTCCTGCGTCTTCCAACGCTAATTTTTTGATATGAATGCTGTACTCCTCATGTGAATCGTACACTGAAACCCATTTAGGCTCCTTCACTAGTTTCGTCCGAAGTGTCGTCCACTTCTCCCGAAGTCGTTGAATCAGTTTCATTCGTATCTTCTTTCTCGTTTGATGCTACGGATTCAGACGTTGTTTCTTCTGTTTCTTCAGAAGCTGTTTCATCGACTGTTTTGATTTCGATGGTTTCGTCTTTGTCCCAAGCACGTTTACCGAAGATAGCAATTAAATCTTCTTTGAAGATCACTTCGCTTTCCAACAACTTATTCGCAAGTTTCGTCAATTTGTCTTTGTTTTCTTCGAGAAGTTTCAAGGCACGATCGTACTGTTCTTCGATCATTTTACTTACTTCTTCGTCGATTACTTGAGCTGTATGATCCGAATATGGTTTGGTAAATCCACCGTTTCCTTGAGGATCGTAGAAAGAGATGTTCCCCACTTTATCATTCAATCCATACATTGAAACCATGGCGTATGCCTGCTTTGTGACTTTTTCCAAATCACTTAATGCTCCAGTACTAATTTTTCCGAAGATCAATTTCTCAGCAGCACGACCTCCCAATGCACTACACATGTCATCGAGAATTTGCTCTGTTGTGGTGATACTTCTTTCTTCAGGAAGATACCAGGCAGCTCCCAGTGATCGACCACGTGGTACAATCGTTACTTTCACCAATGGGTGAGCGTGTTCCAAAAGCCAAGAGATCGTTGCGTGACCTGCTTCGTGGAAGGCAATCGCTTGTTTCTCTTCTGGCGTAATGATTTTGTTCTTTTTCTCTAATCCACCAATAATACGGTCGACAGCATCCAAGAAATCTTGCTTTTCAACAACTGTTTTGTTCTTTCTTGCTGCAATCAATGCCGCTTCGTTACACAAGTTGGCAATGTCCGCTCCAGAGAAACCTGGTGTTTGCTTCGCAAGAAAATCGATATCCAAATCCGACTCAAGTTTCAAAGGCTTCAAGTGTACCTCGAAGATTTCTTTACGCTCGTTCAAATCGGGCATGTCCACATAAATCTGACGGTCGAAACGTCCAGCACGCATCAAGGCGCTATCCAATACATCCGCTCTGTTTGTTGCGGCAAGAATGATCACACCAGAGTTTGTTCCAAACCCATCCATTTCTGTCAAGAGTTGGTTCAATGTGTTTTCACGCTCATCGTTTGATCCAAAACTGTTGTTTTTTCCACGGGCACGACCAATGGCATCAATCTCATCAATAAAGATGATCGAAGGTGCTTTTTCTTTCGCTTGCTTGAACAAGTCACGAACACGTGAGGCTCCAACTCCAACAAACATCTCTACGAAATCAGATCCCGATAGGGAGAAGAATGGAACTTGCGCTTCACCTGCTACGGCTTTAGCCAATAATGTTTTACCTGTACCCGGAGGTCCTACCAACAATGCTCCTTTCGGAATTTTGGCTCCAAGTGCCGTGTATTTCTTAGGTTGTTTCAAAAACTCAACAATCTCTTCTACTTCTTCCTTCGCTCCTTCGAGTCCTGCAACATCTTTGAATGTTACGTTCGTGTTTTTACCTTTCTCGTAAACTTTCGCTCTCGATTTTCCAATGTTGAAGATTTGTCCAGCTCCGCCGGCTCCACCACCTCCAGACATTCGTCGCATCACGAACATCCACAAAGCGATAATGATCACGATGGGCAAGATGAAACTCAGGATACCACCCAAATAATTCACTTCCTCTTCGTAGCTGTACTCAATAGGAGGAATTTTAGAGTTGCTCGCTTTCAGCTCTTCGTTGTGTTTTCGAATAGCGTCCTCGAAGTTACCGAGGTCACCAATTTTCATCGAAAAAGTTGTTTTCGTTGAGCTAATGCTTCGCTTATTTTTCAAGGCTTTCTTGATCGTATTGAAATCTTCTGATTTCTCACGTCCTGCCAATTTTTCACCTTCTTCCGTCAATTGGAAATCAACGCGTCTGAGGTTTGTAATTACCTTCACGTTTTCAACTCCACCTACTTCGGCAAGTTGCCAAAACGTTCCTTTCCGCTGGATTTCTGCTGATCCTCCAGAGGAAGAATACAATTGAAATGCAATCAGGGCAACACCGATAATTGCGTAAATCCAATAAACGGAAAATGGACTTTTCTTTTTGTCTTTATTTGAGTTATTATCTGCCATTATATTGTTAATTCAAGTTTGGGATATCAGTTCGTTTCGCGTCCGACCAAAGTTCTTCTAGATCGTAGAAGTCTCTTGTTTCATGATAAAAAACATGGGCAACGACACTTACGTAATCCATTAAAATCCACTCGGAATTGTTTTGTCCTTCAATGGTCCACGGTTTTTCCGAAATTGTTTTTCGGGTATGTCGTGCCACCGAATTGCTAATACCATCAACTTGGGTGGATGAATCTCCTGAGCAAATCACAAAAAAGTCACACACTGCTGTTTCGATGTCACGTAAATCGAGCACAACAATGTCTTTTGCTTTGTTTTCTTGCATTCCCTCTACGATTGTGTCGCAGAGCAATTGAGAATCGTTTTCGTGTGCCATATTTTCGTGAGAGGCACTATCTTGGATTTCTTCGTTCATTTAGTTGTTCCTTATCCTTGCAAATTTAACCTTTAAAATCATTAAAAACGTACATTTGACATCTCGAACTGTTAAATTAGCAAGATGCAAATCGGACGAAAATTGATTCATCTAGAATCTGTGGATTCAACGAACAATTATACTGCCAATCTAGTAAAGTCACAAGGATTGGCATCAGGAACGGTAATTTTGGCAGATGAACAGTTTGCAGGAAAAGGACAAAGAGGTTCGGAATGGCACGCAGAGCCTGGGATGAACCTGACTTTTAGTACTTATTTGGAATTAGCCAATCTGTCAGTAGAGAATCAGTTCGATTTGTCAAAATTGATCGCTTTGTCGCTCTGTCATTTTTTGGAAAAGCTAGGACTTCGTCCTGAGATAAAATGGCCAAACGATATTTTGATCGGAGGAAGAAAAATTTCTGGTGTCTTGATCGAAAACATGATTTCAGGAAAAGGCCCTCTTCGTTCCATCATTGGAGTAGGGTTGAACATCAATCAAATGCGTTTCGGAAAATTCGATGCGACAAGCATTCAGTGCGAATTAGGACAGTTTTATCCTGTTCGGGATGCGTTGTATTCAGTTGTCACCTCATTCAATGAGCTTTCAATGGAATTATTGAATCAGCCTGAATTACTCCACGAACGGTATTTGGAAAAGCTATATCGCTATAAGTCAACGCACTCGTTTAAAGATGCAGAGGGTGTTTTCAAAGGAGAAATTCTAGGTGTAGCACCTTCAGGAAAACTCATTGTATTAAAAAATGGGGGACAGTTAGAATACGATCTGAAAGAGATCAAATTCCTAAAAGCATAAGTAAAGAAAAATGCGGGTTCTCGCTACGCGAAGTGCTCTTGAAGTTTCTTCGACATGTAATCGAAAAGGTTTGTCAGTGGTTTTTCGACCATCATTTTCAGGAACATGTTTACTTTTCCATCAAATTCAATTTTCCCTTCTGTTTGATCTGATTTATCCGAAGTATAGATCGTCAAACGAAAAGGAAAGGGTGATTTCTCTCCTGATTTCATGAATAGTTTATCGGTTCCTTCTTCACCATCGTGAATCAATGAAATGATCACACCGCCTTGCACTTTGAATGAACATTCATCTTTTGTCGCTTTGAAATCGGACACTTTGTCCTGTGGCAAAAGGTGAATAATGTTGTTCGCATCTTTCAAGAAATCAAATACTTCTTGTTGCGGTGCGGATACGAGAACGGTTTGACTGTTAATTTTCATGTGCTTATTTTTTCCAGGATTGTGGGTCAGATTTCCATTCGAGCAATGAAGTTGCTTCTTCCTCTGAGATCAAATTTGTCTCTTTGGCATGCTCTAGCAAGATGTCGTAGTTGGTAAGTGTTCGGTACGGACAATTTGCTTCGGTGAAGTTATTCTTAGCGATGTCAAAACCATAGGTAAAGATGGCAACAAGACCTTTCACTTCAAGGTTTGCTTCGCGAAGAGCTTCAACCGCTTTTAGACTACTTCCACCAGTCGAAATCAAATCTTCAATGACCACTACTTTTTGTCCTTCTTCGAAATATCCTTCAATTTGATTTCCCATTCCGTGCTTTTTAGCAGAACTACGAACATAAATAAAAGGCAAGCCTAGTTCTTGCGCAACCAATGCTCCTTGTGCAATACCTCCAGTTGCTACTCCAGCAATCGCATCAGGCTTCCCGAATGAATCCAAAATAGTTTCAGCGTATTCTTGTCGAATAAACGTACGAATATTTGGGTACGAGAGTGTTACGCGATTGTCACAGTAAATCGGAGACTTAATTCCTGATGCCCACGTAAAGGGATTATTCGGTTGTAATTTAACCGCTTTGATTTGCAGCAAAAATTCTGCTACTTTTAGGGCCTTGTCATCGTTAAAAATCATGGATGCAAATGTACAAAGTATTTGTTGATCATAAGCCAGTAATTTTTGTAGAATCGAAAGATGTCGATAAAAATAACCCTTTCATCAAGGTGAAAGATATTGGTTCTTTCCCGAAGGGAATTCGTCTTTTACTGAAAACACAGGTCTCAGTAGATTGCCCGTTGCAAATCATTTGTGAAGATCCCAAAGAGTCATTTAAAGAAGTGTTTTCTGACTTTGTTAAGATCAAAGCGGCAGGAGGTTTGGTGAAACGAAAAGAATTTTTCTTGCTGATTAAGCGGAAAGGAATTTGGGACATTCCGAAAGGGAAAATTGATAAAAAGGAAGCAAAAGAAGACGCGGCGATTCGCGAAGTGGCCGAGGAATGTGGAATTGATGGTCACAAAATTACCGATCCTCTTGTTGTGACTTACCACACGATGAAATGGAAAGGTCGCTGGGCACTCAAGCGAACAGATTGGTACATGATGAAGTACAAAGGTCCGCGTAAGGTAGTTCCTCAAATCAAGGAGGGAATTACAAAGGTGAAGTGGATGTCGGAAGAGCACATGTTGTCTATTCGTGGGCGCACGTACGGTTCTATCAATGAAGTGCTCGATGCCTATGTTCGTTTAAAAGAAGTGAAAGCAGCTGAGAAGAAATCCGAAAAGCTGAACGAAGAGGCCTAATTTCTCGTTTCCATCTTATTTCTATAACTTGCAAGCTATGAAATGGTTGTGGCTTTTATTCGTATTGACATGTTTTGCTCTGGTTTCCTTTTCTTCGAACGAAATGAATGAGGAAATCACAACGTGGCAAACACCTGATCCAAAGTTGAAGTCAAAAGCATTAATTGTTCTTCAAAATAAATGCAATGACTGCCACCGAAAGAAAAACAAATCGGTGATTTTCACAAAGGACAACATGAACAGTAAATCAAGAAAGATCTACAAACAGGTGTTCGTCAAAAAGAAAATGCCCAAAGAAGACGTGACGCTCACAACAAGCGAACGCAAAGATCTTCAGTTGTGGCTCGACAGCTTAAACCCTTAAAAGCATAAAGGCTGACTTCTAATTTTTCTTGACAATTGTTGAATTGGCTTGAGCCGTAGGCTTGATGATGACATCGTCGATGTTCACATGCGCAGGTCGTGTGGCTAAGAAAAGCGCAGTTTCAGCGATATCTTTCGCTAAAAGAGGCTCGTATCCATCGTAAACAGCGTCGGCGACTTCCTGATCTCCCTTGAAACGGACTACTGAAAATTCGGTTTCGGCCAATCCTGGTGCAATTTGAGATACCTTGATAGTGTGCGGCAACAAATCGATTCGCATGCCTTTCGTAAGTGCATCAACGGCATGCTTGGACGCGCAATACACGTTTCCACCGGGATACACTTCCTTTCCAGCAATGCTTCCAATGTTGATGATTTGTCGTGGACCGTCAAACGCCTTGATGAAGGGGATAATCGCCCGAGAAACGTACAACAATCCTTTTACATTGGTATCAATCATTCGGTTCCAGTCGTCTGAAATTCCTTCGTCAATAGGACCTTTCCCAACAGCCAATCCTGCATTGTTGATCAAAATGGAAATATTCGATTTTACATCATCCGACAAGTTAGCAACGGCTTCTTTTACAGCAGCTTCATCGCGAACATCAAAACACGATGGGATTACTTCTACATTATGCTCCGACTTGATTGTTTCTGCCAATTCTTCCAAACGCTCATTTCGACGTCCAGTAATAACAAGCGAATAGCCTTCCTTTGCGAAAAGTTCAGCGCACGCTTTTCCAAATCCAGCGCTTGCTCCGGTGATGTATACAAATGGTTTTTTCATTTCTTAAGTAGTTTAATGTGAGGATTCCATATGATGATTGTGCAGCACAAAATTGCTAATTGAATGGGTAATCGATAACGATGAATGGCTCCCAAAACGGGTGTCGTCCAACCAATAAGCAAGCCCAAAAGTACGCAAAAGATGAAAGCGGAAAGGATGAATCCTTTTTCTCGGTCGGTGAGCGTTCTTCGCTGAATTATGGCTACAATCAACAGGGAAAATAAAATCAGGGTTTCTAAAAAAGCAAGGTATTTCAGTTTTCCTCCAGGATCGGTTGGGAACGGTCGGAAGAATGTGTTGAAGAGGGCATTGGGTGCAGCTGTAAGCAATCGCAAGGGATCATCTTGTATGGCGGGAATTTCCACGAAACTGTTCGCTCTTGGTTGTTGAAAATGCAATCGCCATGCTTGTTCGTTCGGTGTAAGGTGAACGGGAACGGGTGGAGCTAAATCGCCAAGCTTTACGTGGTAGGCATCAATTTCTTCTGTCAACCAAACGGAATCTCCTTTGATGTTCAAGCTGCTTATTTGCTCTGGCGTGAAATAGTAAAAAACAGAATCAGGGGCATAGCGAACATGAACGCCACCACGACCTACGTTGGAGAAATCAAACTGCTTGCGCGAAAGACGATGTGTGCCTTTGTCGACAAGTGTAGGAAAGGACAACACGAAAATGCCTGCTAAAACGATAGGAATTCCAATGGCTGTGATCATTTTGTGTTTCGGAGCAAGGCTGTAAATCAAGTAAACAAACCCCGAGGCGAGCAAGGCAATCAAGATGTATGGCTTGAAACAAAGCAAGGCAAACAGTCCCATTCCAATGAAGAGGATACGCTTGCCAAAGGTCTGTTTGATAACAATTCCGTAGGAAAGAGCGCCAATACCGAAAACAATAAAGGGTTCTTTTAATAGTCCCGACGACCAAAAGAGAATGTTGGGAAGCAGCAGGAGGAGCGCAAAAATGAAAATGGGATGGAGCGCCGAATGCTGTTTCAGTACTAAAAATAAGAGAAAGGTTCCTATCAATGAAAGTAGGGAGAAAACCAGCATGTGTACAGTGATGGAACCGACAGAAATGAAGTCAACGAGCGCATGAGCACGAATGATGTTTCGATTGTCATGAAAAACAGCTTGCTTACCCGAATCCCAATGATTTGTTTCACCAAGATATTTCTGAGAGAGTTCTTCGGTGGCACCGATTCCTGAAATCAATTTGAAATAGTCGGAGGGTGATTCGTCATAAACGGTATTCAGAATTTGTGCTTCATGGTAGAAGGCTCCTGCATCATTTTTAAGGTGTGCATCCTCTTGTTGGAAAATGTAAAATTGCAGAAAGAGTAATCCTGCAGCACATTTAATCATGAAAGCAACAGGCATTATCCATGGTTGGACACCTTCTGGATGGAAGAATTTCTGCGTGCGCAGAGATACCACAATCACTAAGAAAAAGACTATTCCAATTACTACTTCCATCCGATAAACAAATGTAAAGAATAATTGAAAGCAGTTAACACGCCTAACCCGATGGCTAAGTATGACGTACTGAATGTATAAAATCGAGGGCTGAGCGAAGTCGAAGATCGAGAGATGCTGACTAGGAGAATTCAAAGTCGAAGCCCGACAATCAACATTTCTCCAACCCTAAAAAGTGTCAGGTTGTCAAGAATATGAACTTCATCCCTTGAACCGTGCGACAGTTTGTCAGAATTTATGGCATGGCACAGAGATTGACGATCAATCGGCATTAACAAATAGGTGAAAAAATGAAAACAGGTCAAATTAATGTTCAAACGGAAAACATATTTCCAATCATTAAAAAATTCTTGTACTCGGATCACGAAATTTTCCTTCGTGAGTTAGTGTCGAATGCTGTTGATGCATCTCAAAAATTGAAGTTTCTTGCTTCAAATGGTGAATTCAAAGGAGAATTAGGCGATTTGAAGGTAGAAGTTATCCTTGATAAAGAAGAAAAAACACTAACAATTCGCGATCGTGGAATTGGTATGACGGCAGAGGAGATTGATAAATACATCAATCAAATTGCATTTTCTGGAGCCGAGGAGTTTGTTCAACAATATAAAGGAAAAGAAGGAGCAGAGCAGATCATTGGTCACTTCGGACTTGGATTTTATTCTTCGTTCATGGTGTCAGATCGCGTGCAAATCCGAACACTTTCCCGTCATGAAGGCGCGCAAGCAGTACAGTGGGAAAGTAACGGTTCGCCAGAATATACCATTACGGAGATCGAAAAAGAAGATCGTGGTACAGATATCGTGATGTATATTTCGGAGGATTCTGCGGAGTTCTTGGAAAAAGCGCGTATTCAAGGAATTCTTGATAAATACTGTAAATTCTTGCCGCATCCAGTCATTTTCGGAACGAAAACGGACTACGTAGACGATCCAAATGGAGAGAAGGATGAAGAAGGAAAAGTGAAGCGTGTTGCAGTAGATGTTCCAAACCAGGTGAACAATGTATCGCCAGCATGGACGAAAGCGCCGGTAGATTTGAGTGAAGATGATTACAACAGCTTCTACCGCGAATTGTACCCAATGTCAATGGAAAATCCGTTGTTCCATATTCATTTGAACGTGGATTATCCGTTCAACTTGACAGGGATTTTGTACTTCCCACGCATCAAAGAAAACGTGGAGGTGCAACGAAATAAAATCAATTTGTACTCGAACCAGGTGTTCATCACGGATAGCGTTGAAGAAATCGTTCCTGAGTTCTTGACATTGTTACATGGTGTAATTGATTCTCCAGATATTCCACTAAACGTATCGCGTTCGTACCTCCAAAGTGATGGAAACGTGAAGAAAATCTCTTCGCACATCACGAAAAAAGTAGCGGATAAATTGGGGGAAATGTTCCGAAATGATCGTAAGGATTTCGAAGAGAAATGGGGAGACTTGAGTCTTTTCGTGCAGTACGGAATGTTGTCGGATGATAAGTTTGCGGAGAAAGCGAAGAAATTTGCTTTGTTGACAAACACAGAAGGTGAGTTCTTCACAATGGAAGAATACAAAGAGAAAATTGCTACGCTTCAAACGAACAAGGACGAAAAATTGGTGATTCTTTACACGAACGCACCTGAAGAACAATACGGATTCGTTCAAAATGCGAAAGGTCGTGGATATGATGTGCTTCACATCGATGGACCGCTTGCTCCACACTGGATAGGCAGAATGGAACAAACGAATGAAAATGTAACATTTGCACGCGTTGATTCGGACACTTTGGATAAGTTGATTCAAAAAGATGAGGAGATTCCATCTAAATTGACGAAGGAAGACGAAGAGGCATTGAAGCCATTGTTCGAAGAAGTGTTGGACAAGCAAAAGTACACGGTTAACTTCGAAAGCATGGATTCTGGAGACGCTCCTATCATCATTACTCAGCCTGAGTTCATTCGCAGAATGAAAGAGCAGCAAGCGATGGGTGGCGGTGGATTCTACGGTGCTTTCCCTGAGACGTACAACGTCGTTGTAAATGCGAACCACGAGAAAATCAGTGAAGTACTGAATACAAAAACCAAAAAGTCGAAAGATCGCAAGGTGAAGCAATTGACCGATATTGCGCTCTTATCGCAAGGGATGTTGAAAGGAGAAGAACTGAATGCCTTCATTCAGCGAAGCATAGAATTGGTATAATTAAGATAACAGAAGGCGGGTAGGTGAAGGCTTACCCGCTTTTTTAAAACGATAGAGATTTGTTTAAATTCATTTTTGCAGCAATTGGTTTTTTTGCCTTCGGAAAAAGCATCTGGGGTGGAATTCTCGGATTTATTATTGGATCGGGAGTGGATAACTATCAACGCTTGAAGCAACAGTTTCAGGCACAAGCTGGCGGAGGAGCAGGCGGAAGACAATTTACTGCGGAAGAATTGTTCAATCTGTATCAACAACGAGCAACCACATCGAGTGATGTCCCTACAATGCTTATCGCTTTATCGGCAGCCGTGATGAAAGCCGATGGAAAAGTGCTCAAAGCAGAATTGAATTACGTGAAGGCGTTTTTTGCGCAGCAGTTCGGGCCGCAATTCAACAATCAGCACTTACAAACACTCAAGCGCTTTTTAGATTCGGGGAATATTCCCCTTCAGAAAATCTGTCAAGATATTCGAATGCGAATGCAGCCGGAAGTGCGTGTTCAGTTGTTGCATTATCTTTTTGGAATCGCCAAAGCCGACGGGGATGTGTCGCCATCTGAAATTGACGTCATTCAGAACATTTCAAACATGATGGGCATTTCCAACGTGGATTTCGAGAGCGTGAAAAACATGTTCTACCGAAACGTCGATTCAGACTACAAAGTACTTGGAATTGATCCCAATGCAACGGACGATGAAGTCAAAAAGGCGTACCGCAAAATGGCCATCAAATTCCATCCTGACAAAGTGGCTCAAATGGGCGAGGAATACCAAAAAGGAGCCAAAGAGAAGTTCCAAAAGATTCAAGAATCCTACGAAGCGATCAAGAAGCGTAGGGGAATGAAATAGTGAGTATTTCCCTAATCACCCAATTAGTGCTTATTCTTTAAAAATAGGAACTGTCGCAGATTTCCCAGTTTCATCTTTAACCTGAACTAAATACATTCCACGCGATAGCGCTGATACATTTATTTCCATGTTGGAAGGATGTAGTGTTTTCTGAATGACCTGTGCTCCCAAAGTAGTAAGAAGTGTAACCGTTACTTGGTTGTTTCCAAAATCACCTTTTATATGTAGTTTGTCGGTACTCGGATTTGGATAAATTTCGAAGAAGGAAACTTCATTTTCATTGATGCTGGCATTGCCGCACGTTGTGTTATAACTTGGAAAGAGCGTAATGTTGTTTTCTGTCATACAGAATAACTGCGTATTGCTATTCGATACATTGGCAAATTGTGCTCGGAAAAGTCCAGATGTCGATCCTATACCAGATATCGCAAAAAGGCTGTAGTTGTAATTACTACCATCCGCGTAGAGCTCAAGGCTTTTACGTTGAATTCCATCTCCTATATCCACACTGTCTATTCCGAATACAACCGCTTCGGTAATTTGAGGAGTGATCATGTAGTCATAATCATAGACGTAAATACTCAATGTGTCATCCAGTTGAGCATTGAAGTCATACAGAAGATAGGCTTCCGTAGAATCTTTGGGAACATAGGTAATCACTCCACTTGAAGCTCGAAGGGCTCCTACGTATGTTCCCGAACAATTGTCAAGTTGTACGTAATCAGTGGAATTAATGACAGTATCAAGATCGTTCATGCAAAACTCATCAATGTTTGTGATGGTCACCACCTGATCTGTAATGGGGTTGGGACCTGTAATCGTGTAATAACTGTCAACATTTGTCCACGATGCGATCGAATCGGGAAAAGGCACAATGGTCTGAGAAACGACACAGTTGGATACTGCGAACGCAAGAAAGAATAGAAGTGTTTTCATGTTGTGAAATTTAGGTTAAGTTGTCTGTACTTGAAAACACAACGATCAGATTATGAATAAGGTTGGGAAGGATTATTGTTTTTTTCCTATGGCAAACATCGTCGGTTTTTTGGCTAAATCATATGCATGTTCGCGCCAATCTTTCGCCGACATTGTACGAATATTCTCGCTAGGTAAAGTCAGATTACTCGCAATGCAAATCATGGTTGTATCCGCCAAATCATTCAATAAATCTTCCAATACGTTCATATTTCGGAAAGGTGTATCCATGAACAAGTGTGTTCTTCCAGTCCGATAAGCATCAGCTTCAAAGTCTTTTAAGGCTCGAACGCGCGCTTTGCGGTCTTTGGGTAAATATCCGGAGAAAGAAAAATCTTGTCCGTTAAATCCGCTTCCCATTAATGTCAAAAGAATGGAAGAAGGACCAACAAGTGGCTTCACGCGAAGCTGTTTATCGTGTGCTAAATTCATCACGATGGCACCTGGATCTGCAACACCTGGACATCCTGCGTCTGACATTACGCCAATATCTTGTCCTTCCAAAGCAGGTTTTAGAAAGCGGTGAAATTGAGAGCTATCTGCTTTTCGGTTGATTTCAAAAAATTGGCAGTCGTCAATTGGAAATTCACGGTCAATCTTTCGAAGAAAACGTCGAGCTGATTTCACATTCTCTACAATAAAACAACGCAGCCCTGTTGCAATCGACTGCACATTTGCAGGAATCACATCGTCTACCACTTCACCTCCCAACGTTACCGGGATCATATATATCGTTCCTTGTTCCATGAATTACTTTTTTAGTTGGTCGATGAGCACGTCTGTTGCTTCATCAATCATGTTATAGACATCAATAAAACCTTGGTCGCCTCCATAATAGGGATCAGGTACTTCGAGGTCTTGGTTCGGGTGACTCAAATTGAGGAGCATTTCCACTTTTGATTCGTCCTTTTCATCTCTGGCAAGCGAAAGAACATTCGTTCGATTACTCTCGTCCATAACGAAAATGCGATCGAACCGATCAAAATCACTCACAACAAATTGTCGAGCACGCAACATATCAATTGGACACCCCATCGACTTGGCCGTTGCTTTCATGCGCTTGTCAGGTGGATTCCCTACGTGATACGCAGCTGTTCCAGCCGAATCGACCTCAACATCAAGCCCTTCGCTCACTACTTTTTTACGAAGTAAACCATCTGCCATTGGCGATCGACAAATGTTCCCCAAACACACCATTAGAATTTTCATGTCACAAAAATAACGATAGGAGTAGAATCGAGACGAATATTCATTGAAATAAGTGATTTGTTCGAAAAGTGAAAGAGTTTTGTTCAATCGGTAGCTTTCATTGAGCAAAAATATCCAACCAATAACTTGTTTTTTACGTTTTAATATATAAGAACCGAATATTTTGAGGTATGAGACAGCTAAAAATTACAAAACAGGTTACCAATCGTGAGACAGCTTCGTTGGATAAATATCTATTGGAGATTGGTCGTGTCGATTTGATCACGGCAGAGGAGGAAGTGGAGTTGGCGCGAAGAATTAAGAATGGAGATAAAGCCGCTTTGGAGAAGTTAACCAAGGCAAATTTACGTTTTGTTGTTTCGGTGGCTAAACAATACCAAAATCAAGGAATGTCACTTCCTGATTTGATCAACGAAGGAAATGTTGGTTTGATCAAGGCGGCTGAACGTTTCGATGAAACTCGAGGATTCAAATTCATTTCGTATGCCGTTTGGTGGATTCGCCAGTCGATTCTTCAAGCATTGGCAGAGCAGGCGCGTATTGTTCGTTTGCCGCTCAATAAAATTGGAACGATCAATAAAATCAATCGTGCGTTCTCTGAGTTGGAACAACAGTTGGAGCGACCGCCTTCTGCTGAGGAAATGGCTGAATTTTTAGATTGTTCTGTGGAAGATGTGAAAAATTCAATTGGAAATACGGGGAGACATGTGTCGATGGATGCGCCTTTACTCGAAGGAGATGAGTCGTCGTCGTCGATGTATGATGTGTTGCCGAACGATTCGTTACCAGGACCAGAAAAGAATTTGGTGGTGGAATCTCTTCAGAAGGATATTGAGCGTTCGCTTTCGACTTTGACCATGCGTGAAGGTGAAGTAGTGCGTTTGTACTTCGGTTTGAATGGAATCAGTCCGCTTTCGCTGGAGGAAATCGGTGAACAATTTGAATTGACACGAGAGCGTGTTCGTCAGATCAAGGAAAAAGCAATCCGTAGATTGAAGCATACGGCACGAAGTCGTACACTCAAAACGTATTTGGGCTAACTCGGATCAACGTCGATAACAACGCGCACCGATTTATTCGAAGGTGTCGCATAGAATTGATCAACCATTTCTTGTAAACGCAATTTAACTTTCTTGTCATTCGCTGAGCGTTCCACTTTCAATGTGATTCGTTTCAGGTAGTAATTATGAATTCTTCGCACGACGGGGTATTCAGGTCCGAGTACACGTTCCTTAAATAAGGATTTCATTTTATCAGCCAACTCTGCAGCAGCTAAATTCAGCTTGTTTTCATCCTTATGCTTTAGCGTGATTTCAATAATCTTGAAAAACGGAGGGTAGAAATAATTCTTCCGTTCGATAATTTCACTTTCGTAGAAACCAATAAAGTCGTGTTCCATTACTTTTTGAATCACCCAATGATCGGGATCTCCCGTTTGAACAATTACTTTTCCACGTTTTTCTCGTCGTCCTGCTCTTCCGGCTACTTGTGTCATAAGCTGGAAAGAACGCTCGAATGCACGGAAGTCAGAACGGTTGAGCAACATGTCAGCATCTAAAATCCCGACAAGGTTTACGTTTTCAAAGTCCAAGCCTTTCGAAACCATCTGCGTTCCAATCAATATGTCAATCCCGCCTGCCGCAAATTCATTCAAAATATTCGCGTAGGCATTTTTCGATCGAGTGGTATCTAAATCCAGTCGTTTGATGGATTTGTCTGGGAAAAACACGCCCAATTCATCTTCAATTTTCTCCGTTCCGAAACCAAGCATTTTCAATCGATTACTTCCGCAGGCAGAACAAGAACCAACGGGAGGTGTTGTGTATCCGCAGTAGTGACATTTCAATTGGTTGCTCAACTTGTGATAGGTCAATGAAACATCACATCGAGTACAGGAAGGAGTCCAATTGCAGACTTCACACATCCACAATGGTGTGTATCCTCTTCGGTTTTGGAATAAAATAACTTGTTCGCCTAGATTCAACGCGTCTTTGACGTGCTCAATCAAGAAGGAACTAAAATCGGATTGCATGCTCTTTTGCTTTCGCTCTTTGCGAAGGTTCGCACACTGGATTTCGGGGAGTTGAATCGACCCAAAACGATCAAACAATTCAACAAGTTTGTACTTTCCAGTTTTCGCATTGTAATAACTTTCCAATGCTGGGGTAGCCGATCCTAACAGCACGTTTGCCTTGTGAAGATGAGCCAAAACAATCGCACAATCACGAGCGTTATAGCGTGGAGAGGGATCGTATTGCTTGAAACTGGATTCGTGTTCTTCATCCACCACAATGAGTCCTAAATCCTGGAATGGGAGAAAAATAGACGATCGTGCTCCCAATACAATGCGAAAACGATTCGGATCGTTGTTCAAAACGTGATTCCAAATCTCAACGCGTTCATTTTGATTGAATTTAGAGTGATATACGCCCACTTGCTCACCGAAATAAGCGGAAAGTCGCTGAATCAACTGAGTGGTAAGCGCAATTTCTGGAAGAAGAAAGAGAATTTGCTTTCCCATGTCGAGCTGCTCTTGAATGAGCTGAACGTAGATTTCTGTTTTTCCAGATCCAGTTACACCGTGTAACAAAACAACTTTTTCCTCTTCGAATCCTTGGTGTACTTCCGTTAACGCTTGTTGCTGAGAAGGGGAGAGCGGTTTAAAGCTTTCTCCGTCATCGTAACTAGTTTGAAATCGAGAGATTTCGTAGCGCTCCTGAAGAACAATTCCATGTTGTTCTAAGGTGTTGAGAGAAGAAGGTGAAACACCCTCATCAAACAAGGTTTTGCGCAAAATTGGTGTCATCTCTCCATCTCGGATTTGTCCATAATGCAACATCGAGAGAATGGCTTCCAGTTGTTTTGATTTGCTTTTAATCGATTCGATTTCCTGTATGTATTCGGAGAGAACGTTTTCCTGACGGAAGTGCTCACTGAATCGAACAAAAATGGCCGTTTTCGGAACAAATTTATCATTCAGCTCTTCAATGGAAATAATGGCTTTCTTCTCAAGAAGTGATTTCACGATGGGCTGAATCGTTTTGATTCCGACCAATTCGGCAATCTCTTTCAAGTCCATTTTATCGCGCAATTCAAGCGCTAGGACAATATCGTGTTCACGTTCAGTTAAAAACTTCGGATCAATCGTGTAATCGGGGTGAAGTACAACTTGCGTTTCACTCGCCAATTTAAAGTTGGAAGGTAACGCAGCGTTCATAACGTCGCCAATTGGCGCCATATAGTAATTCGAAATCCATTTCCAAAAGGTGTATTGCTTCGGCGTAATAATGGGGCGATCATCGAGTAGGGACTCAATGTATTTCGATTGATACGTCGTTGGAATGTTTTCGTGGATGCGCGTAATAATACCCGTATTCAGCTTGTTTCGTCCGAAGGGTACAACAACACGAGCTCCATTAAATATGGCATCGTTCAGTTCAAATGGAACACGGTACGTGAATTCATTTCTGATAGGAACTGGCAAGATGACATCGACAAAAAGGGTCTTTCTTTCGGTCATGCATCAAAGGTAAGAACTTTAACCAATCTTAGTTACAAACATACGGTTGGGGTGCAACATAATCTTGAGGATGATCACTACAGAACAAGTAAGGTCCTGTGGTTGCTCCGATGCACAATTCTTGCGTACTCTTTTGATCTAACGATCGGATGTATTGAGATCCTCCTTGGATATAGAACGGCTTCGAGATACGCAGTGTTTGACGCGAAGAGAAAATTCCGATTACGGAACGGTCATTCGTTGCGGACAAGTTCGTGTAAGTTGGCTTGCTTTGTGCTAAACTGCTACTAGGCTGGTTTACCAGAATGTAGTTGAATAATTCTTCGGCTCCTCCTGTCACTTCAACTTCGAATGAAACGAACGTTCGTTTATCTACTGCAGGATCACCATTTTCACAAGCTGATCGCATTAGGTTATAGAATGTTTCTCCCGCTGCAACAAAGTTCAATGAGGAATTCGGAGTAGTTTCTCTTTCTCCCAAATTCCAAACGAAGGATTTGTCTACATAATTTGCTCCTGTCCATTCGCGGT
>PDWJ01001632.1_pt1 | contig 26906 bp, 21 predicted proteins | sample 1430881 | NCBI WGS metagenome assembly PDWJ01 (sample SAMN01162460, study PRJNA174530) | Oral metagenome, whole genome shotgun sequencing project. | biome: Marine environment; feature: Marine mammal; material: Swab sample of the gingival sulcus; isolation source: swab sample of gingival sulcus...
TACATTGATGAACAGGAAGGTGAGCCCGTACAGGATGATAGTCGATTTCAAATCGACGGTTCATGAACCCCTCGACTTGTAGTCGAGGGTCGTTCAGTTATCATCCACTTGAGAATACAGGAATAGGTCTGAGCTGGTCATGGGGCAGCGGATTTCCCTACAGCCCCCACACTGAAGGAGAAGTACCGGAGATAAATACAGAGAGACAGCCCTTTACAATGTCAACTGACCTGACCCTTTCCCGTGTTTTTCCCCTTGGCCAGGCAAATGTCCTGCTGAATCTCACTGTATTCAATCTCTTTAACAGAAGAAACATCGAATCTGTTTTTGATCCTCTTCTCTATGAGCAGACAGGCAGAGCTGGAGGGCAGATGGGAAATCCGTCTGCCTATTCTTCCGCAAGACACGCTTTTCTAAGCGCAGGGGTGGAGTGGTAATGAAAGGCTTTCTCACAGCTGCCGGTATTCTGGTTCTAGCCTCCTGCTACAATCCCACAATACACAGTGTAACAGCAAGCTGTGGAGTAACTAAACTCAGGGTATCAGACAATTCCGTTGCCGGTATTCTTACAGATATTCCTGAAGGAAGAACCCTTCTCTCAACTGGTAACACCCAGTTCGTAATTGCAACAGGCGCCGGAGAAATGGTACTGGTCAATTCAACTGAAATGGCAGTGGATACATCTTTTACTGTGGGGTTTGCCGGAGGTGCAGGATACCGTTCCATGATAATGCCTTCATCTCAAAACATCTATCTTACCTCTTCTGCAGGTGACCTGCTGCAGATAGATATTTCAGAACTGTCAGTTGCAAACAGTTTTTCCGCAGGTCAGCAGCCGGAAGTTCTGGCAAAGCTGCCGTACTCCGGAGAATTCTTCTATGTTTCCGATGGAACAAGCACAAGAATCAGCGAGTTCAGGACACTGAACAACTCAATAGTCAGAGAGAGTGAACCCCTTGGTTCTCCGCCTGCGGCATTAGCCGCAGAATCGTTTGCCAATTCGTATCTTATTGCGGTTACCGGAGATGAGGCTGGATTGTGCGGAATACTGAATATCGGAACCTTTCATTTCGAGAGAGTTATGATGGGGTATCCCTGTTCTGATGCTGCAGCTTTTCCAGCTGAATCTATCTGGGCAGTTACTCATCCCATGTGGAACGCTGAATCCGGCATGGTATCAATATGCACCAACTTTTCTCTTCCTGAGATTGAACCTGTTGCTGTCTCAGGGCATCCCATGAAGATATGCAGTGTTCCAGGAACCACTCTGTTCTATTTACTGAGCTATAAAGCAGGCGGAGAAAGTTCAGTAATCAGTATTAATTATCTGACAGGTCAGGTAGAATCAGAGACTGTGATAAGCGGATTTCCCTGGGATATAACATCTCACGGCAACGGAGAATTTATTCTGGCGCTTACATCTGAGCTTCCAGAAGGCTGAAGGCTTTCTCAAGAACAGGATCACTGCCATTCTGAAAATCCTCAGCTGTGGCGTTTACAGCCACATCAGGCAATACCCCTGTATTTTCAACAATAACTGTATCAGAGGTAAGAAGCGTAACAGTGGGGCAGGTAACATACCAGCCGTCAGGCAGCTGCCTGACCAGAGACTGCAGATTTCCTGAACCTGCTGTGGTATCACCTACTAAAGTAACAGATGGAAGAGAAGACATATCGCATGCGAAAACCTCGGAAATACCTGAATTCCTCTGACCTGCAAGCAGAATTACCTCCCCCTGAAAAAACCATCCCCTTGGAATCAGATATACAGGAGCCGGCGCTGTGAGTTCCCAGGTGGATGTGTTAACCCGCCGTTGAGTCATGTGTCCCACGGTTTGTTCACCTGCGAACCTTCTTGCAAGATTATGCGCGGTTCCTGTTGAATGCCCTTCAGCAAGCCTGATATCAAGTATCATGGCCTCTTTCTCACTAAGGGGCTGAAGGATGTTGTCCAGCAGGCTGAGATTCAGTTCGGAACTCCAGCTTTTAACCACGAAATACGGAACAGAATCATCACCTGCAATGCAGTAACCCCAGATATCCTGCTGAATCCACTGAAAGCCTTCAGGTATCAGGTAGCTCATAAGAACTGAGCTGTCGCAGTTCACAAACACATCAGGCTGATAAGCATTTAATAGGTTTCCCCCAGGTGAAATCAGTTTAATATTCCGGTCACACAGATTTTCCAGAAGAAGAAGCTCCATCTCTGTCATTTTTTCCCTGATGTCAACCTGCTCTGCCATCTCCATGTAGGTATTGAACAGGGCATTCCAGTCCACTCCGCTGAGAGCGAAACCTACATAGTTCCTGTCAAACAGGTTCCAGAGCAGCTGATACTCCTGCTGAAACTGACCGGGAATTGATGTAACTGAAGGATCATCTATGCAGCTTGAGAAGAGAAGCAGTATTGAGAATAATGCAGCAGCTTTCATTGTCCGGTTACCTTACAATTGCAAGACGCCCGATGAAATGGGCAGTCTCAGTCTGAACAGTATACACATAGAGTCCGGTGCACACCGAGCTTCCGCTGTTGTTGGCCAGATTCCAGTACTCAACTCCGGAGTTTCCGCCGTAACTTCTGTGTTCAAGAGTTCTTACATGGTCCCCTGCAAGGGTATAAACTCGAATATCGCACATGGGAGGGAGATTCACAAAAGCTATCATGCTGTTGTGCTCTCCTTCCCAGGAAGCACTTATTTTGTAGGGATTTGGAACTGCTTTCACATTCTCAGTCCAATCGGGATCACATGACCAGCCAGGTACCACAGGAAGAGGATTTCCATTCAGATCCTTCTTGTAGTTCTCAAGGGGGCTCTCCACTCCTGTTTCACCGTCATACACGCAGAGGGCGTAATAGTATGGATACCCCCTTGTCACAGTTGTATCGGTAAAGGAATACACACCCCTGTTCATTTCCGCTGCAAGTTCCCATGATGTTGTGTTGAAAACAGATCTGTAGAGTCTGTAGCCGCCGAAAGGTTCATACCATTCTCCGTTGTCATTCCACACCATCTGTACCTGATCATCACCTGCTTCATAGTAAAAAGATGGTACAGGCGGCACATCGGGAACCCCCCAGCCTCCGTCCCTGTAGTAGGCATCAAGCATGATGTCTGCATTCCGCCTGAGTTCTTCCAGACCCTTTCCGATAACCCATCCGCCTACTATGTGAAGAGTATCACCATCAGCCAGATTAACCGGTCCTGCTGAGAGAAGGAATCTGTAGTCAAACGGCAGATACCCCAGAGAGAGAGGATTGTCGTGAACTACAGGAAAAGGGCCTGGATTGGAAGGCTGAAAAGCAAGGGGTGCTGAATCATCACCTGTCCAGTTTGCCAGGTAGGCGGGACCGCTTCTTCTTCCGCAGTAGTCCATGTTTCTTCCCCAGATAACATCATACGCCATTGTGTCTGTAGCAGCAGCATCGTTCTCCCAGTCCCACCATGAATGGGAGAGAGGAACAGGATACCCCATTACATCTATCGGGCGCTGAATATCTCCGTTGGCCTTCACTATCCAGAAGTCCATCAGCCGCCAGCCGAGAAAGCCGGTGCAGGGAGGGTTGCATGTAGGTTCTCCAGTGTCATCGGTATATGTTTCCGGCCTGTCCCCATCCCACATATAGCTCATGTTTCTTGGAACCACTGCATAAACAGTATCTTCAACTGAATGAAGCCAGTAGTTTTCCGGTCTTCCGTCTGAGAACAGTTCAAGGCCGGTGCAGGGCTCAGTGGTGAAAACTGTGTCTGAACCTGAAACTTTGAATAAAATGGTAAAGTGATCTGAGACTCCATCGGAATTAACATCTGCATCCACAATTCCGTCAGAACCTGAGTAGTTGTAGTGGTAGTACACTTCGTCCTCAGGATCTGCCCAGGAAGCATCCTGATTCCTCCGGTATATGAACCGGTCAGAATTGCTTGCCCTTTCTCCGGAATCGAATATGTACTCAAAGGAAGCATTCGGGTCGTTGCACCATATGATGTGACCGTCATAGAACACCATATCATCAATGTAGAAATCTTTGGAGGGGTCTGCTGAGGCAATATCACAGTCTCCCTGGACAGAAAAGCAGAATCCGTTCAGAGGGACTCCCGGATTTCCGTGGAGGCTGTTGTGTACAGCTCGAATGTGGTTTGCCATAAACTGGTTATAGCCAGGTGTGCTCCAGCTGTATGCTTTCTGGTGGAATTGAAGCCCCATTGGATTATCATTGGTTTCCCACCAGTCATCCTCGGCCCATTCAGTCTGCTCATGGGCCGTATCACCGTAAAGAATCTTTTGCATGGGATAGCCTTCAGACGGTCTGAACTCATCTTCATTACTGCCCAGAACCACTCTGCTCACATATATGCCTTCAGCTCCAGAGGGAGTAACCTGCCCGAAAGCTGAACCCCACCATGAGCCGAACCAAAGGTGGTTGGACAGGGAGCCTCCAGGCCATTCCATTGTGAGATCAGAGTTTCTGGTTCCTACAATACCAATGTTGGAGAAAATGACATAAAGGTTTGAGAGGTTGTGCAGGGTGGTTGTTATGAGAGGCCTGCCGGCAGCAGGATCAGTAAAGGGCAAAGGCTGATACTTCAATTGGCTGCAGAAGAGATTAAGCACAATAAGCAGTAATTTCATTCTGTCCCCATGTTCTGAATAACAAGAAGAAGTTCAAGCAGGAATTCTGAAGAGTCGGGATCAAGCTCCAGTCCGTAGCCTGCCTGTCGGCAGAGGAACCATGAATACAGAAAGCTTCCTCTGCTGAAGGCCATTGCTGCACAGCAGGAGGCTGTATGTCTCAATTTTGCGTTGATAACACTCTGAATAAGGGCGTTACCTGCACCAAAGGAATAGTCCGGTGAATACCGCAGCAGTCCCTGAGAACAGGCAACTGCCTGAAGCAGATTTCCTGCGTCACCTTTGGCATTCTCAAGAAAAACACCGGCTGCAAGGGCATCAAAGGTAATCTGCCTGCAATCAGGATCAATTCTCAGCTCGGCGTAGTCGAAGAGAATACTCTGATCTGCCATCACCCACTGATAGTAGTAGTTCCCAGAACCCTGAGAGGTTTGAGTTACAGGAACACTGAAGTAGATGTAGTTCTCATAAATACTATCAGCATAGTAGATTGCACCGTTTTATGTGTTGTAAAGCTCAACACATGCTCCCAGAGAATCAGTGTTCAGCTTTAACCTGAATGACAGGTCTGTATCAAGAGTGTTGGAGGTAAGGTAATCCATTATGGAGCTGCCCACCCAAACCAGACCTGAGTCTTTTGTTGCAGAAAGCCATGATTGCAGTGAATCTTCAGGTAAGTCCCTGTCCACGCACTCAATTACCGTCCAGAGCGTATCCTGAACGAGAGACTGATGTACTCTGTTGATTATTGCCGAGTGCCCCTGGTCCAGTTGAATTGCAGTTTGAAGATAACCTTCTGCAGCACTGTGGTACTCATTGAGAAAAATAGAAGCCACACCTGCGCCAAGATATGCCTCCGGCCTGTTTACATCCACTTCCATTGCATTGATAAACCACTCCAGTGCTCCTGTGAAATCCCTCTCAAGCATCAAGTTCCATCCCTGAACAATCAATCCGCTGTAACCTTGTATCTCCGGTAAGCCTTCAGGATTTCTCATGCATCCTGTTAGTAACAGCAGAAGAGCAAAGAGCCTTTTCACAGTCTTACCAGCTTTGCTGTATCTGTATAAGCACCGGATTTCAGCACAGCGAAATAAACACCTGCAGGAGCCTCTGCATTCCAGAGCGCAACATTTACACCTCCGTCGATTGGTTCTGAGCAAATTGTTTCTACAAGTCTTCCTGTCAGATCAAAAACAGAAACTGTAACCTCTGCAGGTGAGGGCGTTGAATAGGAAACAGCCACTGGACCTGAGCTGAAAGGGTTGGGAGAAACTGCTGTAATCTCAGGCAAAGGGCTTACCTCTGTTGCCGGATTAAGTACAGAAGTCCCGAGTGCGTACATACCTGCGCTCTCAATCGGGGCTGAAACAACGGTTCCTGTTCTGTAACTTTCAATTTCAGTCCACTCTTCATCCCTGTAGCACAGCACAGTGCTCTCAGGTATATCAGTATTGAACTTGAGCAAACCTCCTCCAGGTGAGACTGATACAGGTTCAAAGCTCATGTTTTCACTTTGGCATGGCGGTACCTGGGACTCAATAAGTGTTATAACAGTTGCAGGGGAACACTTGTTACCATCCATGATATAAACAGCCTCACCTGCTGCAAGTGTTACCGTATCCCTGTCGGCAAAGGCTACAGCACAGCTGAGAGTGTCTCTCCATACTCTTCCCAGACTGTCGTATCCTCCTGAGACTAGGTTGTAGTTTCCCTCTTCCCAGACTTCCATGTCTCCCTGCCAGATAGTCTCTTCCAGATGAATCATGTCAAGTGTTGCTGTGCTGTCCGGAGAACCGAATGAATCAAGAAGAGAAAGAGAAACATTCGGACCTGTCCAGTCAAAGCCGTATGGCAGCTGTTCCTCTTCTCGGTAGAGCGATGTAAAAACCTTGAATCGTCTGGGATCTATTTGATTCTGCATAAAAGAAGTAAAGACACTGACAGGTGCTGTGTCCTGACTGAGTGCATATCTGATGTTGGCCGTACCGCCTGGATTGTTGCACATGATAGCGAGAAAGGTTCGGTCTCCAAGCAGCTGGAATGTTCCGTTAAACAGGCTGTTGAAAGAGAGAGAGTCTACTGAAAGCAGTGTGGAGTCACCATCAAGAACAATGCGATACACAGTCCACTGGCCGTCAATATTGGCTCCTGACCCGTTATTCTGATTGTACATTCCGTTGAAGTAAACAGTTGTGTTTTCTCCGGCACTGTATTCACCGCTGAAATCAGCGTATTGGGCTGCGAACTCCTGGGCTGTAATACCGTAACCCTGGGGAGCTATCCATGTTGGAATCGGATACTGATCAAACTCCGCCAGAAAGGAAGCCGGTCTGTTAACTATTGAGAACTGGTAACCGGAACCGTCAAGAAACTTGTAGTGAAAATCTCCTTCCTGATAGTTCATGGAAAACGGTGAAATCAGGTTTGTAACTATCCAGTCCTCATACAAAGGGTAGATTACAGTTTCTATTGCTGTTTCTGAAGGAGCAGCAGGATCAACTGCGTGGGCCACTGCAAGCATTCCAGATTCATGCGACTGGGCAACTGCCTCAAGAGCATTTGTTCCTGCTCGCTGCTGAATGTACTGGAACCAAAGAAACTCTCCGCCAATATTGGCAGAGAAATCCTTTCCATAGTATCCTGAGCACCATGAGGTAAGCTCTGTTCCCCCTGCTCTCGCAAAATCCTCCATGTATCCCTTTATGCCAATGGCTCCGTTCAACTCTGAAGTCAATCCGCAGCAGATGAACTGTGAACATGCTCCAAGCCCTCGCACGATCCACCTTTCGGAAGAGGGGCAAGCGGCGATTCTGGTTATCTGCCCCAGACCTGAGGCCACAGACCAGGTGTATATGGCTTGCCTCACAGTATCCCATCTGCCTCCGGTCTGGTTCTTGTAGGGGCTCAGGTTCACATAGAAGATGTCATGATTGTTTCCAGTGAGGGAATTACCGTCAAAATCAGCCGGCCATGTGTACAGCCAGTTGCCAAGTCGCCTGTAGCCTGAACCTGGAACAGGGTAGTAATCCGGTATATCTGCAAAAACTATTCTGATTTTGTCATCACCGTTTACCGTTTCACTCACAGGGCCCAGAACACCGGCAGCAGTATTCAGCATTCCTTCCGGCCCTTCAAACAATGCTGAGATGCTGTCGATGGTTTCAGAGGTAACCAGGTTTCCCCAGATAAGCTGAAAGTCCTCTTCAGGAGAGGGGAGATCAAAGAATGTTGTATCCTGCACAAACCACAATGCTCCAGGGGTTTCTTTCACAAGGGAAAAGTATCTTATCTGCGGCTCATCTGGAAAGTAAGAGATATCAGGAACCTTCATGGGCAGAGTGTTGTATGCGTTAAATGAGAGAAACAGAAGTGAACAAAAAAGATACAACTTTATTACCTCCATCTGCACCATTCCAAAATAAGCAAAGGACTAAGCAAGTGCAACGATTGGTTATTCGCTTTTCACATGGCTATCCGTGTGCTTCAGGAATGCATCCACACGCAGAATAAGCTGATTTGCGGCAACCGCGGGAATCAGGATCAGCGAGTTCAACCTCAAACCTATCGCTTTTTACCATTTCATATTTTCTTAACACTTGCCAGCTCTGAATATGTTTCTTTATTGAATTTATAAATCTCTTATATTTCATATAATAACAGAATTTATTGTTTTCGTCATGTCACAGGAACACATTCCTGCCAATGGAACAAGTGTAGAGATAAGATGTGAATTGTTCTTCATCATTTCACAGAAAGGCGCTTCCCTCAGTAATTTAAGAGCGATTTACAGGAATATCAGAATTATTCTAAGCTGTTCAAGACTGCATAATCCGGTCTCTTATAATTCTGCATCCAAAAGATCTTTTATTCTGATAAACGAATGCTCTTGTTCTCAGACCACAGGTATTTTTCAGGAGTCTTCTGAGCCTTCCGCCCCAAGCCTCCAGTTTTTCTTTTGCAGCCTGAAGAATCATCATCAAGACTGATTCTGAGCTGAAAAACCTGTTGACATTTTTGTGGAAAGCTTCGAAAATATTATGATTGACCAGTCAGGGAGCAGGAAGGTAAAGCGCATGAACAGAGTTATTCCAGGCGGTCCGCTCAATCCTTGTCCGGAGTTTTCAAGTATTCCTGAGATGATTCAGAGAACTGCCGAAATGGTTCCTGACAGAATAGCTGTGAGGGAACCGGCAGAACTTGGAAAGTTTCGCTCAATCAGTTACAGACAGCTGGCTGCAAACATAGACTGGGTTGCCAGGGGCATTCTTGAACTTGAGAAAGAACCTGTGGCGGCAGTGGTAGGCGCCAACAGCATCTCCTGGTACACTGTATACCTTGCAGTTCACAGGGCAGGGGGAATAGTGGTTCCCATGGATCCTGATCTTCCTGAAGCAGATATGCACACCATACTTCACTATTCAGGTGCAAACATGATTTTTCATGATTCAGATTATTCTGACCGTTTTCAGAACATGAAGGATATTATTTCAGTCACCATGAATGCGGGACTCATGGAAGATGGCAGAGGCCTGAGTTCTGTTCTTCGCCAGGGCAGAATGAGCAGTCTAAGCCTTCCTTCCGATTATGATACCCATAAACCTGCGTTAATAAGTTATACCTCAGGTACCACAGGTCTTGCAAAGGGAGTGGTTCACTCACAGGACACCATTATCGCAGATATCAGGCAGACCATCAAGTTTGTCTTTCTGGATGAAACAGATGTATTCCTCAGCATTCTTCCTGTACACCACATGTACGAGGGAACTGCAGGTTTTCTTCTTCCTTTGTCAATGGGTGCTGAAATCGCAATCAGTCATGGACTCAGGTACATAAAAGATGATCTGGCGGCAACGAAAGCAACAGTGGTTTTTGCAGTTCCTCTGTTATGGGAAGCGGTTTACAGGCGAATAATGGAGAGCATAAAAACCGCTTCAATGGGCAAAGCAAAACTGGGTTTCGGCATGGCTGTTTCAGCCATGAGCGAGAAGCTGGGCATAAAGGGAGTTCGGAGAAAGGTGTTCAGTAAGGTTCACGACACCTTCGGCGGTCATCTGAGACTTCTTATATCAGGAGGATCAGGTATTGATCCTGAGGTGATAGAGGGCTTTGAAAAGCTTGGATTCAGAATACTTCAGGGATACGGTCTCACAGAAACCGCGCCGATCATTGCTGTGAACAGGGTAGATGCCAACCGTTATGGAAGCGTAGGGCCTGTTTTTTCAGAGATGGAGTGCAGAATCAGCGAACCTGACTCCTACGGTGTTGGAGAGATTCAGGTTAAGGGGCCCAATGTGATGCTGGGCTACTTTGGCGATCCTGAGGCCACAGCAGAGGTGCTTTCCAGTGACGGATGGTTCAGAACAGGTGATTTCGGTTATCTGGACCGTGACGGCTTTCTCTTCATAACAGGCCGTAAGAAGAATGTGATAATCGCCAAGAACGGCAAGAATGTTTATCCGGAAGAGATAGAAACAAGACTGAACCGGTTCTCTCATGTAAAGGAATGCATCATCTTCGGAAAGCTGTCTGAAACCAAAGGTGAAGACATTTGCGCCCTTGTCTTTCCTGACAGAGACCTTCTGATAGCAGAGGCGGAAAAAGAAAACCGCAAGCTTTCCATAAAAGATGAGATTAAAGCTGTTCGTAATGTGGTAAGGGACTACAACAGAACCGCGGAGACCCACAAGCGAATAACAGGGTTCATAATTTCTGAAGAAGAGTTCCCTAAAACCACCACAAAGAAAATCAAAAGGAAAGCCGCTCTGAAAGAAGCTGGAATCACCCCAGGCGAAATTTTCAGAGTCTGACATAATGGCAGGCAGAAGAGCCAACAGCATCTACATGCTCGCAGGGCAGATACTTGGCAAGGCCGGATTGTTCATATCGCTGATGATCTATTCCAGAATACTGGATGACAGATCCTTCGGAGAACTGTTATTTGCAACTTCCGTATCGCTTATTCTGTTCTTTCTTGCTGATATGGGTGCTTCTCTGGTTTCCACCAGGAGACTTACTGCAGAGGAGAAGCATGGGAAAATCCTTTCGACAGCGCTTCTTCTCAGAACCATTCTCACTGTTTTCAGCACAGTTCTTCTTCTCACATTAATTGCAGTTATGGGTTACGAGAAAACTCAGGTCATGTTCCTGTATCTTGTATATCCGGGATTTATTCTTGACGGTTACTGCGAGACTTTCTATGCCCTCTTCAGAGCAAGGGAAAAAATGTACTTTGAGGGTCTTGCCAGAGGGGTACAGGGGTTTCTTGCGGTTTTGATGGCCTTTGCAGTAAGAAGGTATAGCGCAGGAATCGAACTGATCGCACTGACTTATACTGCAAGGTCGCTTGTTCCTCTCATCCTTTGTGTTTGGGGTGCATTTACAATCATTGGCATTCGGCCAGTTTTTCAAGGCCAGTCCCGTGAGGTAAAAAGACTTCTGCTAGTCTCGCTTCCTCTCAGTATCATGGGTTTTCTTGTTGTGGCAGGGCAGAGGATAGATAGCACTCTTGTCAAGGCATTCATATCAGATTCTGCTGTTGCCGCCTGGCAGCAGTGTTACCGTCTCTTCGAACCTCTGGTTCTTCTTGTTGCCCCAACCCTTCTTCCCGGAGCACTTTTTCCTGATCTGTGCAGAGCTCAGAGAAAATCATGGAGAATGGTAAGGTTGCGTATACAGTGGATGACAGAAGTGTTTACCACAGGGGCGTTCTCTCTGGTAATACCGGTCTACTTTCTGGGTTTGCAGTTTCTTCATGCAGTCTGGGGTCCTGGTTTCCTCAGAGGACAGTCTTCAGAACATGTGCAGTGGGCTTTTAGTATTCTTATGTTCTGTCTTCCAGTTACCTACTGGTTTCATATCTTTCTTGCGACTGTTCTGGCCCAGGAAAGGCAGAAATCCGTACTACCAGGTGCCTTTGCTGCCTTCCTGCTTCAACTTGCCGGCTTGTATGCATCACTTGAGGTTCTCGGTCTTCCTGCAGCAGCAGTTATGCAGTTTGTCTTTATCTCCACGCTTACACTGTGGCTTGCACTGGGAATACGAAGGAGATACGGGCCTACAGGTTTTTCTGCAGGTCTGAAAAGGCCTTTTATAAGCATTATACCATTTGCTCTAACTGCTTTCTTCGAGCCTTTTGATAACTGGCTGAACGCATTGGTATCACTGGTTGGGTTTATGACAATATGGGTGCTTTCCGGCGGGGTTTCCGCTGCTGTGAACCCTCCGCAAAAACTGGTACCTATGTGCACAAATCAGCGTAACATAGTTTGAGGGTAGCCTGGTGTACCCTCTCCCTGGTCCACTTGAAGTGCTTGCAGCGCTCACAGCAGGCCTTCGTGAACTTTTCTATTGCATTTATGACCTGTCGTGATGATGTTCAGCTGCCATTTCGAAGAACTCTTGCCGTAAGAATACTGAACCATACCTCTATCTGATTCAGCCAACCAACTTGCGTTTGACGGTGTAAAGTGGAAGTGTACATTGGAACGCAGTGACAGCCAGTTACCTTTTTTCTTCTTGTGAGTATTCAGGTTGTCAAGAATGACATGGGAGAATCAGGAAGAGCTTTCAGGCTGTTCCTGAAGAGCCTTACACGCCACTTGCTGACAGTACCGGGCCGAACTCCGAGAACCCGGTCAATCTCATTTTTACCTGCTCCAATCAGCAGCCATGAGAATAATTCTGCTTCTGGTGCAAAGATGCTGTTGTCTGTCTTGCCGGAGCGGATGTTTTACTCCAGTGCTGCTCTCTTCCGAAAGGTCTATGGGGGCTGATTTGTATGCCATGAAGCCTCATTGATGAGTATACTGCATCCTCATCAAATATAGCACATGGTGTTAACTTATTCGATTAGATTCTAGTTAATTATTACGCTTTTCCGAATAATTTCATCCCCCTCAGAAGAGACCACTCTTAACAGGTAGTTGCCTGAGGGCAATACATTGCCGCTCAGCTCTGTCCATGGCACAGAGTTGCTTCCCTGAACAAGTTTAATCTCCTCTGATATCACCGCTCTTCCAGCCATGTCAATAGCTGTAACCGTACAGGAAGTCTGATGGTTACTTGATATCAGAAGAACCTGAGATCCGGTGGTCGGGTTGGGATAGTTTTCTGCAGTCAGATGCACTTCATTCTGGATGTCACTAAACACTGAACTCTGTTCGCTGTAAAGTGTAACAGGAAGTGAAATAGTGTTCTCTCTGTGAAGTGAAAGGGCGATAGTGCCTGTTTCAAGCGATGTGTATCTCGTACCGGCATCAGGCTTCTCTCTCCAGGAGGTGAGTACATAAAGTGATGAACCCTGCTGAAATGTACGGAGATCGTATGCCCAGTGATCAGTGGAGCCATAGCTGTAAGTATTGTCATCAAGGGCACTGAACTCGCCGTAGTTACCTCCCCAGGGAAAGAAGAACTGACTAAAATCGATTGTCCTGATACCATCGCAGCCGTCTCCGCAGTACAGATGAATGTAGTCAGTACTGCCGTTTACAGCACAGACATCCAGACCGAAAGTTACTGCAGCAGGATATGGGGGCAGTTTTAGCCCAGGTATTGAATTGCGACCTGCTCCCCGCCAGGAGTACCATACATAGGGTTTTGTGTCAGTATCCCACTGGAAAACAAATAGAGGGTTTTCAGGAGATGTGACATCCCAGACCATTATGCCCATGGTATGATTTGCCACGAACAGCAGTTTTGAGTCATTGCCCGAGCCACAGTTGCACTCCAGTACAGCAGCCCTGTGGACATCTCCTAGTTCCTCTACATAGTTTTCGCTGCCTCCCCATCCGCCCTGCTGAGAGGCTATTCTGGTTTCAAGTGGCAGCTCGGAACTGGTGGTGTTGCTGTAGTCCCATATTGAGACGCCGCAGTTATGGTTTGTGAAATAGGCTAGGTCGTTGGCAGTGTCAAAGAAAAAATGCTCATAGGTTCTTGCTGGAACAGAGTGGTTGTTGTGCGCGAAGTACAGGTCCGGTACTGTGTATGTATGCTTTTCATAAAACTGGTTATCAGCAGTACGGAATTCGGCAACGCAGATTAGATTGTACGCTGATCCACCCTTTGATCCATCAAGGCTTATTAAGTAATCTCCGTTATCAGGGTTTTCTTTGCAGCAGTAAACCTCAACGGGTTCGTAAGAGTTTATATTCAGGGTGTTTTCTATGGTTATAAGCCGGTCATCGGCATTTCGTGACTCCAGCCTGATGATCATTATGTCGCCGCCGTTCGGAATACCGGATGAAGATACAGGTCTTTCCACTATTGGAACCACCAGGCACCACTCATCGGTACCGTTTATTTGAAGCTTCATGAATGCAGGGTCAAAGACGAAGTAATCATAGTCATTGTTGTTATCGGTGTAGCTGTATGTTTCCAGGTATGTTATAGTGGGGTTTACTGTGAAGTCCACCTCAAAGATAGCAATATCGTTATCACCTAGTCCTACAGCTCCCAGCCAGACATTGTCAGATATCTGTGATGAGTTTGTACGCTGGTAGGACACCTTCTCAATAGCCAGTTGAGGGCCAAAATGGAGAGGATGACTTCCTGAAAGTTCGTATTCATCCACCATATCAAGAAAATCTGCATCAGGAGAAATCAATGGTTGAGAGGATGGGAAAGGATGAGCGTCATCTCCACCATGAAGAAAGGGTATTATCAGAATGCTCAAAAAGAAATGTAACATCAGAATCCTCCTTTTCTGTAGAACTCAGTATGGCTTTCTATTAATTGCACTATAATGCCTATAATCAATGTGTGTCAATTTTATTCTGTAAATGCCGTACACAGAAATCCCTGGTCAGTATTGGTCCTGTACATGAATAGGTCTTTTCGTATTAAAAAGCCGACAGATCTTTAAGAGAGCTGCTTTTTCTGCTCTTGTGTATATGAGTTCAGGAATTCTTCTGAATTTATGTCTTACAGTCACTGAACCGGAGCCGGTTTTTCTTGATTCGATAACATAGAACACAAAATGTGAGATATTCCGTTCAGTCTGCAGCTGCATATTCAGCTTCAGATTTGTGTACTTCCATCCATGAAGAACTATCTCAAGCCCGTGTCTGTCTGCAATGGGTTCAAGTTCCTTTCTCAGAAGGTCTTTGCCTCTGATAACAGGAGAAGAGGCCAATATCGCTGAATAACCGTTGTGATTCAGGTGGCTGCCAAGCCCTTCAACTATTCGCAGCGGGATTTCCATTCCAGAATCACCGCCGCCGTATGCGTCGATGTTCCTGTTGGATACTTCATTGTCAGGTATGGGAATGTATGGAGGGTTGGCAATAATAATATCGAATGAGTCATCTATACTATCCCATAGGTTAGACTGTATGACTTTTATCCTGTCCATTCCGTTAATCATTGCAGTCACTTCTGCAAAATTCACAGCTCTGTGGTTCAGCTCAGCAGCGGTAACTGTATCGCATCTGTCTACCAGATTGTATGACTGCACAGCTGTGCCTGCACACAGATCCAGCCCTTTGCCGAATCTCTCTTCCGGATTAAGTCTGCGGTTAACGAACCGTATAAGCTCCATGGAATCACCGCCGACATATACATAAAAATCTGTCAGTCTGTCCGCTCCCTGATCCGGATCTGAGAGTATGAAGTATTTTCTGAAAGGAACATACCTTACAGTGCTTTGCAATGCACCTGAAACCTCAATGATCAGAGCAGATTCCAGAAGCTTTGTCAGCAGACCAATTCCCAGGAGTTTCTCTGCCTTGTCTGTATTTACAGGTATGTTGAGAAAAAACAGCCTGTACGCCGTTGTCAGAGGTTCTCTGCCGGAGAGGAACCTGCTTGCAAGGAAATCCGGCATAGCGCTGGGATGAAAACAGAATCCTTCTCTGTACGGTAGATAGACCAGCCTGTGCAATTCCTGAACTGCTCTCCATGGCGGTCGTCTGAGAGAGGGAAGGTGCTGCGTGGAATGATATTCAGCTTTTCGCAAAGCCTCTGCCACATCTCCCAGAATGTCAATGTAATCCTTTATCTGTTCATTCTTCATGCTGAGAATATACGGAATCAGATTTGCTCAAGGAAAGATACTTCTGCCTGTAATAGGCGGATTTCTGACAGTACTTGCTGATTAAAACATATCCCTTTGTTAAGTCTTTTTACTGTTATTATTTTTCTGAACCCAGCTCTTGTGACCCTGTGTTTTCTTGGTAATACCAGACTATGCAGCCATGAAGAGCGGCGGCTTTATTCGCCTTACTCTTTTCCAGCGTTATAACAGTACTCTGTGACATAAGGGAACCAATATGCTATTTTCCTGTTCTTCAGGAAGAGGAAAGCAATGAAGGCAGCACTTGTCTATCCCAGATACAAATGGTTCGAGTACAACGGTCTCGCAGAGCCGCTGGGCGTTCTTCACCTTGTAAGCGCGCTTCGTGAAGCAGGCCATCAGCCGGTATATGTTGACTACTCTCCCTGTGAGAATATTGATGAGCTGGATCATCTTGTGGAGGGCTGCGGTCTTGTTGCAGTTGCCATCTCCGCAGCAGCCAAGCTTGAGAGAGCCACTGTGGTAACCGCTCATCTGAGAACTGTTGCGCCAGATGCTCTTTTTACTGTTGGCGGTGCTTATCCCAGCATTTTTCCAAAGAAGGCCCTGGAGGCCACAGGTGCCGACGCCGCTCTTCTGGGAGAATCTGAAGAGGTAATAGTAGAGCTTGCTGACGCTATTGAGGCAGGTCAGGACTACAGTAAAATCAGGAATCTGGTTGTCAGAAACGATGACGGCTCATTTATTCATAATCCCAGAAGACCTGTGCCCCATGATCTTAATGTTCTGCCGTTCCCTGCCAGGGATGTTGTTGACTATGACTGGTATCTGGCTAACGGTATGGCAGAGTTCGGAATGGTCACCACCAGAGGATGCCCTTTCAAGTGCATATACTGCAAACCCAGCACCGACAAGATTTACGGTGGTGGCATACGGTTTCGTTCTGCTGAGAATGTGGTTGAGGAAATTAAGGAACTGGCTGCTCTTCGAAAAACCGACTTCCTGCGTATTTTTTTCAAGGACGATACCATTACCATGCATCCTGTCAGGTGGTTCAGGAAATACAGGGATCTGCTGAGAGAGTATGAAATATCTGTGGAGTGGCACTGCAACAGCAGGGTGGATACAGTCACCAGAGACAAGATAAGGGTGATGAAGGAAAGCGGATGCCACTGTATTTCATTCGGAGTCGAGAGCGGCAGCCAGAAGATTCTGGATTTCTACAAGAAGGGAACCACGCCGGAACAGGCCATTGATGCATTTGGATGGTGTCACGAATTTGATGTGGAGGCCACAGCCAACCTGATGATCGGTTTTCCCATGGAAACCGATGATGACCTCAGGCAGACCTATGAACTTCTTAAAAAGATAAAACCTGATGACATCATAGTTTATTTCTCAACGGCTATACCAGGAAGGTACATACATGACTGGGCAAGAGAGAACGGCTATCTGAAGAATGAGGAGAACCCTGAGCTGCTTGATCCTGCAAGAAACCGAGCCCATGAAGTGATGAATATGCGGCTGCCTAACCTGTCGGTAGATGATGTGATAGGCTGGAAGCACAAGATCGAGCGGTACAGGAGCTGGAGAAAAATAACCACCTTCAGCAATGTGCGACGCTGGGCAGGAGAGCTGTTTTCCCAGCCGGGCATGGCACTTGGAAAGGCTGGAAGGGTGCTTCGGGGATTTCGCGGGCAGGGAGATTAATCCGTTCACTCAAAGAAGGTTTTTACCTTCCGGTAAAGTCCAGTATTGTAAGACCACTTTTTGAACAAGTCAAAGTATTGTATAGTAGGTTACTGAGAGCCCCTACATGTGGCTTCTCCTTCTGCGTAACAGGTTCAGGCACATCATGTAGGGCAATAAGTTCAACAACGATCCAGATATGGTGGTACAATGAGCGGAAACACCGCTGCAGTATATGACGAAAGCAAGATAAAAACCCTTTCTTCCATTGAGCACATCAGGCTGAGAACCGGTATGTACATCGGAAGGCTCGGCGACGGCTCAAATGTGGATGACGGGATCTACATTCTTCTCAAGGAAGTAATCGACAATTCTGTAGACGAATTCATAATGGGGTACGGAAAAAGAATACGGGTTCGGCTTGACGGCAGTACCTGTTCAGTCAGGGACTACGGCAGAGGCATTCCTCTCGGCAAGCTTCTTGAATGCGTTTCCGAGATAAACACAGGGGCAAAGTACAATACAGATGTCTTCATGTTCAGCGTCGGTCTCAACGGAGTGGGAACCAAGGCAGTTAATGCCCTTTCAGAACATTTTCAGGTTACATCCTATCGTGATGGTCAGAAGAGAACTATTGTTTTTTCCAGAGGTGTAATGAGCCGGGATACCACAGAGGAATCCACTGAGAGGAACGGAACTCTGGTGGAGTTTACGCCTGACAGAGAGGTGTTCGGCAATTACTCCTACAGAATGGATTTTCTGGAGAAAAGAGTTCAGCACTATGCGTTTCTCAATTCCGGTCTGAAGATACAGTTCAACGACAAAACATTCATCTCAGAGAACGGGCTTCAGGATCTCCTTGAACATGAAGCCGGTGAAGAAGCCATTTACCCGATATTTTACTTTCGTGAGAAGACTCTTGAGTTCGCCTTCACCCACACTTCATCCTATGGAGAACGATATCTCTCCTTTGCCAACGGTCAGTACACCAGCGCAGGCGGTTCCCATCTCTCCGCTTTCAAGGAAGGCATTCTCAAGGGGGTAAACGCCTACAGTTCAGAGAAGTTCACCGGAGACGATGTTCGCGATGGAATAACAGCTGCAATCTCCATCAAACTGAAGGACCCTGTCTTTGAGAGCCAGACCAAAAACAAGCTGGGAAACAGCGACATAAGACGGGACATAGTACTCAGGGTTCAGAGGGAGATAGAGCAGATGCTCCATCGTGATTCCACCCTGGCAGATCAGCTTATAAACAAGGTCAAGGCCAATCAGAAACTCCGTACCGAACTGCAGACAGTGAAGAAGAAGGCCAGAGCCAGAGCAAAACAGACTGCCATCAGAATACCCAAGCTGAAGGACTGCAAGATACATCTTGGCTCCGGGCACAAACGGGAAGAGGAAAGCTCAATCTTCCTTACAGAGGGCCTCAGTGCCGCAGGAAGCCTTGTTGCCTCCAGGGATGTTATGACCCAGGCGGTGTATGCCCTTAAGGGAAAGCCTCTCAATGTCTTCTCCCACAGAAGGGACACTGTCTACCAGAACGAGGAAATCTACAACATCATGCGTGCCCTTAATATTGAAGGCGGTGTAGAAGGGCTCAGATACAACAGTGTCATTCTTGCCACAGATGCGGATGTTGACGGTCTTCACATAAGGAATCTTCTCATGACCCTTTTCCTTCATTTCTTTGAAGACCTGGTTCTGGACGGCCATCTTTTCATTCTTGAAACTCCTCTCTTCAGGGTAAGGAACAAGAAGGAAACTCTTTACTGCTACAGTGATGAGGAAAAGGAGCAGGCTTCAGCCAGACTGGGCAGAAAAGCAGAGGTGACCAGGTTCAAAGGTCTGGGAGAGATAAGTCCCGGGGAATTCGGCCAGTTCATCGGGAAGGGTATCAGGCTTCAGAAGGTAGGTATAGACAGGCTCTCTGATGTGTCTGAAATGCTCAGTTTCTATATGGGCAAGAATACCCCTTCCAGAAGAAAATACATCATGGAGAATCTGCGATGACCGGCCTCAGGAACCTGTATGAAAACAATTTCCTTGATTTCGCCTCGTATGTGATAAAGGAGAGGGCCATTCCAGATGCTGCAGACGGCCTCAAGCCGGTGCAGAGGAGAATTCTCTGGTCACTGCTTGAAATGGATGACGGCAGGTTCAACAAGGTTGCCAATGTGATAGGTCACGCCATGAGATACCATCCCCACGGTGACCAGTCCATCGGCGCTGCGCTGGTAGCCCTTGCCAACAGAAGCTATTTCATCGAGAGACAGGGTAACTTCGGAAACATCCTTACAGGGGATGAGGCTTCTGCGCCGAGATACATTGAATGCCGCCTGACTCCCCTTGCCAGGGATGTTCTTTTTAACAACGATGTAACAAGTTTTGAACAGAGCTACGACGGCAGAAATCGTGAACCGCTGCTCTTTCCTGCAAAGATTCCCGTTCTTCTGCTCCTTGGCGCAGAGGGAATCGCGGTGGGTATGTCCACCAAGATACTTCCTCACAATTTCAACGAGGTTTTAAGGGCTCAGATATCCGCACTGCGGAATCAGGAGTTCACCCTTTATCCCGACTTTCAGCAAGGTGGCGCAATGGATGTTTCCGCCTATGAGGACGGCAGCGGACGGATCAAGTGCCGCGCCAGAATCGAGCGGAGGGAAAACAAGAAGGTGGTCATAACACAGATACCGTTCGGAACCACCACCGAGTCCATTATTTCCTCCATTGAGAACGCAGCCCGAAAGGGAAGGCTGAAAATCTCCAGCATTGACGATTTTACAACTGATTCCGCTGAAATCGAGATAACTGTCGCAAGAGGCGTCTCTGCAGATGAGACTATTCAGCGCCTTTATGCCAGCACTGACTGTGAGGTGGTCCATACCTCAAACATGATGGTGATAATGGACGGAACACCGGTGGAAGTCACCGTTTCCGATCTTGTAAGGTATTCAGCTGAATCCCTGAAGAAGATTCTAAGGGCGGAACTGCAGCTGGAATTGAAAGGGCTTGGCGACAGGCTCCACTGGATGACCCTTGAACAGATATTTGTGGAAAACAGACTCTACAAGCTCATAGAGGAATGCCCTACGCTTGAAGAGGTCCGGGAGGCTGTGTTCAGCGGTCTGGAGCCCTTCCTGAAGGATTATGACAAGGAGGTTACCAGAGAGGATGTTGACAGACTTCTGGCCTTGAAGATAAGACGAATAAGCAAATTTGATATTGAGGCTCACCGCAGGGAGATAGGTGAGATAAAGTCTGCCATGAGACTGGCGAGAAAAAGGCTGAAACATCTCACCGACTATGCAGTGGAGGTTCTGGAAGGTTTCATTGAAAACTACGGAAAAGACCACCACAGACTCACATCCATAGAAGAGTTTTCAGACATAGATAAACGGGAAGTTGCGATAGCCAACCTGAAACTGGGCTGGGAGCAGGAAACAGGTTTCATCGGCACATCTGTAAAGGGCGACAAATCCTGGAATGTTTCTGAACTTGACCGTATTCTCTACTTCCTTGAAGACGGCACATACAGGGTGATTCCCATGCAGGAAAAGTACATGATAACCGGCAGGGTTCTGTGGTGCGGTCCCTGTGACAGGGAAAAGGTTTATGCCTGTGTATACAGGAACAGAAAAACGAAGATAGCCTATGTTAAGCGTTTCCCCACAGGCGGCTACATTCTCGACAGAGAATACAGGTTCGTTCCTGAAGCATCTGAGATAATGGTCTTCATGGAAGACTGCAATGCAGTTCTGGATTACTGGTTCCAGCGGGTAAAGAGAATGAAGACCAGAAAAGGAGAAACTTCCCTTCATGATATCTCAGTAAAGGGAGTCAAGGCTAAAGGCGTTCAGCTCTGCGGCAAAAAGATTATCTCAACACTGAAGGTTGTTCAGCATCAGGAACTGCCTGAAGAAGAGGAACCAGCCGAAGAAGAGAATACTCCGGAAGAATCTGCCTCTTCAGAAGCAAAAGAATCCCGCTCAATAGAGGAAATCACCGCAGAGGCTGAAGTGCTCAGAAACAGAATGAGCAGCATTCTGAAAAAATTTGAAGGCGACACACCTGATCTTTTCGGAGAAGAATGACTCAGAAAAAAATCAGAACCTCTGCAAAAGCCATCATTATTCAGGACGAAAAGCTCCTTGCAATAAGAAACTTCTCCTCCGGTCAGAACTGGTACATTCTTCCAGGCGGTGGCCAGGAACACGGAGAATCACTTACAGATACCCTGATAAGAGAATGCCGTGAAGAGGCATCAATAGGAATAAGCGCAGGGGACATAATCTTCATAAGGGACTACATAGCCCTGAACCACCAGTTTGCCGAAGAAGACGGAGACATACACCAGGTAGAGTTCATGTTCAAAGTTGAGATAACAGACGGAACTCCCTCTACAGGCAGTCATCCGGATATCTTTCAGAAAGGCGTGGAATGGCTCCCTCTGAAAGACCTGGACAACTATGCCCTCTATCCCTCTGCTCTGAAAAAACTTCTGAAACACGGCCTGCCTGAAAACGAGCCTGTGTACCTGGGCGATGTTAACTGAAGAACCGCTCTGAGATCCTGAAGGTTCTTATATAAGATTGTCAGACAAAGCTTTCATCAAATCATAACTCTGTCAGTATTACCGCACCTGGCATTACCGCAGTCTGTTTACTGATTACCATCGTGACACAACATAATATTCCAAACCGAACAGTATCTGAAGAAGATGAGTAAGCTGCAGGCAGATGAAGCTGACTTCCCTGAGAGGAGACTCAGAGAATATCTGTTTCCTGAACTCAGGTTTGAACCTTTCTATGGAAGAAACAGCAAGAAATTGAGAAATTACACACCGGAGACTTGGCGATACAGAATTGGCAAATTCAGATTGTTCTGCGTTGCTGATCCGAAAGAGAAGATTATTTGCTCACAAAAGACTTGCGTAAGGACAGATGCAGAAATTATGGTACAACAGAAGCAGCACTGCACCAGGGTAGCAGAGATTCAGGTTACGCAGTCTGCTGATTCAGTCAGGCGGGTTGCAGGATTATGAATGAATCAGAAATATCCCTGATGGCAGAATTCATTCTGGAAATTGAATCTCTTGCAGGAAATACAAGCTATGCTGGTGACAGGCCTGTTTATGAAAGTCTTTTGTCCTATTCCGCAATAATTATTTCAAAACTTATAAAAGAAAAGCCAATTGGTGATGACATTTCAACCATGGAGAAACTTCTAGGTAATTCATGCTTTATGGAGAATGAATCATGTTCCGAAGCATATGAAGCATGGAATCGGTTTAAAGGGTTCATTGTTCGCTCTATTCGTGGAATGACCGTAAATGAGAGATTATTCAATTTGGGTTTAATTGATGATTTTGATGCAGCAGTCTCGAAAAGAGATAAAGCAGGAATGCGTGCTGTTTTGCTTAAGAGTTTTCTTGATGAAAAAAATATTGAAGAAATTATTGCAACTGAATTGAACAGGAAATGACCCAACCTGACATTTCACCGAAATCGTTACACTTGCCGGTTAATCCACCGGTATTTATCAGCTGGTTTTATTCCGGCCGGGCTCAGTGCGGAAAATAGCTTTCGCCTCAGTTCGTTATGGAAACCAGCTGATTCATTCTGCTGCACAGAAGAAGTCAGGCTGAGATTTGGTTGATACTCAGCCTGAAAGGATTCTGTAAAAGGTATCAGGGTTGGCTTTGCTGTTCCATGTTTGCGGTTATTACAGGGACTTCACCGCTTTTACAAGGTCTGCGGCAGGGTTACCCTGAGCTGGTTCGAATTCTTCGCCTGTGATCATCTCAAAGAGAGTGATGTATCTTGAAGAGAGTTCTGCAACAAGTTCAGCAGGAGCTTCTGGAAGAACTTCGTCTTTGTAGGGGTCGCAGTGGTCTCTGAACCAGAGTCTCAGGAATTCCTTGTCAATGTTCTTCGGTTCAAGCCCCTGGGCCAGTCTTTCCTCAAAGCTTTCAGCCAGCCAGTATCTTGAGCTGTCCGGTGTGTGAATCTCGTCTATGAGAACAATGTTGCCGTTCTCGTCTTTGCCCATCTCATACTTGGTGTCAACAAGGATAAGACCTCGCTTTGCAGCAGTTTCAACACCGAACTTGAACAGCTCCTTTGCGATCCTTGAAGCCTTTTCCCAGTCCTCTTGAGTCATGAAGCCCCCTGATACTATCTCTTCAGGTGTGATGGACTCATCGTGCTCTTGGCTCTTGGTTGTGGGGGTAATGATAGGTTCATCGAACCTGGTGTTCTTGATCATTCCGTCTGGAAGAATGTTACCGCATATGTTTCTTTCACCTCGGTTGTACAGGGTCCAGGCGCTTGTGCTGCTGCTGCCGGTAAGGTAGCCCCGCATGACGAACTCAATAGGGAAGACCTTCATTTTCTTTCCCAGAGTTGCATTGGGGTGGGGTATCGAGATAACATGATTGGGAACAATGTGGCTGGTCTGGCCAAACCACCATGCGCTGACCCGGTTCAGCACCTGACCTTTGAAGGGAACAGAAGCGAGTACTCTGTCAAAAGCGCTCTGTCTGTCTGTGGTAACAAGAAGGAGCCTGTCGCCCAGGTCGTAGATATCCCTTACCTTGCCTCTTTTGCAGTTTCCTATTCCCAGATGCGCCGTTTCAGTGAGACAGTTGTTCAGGTTGTCTTTTATGACCGATTCTCTGTTCTTCATCAGCAGCCCCTTCTTCTTTGTGATTCGGTGAAAAGTACAGCGGTAAGATAGAAGATAAGACGAGTGGTGCGTCAACCTCTTATATTTGCCCTTCAACCCAACACATAAGGAGCATCCATGAGTACAGTTTCCGATAGAAATCTTACCTGGCATGACCATGCCATAACAAGAAAAGACATAGAAGAACTCAACTCCCACAAAGGCGCTACAATATGGTTTACCGGCCTCAGCGGCAGCGGTAAATCCACAGTTGCCGATCATGTTTCAAGAATACTTCATGCCAGGGGCGTGAGAACAGCCATTCTTGACGGTGACAATGTTCGCCACGGTCTGAACAAAGACCTGGGATTCTCCCCGGAAGACCGTACTGAAAACATTCGCCGCATCGGAGAGGTTGCAAAGCTCTTCACCAGCTTTGGTGTTGTTAACCTTCTTGCATTCATCAGTCCCTACAGGGCTGACAGAGATGCTGCCAGAGATATTCAGGAAAAGGGCGACTTCATTGAGGTTTTTGTTGACGCTCCTCTGGAAGTTGCTGAAGAAAGGGATCCAAAGGGTCTGTACAAGAAGGCCCGTGCAGGAATCATTCCCAGCTTCACCGGCATCAGTGCTCCCTACGAGGAACCTGAGAATCCGGAGATACATCTTCACACAGACGGCCAGACACCTCAGGAATCAGCAATGGAAGTTGTGAAGAAGCTTGAGGAGTTGGGGATAATAGCAGGGGAATAGACCTTGTTTCGGGTCGGAAGAGCGGTTCCGCCTTATCTGGCGGACCGCCTGGGTATTTCCCTTGGATCAGACGAGAAAACAGCATTCAAACTTCATATTGTAAGCCAGATACTGGGTGCTGTTGCTACCGGTGTAATTCAGAATCATGACTACATAGCCACAAACGGCCTTGGCGCTACAGTTACCCAGATAACACTGCTGGCTATGATATGGCCTGTGAGCAATCTGTTCAGCGTGATGGTGAGCCATTTCGTTGACAGCAGCAACAAACACTCAACGGCTATTTTCATCGGTGCGGCAATGCGGCTGCCTGTTGCACTCATGTTCTTCTCATCCAATGTGAACATGATGCTTATACTGCTTTTTGTTTATTTTGGCAGCAACAGTCTGGTTGTTCCAGGGCAGAATGCGGTTATGCGAAGCAGGTATCGCAAAGGGCACAGAGGACAGCTGTTCGGCTGGTCAATGAGCATTCTCAACCTGTTTGCAATGCCTGCAGCGATGCTGGCGGGGGCTCTGCTTGACGCAGACTTTACCTTCTACAGGTGGCTTTTCCTTATTGAAGGTGTTATGGGGTCAGGTCAGGCGGTGGTTATGGGTTTTATGGCAAGAGGAATGAAAGACCCTATTGCTGTTGCCCGTTCCACGCTGAAGGATTTTTTCAAAAGCCTCGGGCAGCTGGTAAAGACCGACAGGGAGTTCATGCTCTTTGAGCTTTTCTTCATGGCCTACGGCTTCGGGTTCATGTGTGTTCAGCCTGCTATTCCGTTTTTCTCCCGTGAGGTGCTCGGGCTCTCATACGGGCAGTACGCAATGGCCAAAGGTGTTCTGGGGCAGATGGGAATCGTTGTGCTGGGGCCTTTTCTCGGGTCGAAGATGGACAAGCTGCATCCTTTCAGGTTCACAGGAATAGTCTGTATTATTCTCGCCGGTTTTCCTCTCTTTCTCATGGGAAGCAGTCTCTTTCCACAAATTGGAATACCGCTCTTCTATGTGGCCTGGCTGGCTTTTGCGATAGGTATTGCAGGCATAACTCTCTCCTGGAACATGTCCAGCATGTTCTTTGCCCCTGAAGCCAGAACAGCCACCTATCAGGGGCTGCATGTTACTGCCACTGCCATCAGAGGGTTCATGGCTCCTGTGCTGGGAAGTTTTGTAATGACTGAACTGGGATATACTGCCAACTTCCTTCTTTCATTCATCTTCTTCTTTTCCGCAGGGTGTCTCTTTCTTTTCCGCTACAGAAAGAGATTACGACTGGGGCTGATAAGAGAATGACAAAACTGTACTACGATGTGGGTGAGATAGGCTGGTCCATGTATCTGGCTGCCCATATAAGATATCTCCATGAGAACAGAAGGCCTGCAGCAGTTGCCACAGCGGAAGCAAAGCGAGTTTTCTACAGAGGAACTGCCTCTGAAATACTGCCTGTTCCTTTTGAGTGGAAGGAGAAATTCGGAGGTTTCCCTTCTGACGGAGGCCATCTTTACAATCCCGTAACAAGAAGGCGCATAAAAGACCATCAGATTCTCTCGGAGCCTTTTAGAAAAGCTTATCCAGGTTATGATGTTGTCACACGGTATGGAACCTTTCCAAATGAGAGAACCTTTGCCCCTTACAACCACTCGGAAGAGGCTGAGGAGTTTGTAAGAGAAACCTTTCAGCAGAGAAAGGCGATACTGATCTTTCCCAGGCACAGAGGTTCTAAATTCAAAGGCCGCAACATCCCCAGAAGGTACTGGGAGATAATAGCGGATGCTCTCTGTGAAAGATTCCCTGAAAACACAGTTGCAGCTTTCGGCAGCAGAAACGGAGCCTATACCGACCTTAGTGTTTCCAGAGAAAACTACATGAATCTGGTTGGAAGAAATGATGCAGTATCACTGGACTGGATGACAGCCCTCTGCAACACCGGCTTTGCCAGAGCTGCTGTGGGCAACCAGTCGGGAACTGTGAAGATGACCCTTCTCTGCGGTACTCCCACTTTCATATTCGGCCATGAGGAGCACAGACATACAGTTACCGAAAACTGGGCAGGCACAAAAGTAGGATTCTACCGCGCAGGCCCTCTGGTGAAATGGGACAGAAAAGCCTCTCTCTTCGGATACAGAATAAAAAGTCTTACAAAATTCATTGACCAGGTAATTGATTTTGTGGA
>PDWJ01002591.1_pt1 | contig 26895 bp, 20 predicted proteins | sample 1430881 | NCBI WGS metagenome assembly PDWJ01 (sample SAMN01162460, study PRJNA174530) | Oral metagenome, whole genome shotgun sequencing project. | biome: Marine environment; feature: Marine mammal; material: Swab sample of the gingival sulcus; isolation source: swab sample of gingival sulcus...
GACCGCAGGGATTGTTGTCGCGTTCACATTGATCACCGCGGCGCTCAGTTGGGGTCATACGGCGGCCACGCGGGCTGCCGCGTTGTACCGGCACCGTGCTGACCTGGCGGCCGGATCAGCCGAGGACTACCGCAGCCGAATAGATGACGACCATGCTCAGGCAGCATCCACCGCCGCTGCCGTCAACCCGTTGCCGGCCGAGGCGACCGTCTTCGTCATGGGAGACCCAACCGTTTACGTCCTGCTCGGCAAGACGCAGCCGGTCCCCGTCCACGGCTGGTCCCTTGAGTTTCTGAGCGCCGACCAGTGGGGCCGGTTGGCTCGCGATCTGGACGAAGCCCGTCCGGACGCAGTGTTCGTCTCCTCCGACTACGCCGAACTCGTCAAGGCGAACTCCGATTCGATCTCCTCGCTGCTCACGGACGCGTACGCGAAGATCGAAACAGACACCGACGGCGATTGGTATGTCGTGCAAGACGAACGCTCGTTGCCGGAGCCGACATCGTCAAACGGCAGCACGCCATAGACACGCTCAATAAGGCGTCGAACCGGTCATCCTGGACCCTGTGGCGCTGTTGGAGTACGTCGGGTAGCAGCACGCCAGCGCCATACGTCCCCTTACGGCGCCATAGCGGCCGATGTGAGCGGTACAAGCGAAGTGTCGATTGAGTGCGTTTCGGGAGGAGCCGGTTCCTGGCGATTCTGGTCCCCCGGCCACGACTACGCATGGACCCGAGGATCAGCGTCAGGACACGACATTCAACGCGGCGGCCAGATCGGCCCACAGATCCTCGACGTCCTCGATCCCGACCGACAACCGCACCAATCCCGGCGGCACCGTGTCCGACTCTTCCTGGTGCCGGCGGCGTCGTTCGGCCTGCGATTCCACCCCGCCCAGGCTGGTCGCGTGCACCCATAGCTGAAGGGCCGCGATCATCGCCTCGGCGGCCGGTGCCCCACCGCGAACATCGACTGCGAGCATCGCCCCGAAACCCGGGTAGCGCACCCTTTCCAGCGCCGGGTGGCCGGTCAACCGGCGAGCCAGTTCAGCGGCGGACTCACCCGCCCTGGTCAGCCGCACATCCAGCGTCCGCAACCCGCGCAGCGCCAACCACGCCTCCATCGGCCCTGGCACCGCGCCCATCAGGGTGCGGGATTCATGCAGCCGGTGATGTAACTGTTGCCCGGCCGGCGTGGCGGCCGCGACGACAACGCCCAACAGCACGTCGGAATGCCCCGACAGGTACTTGGTCGCCGAATGCACGACGACGTCCGCCCCGTCGTTCAACGGGCGGGCCAGCAGCGGGGTGGCGAACGTGTTGTCGCACACGCACAGCGCGCCCGCCTCGGCAGCCGCCTGAGCGACCGCGGGCACATCGATGAGTTCCATCGTCGGATTGGCGGGCGATTCCACCCACACCAGGTCCGTCGCGGCCAGCTGATTGCGCAGCTGCGCCTTGGTGGCCCCCGCCAGATCCACCCGGCGCACCGTGACCGGCAACTCCGCCAACAGCTGCGACGTCCCGTGATAGCAGGTCGGCGGCACCGCAACGATGCCACCGGCGGGCACCAACCGCAGCACCGCATGGACCGCGGCCATCCCGGATGCGAAGCTCAACCCCTGGCCGCCCTCCAGTTGGCCCACCGCGTCCTCCAGGGCGGTCCACGTCGGGTTGCCCACTCGCCCGTAGCCCACCTGCCCGTCGGCGATGTAGGTCGAGGTCAGCGTCACCGGCGGATTCAGCGGCGCACCGGGTTCCGGGTACGGGCGCCCCGCACACACCACGCGGGTGGCCGGCTGCCAACCGGCCGCTACTGGGTCGGCCACGAAACGATGCTATGCCTGTCCAGCCGCCGATGTGTCATGCGGGCCCGATGCTCCTCGGGGCCAGCATCCCGCGCTGTGGAGGTCGTCGAGGGCACGGCCCGCCGTGGCTAGCGGTCCATGTCGATGGCCACGATGGCTCGATCGACCCCGTCGCGCACCACGGTGGCCCGGTGGTCAGCGAGCGCCGCCAGCAACTCGGCACTGACTCCCGCCTTCAGCGCATCCGTGCGGACGCTGCCGAGCCACCGCAGCCAGGTGGCCGCGTCCTGCACCTCACCGAGGGCGTCGGTGACCTTTTCCCACGAACCGGCCCGGGCCACCACCTGAGGCCCCAGGGCAGGCGCGCACATGTCCGCGACGTACCTGGCCTGCTTGGCCTTCTTACGCACCTCGTGCAGGGCGGCGAGGTAAGCCGGCCGAGGCCCACCGGCCAGCTGCCGGGCCCGCTGGGCCTGTCGGCTCACGCGCCGCTCCGCCCGTTCCAGGATCGGGGTGAGCACCTGGGCGGCCGGGTCGTGCGCGACGGTGCGCGGATAGATCCGCCACGGCGGCGTGACCAGCAGCTGAGTGCTCGCGCAGACCGCGTTCCGGTACTGACCGGAGTCCAGCATGCTGACTACCCCGCGATGGGCCCGCTGCTGGCGGCTGGCCAGGTCCGCCCGCAACCACTGACGATCAGCGGCGCCCGCCTGGGGGCCGGCGCTGCCCGCGGGCAACTGCCCGGGCGTCTCGGCGGCAGCCACCATGACCTCCGCGTCGCGGGCGTCCGCCAGTTGACGGCCGATGTGACGCAACTGTGCCCGAAGGTCTTTCACTGCACCGTCCAGGAACAACTCCGAGCAGGAACCGAGCACCGCGCGAATCCGCCGGCACGCAACCCGGACCTGGTGCACGGCATCCGGGGCATCTGCCCGCAGGTCCGCCTCGGACCGCTGCAGCGTGCCCACCTGGGCAGCGAGATACCTGACCAGTACGGCCGCGGCCGGTGAGCCGAGTCCCCACTCGTGGTCCGCGGCGCCGGCCACCGCCGAACCCAGTGACCGGGCCAGTTTCGAGGGGCTGGTCGCCGGCGGAAAACCCTGGGCAGCAAGGGATTCCCCCACCTTGTCCAACATACTGGCCGGCGCGTCGACCAGTTCGACCTCCAATTCCCGCCAAGCCGGCGCCGCACTGTCCCCGGTACCCGGCAGGCTCGCGCTGCCCCAGCCGGACACCCGGCGGGCCGCCACCTGGTCATCGGTCAGCACCGCGAGCCGCCGGCCGTCCTCATCCAGCAGCGGGTACTCGGTGCGTACGGTGAACAACTGCACCACGGGGATCAGCGCCGAGGTCACATCGGCCAGCCGGTGCCGCAGCGGCGCCGGTACCAACAGCTCCTCCTCCCCCAGCTCTTCGGCGATCTCGGTCCGGTCGTGTTCGCCTTCGCCCGGCAGTTTCAGGTGCCATCCGGCGTCGTAGCCACCGGTACGGCGGCGCAGCGTGCGTCTGGAGCCGGCCAGCTGGAGGTCCACCGTGTCCAGGTATGTCGCGGACAGGCACACCTGTTCCCCTTCCCCGATCGCCGCGATCACGGCGACCCCCACCAAATCCGGCAGGGTGGCGCCGATCTCGGCACGGAAGCTGCGTTCCTGTTCCAGGTGTTCGCCCATGCCCCTATTGTTGCGGTCGGGTGAGCGAACCGGGCGTGTCGGCGCATGGAACACTGCAATCCGTGTTCGGGCTTCCCGTTCGGGGCAAACCCGATCAGGACCCGGGCAGGTTGCACCGATAAGACGATGTGCGCCCAAGCAATGCCCGAGGACCGACCCCCGTGCCCGGGGGTATCGAGGACGTGGAGGCGCAACTGTTCTCGTTGCGGCGCACCCCGACGGTCTTCGTTCTACGGGCGCTACGGCTGCCGCGTTCCTGGGAGAACGCGCTCGTACGCTTCCGGGTCCCGCTGCACACGGCGCTGATGTACCGGCGGCACTGGCTGTACGAACTCGTGCTGCTGGTAGGCACCGTGTCGACGGCTGTGGCCGCGATCCTCACCTGGTTCGCCGTGCCGTCGGTGGCCGGCTACTGGCTGGCTGCCAGCCTGATCGAATTCGCCCTGCTGATTCTGGTGTACCGGTTCTCCTTCCCCGGCCTGGGTCTGATAGTCCTCAGCCCAGCCTTGCTCGGCGGACACGTCGTTCTGCTATCGGGCGACTCCACCAAGCCCTACGTGGTCCTCGCCGCCATGCTGGTGGCGGTGACGGCCGCTAGCATCACCGAGAGAGTCCCGACCGTGCTGGGCATCGTGGGCTACGCACTGGTGTCGGTGGCCCTCGCGTACGGAGTATCGCGGCCCGGCTACTCGGGTAGCGTCGCCGAAGCTGTGGAGATGTGTATTGCCCTGACGATCACCGCCGTGATCGCCATGGCCGGCATGGTGTCGTGGCGCATCTTGGTCGACGGCGCGACGGCGGCGCTGATCGCCAACCGTGCCCTCACCGAACAGATCACGGCCGTCCGGGACCGGGTGGAGCGGTCGAATCAGGAATTGGCGGAGTTGAACGGCCAATTGGAGGAGCGGGTAGCCGAGCGCACCCGGGAACTGCACGAGCTGAGCATCCGGGATGAGCTGACCGGGTTGTACAACCGCCGACACTTCGTGGCTCGCCTGACGGAGACGGCGCAATCGCAGCTTCCGTATGCGGTGCTGATGCTGGACCTGGACCACTTCAAGTCGATCAACGACAGGTTCGGACACGCGGCCGGTGATCTGGTGTTGCGGGAAGTCAGTGAAACCTTGCGGCACCAGTTACGTGATGGGGATGTGCTGGCCCGGGTGGGCGGGGAGGAGTTCGGTCTCATCGTCGGCAACAGTGCGATCGACCCGGCTTCGCCGGATGCGTCGTGGCCCGCCGAACTCGCGCGCCGGTTGTGTGAGCGCGTACGTGCGCAGGACTGGTCGGAGCACGGGCTGAACCTCGCGGCCACGACGGTCAGTATCGGTGTCGCGGCCAGTGGCATCACCGGCAACGATCCCGACCTGGTCATGCGCCGCGCGGACGCGGCTTTGTACGCGGCCAAGAAGGCCGGCCGGGACCGGGTCCGCCTCGCTGACCACCTACCCAAGCAGCAGCAGGCCGAGCCAAGTATGCGCCGGCAACAGACCATCTGACCCTCGCACCGACGGCCGGGAGCGGACCGGGTATGGACCGAACGGTTGACATCGCGCGAGCGACGTTCAGGTCCGCCGCCGCCGGTGTCGATGCGAACTCGTGATGTTCCGGTATATCCCTCCGACCGGTCACCCCGCAGGACGGCGGTTACCCCGTTCGTGTGCTCGGATGTTCCGCACCGTTGCGGTGGTCGCCCTGATCTGCCTGACCGTCAGCCCCGCAGCCTCGGCCGGGCCCGGCCAGCAGTACTCAGTGCGCAACCCCAGCACCGGTACCGGTGAAGGTGATGTCGCAGACGCGCAACACCGGGTCAGCGAGCTGAAGGCGGTGGTCGGTCAACGCCAGGCCGCCGTGGTCGCCGCTCAGCAGGAGGTGGACCGCCTCGCGGTGGCCGTCACCGAGGCCCGCCGTGAGCTGGAAGCAGCCAGGGCTCGGGAACAACAGGCGATCGCGGAGGAAACCGCGCAGCAGGCCCGCGAGGCGGCGGCCGAGCTCACCGTGCGAAAGCACCGTGAAGAACTAGGCCGGTGGGCCTCGGTCAGCTACCGCAACGGGGTCTCCAACGAACAGATGCGCAATCTGCAGGTGCTGCTCGGGGCCGCGGACCTGGACCACTACGCCCGCACGAAACTGGTGTTGCAGCAGTCCGGTTCTGGCTATGCCGAGCTGATCGACCAGGCACAGGCAGCGGAGCAGGCCCGGCACAACGCGGCGCTGAAGGCTGCGCAGGCGCACGAGGCCGCGTTGGCGGCCGTCGAGGACGCACAGGGTGCGGCATTGCGCGCCGATGCCGCGGCGGCCGAGCAGGCGGTCAAGACCGCGGAACTGAACGCGTTGCTGCAGGCGGCCGAGCAGGAAATGGATGAAGCCGAACAGGAGGCTGCCCGGCTGCGCGCCCAGCAGTGGCAGGCGCGCCCGGACAGCAAACCCGGCAACGGACGGCCCAACGTCGTGACCGGCCCGGTCGGGGACTGCCAGGGCGCGGACACCTCCCCGTACGGCAACGGCCAGGCTCCGCTGAGCGCGCTGTGCCCACTGTGGTCCGCGCCCGGAGAACACCTGCGGGCCGATGCGGCCTACGCGTTCAACATGATGTCCATGGAGTACGCGCGCACTTTCGGGCAACCCATCTGTGTGACCGACTCCTATCGGCCGCTGGCCGAGCAGGTGGCCGTCAAGATCGCGAAACCGTACCTGGCGGCGAAACCCGGCACCTCGAACCACGGGTGGGGCATCGCCGTGGACCTGTGCGGGGGGATCAACCGGTTCGGCACCCCGCAGCACGTGTGGATGCAGAACAACGCCGGAAAGTTCGCCTTCCACCACCCGTCCTGGGCGCAGGCCGGCGGATCCAAGCCCGAGGCGTGGCACTGGGAGTTCGCCGGCTGAGCCGGCCGGATCCGGCTGCGCAGGCCGGCCCGCACCCGTCCCGGACGGCACGCCCGCAGGCGGCGCGGGCGCAAAGGTGTGGTAAGACCAGCATGTGAGTCTTCCCCGGCGGCAGCGCATCGCCAGTCGCTACCTGACCACCGGTGCACCGACCGTCACCGCACACCAGGGTTTCGCCACCACCGAGCCGCCGCACAGCGGCCCGCCGAACACGCTGCCGGCGTTCCGGGCCGCGCTGGCAGCCGGAGCGGACTACCTCGAAACCGACGTCTACGTCACCGCCGACGACGTGGTGGTCATCGCTCACGACCGCACGCTGGCCCGGCTCAGCCAGAAATCCTCCGCGGCGATCCGGGACCTGACCTGGCAGCAACTGAGCGAGATCCTGATCGGCGACGAGCAACTCACCGGGACGATCCCCCGGCTGGCCGACGTGCTCAGCGCGCTACCTGATACGCGCGTCGGTATCGACGTCAAGACCAAGGACGCGGTGCGGCCGCTGGCGGCTCTGCTCGGTTCACTCGAGGAAGCCGGCGAGGACGTGCTGCAACGGCTGTGCATCGCCTCGTTCAGTGATCGACGACGCCGCGCCACGCTGCGGTTACTGCCGCCCGGGGTGTGTACCTCGGCCGGCATAGCCCAGGTCGCGGGATTCTGGGTTTGCACCCGGGCTCCGTACCGGCTGGCGACACTGGTGGGAAGACTCGCACTGCGGGGGGTCGATGTGTTGCAGGTGCCGCACGCCCGGGGCCCGTTCACCATGGTCGACCGGCGATTCGTGCGCGTCGCTCATGCGTTACGGCGGCGGGTGCAGGTATGGACGATCAACGATGCCGCCACGATGCGCCAACTGCTGGACATGGGGGTGGACGGAGTGATTACCGACCGGACCGACACGGCGGTCGCGGTGCTCAGGCAACGCACGGAGAAACCGCGATGAGTCACCGGCCGGCCACCGGCGGGGTCCAGCCGGAGCACCCGGCCCAGGCGTTGCCCGATGCGCAACGGCGCAGATTGCACCGTGCCTGGTACTTCTACGACTGGGCGAACTCCGGCTTCGTGACCACCACGTACACGGTTTTGCTGTCGCCTTACATGAAAGCGGTGGCCGAGCAGGCCGCCTGTCCCGGCCTGGCCGAGGGGCAGGTGTGCCGGGAAACCGTGTCACTGCTCGGCTTGGCCGTCTCGCCCGGTTCGCTGCCGTTCTATGTGACCACGCTCGCGACGATCATGGCCACGGTGCTGTTGCCGATGGTCGGTGCGCTCGCCGACCGCTCCCCCAGGCCACGGCTGTTGATGTCGGTGCTGGCCTGGGCCGGCGCTGCCGCGGCTGCCTCGATGGCCCTGGCTCAGGGCGGCAACTGGCAGCTACTGGTGGTCGCCGAACTCGTGGCGGTGATGTGCCACGTCGCGGCGATGGTGGTCTACGACGCCATCCTGGTCTCCATCGCCACCCCGGACGAGCGAGACGCGGTCTCCAGCCGCGGCTGGTCGCTCGGGTACGCTGGCGGCTTCCTGCTCCTGGTCCTCAACCTGGCACTGGTGAGCAAGCACGAGGCGGCCGGTCTCACCCAGAGCCAAGCGGTCCGGGTGTCGTTGTTCACCGCCGGTTTGTGGTGGGCGGTGTTCACTGTGGTCCCCTTCATCGGCCTGCGCCGGCTGCCGAAAGGGCCGGCGCCGGACGACGGGCGCACCGTGTACGAGCATGTCCGGGCGTCCTCGGCCCAACTGATCCACACCATCCGCGAGTTGGCCGGGTACCGCAACACGTGGATGTTCCTGGTGGCCGCCTGGACACCACCCAACTGCTGACCATCATCGCCATCGTCCAAGCGGTGGCCGTGCTGGGAGCTCTCGGTTTCGGCCGGCTGGCCGCCAATCTCGGCGCCAAACGCACCATCATGATTCAGCTGGTGGTCTGGTGCCTGGTCAGCGGTGCCGCGTTCTTCCTGCCCCGCGGGCAGTTCCTGCCGTTCCTGTCGTTGGCCGTGGTCATCGGCCTGGTCCTCGGCGGCACCCAGGCGCTGTCCCGGTCGCTGTACAGCCAGCTCATCCCGGCCGGGCGCGAAGCCGAGTACTTCTCGCTGTATCAGGCCGCGGAGCGTGGCACGTCCTGGCTGGGGATGCTGCTGGTAGGGCTGGTATTCCAGTTCGCCGGCTCCTACCGGCCCGCGGTGGCCTCGCTGCTGCTGTTCTTCGTGATCGGCGGCTTCCTGCTGGCCCGGGTACGGGTCCGGGAGGGCATCCAGGCGGCCGGCAACCCCGTTCCCCATGTGATCTGAACCAGAAACCCTGGCCACGCCGCGAAGACCGGCATGTCCGCATAGGATCGGCTCTATGCCGCATCACGATCTCATCATTGTCGGGGCCGGTTCCGGGCGCTCCCTCGCCACCGCCGACGCATTGGCCGACCTGGACATCGCGCTGGTGGAGGAGAACAAGTTCGGCGGTACCTGCCTGAACCTCGGGTGCATCCCGACCAAGATGTTCGTGATCCCCGCCGACCGGGTGGTCCAGGCGCGCGAGGCGCGCGCTCTCGGAGTACGTTTCGATGAACCGCAGGTGGACTGGCGGGCGATCCGGGACCGGGTATTCGGGCGGATCGACCCCATTGAGGAACACCACGGGAACGAGGACGAGCAACGCCCCCACACCACCGTCTACCGGGCCTCGGCCCGGTTCACCGGCGACCGCCGGCTGGCCTTGTCCACGGGGCAGGAGCTGACGGCGGACCGGGTCGTCATCGCCGCCGGGTCCCGGCCGATGACGCTACCGATCCCCGCGTTGGACCGAGTCGACCCAGCATCGGGGGTGCACACCTCGGACACGGTGCTGCGGATGGACTCGCTACCGCCGCGGATGATCGTCGTCGGTGGTGGGTTCATCGCCTGCGAGCTGGCGCACGTCTTCGACGCGTACGGGGTGCAGGTCACGATGGTCGAGATGACCCCCCACTTGTTGCCCGCCGAGGACGACGAGGTGCGGGATCGCATCACGGCCGCGTTCTGCGACCGGATGGCGGTCCACGTGTCCGCGAAAGTCCAGTCCGCCCAGCGCCGCGACGGGGTATGGGAGTTGGCAGTGGAGGGCCCGGACGGGCCGGTGTCGGTGGCCGCGGAGGCCGTCCTGCTCGCGGTCGGACGAGCCCCGAACGCGGACCGTCTGGATGTGGCGGCCGGGGGTATGGCCGTCGATGAGGCGGGCCGGGTCGTCGTCGACGAGTACCAGCGAACCTCGGCCGCCGGTGTCTGGGCGCTGGGAGACGTAAGCACCCGGTGGCCGCTCAAGCACGTCGCCAACCACGAGGCCCGGGTGGTCGCCCACAACGTGGCCGTGGACGCCGACCTGATCGGCGGCGAAGCGCTGAGCACCGATCACGATTTCGTCCCGCATGCGGTGTTCACCCACCCGCAGGTTGCGGCGTTCGGGCCCACCCGCAGGCAGCTGGAGGAGGCGGGCACGGACTACGTGAGCGCGTCCCAGCCGTACTCGGCGATCGCCTACGGGTGGGCGCTGGAAGACACGGCCGGGTTGCTGACCGTGTACGCCGACCCGGGCAGCCACCGGATCCTGGCCGCGCACTGCATCGGCCCGCAGGCGGCCGCGATGATCCAGCCCTTGGTGATGGCCGCGAGCCTGGGACTGGACGCCGGCACGCTGGCCAGGGCCCAGTACTGGCCGCACCCCGCGCTCACCGAGTTGATCGAGAACGCGCTGTTGAAGCTGGACTTCACCGGCTGAGTCCGGCGGGCGGCATCACAGTGCACCGGCGAGGCGTGACAGGACCACGCACCGGCCAGGCACCACACTGTTTGGTCTGCGTGGGTTTCGGTCCGGCCGGACTAGGCCTGTTCACCGCGGCGCTGGCCGCGGGGTCGTTCGCCGAGCTGATGGCAGGCGACCCGCTGGTCCTCGACCGGGCGGCGGGCGGGGTCGGCCGGCTGGGGCGGTACGCGATCGAGTCCGACAGTTTCGTCGAGAGTTTCGTGGCCGCCATACTGGAGCGAACTGACGACGACGACCTGCGGCCGCGTGGCCCGTGGGCCGAGCAGGCCGTGGCTGAACTCGCCGGCCAGGTTGAGGCCCGCCGAGGAGGCCCGGTCCCCCTGCCTTGGGCCGCAGCCGTCCAAGACGTGCTGGCCCGCATGGTCAGCGCCGAGGCCGACCGGCTCGGGCACCCGCTCACCGTGCGGCGCCGTAGCGAGGTGGTCGCGGCCAGGCGGACCCGCGACGGCACCTGGTTGGTTCAGTGGCGCCGCTCGGACGAGGACGGCGCGGACGTGCTCGAGCGGGCCGAGGCACGCAACGTGGTGCTGGCCGGTGGCGCGGTCCAGCGCCCGGCGGATCTCGCCGGCGTGCGGCTGGCCGGGGTGGCACCATGGCGGGACCTGCCGCAACGGGTGATGGGCTCCGATGAGGTATTGGCCCACGGCGGGGTGGACCTGGTCCGGCAACGCCTGCGGTCGGCCCGCGGCTCGCCCGGCCCCCGGGTGGTCATCGTCGGCGGCTCGCACAGCGCGCTGGCTTGCGCCACCGTTGTGCTGGCCGCGCACCCAGGGCCGTCTGAAACCGCAGAGCCAGTACGTACTGGTAACCCCCGTCCGGTGCCCGGCGAGCAGAACGGATGGGTCACGATCCTGCACCGGCAGCCGCTGCGGCCGATGTACCCGTCGGTAGCCCAAGCCCACGCCGAGGGGTTCCACGACTTCCGCGCCGAGGACATCTGCCCGGTGACTCAACGGGTGCTCCCGCTGGCGGGTTTCCGCGCCGCCTCGCGCGAGTTGTTGTTGCGGATCCTGGCGCTGGGCGAGCGCCCTGCGGAACGCCGGGTCCGGCTCGTGGACCTCACCCGCACCGAGGACACCCACGTCAGAGGCTTGTTGCAGGCAGCGGACCTGGTGATCCTGGCAACCGGCTACCGGCGGGAGACGGTCCCGGTGTTCGACGTGGACGGCAGGCCCATCCGGCTGCAGGGCGAGCACGACCACCGACCGCACGTGGACGAGCGTTCCCGGGTCCGCACCGCGCAGGGCGAGATGGTGGACGGCCTGTTCGCGACCGGCCTGGACACCGGTTACCCCATGGCCGGGCGCTTCGGAGAACCCTCCTTCACCGGCACGGCGAACGGAACCGCGTTGTGGCAGACGACCATCGGGACCGAGATCGTCGATCAGTGCCTGGCCCGCTCCCGCGCCCAGCGAGGCTCGGCATGACTCCCACGGTGATCGTGCACCCGGACGGACCCACTCTCGACGTCGCCGTGGCCAACCTCGTCGCCGCCAGGCTCGGCGAGACACTGCGACAGCGGCCGGCGGCGACCTTCATCGGCTCGGCCGGCCGCACACCCACCGGCATCTATGCCCACCTGCGCACGGCGCTGGGTAGCGCACTGGACTGGAGCCGCGTCACCGTCGTCCAGATGGACGACTATCTGTTGCCGCCGACGGCGCCGGGCAGCCTGGCCGCAGAACTCGCGGCCGAACTGGTGCACCCACTGCGCATCGGCCGTTTCATCACCTTCAACGACGAGTCGGGCCGGCCGGCCCGGCCCGTGACCGAGCACGACCAGCTCGCTCGCGGCGCGGATCTGATCCTGCACGGTATCGGCCGCAACGGGCATCTGGGCTTCAACGAGCCCCCGTCCCTACCGGACTCGGCCAGCGGAGTGCGGACGTTGGTGAGCGCCACGACGCAGGACAACGGCGTCGACCACGCCCAAGGGGTCACCCTGGGGTTGGATTGCCTGCTGTCGGCCCACTGCAGCATCGTGGTGGCGAAGGGGGCGGCCAAGGCCGCGGCGGTAGCCGGCATGCTGGCACCCGAACCCGACCCGGCCTGTCCCGCATCGTGGATCCGGCTCACCGACGCACAGATCCACCTGGATCCAGCGGCTGCGACAGCACTGCCCTCGGCGGCCGGTTGACCGGTGCGCCCTGGCGCCGTCCGGATGCGGCGGCGTCACTCCTTCGGAGCATTGCCGGGCAGAAACCGGAACAAGGCGAGACGACGCGGCGTTGACATCGTGAAGGCGTGCCCACCCTGTCGCGTCTAGAAGGCCGCTGCACACAACCGTCCGCATGCTTGGCCTGAACCCGTCACCAACCATCGGGGGAAACCGTGAGTGAACGTAGTCTACGAGGCACCGGTCTCGGCTCGAACAGCCTCGAGTCCGACGAGGGGGTAGCACCGGCGCCGACCACCATCACCGAATACCGCTGCCCGGAGGGGCACGGAACCCAGCTGCCGTTCTCCGTCGAGGCCGAGATCCCGGTTCAGTGGGAATGCCAGTGCGGCAAGATGGCCCTGTTGGAGGGCGCCGAGGAACCCGAAGGTAAACCGGTCAAACCACCGCGTACGCATTGGGACATGCTGATGGAGCGGCGCACCGTCGCCGAACTGGAGGAACTGCTCGACGAACGGCTCGCTCTGCTACGCAGCGGGGAATTGTTCAAGCGCTCTGCCTGAGTTGCGCACCGGTGCCGGATCCACAACCGGCACCGCATCCGGCCCCATCCGCCGCGACGATGCGGCTACGCAGGCGGTGGCGTCTCCCCCTCAGGGAGGCGCCACCGTCCTCGTTCCACCGGTGTCGAACACCGGCGCGACACCCAACACCGACCTGAAAACCGACACCGACTTGAAAACCGACACCGGCCTGAAACCGACACCGGCCTGAAACACTGACCCGCAAGCGTGCGTTGACCACGATGGTGCTCCACCGATGCACCCGGTCGACACCGCCCGCGGGCCGACGAGCAGTCCCAGGAGCAGGAGACCCCCAATGCCGCCAACGCCGCAGACCCCCCGACCGGCCACCGGCCGCAGACTCGCGCGTTTGTTCGGCTGGCTGCCGCTGGTCGACCTGGTGCTGTTGGCGGTGCTTGCCTCGCACTTCGGCTGGCAACCGGTGGTCGCTTTCGTCCTGGCCGGGTTCGTCCTCGGCTTCGTCATCACCCGCAAGGGCAGCCCTCGGGCCAAGGCGACCCTGCGGGAAATGCTGGGCCGCGGTCCGACCCCCGACCACCACCTGTCCGGTCAGGCCGGCGGCGCGACCGTGTACGCACCCGGTCGCACGGGGATCGGCACCGACCTGGCCGACGACGCGCTATTCCTGCTCGCTGGGCAGGCGGTGGCCGTCCCGGGAGTCATCCTCACCGTGGCAGGCCTGGCCCTGCTGGTCCCGCCGGTGCGCCGGATGGCCGCCCGCTGGCTCAGCCGCCAGATCGCCGACACCGCCCGTGCCAGGGTCGACCGGATGCTGGCTACCGAGGGCCTGCTGGTCAGCGGCACCGGCACCGTGGACGACCCAGCCGCCGTGGTCTACCGGGCCGGTTTCCAGCCCTCGAGTCCGCAGCCGCACCCGCAGATCGAACCGGGTCCCGCCCACGAGGGGCCGGGCACCGGCACTCATCACTCGTAGCGCTCGCCGCTACCGTCGCGCGCTCTCGGATGACCCGAGTGGGTAGTCTTTTCGACTCTGCGTCAGTGGCCCACTCAACAAAGCCCCGGCCGTGATCGATACACATCATCATCGGCACTGCCGGTGCCGGCATGCCCCAGGCTGGTGGACAGGGCCCGCGCCCCGGACGGCGGGCAGAACGAAGGGGACGACGGATGCCTCCGGACAGCCCATGGTTGCCCGCGTTGTACGGCGCGTCCTTCGGCGCACTCTTCCTGGTCATCGTCCTGGCGGTGCCGCGGCGCCGCATCTCAGCGTCCGCCCGGTGGATGGTGCTCATCCTGGTGGGCGCCCTGCTGTGGGTCGGCACGTTGTTGGCCCTGGTGACCCTGCCGGTGGGCTACACCTCCGCCCTGCTGGCCCTGCTGCCGGTCAGCATCGGAATTCTCGCCCCCGCCTGCATGCTCAACGTGCTGTCGACGATGACCCGGCAACGCCGGTCGCGGCCGGGGATCGAGCGCTGGCTGACGCTCGACCCCGTCCTGGTGCTGGGGCTGCTGGCGATTCCGCAGACTCGTGACCTGATCGCCGGCACCTGGTCGGTGCGGGCCGCCGGCGTCGTCGTCTGGCATCCCGGGTGGCTCACCTGGGTCCACATCGGCTACTGCCTGGTACTGCTCATCTGGGCCGGGGTGTTCGAGTTCCGCGCGGTGCCGGGGACACCCCGCGCGGCCCAGCATCAGGTGCGCAGCGATCTGGCCGGGGCGGCCCTGCCGGGGGCCGGCGCCGTGATCAGCATCGTCCTGATCGTGATCGAGGGTGGGCTACCCCTGGACCGGCCGGAGTGGATGGCGGTGGCCTTCCTGGGCACCGCGGCCATCGGCATCCGGTCCTTCTACACCGAACGATTCACGAGCGTGGTGCCCATCGCCCGGGGGGTCGTTCTCGACCGGCTCCCGGACGCTGTTCTGATCTTCGACCTCGGCTTCCGGCTGACCGACCTGAACCCGGCAGCTCGCGACCTGCTCGCTGCCGCGCACGCCGCGGACCTGACGGCCGAAGGCACCCAGCTGGGCACCATCGCCGCGGCGCTCGGCCCCGAGGTGCGGCCCAGTTCCGGACAGTACCGGGCCCGCGTCGGCCGCGTGAGCGACATCGACCTGCGGGTGAAGCGCGTCACCGAGGACAACCGGCTGCTCGGCTATGCCGTCCTCATCCGCGACGTCAGCGCGATCAGCGATTCCCAGCGCAACCTGGCGCTGGCCAACCGGCAACTCCTCGACAAGATCACCACCATCGACGCGCTCCGCCGGGACCTGGCCGAACAGGCCGAACGGGACAGCATGACCGGCCTGTTCAACCGCCGCCGGCTGGACAAGGAGCTCGCCAGGATCCTGGACGACCCGCGCCAGGAAGTGGCGATCACTCTCATCGACGTCGACCGTTTCACGAACGTGAACGACACCTACGGGCGCCTGACCGGTGACGAGGTGTTGGTCGGCATCAGCGACCGGCTGAGCAGCGCCACCTTCGACGGGGAGATGGTGGTGCGGTACGGGGGCGAGGAGTTCATCGTGCTGTCGCCGATCCGCGAGCCGGCACACGCGCACGCCCGGGCGAGGCGCATGTACGAGGTGCTCACCCAGCGCCCGATCTGCACCGGCGCCGGTCCGGTGCACATCACCGTTTCGGCCGGGGTCGCCTACTCCCCCGACCACGGCCGCACCGGGCAGGCGCTGCTGGCGGGCGCCGGCCAGGCGCTCAACCGGGCCAAACAGCGGGGCCGCAACCGCATCGACACGCTGCCGGTGGTCGGTCACTTCCCCGATCTGCCGCCGTCGCAGCATCAACCGCGGCGCAGCGTCCCGCCCGGTGGGGGCCGCCTGCCCTAGGGACCCGGCCCACCCCGAGACCCCGTGCGAGCTATCCGGGGCGGCGCCGGCGCGGCACCCGCGACAGGACGGCGAGGGCGAGGACACCGGCGATCGCCACACCGATGAGGGCGAACTTGCCGGCGGCAGCGACGAACGCGACCGCGGCCCACCCCTCGCCGGCTTGCCTGCCCCACAGCTGCCGGATGAGGCCGATGTTTTCGACGTAGTCCAGGACCGCCGCCGCGGCGGGGACCAGTGTGGCCCCGCGCAGCCACCGCGGGTAGCCGGCCCGCGCCACCGCCCACCGCAGTGCCAGCACAAGCGCGGCCGCGTACACGACGGGGTAGACCAGGTCGATGAGCATCATCGCCTTTGCCGTGGAGACTACCCCGTCGGCGGCCCACTGGTCCAGGACGGCTCCAGCGGAGTCGGCGTTGCCGGCCAGTTCGAAGGAAACGATCCCGTTGGGCGCGGCCTCGCCGCGCAACCGCTTGTCGAGGGGCACCTGGACCAGCAGCAGTATTGTCGCCACCACGGCGGCGCCCAAGGCCACCCGCCCGGAGGCCGCCACCGTGCCGCCGGCGGGCGGCGGGCGGCCTGTGGGTGGCATGACCAGACCTTAGTCCACGGTCAGTGGCGTGGGCGACGCTTTCCGGGCAGCCGCCGCACCTGCCGGGCACGATGCGTCAGCCCCCACTTGGTGACACTGAGCAGTGCCTCGCCGATGATGTTCTTGCTCATCTTGCTGACGCCGTGTTCACGTTCGACGAATGCGATCGGCACCTCCCGCACGTCCAGGCCGCGCTGGACGGCCCGCCAGGCCATGTCGACCTGGAAGCAGTAGCCCTGGGAGGCCACCTCGTCCAGACCGATGGTGCGCAACGCGTCCGCGGTGTAGGCGCGGAACCCGCCGGTGGGGTCCCCCAGCCGGATTCCGAGCAGCACCCTGGTGTACAGGTTGGCGCCGCGGCTGAGCGCCTGGCGGTGCAGCGGCCAGTTGTGCACGCTGCCGCCGCGCACCCAGCGGGAACCGAGCACCACGTCGGCTCCGGCGTCGACCTGCGCCAGCAACCGGGGCAGTTGCTCGGGCTGGTGGGACCCGTCGGCGTCCATCTCCACCAGCACCTGGTACCCGCGTTCCATCCCCCAGTCCATACCGGCCAGGTACGCCTTTCCCAGGCCCTGCTTGTTCGCGCGGTGCAGGACGTTGATTGCCGGGCCCTGGCCGGCTTGCTCGTCGGCCCATTCGGCGGTGCCGTCGGTGGAGTTGTCGTCGATCACCAGCACGTCCGCGTCCGGTACTGCGGACCGCAGCCGGCGCATCGTTTCCGGCAGCGACGTGCGCTCGTTGTAGGTCGGGATCATGACGAGGGTCTTCACCGGTCAGCTGCTCCTCGGGCCGCCACCGGGGCGGTTTCGGTCTGGGTGCGGGAACTCGCCTCGGGCCGCCGCCACCCCCACCGGGCGGCCCCGAGAACCCCCAGCATGCCACTGATCACCAGCGCCCACTGCACTGCCCCGCCGTAGCGGGTGGCCGGCGTCTGGTGGACGTGCCGGGGCAGGTCGGCCTGCAGGATGGCCGCGGTGTACAGGTCGGTGAGTTGATGGGCCCGCCCGTCCGGGGTCACCAGTGCGGAGATCCCGACCGTGGACACGTGCACGAACGACCGGCCGTGTTCCCGGGCCCGCACCCGGGTGGCGGCCAGCTGTTGGGCGCTCTCGGCGGTGTAGCCGAAGGTGGCGTTGTTGGTCTGCAACACCATCAACTGGGTGCGCGACGCGGTGGCCCGCACGACGTCGTCGTCGATGATCTCGAAGCAGATGAGGTCGCCGACCGGCGCGGCACCGACGTCGAACACCCCTGGCCGGGTGCCCGGCACGAACTGGCCGGCCAGCTCCAGCATGGAGGAGACCCGGGTGTAGAACCGCCGGTGCGGGACGTACTCGACGAACGGCACCGGCAACTGTTTGACGTAACGGTCCACGACGGCGGCATCCGCGGCCCCCGCCGGCTCCCACAACAAGGTGGTGTTCGCGGTTCCGGCCGCAGTGCGCACCAGTGTGCCGAGCAGCGTCGGGGTGTCGACGGCGACCACCGCCGCCGCGATGACGCGCCTGGCGTCGGGGTTGACGAACGGGTCGATGTCGGAGGCATTCTCCGGCCACACCACCAGGTCGGGCCGGGGGCGTTCGCCGGCCCGGATCTGGCCCGCGGCCTGATGGGTCAACCGGGCGTGGTTGTCCAGCACCGCCCGGCGTTGGGCGTTGAACTCCAGGCCGGCCCGTGGCACGTTGCCCTGCACACCAAGCACGTTCATGGTTTCCTGGGCCGGCGGCGGGCCGGGCACCGCGAGCCCGGTCATCGACACCACACCGGCGGCCACCACCGGCACCACGGCCGGCCACCTGCCCGTGCTGCGGCGGCCAGGCTCCGCGCGGCGGCCCAACACGCTGCCGGCGGATTCGGCCAGCAGGGCCCCGGTGAGCGCCACGGCGAAACCCACCAACGGCACCCCGCCGAGCGCGGCCAGATCCACGAACGGCGAACCGGCCTGGCTGAAGGCCAGCCGGGTCCACCCGAACCCCCCGTAGGGAAAGGTGGCCATCACCCACTCCCCCAATGCCCATACGGCGGCGGCCGCCACCGCCCTGGGCACCGGCCTGCCCAGCCGCCCCACCATCGCCAGTCCGGCACCGGTGAGCGCGTAGTAGCTCGCCATCAGGGCCGCCACGGCGAACCGTGGTAACCAGCCCAGGTAGGCCCCGGTCCAGCCGACCACGAACCAGTGTTCGAGGAAACCGGCCACCGCGCCCACGACCGCGCCGGTCAGCAGCACCCGCCGCCGGGTTCCCGGCACGTCGTGAACGGCCAGGATCAGCAGGGCGACACCGATGGGAGCCGCCGGCCACAGGCCGATTCCGGGAAAGGCGAGGATCAGGCTGCCCGCAGCAGCGAAGGCAGCGAGGATACGCACCGCACCATTGTGGACCACGGTGCCCGGGATACGTGTTTGGCCGGCGGGTGCGTCCTTCGGGCCGCCGGATCCTCCCGCCGCCGAACGGACGACGCGCGTCCGGTGCGGCAGTCCCCCGGCGTTGTCTAGGGGACGCACCCCGCCAGCCAGAACCCGTCACGTGCCAGGGTGTGCAGCAGATCGGGGCAATTCCACGATAGCGCCCGCACGGCTGTCGTCAACTGGACGGTGACCTGCGAAAACGCCCTACCCTGATGTGTTCTCGCAGAAGAACCGGGTTCTTCCGGACGGGGCTCCCGGCCCGATTTTTTCCCGTTCCCGGCGTGTCATGCGCGTGTCGGCAAACCGGGCGGATCAACCGGTCACGGAGCCGGCCGGGCCGGTCCCGCGGCGGCGTCGGCCAATGCCTCGGTGACTCGCCGGACGCTGCCGGTCACACCCCACCTGACGGCCAGCTCCTCCACCACGCGAGGGTGCGCGGGACGGGCCGGGACGGTGGCGTCCACGCGGGGCAGGTCGGCGTCGCGCAGCACCCGCACCACGGTGGGCGCTACCCGCAGGTAGTCCGCGGCCTGTGCCAGCTTGGTGCGTTGCAAGACGGTGACGCCGTTCTGCCGCGCGTCCGCCGCCCGCAGGATCGCCTCCAGCGACCCGAACCGGCTCACCAGAGTGGCGGCGGTCTTCTCCCCGATACCACCCACCCCCGGTAGTCCGTCGCTCGGATCGCCACGCAGCACGGCCAGATCGGCGTAGGCGTCCCCGCCCTCGATGCCGTACCGGCGGCGCAACCATGCCGCGTCGACGATGTCGGGGTCGCGCACTCCGCCCTTGCCGATGTACAGCACCCGGACCGGGCGGGTCTCCTCGACCAGCTGGAACAAATCCCGGTCTCCGGTGACGATGTCGCAGCGCGCTGCGGCGGGCAGCGTGGCGACCAGGGTGCCGATGACGTCGTCGGCCTCGCACCCGGGCGCGCCCAGCCGCGCGATCCCGAATGCCTCGAGCAGCTCGGCGATGACGGGCACCTGCGCGGGCAGGGCGTCGGGCACGTCCTCGGCGGCCGACTGACCCTCGGCGTCCTGGTCCTCCGCGTCCTGGCGCTCCGTGTGCTGGCGCTCCATGTGCTGGACCCGGTGTGCCTTGTAGGAGGGAATCAGGTCGACGCGCCACTGCGGGCGCCAGTCCTCGTCCCAACAGGCGACCAGATGGGTGGGCCGGTAGCGGGACAGGACGGTTCCCACCATGTCCAGGAAACCGCGGACCGCGTTGACCTGGGTACCGTCCGGGGCGGTCACCGAGGACGGCACCCCGAAGAAGGCCCGGAAGTACAGCGAAGCGCTGTCCAGCAGCACCCAGGACTGGTTCGTTGCCGGCTGCCGGCCGTCGGTGGCCGGTACGCGGGTCACGGACATACCGGCCAGTCTCGCACGCACGCTACCTGGCGGAGCCACCACCTGGCGGGGCCACGACCTGGCCGGGCCGCTACCGGGTCAGTGCCGCCAAGGCCACCACGCCCCGGTCGACCAGCCGCACCGCCGAGCGCGCAGCCGCGGCGACCGGGTCCTCGGCCACCAGGGACAGTTGGTTCAGCAGGTCGAGCGTCTGCCGGGACCAGCGGACGAAATCCCCGGGCGGCAGGTCGGCGGTCTCCAGGACCTCAGCCAGCCCGCGTTCCCGGGCCCAGGCGTGCATCGCGGGCACCAGGCCCAGATCGATGTCCGGGGTCACGGTCATCTTGTGGCCCGCCTCCAGGCCGGTGACCGCGGACCACTGGGCGACGGTCTCCTCGACGACCCGGCGGACCGAGGCCGGAGCCGCGGCGCTGGACATGGTGACCTCCTCGCCCCGGGACTCGTACACCAGGGCAGCGGCAACGGCCGCCATGCCGGCCGGGTCCAGCTGGCGCCAGGTGCCGGCCCGCAGGCACTGGGCGATCACCAGGTCCTTCTCCGAGTAGACCGATCCGAGCATCCGCCCGGCCTCGGTCACCTGCAGCCGGTCACCGTCGCGGACCAGGTACTCCAGGTCCACCAGCAGGGCGCATACCTTGTCGAATGCAGCAGCCACCGAATTGGTGCGGGAGTTGATCCGCTGGGCCACCCCAGCGCGCTGTTTGGCCAGCTCGTCGGCCCGCCGTGCCCACCTGGCGTGGTCCTCCCGGTGGGCGCACCCGTGGCAGGGGTGGGCGCGCAGCTGTTCGCGCAGCCGGGTGATCTCCTGGTCCCCGGCCGAGTCCGCGCCGCCGGTGTTCGTGGTGTCCGGGTTCTTGGTGTCCGGGTTCTTGGTGTCCGGGTTGGTGGTGTCCGGCTCGGCCCGGCCCCGGTGGCCGGCCAGCTCAGCGCGCATCGATGCGGCCAGGTCACGCCTGGCCTTCGGCTTGCGGGTGTCCACATCGCGGCCGATGCGGACCTGCCCCACCCGGCGGACCGGTGCGGACAGTTCCGCTGGATTCATCCGGCGCACCTGGGCATCCAGGTTCAGCAGCCACGGCCGGGCGCCCCCGCTGCCGCCGCGGTCGGGGTCCAGCACCAGCGCATACCCGGCACGGCGCCCGGACGGGACCGCGATGACGTCTCCGCGGCGCAGCCGCTGTACCGAGGTGGCTACCTGGCGGCGGGCCCGGCGGGCCGACCGGCGCCCGGCGGCCTTCTCGGCCGCGGAGATCCGCCTGGTGAGCCCGTGGTACTCGGCGAAGTCACCCAAGTGGCAGCTCATCGCCTCGCGGTAGCCGGCCAATGCTTCGTCCTGTTCGCGCAGTTGCCCGGCCAGGTCCACCACCGACCGGTCGGCCTGGAACTGCGCGAACGAGGTTTCCAGGATCGCCCGGGCGCTGGTGTAGCCGACCTGCCCGACCAGGTTGACAGACATGTTGTAGGTGGGGCGGAACGAGGACCGCAGCGGGTAGGTGCGGGTGGAGGCCAGTCCGGCCAGTGCTGACGGGTCCATACCCGGCTGCCACAGCACGACCGCGTGTCCTTCGACGTCGATGCCCCGGCGCCCGGCCCGGCCGGTCAGTTGGGTGTACTCGCCGGGGGTGATGTCGGCGTGGGACTGACCGTTGAACTTGACCAGTTTCTCCAGCACCACGCTGCGGGCGGGCATGTTGATGCCCAGCGCCAGGGTCTCGGTGGCGAACACCGCCTTGACCAGGCCGCCGGAAAACAGTTCCTCCACCACCGTTTTGAACGCCGGCAGCAGGCCGGCGTGATGGGCGGCCAGTCCGTTCTCCAGGCCAGCCCGCCACCGGTCGTAGCCCAGCACTTGCAGGTCGCTGTGGCTGATCTCAGCCACTCCGGCGTCGACGATCTGCCCGATCATCGTGCGTTCGCGGGCGTCGGTGAGCCGCACCCCGGCGGCCAGGCATTGCGCCACCGCCGCGTCGCAGCCGGCCCGGCTGAAGATGAACGTGATCGCCGGCAGCAGACCGGCCCGGTCCAGCCGGTCCAGCACCACCTCGCGGCGGGCCGGCCGTAGCTGACCGGAGCCGCGGACGCCGTGCCCCCGGTATCCCCGGTCGCCGGCGGCCCGTGTCGCCGACCCCGGTCCGGCGCCACCCGCGCGTGACCGCCGGTTTCCCCGGCCGCGGCGCTCCTGCCGCCAGGCGCTGGTGGCGGTGGCCCGGTCGGACTGCTGCACCAGGCTGCGCAGTTGCGGGTTGACCGTGACGTGCTCCTGGCCGGCGCCTTCCTCGGCGAACAGGTCCAGCAGCCGGGAGCCCACCATCACGTGCTGGAACAGCGGAACCGGCCGGTGCTCGCTGACGACCACTTGGGTGTCACCGCGCACGGTGCGCAGCCAGTCGCCGAACTCCTCGGCGTTGGACACCGTCGCCGACAACGCGATCAGCCGCACGTCCGGCGGAAGGTGAATGATGACCTCTTCCCACACCGGGCCGCGGAACCGGTCGGCCAGGTAGTGCACCTCGTCCATGACGACGTAGCCCAGCCCGGTCAGTGTGGTGGACTGGGCGTACAGCATGTTGCGCAGCACCTCGGTGGTCATCACCACCACCGGGGCTTCCCCGTCGATGCTGGCGTCGCCGGTGAGCAGGCCGACGGTGCCCTTGCCGTACCGGGCCAGCAGGTCGTGGTACTTCTGGTTGCTCAGCGCCTTGATCGGGGTGGTGTAGATCGCCTTGCGGCCCTCCCGCAACGCCAGGTCGACGGCGAACTCGCCGACCACGGTCTTGCCGGCGCCGGTCGGTGCGGCGACCAGCACCGACCGCCCGGCCTGCACGGCGGCGCACCCGTCCACCTGGAACGGGTCCAGGTCGAAGCCCAGCATGCTGGTGAACCGGCCGAGGGGGCCGGTGTTGGCGGTGCGGCGACGGGCTGCGGCCGCGTAGCGCTGCGCCGGGCTCGCGTCCTCGTCCCTACCGGCTACCGCACTCACAGCGGGCTCGCGGTGTCCGCGTCCAGGTCACCCAGGCCTTCGGCCGCCGCCCTGCGGGCCCGGCGCCGGTCGTTCAGCATGCTGAAACCGATCGCCACGAAGAACAGCAGCAGCAGCGGCAACGCCAGGATGAACATCGAGATGACGTCCGGGGTGGGGGTGGCCATCGCGGAGAACGCGAAAGCCACCACCACCACCCAGCGCCACGCCTTGAGCATGACCCGTCCGCTCAGTAACCCGGTAAGGTTCAGCCCGACCAGCACCACGGGCATCAGGAAGGCCAGCCCGAAAGTGAGGATCATCCGCATCACGAAGTCGAGGTAGACCTCGGCGGAGATGAAGTTGGCCGCGTTCTTCGGGGTGAAGTCGATGAGGAACTTCACGAAGTTCTGCAATGCGAGATAGGCCAGGGTGGCGCCGCCGAGGAACAGCGGCACGGCGGTGAAGGTGAAGCCGAGCGCGTAGCGGCGTTCCTGCTTGGTCAGGCCGGGGGTGATGAACGCCCAGATCTGGTAGATCCAGACCGGGCTGGAAACGATCATGCCGATGAAGATGGAGATGCGGACCTTCAGGTCGAACGCGGACGCGACCCCGGAGAAGTTGACCGCCACCTGCCGGCCGGCCTCGTGGGCCACCTCGACCATCGGCCGGGACAGTGCCTCGAGCACCGGGTCGTAGACGAACCAGCCGGCCACCGCACCGGCCAGCACACCGAGGGTGGCTTTGACGATTCGGTTGCGCAGTTCGAGTAGGTGCTCGCGCAATTCCATCCGCCCCTCGGGGTTGGATCTGCGACGCGAGGTGAGGGCCATGGGGTGTCACCGATTCTCCGGACGGGTGAGCCGAGGTTGCGGTCCGCGGCGGAGATGCCCACCGCCTCGGCCGCGTCGAGGGCCGCCTCGACGCGCTCGGCGGGTATCCCCCGGTCGCAGTGTCAGCGTGCGGTGTTCTCCGGCGGGTCGATGACCCGTCCTTCCACCGCATCCGGGGACCGTTTAGCGGTATTCGTCTGCGGCTCGTCCTCCTCGTCGTCGCTGAGTGCCTTGACCTCCGACTTGAAGATCCGCATCGACCGCCCCAGGCTGCGTGCCGCGGTGGGCAGCTTGTTCGCCCCGAACACGACCACGATGATCAGCAAGAGAACGACCAGCAGCACCGGGTTGTCGAAGAAGTTGCGGCCCATGGGTCAGTTCCTCTCGGCTAGGCCCGCTTCCGGTACCGATCCAGGTGCTGAACCTGAAAGAACCTGAGGCACCGGCGTGCGGCGTTTCCGCCATCCTAACCCCGCGCGGTGCCCCGGGCCGCAGGGCGCCGCGGAGCGAACCGGGTTCGCCCCGGTAAACACTGCGACCGGCCGGCCCCGTGCGTGACGGGGCCGGCCGGTCGTCGGCGGGCCTGCTCGCGCCGGCCCCGGCGCACCTGGGCGGTGTGTCCTGCGCTGGGTTGTGACCCCGCGGCGCCGGGCCGGGCGAGAAATCAGGCTGCGTGGTTGGTATGCGTGTGGGTGTGCGCGGTGATACTGGCCGCGGCCGAGGCCACCAGGTCGGCGCTGTCCAGCCACAGGGCGAAGTCGAGCACGTCGTCCCAGCAGATCTGCGGCCCGTCGTGACGTTCGAGCGCCTCGGCCGGGATGACCCACGGCTCGACGACGACGCCGCCGGTCTTCAACAGCTGCACCACATCGGGACCCGCGGGCTTGCGGATCTCGTCGTGGCAACCGCTGCAGGTGAACGCGTAGAACGACCAATCCGGAACCGTGCACACGACGAGTCGAACCTGCGCGGGCGTGAGGTCCACGTCTCCGCAGACGGGACACGATGCCTTGATCGTGGTCATGGTCTCCTCCTCTCGCAGGCCTGTGGCGCTAGTGTGCGGGTTCTTTTCCCATTGGGTGCTTGTGAACAAGAGCATCGGCGAGGCCGTCTCGATACTTGAGCCTCGCTCTTGCACCGGTTGGACGTTTTGTCCTGATCCTGGTGGATGGGGATGACCGCAGCGGCTACTCGGCGTAGCGGGAGAGGGTTTCGGTGGCCGAGTCGGCCACCCCACGGGTGAGGGCGCGGGGTGAGCGCACCACAACGTCACCGGCCAGCCGCAGCGCCAGCCGGCGCAGCCATGAGGTTTCCCCGGTGCGTAGCCGGATACATTGACCGTTCCGCGGGGGCCCCGGAAGGTCACCGAGCACCTCGGCCGAGTAGTAGTCGACGAGCCACCGTGCGCGTGGGCTGATGTCCAGGTCCACGTACTCGTCGGCCTGCGACGCCTGGAACACCCCGTCGCTCACCTCGGTCGGCCGGGCCTGTGGTGGCGGGGCGCCGTCGCCCAGCACCGCCCGCGCGGCCAGGATACGGTCGAACCGGAAGGTGCGGACCGCCTGGGCCCGGTGGCACCAGGCCTCCAGGTACCAGTGACCGTGGACGGCGAGCAGTCGCATCGGTGCTACTTCCCGGGCTGTCCGCTCGTCGCGGCCGGTGACCAGGTAGGTCAACCGCAGCCGCTGCTGGTGGCGCACCGCATCGGTCAGCAGTGCCGACAATTCCGGGTCGGGCGCCGGTTCGACGGCGATCTCCACCGCGCGGGCGGTGTCGGCGGCGGTTTCGGAGGCTGCGGTCAGGGTGGCCGTCGCCGACTCCACGATGGCCGAGTCCGCAGCGCCTGGCGCGTCCTGAAGCACCCGCAACCCGGCGAGCAGGGTGACCGCCTCGTCCAGCCCGAACCGCAGTGGCTGGGCGATGGTGTCGGCGTTGGACAGGTGGATCCGCCCGGACTCCCACTCCGCGTCGATGAGGTCGTCCGGCAGATGGCCGGGCAGCCCGCACACGAACAGCAGCTGCAGGTCCTTGACCAGCTGGGCCTCGGTGATCTCGAAGTGCTGGGCCGCCCTGGTCATCTCGACGCCGGGGTTGGCCAGCAGATACGGCACCATCGCCAGCAGCCGGCCCAGCCGGTCCGCCGCCGCGATGGGTGGCCGTTTGGCCGGGCGGGTCCGCTGGTCCGCCGGCCCACCCGGTGGCCGGCCGGACTCCGGTTCCTCGGGTTCCGCCAGCCGGTTCAGGTGCGCCTCGCGCACCCGGCGCACGGCTTGCACCAGTTCCGCACGGACCACCGGTGGATCCAGCACCACGGCGTCCGGTCCGAGTTCCAACAGCCCCGGCAGCAACAGGTCCGGTGCGCCGCACAACCGCCACAGCGACCAGCCAGGGTATTCCCCCGCCGCGCCGGACGGCAGCGCGGCGGCGATCGCTTCCGGGGCACTGCCCGGTAACCGAGTCGCGTTCTGCCGCAGGACATGCCCGCAGTCAGGAGCGAGGGCCACGGTGATCGTGACGGGGGGCCGGGTCGGGAATGCGGCGGCAATCGCGGCGACGGCATCCAGGTCCTGCGGTGGCGGGTGGGCGGCGGGCGCGCCGAGGCGGGCGGTGCCGTAGATGCGGGACAACCGGAACACCCGCTGCGCGGCCCGGTCGTGGTCGTAGCCGATCAGGTACCAGTGCCCGTGCCAGGACTTGAGCCGCCACGGGTCGACGGTTCGCCTGGCCGCGGTCGTGGCATCTGCCCCCTGGTAGCTGAAGGTGACGGTCCGGGCGTCCCGGCTCGCCTCGTACAGCCGCAGGAAGGCGGGCTCCGAGGTGGCCACCCGCGGCTCGATGCCGACGATGGCGGCCTCATCCGGTTCCACCCCGAGGGCGCGCAGTTTGGTCAGTGCCCGGCCGGCGGCACTGGACAGCCTGGCCTGCTGCCAGACCCGGGCGGCCAGCCCGAGCACGGCAAGTTCCTGGGCGGAGAACCGCACCGGCGGCAGCGCGTAGGCGGCCGGGTCGATCCGGTAGCCGGTCTCGTCCTCGAAGCCGGTGCACAGGGTGGCCGTCTCCAGCGGGACGCCGAGCTG
>PDWJ01001634.1_pt1 | contig 26889 bp, 21 predicted proteins | sample 1430881 | NCBI WGS metagenome assembly PDWJ01 (sample SAMN01162460, study PRJNA174530) | Oral metagenome, whole genome shotgun sequencing project. | biome: Marine environment; feature: Marine mammal; material: Swab sample of the gingival sulcus; isolation source: swab sample of gingival sulcus...
AAAAAAAAAAAAAAAAAAAAATAGCTTAAGTTTCAATAATATACAGGAAAATACTGCTTGCCTAATTTTATTTGGATATGGGGTTAAGCGCACACCAAATCCATCCAAAAATCACAACTCATATCCCGAAAATTGAAAAATAAGTACCATGGTGTACAATCGTGACAGGTACAAACGCTGCGTCACTTCCCTCTCATTATGTAATGGAGAAATTCAAAAATGTCAGTTCACCTTGCCAATGCCCTCGTCGAAGCCCTTAACGATGAATACAAGGCCCGGGCAACCTATCAATATGTAATCAACACCTTTGGCCCCGTCCGACCTTTCGTAAACATTGTCGAAGCTGAATCAAGACATATCGAGGCTCTGGTTTATCTCTTTCACAAATACAAGATTCCTGTTCCGCAAGATACCTGGGAGCAGCGTATTGATAAGCCGGAATCCATCGAAGCTGCCTGTAAGGCAGGAGTTGCGGCGGAAATCGAAAATGCCGAGATGTATGACCGGCTTTTGCAGGCAACAGCGGACTACCCAGATATTCAGCGTGTTATGAAAAATCTGCAAAGGGCTTCCGCCGAAAACCATTTGCCGGCATTTCAGCGATGTTCTGCACGATTCTCACAACAAAGCACTGATGGCTCTCCTGGCCATTGCAAAGGAAACAACAGCAAGGGTAATTGTAGAGGACGCAGATATCGTGGCGGGAGAGGCAAAAATATCTGGTAAGCTATGCATTCATAGCATAAAAATTTTTCATTTGACAGCCGCTGCCTACAAAGTACAATTGTACTCATGAATATCGTGGCTGACACAAATACATTTTTAGCAGTTGTACTCTATGAGCCAGAAAGAGACAGCATCATAAAACTAACAATCGGGCATGAGTTACTTGCACCCGAGGTCTTACCATTCGAAATTGGCAATACCTTATCTGCCATGTTAAAAAGAAAGAAAATTACCACCGATGAAATGCTCAGTGCCTGGAGTGCTACACAAAAAATACCTGTTGATTTACGAGCTGTTGACATTGCTAAAGCTCTTGAAATATCTTCTACTTTTCATATTTATGCCTATGATGCTTATTTTCTGGTATGTGCGCTTTTCTTACATGCCCCTTTGCTTACACTTGACAAAAGGATGAGTCAAATTGCTAAAGTTCTCGGCATACAAACTATAGAGGTCTTAAAATGAGAGTATTTACATATTCTGAAGCACGCCAAAAATTATCCGCAGTACTCGATTTAGCTCGCTCAGAAGAAGTCATTATCAAAAGACGTGGCGGTGAAATATTTACCATCGTCTCTAGAGCACCAAAAGAAATATCTCCTTTTGATGTGCAAGGAGTTAAAACAGATGCAACAACAGATGACATCCTTGATGCTGTTCAGTCTTCACGCTCAGGAGAAAATAAAAGAACACCCCAAAACGAGCTGTAAAACTATCATAAGTATGCCAACAAGTTGTTTCACAAAACTCGGCACCCTCGCCGGTAAACTAGAGTTACCCGGTATTACCTCGCCAACCAGATATTGGCTCAGAGTCGTTCATCTGTTATGCGATGCCGCAACAACACACAAAATCTCAAAAAAAAGGAGGACTTATGGCTAAATTTTTATTTATTCTCAGTCATGATGATAATGACAAGGCAACCAGGTGTTTTCAATTCGCCGATATTGCCCAGGGAAAAGGACATGATGTCAATGTTTTTTTCATAGATGATGGGGTTATGTGGGCAGATAAACAACGAGATCTTACGCAAAAAACAGGAACAGGGGATTGTCCCAATGATTATTTACCATCCCTTGTAAAAAATGAAGTCCCCATTGGGGTTTGAATTCCCTGTGCCAAGAATCGTCAGGTTGACGAAGCAAATTTTTTCTCAAACATGGTCTTAGACGGTGGCCCGCATCTCATTGATTTAGCTGCAGAGGCCAAGGTCTTTAATTTTTAACGAATCAAGGTTCTCAAAAACTCTTTCTATGGACTGGCAAGCCTAACAAATTTCCAGTCCATAGAGATAAGTAAATATTTTGTGGCTATCGAAACAATAAATATGATCCAAACTGGCTAGATCACTATTCATTCATAGTGGTAATCTCGAAATATCTTCTCCATTATAAAAAATACCTTTTCAAAAAAATCACCTCTACTTTTCTTGTATTTTTAAAAATTTTCAGGCAGAATATCTTAGGTGAAAATAATCTATTAAAATCTTGAAAGTTTATCCTCTAATTTTGTAAAGGAGCGTAAACCATGTCCATCCGCAAAATGTTTCTCATCATCTTTACTGTTTTTTCAACATTGCTTCTTGCTTTAGGCTGGATCATCTTTCTCTCCAACCAAAACAGCAAAATTCTTAACGAGAGCCAGATGACCCGTTATCGCTCCTACCAGGTTGCCGATGAGTTGCGACAAAGCTCCCAGGATCTCACCCGATTAGTTCAGGCCTATGCCTCTACCGGAAACGAAAAATACAAACAGGCCTATAACGATGTCCTCAAAGTTCGTGACGGCAAAAAGGCCCGTCACGATGGCAGAACTATTGCGCTCAAAGACATTATGAAAGAGCTTGGTTTCTCTCAACAGGAGTTTGCCCTGCTTGATGATGCGGAAAAGAAATCCAATGGTCTGGTAGATACCGAAACCGAGGCAATGAACGCCGTAAAAGGCCGGTTCAAAGATGCACGTGGAAACTATATAGCTGGCGATGGTCCAGATATGGCAAAAGCAAGAAGTCTGGTATTTGGCGAGAAATATGACCGATATGTCACCAACATCATGACACCGATCAATGCCTTTATACATATGCTGGAACAGCGTACCCAGCAACAGGTTATCGATCTTCAAAACAAAGAACGCCAGTATATGACCATCATCATTGCTATTATTTGTGTGCTTATTATCTGCTGGATTGTTTCTTTTGCTATTATCCTGAAAAAAGTAATCGTCCCGCTCAACCATCTTTCCACTGATATTGGTGTTGTTGGCTCTGGAGATCTCAGCCATCAAATCACTACTATAGGCAACGATGAGGTGGGAATACTGGCAGAAAATTTACGCAAAATGACGAATAACCTGCGTGACACCATTGGTGTCGTGATCTCCGGTGTGAAAAGCCTGCAACAATCATCAAGTGATTTAAACACTGCCACCAGCGCTATGGGAAACACCATTGAAGATGCCGCAAAACGCACCTTGGGTGTCGCCAATTCTGCAAAGCAGATGAATACTCATATGGCGACCCTGGATAAAGCCTCCCAGGATACCGAAACCCGGATGCGACTCATCGCTGATGCCACAGAAGAGATGACCCAAACCGTACAGGAAATTGCCCAGACATCAGCCCAGGCTCGTGTTGTTGTCGAAGGTGCTGTTGACCGCAGTCGCATGGCCTCGGAAAAAGTAGAGACCCTTGGTTCCGCCGCAAATGATATTAGCAAAGTTACCGAGGTCATCACTGAAATCTCCGAACAAACCAACCTGCTTGCCCTAAACGCCACCATAGAGGCAGCCCGAGCTGGAGAGGCCGGAAAAGGATTTGCCGTTGTTGCCAATGAAATCAAAGAGTTAGCAAAACAGACTGCCGAAGCTACCCTTGAAATCCGCAATAAAATTGAAGGAATACAATCTTCAACAAGTGATACGGTTCAGGAAATTTCCAAAGTGAACGAAAGTATCTCTGACACGAACGATTTGGTCACCAGCATTGCTGCGGCTGTAGAAGAGCAATCCGCAACAACTCAAGAAATCAGTAATAATGTACATCAGACTGCAACCAGCATGGAGGAAATGGGCCAAAACGTAAAACAGAGTACAGAAGTCACCACCTCGGTCTCTGAAGAGGTGCATATTATCGCCTCAAGTATTACCAACGAAGGGAAAGAAGTTGAAGAAAGCGTCGCAGCAGTAAGCAAGGTTGCCGATGAACTCAAAGAAATTGCTGCAAGGTTTACAGTATAACAGACAGGACTATCAAAACATTGTTCCCAGGGACTCTTTTCTTTTCAAGAGTTCCTGGGAAACGAGGTAAATTTAGCAACAGGCCGAAGCGATATATTTTATTTTCTCAAGATAATTCTGCACCATATCCTGTTCAAAATCTTCATTTGTGGCATAACTGCGGCCAAAGACCGGTTCCCAAAGCTCAATGGCTTCCATACAGAGATAGAAAAAAATTTGTTTTTTCCACACCTCGGGAAAGGCCTGATAAACGGTGTAAAAGAGATCTTTTTTTATCGCCAGAGGGTAACTAAGCTTGCCAGCACATTCTTCCATTGGCATCTGTAGGATGGAACTCTCCAACATACGGCTGCGGATCCGTTTTACTACTGATTTAATAAAGGTCAGCGTTCCTAAAGAGACCATTACCACCTCTTCTGGCTTAAATGTCGCAACCAGGGTCGCAACCACATCCAGATAATCCTTCTGCCAGCCCTGATACCACACTATCGGATGAAAATGAAACCCAACGGGAATGCCACGGTCGGCAAGTTTTCTCGCACTGGCAAGGCGTCGTTCAAGATTTGCGGTGCCCTTTTCCTCATGGCTGATAACCACAGGGGTATTCAACGACCAGGTAAATACCATGTTCGGCGGCGGCTGATGTTTCAAAAAATAATCAATCCTGCTGCTTTTTGATTTCATCTCCAAGACCACATTCGGATATTTTTGCGCAAAACGACAGAGGGCATCGAGCAAACCAAGGCTATTGCCCCACATCAGAGAATCAGAAGACTGCCCGGTACCAATATGATAGTGGCGGCTGGCATCTATTTCTATATTATCAAGTTGCTCTGCAAGGTTTTCAATAAAACGAACCTGGCCGCCATGGTAAAACGACTGGATGGAACAATAGCTGCAGTCAAAACCACATTGCTGTACCGCATCCAAGGTCTGCAAATTACAACAGCGGGTTTTCTCTGAGGCCACAGGGCAACGACCCATGATACTTCCCTGCTGTTCGACCTGAATAATTTTCTGTTTTTTAGCAGCCTCAGAATCACTCAACGCTGTGCCTTGATTATCTAAGAGGCGGGCATAGGTTTTCATGCCCTCTTTTTTGGCCAGATAGCCCTCCCGCAACTGTTCAAAGAGAAACGTTGTCCTTTTTTTTCCAGAGATATCTGGAAGCGATTCTGGATGATACAGCTCTTGTAAAGAACCCTGTTGCCAGCAGACAAGATCGGCACTGTATTCCACGAGCATTCGCAGCTGCTGAAAGGTAAACGGATGCTGTTTTGCCAGACAACAGAGAAACTGCTGTTCATTTTGGGGAAGACGATCGTATAAGGCAATTCTGGAAAACATCTCTTCTCTCATAACAACATCTCTTGCAACGTGGTCAACCTGAGGACTGTATATTTATAAAATTCGATCCATACCGGCAATAAAGTCCCGCTTCCCGCCATGAGAAGGATGACGGATTGAATGCACCTCATGCAAAGGAAAGGCTTTCTGGGCAGCAAGCGTTCCTTTTTTGCCAATTCCAGCAACAATATCTGGTTGATACAACTCTGCTAAATCACGAAGAAAGCCCATGCCGACTTTCATTTCATCGGCAATCGGAGCCCGATTACTCAAAACATTTCCAGAAACATGAGGGTGCAACGGGAAGGCATTCCAGCAGAGCGGCGTGGTCTCTTTTGTAGACAAATACTCCCAGAAAATGGTGGCGGTATTTTCAGAATCAATCACATCAATATTAAGCAAAGGATGAAGTTTTTTTAATAACCAGTGATCAAATCGTGTAAAAACAGTTCCGCTGGTAAAAGGAATCCCCGTCAGGCGGCACCCCTTATAACCTGGAGCCTCACCAACCAGCAAAATCCGAGACCCGGAAATATTGAGTAACTCATGCAAATAGAGATGCAAATTCCTGGCAAGCGCAGCATTACTATAATGATTTTCCACCGTTGGGGATGCAGGATATTTTTTGAGCTGCTGGATAAATTTGGTAAGCGAAGACATAAAAAACGATTTATAAGCAGATGAAAGAAAATAAAATCGAAAACAAGACGAGGGCATTATACCCAAAATAAAGTCTTGGAAAAGACCTGTTTTACGATTTTGCGGAAAAATACAAATATGGCACTGGCAATGCAGGAGAGGATATGATAAGTTCTTAAACTAGCTCATATTTTAGTTCTGAACACTACAGAAAAACAACATTTCAGAACCTTTATTGCAAGTTTTTACCAATTCAATCAAAAAACATTACAGCTCGGCCCCCTCCCGGAGCAACAACAAAATAACCTTTTTTTTGCAAACACCATGCAGCTTTCGGTAAAAAAGCTCTTTTTTTCTCTAACGGCTCTGCTGTTTCTTCTGGCTTTCGGGCTGTTAGTGCTTTATACCTCGCTGCCTTATCTCATCAACCACTACGGGGCTATAGAGCTGAAAAAACAAGAACGACACTGGCTGGATTTCTCGATAACCAGACTCACGCCTTTCACCATGGAAGCTCACCTGGATGTCGGAAATACAGCAAAACCAGCGCTGCACATCCCTCGTATAACCCTGCACTATAGCCCGACCACACTCCTTGAAAAGAAAATCACCTCATGTACCGTCTCCGGTGCTCACATCTTGCTCACCATGACCGACACAGGAGTACAGCTTAGCGGCATAGCGACCACAACAACGCAGGAAGAAACCAAAAGCTCCGCTGTTTTTTCACTCCCCGCAAGAGTAGAGGCACTCACTCTCGAAGATTGTCAAATCACGATAAACAGAGGCGAACAACAGCCATTGCACCTCATGGCCAATGGAACCACTACCTTGAAATATACAAAGAAAACAGAAGGCTATCTCATCGAAGGCTGTACCAGCCGTCTCACAACAACAGGAACTCTCTCTGCACAACTCACAACGACGCTCCAAACAGGCAGCGAAGGCTCGGTTATCAACTGCTCTGCCAGCGTCAGAAACCTTAAAGATTTAGCAGCTTTTTTTCCAAAAAAATTCCAGAGCGAGGGAACAGCCCAGCTCAACTCCGAGCTGATACTCGATACCCATTGGCAAGATCTTCGTTCTCTCAGCACCACGCTTTACTCAAAAAACATGGTGCTAAGCGTTAACAATACACAAATCGTTGCAAACTCTGAACAGCCTTTACAGGCAACAATCCAAGGAGACCTCTCTACGCTGGATTTCTCATTATCGCCACTGACAATTGTTGCCGCAGGGAAAAACAATATCTCCTGTAACGGGCGATTTGACCTGACACAAAAAGCCGTTACCGCCACAGGAAAGCTCACCTCAGAATATCTGCACGATCCGGTTTCTTTTCAGATAAATGGACAATTTACCTCGAAAAAACGACAACTCACTCTCATTTCTCAAGGCGCACAACAGATTTTCAAAGGAAAACACACGATCAACACCGGATCATATCGTATAAAGAGCAGCGTTACAGATACCAACAAAGATCTACACATCGTCACCTCGTTGGATTGTAAAGAAACCAACCTTCCAGATTACGACATAAGCTTAAAAAATATCCACAGCAGCTTTTCTTCTCATATACCTCATACGAAAAAAGCTCTGACAGCCAAGGGTCATATAAACATTGGGAAAATCATCTCCCACGACGAAGATCTTGCCGAATCAAGCCTCGATTTTTCCTACGATCATACAAAAAAAGACCTCCAGGTAGAAGGCGGGCTCACAACACATCTTACAACCCCTGTTCATCTTGCACTACAAGCCGCAAAAAAAGGCGATGCAGATCTCATTATCACCTCCCGTCTTGAACAATCACACATCAATCCCCAGGCTCTACCGTCGTTTCTGTCTCTTCCCAAAAATATCAATTTCACCGGGAATCTCAGTGCCAAAGGAGAATTTAAGATCGGAGCATCCCAGCCCAAAGGAAACCTTGAAATAAGCTTTAACGATGGCAGCATAAACATCGACGAAAGCAACCTCCACATTACGGACATCTCTTCCCAACTTTCTTTTCCTCATCTTCCCCAAATTGCCTCGGCACCAAGCCAGGTAGTACACGCCGCCAACATCGACATTGGCACCCTGCGCTTTCGCAATGCACGAATCACCTATCGGCTCGAAGAAAACGCTGCTCTTTTTCTTGAAAAAGGCCAACTCAACTGGTGCAACGGCACCGTTGAAATGGCCGCCATGCGAATCACCCCAGGTTCCACAGATTATGCAACCACGCTGTACTGCGACCGCCTCGAATTCGCAGAAATCCTTAATCAATTTGGTGTCAACGAGACCTCTGGAAATGGTTCGCTGAACGGGAAATTACCGGTAAAATTATCGAAAAGAGGCTTCTTTTTTGACGATGGTTTTCTATTTTCTACTCCAGGAAACAGTGGTACAATACGTTTTCAGGATACAGAGGCTCTCAAACAAAATCTTCCTGATATTGGGCAGGCTGCAACGCTTAACTACTCGGTTCAGGCTCTGGAAAATTTTTCTTATAACTGGGCGAAACTCCAGGTTTACTCTGAAGGAGACACTCTCAGAATCAGTATGCAGATTGATGGCAAACCAGCAATTCCTCTGCCCTATGGGTACCAGGACGGCAGTCTGGTAGAAACAACACAAGGAAATGGGTTACAACACCCGTTACGAGTCAACGTGAATTTTCACCTCCCGTTGACAAAGATTTTTGCCTTCGGGCAAAACTTTCAAAAAATATTGGAGAATATGCAATGACGCCAATCCGAAACGTCTTTATGCTTTGCACCATTGTATCATGGGTCTTGATCTCGGCTTCCTGCACCAAGCATGAAGTGAATATAAAGCCTGTAGAAATAAAGCCCATCCATATCACCATTGATGTCAATGTGAAGGTCGATAGGGCTTTGGATGATTTCTTTGGAGATCTTGACGAACTTGATGCCGAGTAATTTCAAATCATTATGAGGATTACCATGAAAAAACGAATCATATACACCTTTCTACTTCCATTGTTTTTTACTCTCATAGCACTTCCCGTAATAGCCCATAGTGCCTCAATAAAAGATCGCATGAAAGCTCGTATCCCTGCGATTATTGCTCTGAAGAACCAGGGTGTTATCGGAGAAAACTCCAAAGGATTTCTTGAATTCAGGGGAGCCGCTCATCCTCAGGAAAAACTGATTGTTGCCGAAAATGCCGATCGAAAAAAAGTTTACCTGCTCATTGCAAAAAAACAAAACGTTTCCCCGAACCTGGTAGGACAACGCCGCGCACAGCAAATCATGGCAAAAGGAAAAAAAGGCCATTGGTTCCAGAGCAAAGACGGTAACTGGTTGAAAAAATAACTCTCCAAAACGCCCCACGCATCAGGACGCAGCCACATTGTTGTTCGGCTACGTCCTGAAACACCTATAAACAAGAGAAATCCATAGCACTATCAGGAAAATACCATGCCTTTTCCCCCGCCTGACACCAACAATATCATTAGCCTGTTGCCAGAAGATTTTTCTGGCGCTAACGAAAAGACCATCAAACAATTTAACCGCTTTGCCCCCATCTACGACCCATTGATGAAATACTTTTTCCGGCCTCGCGTCCATAGAGTGTCGGCACAAAAGCATCAGGATATTTGGAAAAAGATGATTGGTTCATTCCAAAAAACCAGGATTCTTGATCTGGGCTGCGGTACCGGGAACCTGATCGCCTGCATAAAAAAAGACAATAATTATACCGGACTTGATCTCTGCTACCCTATGTTAAAACGGGCGGCACAGCGAGCCGAACAAAAGGATTTCACCAGCTATCAAATCCTCCATAATGCCGTAGAAGAACAAGGCTTTCCTGAAGAAAGCTTTGATCTCATCCTCATTGATACGGTGCTTCACATTATCCCAGACTGGAAACAGGTCTTGGCCACTGCCGCACAGAGCCTTACAAGCACCGGAAACTTGTTTGCGGCAGTCCCGGTACTCGGCCTTGACAAGATTTTTGATAGAAAATGGCGCAAATATTCCCGCGATCCTCAGATTCACGTCCTTACCAAGTACAATATAGAAGCGGCCTGCACCGCTAACGATCTTTCTTTTAGAATCGTTGCCAGCCACGGAGGCATGCTCTATTTTCAAGCAACACCGCAACAGAGCGAAAAGTAGGCTTCACCAGATGCACACTGAAAAACCACCTCAGGATAGGCTCTTTGCCGTTGCTAACGTCGAAGAAGATTTTGTTTTCAACGAAAATGTTGCCGAAGTCTTTGACGATATGCTCTCAAGATCGATTCCCTGCTACAAGGAGGTCATTACCTGCCAGGCTCGACTTCTTGCAGCCTATCTCAACAAAGGAGATACCGTCTGTGATCTGGGTTGTTCCACCGGAACCACCCTGCTCCAGTTTTCCCGACTCCTCGCTGAAAAAGAGTTCTCCTATGTTGGCATCGATAACTCTTCTGCGATGCTGGAAAAGGCAGAAATCAAAATAAAGAACTACGCAAAACAAGACATCATTCGCTTTATACATGGAGATATCAACGAGTCCTGTGACATTCACAGTAATGCGTTCATCGTCAATTATACCTTACAGTTCATAAGACCTCTGCTTCGCGAAAAATTCCTCCAAAGCCTCTACGCCGCCCTGCAACCCGGCGGAATCCTTTTACTGAGTGAAAAGACCATCTCTCATGACCGACGCCTCAACCGAGAATTCATAGACATCTACCACGGTTTCAAAAAGACCCATGGCTATTCTGAGCTGGAGATCGCCAAGAAAAGAGAAGCCCTGGAAAACGTTTTGATCCCCTTTTCCATCGCAGAAAACCGAGCACTTCTCGAACAGGTGGGCTTTACTCCGGTAGAAACCTTTTTTCAGTGGTTTAATTTCGTCTCGTTCATCGCTGTAAAACCTGCCAAATAAACATCCTTATACCATGCATTATCTCAACCTGATCAACACCGATATAAAGCGCGAAGAAATAACCGCCATTCATCAGGATCGACAACGCTGGGTCAACCAGGAGAAAAAAGGCTTTCTCCGCTACCGTCGCCCCTTTGAAACTCTCGCCACATTTAAGGCAAACCATCTTGATTGCACGGGCGATACCGTAACCATCGGCCATGACGACGAAATATCACATTCCGAAAAAGAAACCATTCAAGATTGTCTGCAACAATTCATGCCCTGGCGTAAAGGTCCGTTTTCGGTCTTCGGTATCGAAATTGATGCCGAGTGGCGCAGCGAAAGAAAATGGCAGCGGCTTGTTGACCACCTGCCCGATCTCAAAGGGAAAATCATTGCCGATATTGGCTGCAACAACGGGTACTATATGTTCCGCATGGTGCCTGAACATCCTCGACTGGTGCTCGGTTTTGAACCATCAGTGCAGCATTATTACTGTTTCAAGGCCCTTAATGCGATGGCCGGTTGTGAGAATCTAAACATCGACCTACTTGGTGTAGAGCATCTTGCCCTGTTTCCGAACTGTTTCGATGTGATTTTTCTGATGGGTATCCTCTATCACAGGCCATCGCCAATAGATACTCTGCGAGACATCAATACTGCGCTCACACCTGGAGGAACGGTACTCATCGAATCCCAGGCCATTCCCGGCGATGCGCCCTATGCCCTGTTTCCAGAAAAAACCTACGCCAAGGTACCCGGGACCTATTTCGTTCCCACCGGGAAATGTTTATGCAACTGGATGACGAAAGCTGGATTTGTTGATGTAAAACTGTTTTGTACTCACCCAATGTCAAGCAAAGAGCAGCGCCGAACCCCATGGATGGTTTTTGAGTCGTATCAAGACTTTATTGACCCAGAACATCCTGATCTCACTGTAGAAGGCTACCCTGCACCCTACCGGGTTTTTCTTACTGGCAGAAAAAAGGGCGAAAACGGTTGTCTTTCAGTAAAACCATGTATAAAGTGAGGCACCAGGAAAAGGGCATATTGGATATTTAGAAATCACACAATTATTCAATTTCCGATAACCCACAGCAACCCAGACCACTTTGAAAACATATTTTCAGGGTGTCACCCAAAGCATAGCATTCTGAGAGAAGGAGTCTTTCTATGAACAAGGAAAACTGCACCCTTTACAGCAGTGGACTGAAAGGAGCCGAAGCAACCTTTGGCGAAACCGCCGAGAAACATGGCATTAAAGAAGTTATTTACTCTTTTGAAGGCCATAAACTGTCACGTGATAAAAATGTTGTCATCCTCGACCAGGAAGAGCTGGAACGTGGTGATATCAGCATGGAACTTGCCTCCCGTATGCTGAACAGGACCTATTATGAAACCGAAAAGATCAGAAAGGTCTTGCAGACCATTTTCCACATGGTCAATTCCGGGCATCAGGTCTTTGTCATTGGAACTATTCAGGAAGATGGTTCGGTAAAAGGTGGCACCGGTTGGGCTGTGGAACTCGCCAAAATGTTCAACAGGCCGCTTCATGTCTTTGACCAACCCAACAAACAATGGTTTACCTGGACGAACAATAGCTGGCAGGAAGACACACCGAAGATAGAATACGACACCTTCGTTGGTTCTGGTACCAGGTACCTCAGCGATGCCGGACGAGATGCCATTGAAAAACTTTTCGTTGACTCGTTTGGCGAATAATTTTTCTTCTCTCTCCACTACAAAACCGCCCCGGAAAAACTCCGGCGGCGGTTTTTTCGGATTCACAGAGAAAAACGCCCATGGCTCTTTCTTCTCTTTTGTACTCTGTTGACAAAATAGAGGCTCTTGAGTAAATGGAACATCTCTTCTATCATGTACCCAATAGCCTGATAGACATCCTCTTGCCCCACCGAGCAGCTCTTTTTTGAGCATAGACAAAGGAGAGACCAGATGAACGCACGCATAGCCCTGGAAGACGGAACCATCTTCAAAGGCCGATCTTTCACCGGCGCAGGTGAAGCCATTGGTGAGATTGTTTTCAATACTTCAATGTCAGGATACCAGGAAATTCTTACCGACCCCTCGTACACCGGGCAGATCGTCACCATGACCTATCCCATGATCGGGAACTATGGGGTCAACGCTGAAGATATGGAATCTTCCGCCATTCACCCTCGTGCTCTTCTCGTCAAAGAATATTGCGCCGTCCCTTCAAACCATCGGGCCACCAAGAGCCTTGCCGCCTTCTTGCGCAGCCAGGGCATCCTGGGTGTCGAAGGTTTTGATACCAGGGCATTGGTAAAACATATCCGCACCCAAGGAGCGATGAAAGGTGTGGTCTCCACAGAAGATGTGACATCAGAATCCCTTGTTGCCAAGGCAAAAAACTGGTCTGGACTGGTCGGTCAGGACATGGTCAGCCGGGTCAGCTGCACCGAACCTTATGTGTGGCAGCCAGATAACGAGGCGACCCAAGGCGCACGATTCAAGGTGGTTGTTTTTAATTTCGGTCTCAAGTACAACCAGCTTCGTATCTTAAGTGATCTTGGCTGCGAACTCCATGTCGTTCCGGCAAGCACCGATGCGACCACCGTCCTCGCCATGAATCCAGACGGTATTTTTCTCAGTAACGGTCCCGGTGATCCTGAAGGCGTTCCTGGTGTTGTCAAAACTATTCAGGCTCTACTTGGGAAAAAACCAATGTTTGGCATCTGCCTCGGGCACCAGCTCCTTGGACTAGCCTATGGCGGCAGTACCTATAAATTAAAATTCGGCCATCGTGGTGGCAACCAACCGGTCAAGGATCTCAGCACCGGAAAAGTTGAAATAACCTCACAAAACCATGGGTTCTGCGTCGCTGCGGACAGCCTTGATCCCAATGAGGTTGAAATAACCCATATCAACCTCAACGACAATTCACTTGCCGGGATGCGTCATAAAAAATTCCCCGCATTTTCGGTGCAATACCATCCAGAACATGCCCCAGGTCCCCGAGATTCACAGCACCTGTTTCAAAAATTTATCGACCTGATGCAGACAACGGCTTCATAGACGGAACACGTAATTTCCTCCGAGACTTCAGGACCAGATCATGCCAAAACGTACAGACATACGAAAGATCCTCATCATCGGTTCAGGCCCTATTATTATCAGCCAGGCCTGCGAATTTGATTACTCGGGTGCCCAGGCCGTAAAAGCACTCAAGGAAGAGGGCTACCAGGTGGTGCTGATAAACTCCAACCCGGCGACCATCATGACCGACCCGGAACTGGCCGATGCGACCTATATCGAGCCAATTACCCCGGAATTCGTCACCAAGGTTATTGAAAAAGAACGCCCCGATGCCCTGCTGCCGACCCTCGGAGGCCAGACCGCCCTCAACGTGGCCATCAAGGTCGCCGAAACAGGCATTCTCGACAAATACCAGGTTGAACTGCTCGGTGCCAATATTGATGTTATTGAAAAGGCCGAAGGACGTGACAGGTTCCGGGCCGCAATGCATGATATTGGACTCAAGGTTCCAGAGTCGGCCATTGTCCATACCCTGGCCGAAGCAATGAGCGCAGCAGACCGTATCGGGTTTCCGATCATCGTCAGACCCAGTTTCACTTTGGGAGGAACCGGGGGCGGTGTAGCCTATAATCGTCAGGAACTCAAGGAATTATGTGCCGCAGGGCTTGATCTCTCGATGACCACTGAAGTCATGCTCGAAAGAAGCCTACTCGGCTGGAAAGAGTATGAGCTTGAGGTGATGCGGGATAAAAATGACAATGTGGTGATTATTTGCTCGATAGAAAATATCGATGCGATGGGTGTCCATACTGGCGATTCGATCACCGTTGCCCCGGCCCAGACCCTCACCGACCGGGAATACCAGGAGATGCGTGATGCCGCCATCGCTATCATCCGTGAGATTGGTGTTGAGACCGGAGGCTCCAATGTCCAGTTTGCGGTTAATCCCAAAGACGGTGAGTTGATGGTCATTGAGATGAACCCCAGGGTGTCACGAAGCTCAGCCTTGGCTTCTAAAGCAACCGGATTCCCCATTGCAAAGATCGCAGCCAAACTTGCAGTGGGCTATACCCTGGACGAGATCCGCAACGACATAACCAAAGAGACCTTTACCGCTTTTGAGCCGACCATTGATTATTGTGTGGTCAAGATTCCTCGCTGGACCTTTGAAAAATTTCCAGAAGCAAACGATGTGCTCACCACCGCAATGAAATCTGTGGGAGAAACCATGGCCATTGGCCGCACCTTTAAAGAGGCCTTCCAAAAAGGTATGCGCTCTTTGGAGACTGGCCGTTTTGGTTTTGGCGGCGATGGGAAAGAAATTTTAAGCCATCTTGACCAGGAAGATCTGGAAATTGGTCTTCGAATACCCAACTCAAAACGTATCGCCTATGTCTATGAAGGCTTAAAACGTAATATGGGCAGCGAGGTGCTCGCCCGAATGACCGGTATTGACCCGTGGTTTACCTATAATCTGAAACAGATTGTACAACTTGAAGAAGAGATACGCCAAAAAGGATTCCAAGGACTTGATGCAGATTTCATGCGAATCTGCAAGGAATACGGCTTTTCTGATCAGCAGCTGGCCAGTCTTACCGGCACCTCGGAACGTGATATCAGGGAACATCGTAAAGCCCTTGAGATCACCCCTGTCTATAAACGTGTTGATACCTGCGCCGCAGAATTTGAATCCTTCACGCCATACTGCTACTCGACCTACGAACAGGAAAACGAGGCACTGAAAACAGATACCAAAAAAATCATTGTTCTTGGAGGCGGCCCAAACCGCATCGGCCAGGGCATTGAATTTGATTACTGCTGTGTCCATGCCGCCTTTGCATTACAAGAGATCGGTGTAGAATCGATTATGATAAATTCCAACCCGGAAACGGTTTCTACCGATTACGACACCTCGGATAAGCTCTATTTCGAGCCCCTGACCCAAGAACACGTCCTTGATATTATTGAACAGGAACGTCCTGACGGGGTCATTGTTCAATTTGGCGGCCAGACACCACTCAATCTGGCGGTGCCACTGGCAAAGGCCGGGGTTCCCATCATTGGCACCCAGCCTGATGCCATCGACCGGGCTGAAGACAGAAAACGTTTCCAGCAATTTCTGCAAAAGCTCAATCTGCGTCAGCCAGACAATGATACCGTATTCACCCTTGAGGCAGCCCTTGAAGCGGCAAACACAATCGGCTACCCGGTGGTGGTCAGACCTTCGTATGTTCTGGGTGGACGGGATATGCGCATTGTCTATACCGATGAAGGAATCAAAAACTTTATGGCAGCCGTTGGCGGCAATTCGCTTGAACATCCGATACTCATCGATAAATTTCTAAAAGATGCAGTGGAAATTGATGTCGATGCCTTGAGTGATGGCGAAGACACCATCATCGGCGGCATTATGGAGCATGTTGAAGAGGCCGGAATTCATTCTGGAGACTCTACCTGTGTCTTGCCGCCCTATACCCTCTCTGAACCGATCATTGCCGAAATAAAAGCCGCAACCCAGGCCATGGCCAAAGAACTCGGAGTCATCGGTCTGATGAACGTCCAATTTGCCGTCAAAGATGAGATTCTGTACGTTCTTGAAGTCAACCCCAGGGCTTCACGTACGGTTCCTTTTGTCAGCAAGGCCACAGGTGTGCCGCTGGCCAAACTGGCAACCAAGGTAATGATGGGGATGCGACTTGCTGATTTAGGTATTACTGAAGAGACAAAAATTTCCCATTGGGCAGTTAAAGGCCCGGTCTTTCCGTTTGACCGTTTTGATAATGTTGACACCCTGCTCGGCCCGGAAATGAAATCCACCGGCGAGGTCATGGGTATTGACAATGAGCTGGGTCTGGCCATTGCCAAATCACATCTGGCTGCGGGTTCCGAAATGCCGACATCAGGCAATGTCTTTATCAGTGTCCGTGATAGTGATAAACTCGCCATGCTTCCAGTGGCCCAAAAATTAGTGGAACTACAATTTTCGTTAATTGCTACCGCTGGAACCGCAGCATTTCTCAAGAAAAACGGTGTCCCTTGCGAGCATGTCAACAAGATTTCCCAGGGTCGGCCTCATATTCTTGATAAGCTCCAGGACGGTTGCGTTTCCTGGGTAATCAACACCTCTTTAGGAAAACGAACTACCGAGGATTCCTACCGCATCAGACGGGCCGCCCTGGAATGCCATGTGACCTATACCACGACCACGACCGGAGCAACAATGATGGCCCTGGCCCTTGAAAAACTCCGCTCACAGCAACCTGGAGTCACCCCGGTACAGGAATTCACCCAATGAACAAAGAAAACATCCAGTTCCCCTCGACAATCGCAAATCATGCCTTACAGTTAAGGATGCCTTTTTCGGGGTAACTGGAATTATTCACTGTTTTTTGATACAGTGCACGAAGTAATAGAAACATATTTTATATTTATCAGAGCCACTGGAGGACCTGTTGAATACTCTCTACAAAAACTTAAGTTTATGGTTGGTGATTGCGCTAACCGTGCTCCTGCTTATCAATATCTTTAATAAACCACAGGGAACTGCATCGAATCTCAGCTATAGTGAATTTATCGCCAGCGTTGAAAACCAATCGATCAACAAGGTTCGCATTGACGGTGACGTTATCAGTGGCATCACCCAAAACGGCAAGACCTTCCAAACCATCTACCCAATCAGCGATATGGAGCTGTTTCCACTGCTAAGGAAACTTGGGGTCGATATCACCGTCAAAGAGGTTCAAAAAGACTCAATCCTGATGACCATTTTTGTCTCCTGGTTTCCAATGCTGTTGCTGATTGCGGTCTGGATATTTTTCATGCGGCAGATGCAGGGCGGTGGCAAAGGTGGCGCTCTTTCTTTTGGCAAAAACCGGGCCCGTCTCATGGAGCAGGGACAGAACAAGGTGACCTTTGCCGATGTTGCCGGTATTGATGAAGCCAAGGAAGAACTCGAAGAGATCATTGATTTTCTTAAAGATCCGCAAAAATTCACCACCTTGGGTGGCCGTATTCCCAAAGGGGTATTGCTGGCCGGCTCTCCAGGAACAGGAAAAACCCTCTTGGCAAAGGCCATCGCCGGTGAGGCTGACGTTCCTTTTTTCACCATCTCCGGTTCCGATTTTGTTGAGATGTTCGTCGGAGTTGGCGCAAGCCGAGTGCGTGATCTCTTTACCCAAGGAAAAAAACACGCCCCGTGCATTATCTTCATCGACGAGATCGATGCCGTAGGGCGACACCGTGGTGCGGGACTCGGCGGCGGTCACGACGAACGCGAACAGACCTTAAACCAGCTTCTTGTTGAAATGGACGGTTTTGAATCCAACGACGGGGTTATTATCGTTGCGGCCACCAACCGCCCCGATGTCCTCGACCCGGCCCTGCTTCGTCCCGGTCGCTTTGACCGCCAGGTCGTGGTGCCCACCCCAGATGTCGGCGGCCGTAAAAAGATTCTGGAAATTTATGCAAGGAAAACCAAGATGAATCCCCAGGTTGATTTAGAGATTCTGGCCCGGGGAACCCCTGGTTTTTCTGGTGCTGATCTGGAAAATCTGATCAATGAAGCAGCCTTGATGGCGGCCCGCAAAAGCGCCAAAGAGATTACTTTGGATTTACTGGAAAAGGCCAAAGACAAGATCATGATGGGCGCAGAACGCCGCTCAATGATCATCACCGACGAGGAAAAGAAGGTCACCGCTTACCACGAGGCTGGCCATGCTCTCGTCGCTTGGCTGCTCCCGGACACTGATCCGCTGCACAAGGTGACCATCATTCCTCGAGGTCGTGCCCTGGGTCTTACCATGCAGCTGCCCATTGATGAGAAATACACCCATTCGAAGAATTTCCTGCTGAACTCGATCTGCATCCTCTTTGGTGGTCGGGTGGCGGAAAAAATCATCTTCGATGAGATCACCACCGGTGCTGGAAATGATTTGGAGCGGGCCACGGAACTGGCCAGAAAGATGGTCTGCGAATGGGGAATGAGTGATGAATTAGGGCCGCTGACCTATGGCAAAAAAGAAGAACAGATCTTTCTTGGCCGGGAAATCGCAAAGCACCAGGACTTCAGTGAAGAAACGGCGCGCCAGATTGATGTGGCCGTAAGAAAGATCATTCTCGAGGCCTCGGACAAGGTAACCACCATGCTCGAAGAGCACCGCGATATCCTGGAACGGATGGCCGAAGAGCTGCTGGAAAGAGAGACCATCATGCTTGAAGATATCGAGCGGATGATCCTTGAAGTACGCCCCGGCGAATTTCCCCAGGCAGAAAAGCGCCAGCAGGACCGTGAAGAAGCCGCTGCAAAATACGAAGCCGAAGCGGCAAGCGAAGCCAAGGCAAACGAGGCCGCACAAACCGTGGAAGAGGCAGACGAGGCTAGCAATGCAGCCCCGGGCAACGAAACAGCAGAACAAGAAACAGCTGCAACAGCTGAAGAACCCGCTGATAACAAAAAAGAAGATACGGTATGAGCAGCCAGCCTGCACTTCCCCAGATCATGGGCATCTTGAATGTGACCCCCGATTCCTTTTCCGACGGGGGCCACTTTCATGCCCCGGAAAAGGCCCTGGAGCAGGCTGACCGACTCATTGAGGAAGGCGCAGATCTTCTTGATATCGGTGGAGAATCCACCCGCCCCTACTCCTCCCCAGTTTCCCTGGAAGAAGAACTGGCCCGAACCATTGACGTTATCAAAGAACTGCGTAACAGACATTCCATCCCGATCTCCATTGATACCACCAAGGCAGAGGTGGCCCGTCAGGCCCTTGAGGCTGGAGCAGATATCATAAATGATATCAGTGCGTTTGAACATGATGCGGCAATGCTCGACGTCGCCCAACAAAGTACCTGCCCGATCATCATCATGCACATGAAAGGGACTCCCAGCACTATGCAAGATAGACCACAGTATGATGATATTATTGATGAAATTATGGCTTACTTCGTAGAACGTCTCAACTGGTTGAGCCAGAATGGTATTGCCGAAGAGCACATAACCATTGATCCGGGTATTGGCTTTGGCAAAACGCTACAACATAACCTTGCGATCATTCGCCATCTCAACACCTTCAAGACCCTGGGTCGTCCCGTACTGCTCGGCCATTCCCGAAAAAGCTTTCTCGGTGAACTGACCAAACAAGAAGCCAAAGACAGAGACCTCGCCACCGCCGTGGTATCCGCACTTTCTTTGCAAAGTGGCATCGACATTCTTCGAGTACACAATGTTGCAGCAACAAAGCAAGCTCTTCAGGTTGCCGCAGCTCTCATCTAGAATTTTAAATTTTTCTTTTTATGGGCAAAACTTTATTGCTCTCTCACAGCATCTCTTGAATACCACAGCCTTACAAACTATCTCCTTAACGTCCCTTCTCTTACTCAGATAGGATACAGCACAAACAACCCCACAGTATAGGTAAATAAAGAAAGCAATGTTGAAACCATAACAATTGCCCCGGTAAGTTCGGCATCTCCATTCATCTGCTGAGACATCACAAAAGCTGCAGCGGCTGTTGGGGCACCGGAAAGCAAAAACCCAACCCCTAACTCCATTGCCTTCACATCAAACATTTTAAGAAGCACAACAACAACCACAGGCATCACAACAAGCTTAAAAGAAGTCGCAGTAAACACCTTTTTCCAATCACTGGTAAAACGCTGCAAAGAAAATGACGCACCTATGGAAAGCAACGCAAGCGGCAAACCCATTCCAGAAATAATATCAAGGGTTTTCTCCAAAACCAAAGGCTTTGAAAATTCCATAAGACTCCAAAGAATACCCGCTAATGACGCAATAATAAGGGGATTTCCTCCTAACTGCTGCATCATAAGCCGTGGATTTTTCAATTCTTCACCCTTAATTGGAAGAACCAAAGCAATGACAGAAAAAACATTCACCACAGGAACCAAAAAACCAGTCATGATTCCTGCCACGGTAAGCCCTTGATCACCATAGGCATTGAAGGCAAGTGCCATACCAATATACGCAAGATTGGAACGAAAAGAGCAGTGTGCAAAAGCCCCAACCTGACATTTTTCATAGCCGAGAAGGCAAGCATATCCATAACTGACCACAAAGGTGAAAAGCAACCCAACCAACAAGACAAGGAGTAATATTCCATTGAAACTTTGGGAAAAATCGGCAGAACTTACCTTATGAAAAAGTAACCCTGGCAACGCAACATAAAATACCAGACGATTCAGTGGAAACAAAAAGCCATCGTCCAGAAACCCTCTCCATCTCAAGATACAGCCCAGGGCAATAACCAGAAAAACCGGAAGAACAATCACCAAAATTTGCAAAAGATGTGTCATAACAAACCCGGATATTTCATCAGTTCAGACGGCGCCACCGCACGTCACATATATCTCTATAAAAATCTTTCTGCTTATCTCTCACTGTAGCTCCGTAACGAAAAGAGGCCCATAACCTTTTGACGGGTTAGGACCTCTTTTTGGTCTGTGATATGCGCAAAAAACAACTATTGCAACGGTGTCTCAATGATCGACGAAGTATCTTCAAAAAACTGTTCCTCACCAGATGTCATTTCAAAAGGATCAAGAACAGTACGAGATTCTACAGCATCACCCTGGTCAGCAATGAGGATGAGATGAGGATCCAAACGATTCATTTCCTGCTCTACCGTAGCAATATTTCTATTTACCTTGGCAATAATCTCTACCTCGGGATATTTAACCAAAATATCCTTGAGGATTCTTCGAGATTGAATCAATAATTTTTTTTGTGACTCAATATCTCCAGCTTCTCTGTACCGGAAAAACATATCTGCGGCTCGCTTTCTTTCAGAACGAGCTGCCAAGAGACTGACTTCCGTGATTTTTTGTTCAGCACGAGGCCCATATTCGGTATCAAACATCTCGGTAAAAAGATCAATAGCCTCATCAAAACGCTTCCCTTTTACCAGGAGCATCGCACTATTCCATTTACGTTGCAGTTCCTGAAGGTCTTCAAGTTTCTGGGTTTCCCTTTCTACTGCTTCTGCCAATACAAATTGATCGGTCTGCGTTTTTTTCTCAGAACGTCGAGAATCATCGATAATATCGTCAGGGATACCTGTTAATAAATCAACAGCCTCTTGGTATTTTTTCTCCTGGCCAAGTCCCTCCGCAGCCTGCATCGACGTATCAAACCAGGTATCAGCCTTCGCTTGAGATACCGCCTTAATAATATCTACATTTGATGAAACTGCTGAATACGGATAATCTTTTAAGAATTGGGTTGCCTGCCAAACCACCTTATACCCATCTTTTTCTGGGATGAATCCAAGATAATTCCTCAACAATTCTGAATAAGCATGCAACTCAGGACTCCCATCCAGACTTCTTGATAAGATAGAGAGTTGTAAAGTAGACCAGTCATTAATCGCACCAACAGCCTGATAGTCGTCAGCAATTTTGTAATATTGTTCTTTTGCTGCCTCATAATTACCACTGGCGGTATATAAATCTGCTAATTTTTTACGCAAAGAAATAAGATCCGTGGACTGTTCTTTTGACGACATCTGCGTCACAATCTCAAAATAGATCTTTGCCGCTCCCTCCTCCTGATGCAAAAACATCAAGGCATCAGCATAACAAATCTTCGCCGGCAGACTCACCCTGTCAAGCTGCTCCTCAGGAATTTGCAGCCACGTCTGTATAACTTCTTCATATTCTTTATTCTCTGCATACCTGGTAAGAAGAGATTCCAGATGGGCAAGTCCTGTTTGTTGTTCTTTTTTCAGTATTCCTGAAGAGGCATTATCATCTTCAGCAAGCATCCGGCCACAGGAACTCTCTAAAAAGGCAATGTCCATCTTGTGTAGTTCCTGCATACTCCTATCAGGTTTGCTTGCACTCCCATTGGAATAGCCAGCCCGCAATTGCCAATCATGAATTGCTGTGTACCCTTTCAGCACTTTTTGTAATTGCCGAAAACAACCTATCATCTGCTCAGTGGTCTCCTGATTGAGATTGGTCAACAAGGACTGTTGATCAATTTCTTTCCAACGATCCAACTTATGCCGATAAGCATCTATTCGGGAGGTAACATATTCTAAGGAGGGCAATAACTCATCAACAGAAGCTCGTGTAACCATTTTTTCAGTTTCTGGGGCAGAAAAAGTAAAAGGCTCAAAAGATGCCCCCCCTGACTCCTGTGTTACCACCTGTTTCTCAATTGGTGGAGGAGTTTTTTTCTTTACAGGAGGAACTGGAGAGATGGCTCGTGGTGCCGCCGAAGAGCGTACCTTTGGGGCCGGCTGATAACAGCCATGTAAAACCAGAATCACACAGGACATTATAGCTAAGGGAATAACTTTCTTCATGATACCATTGTTAGTTATATAAGAAGTGAGTTCACAATACAAAAACAACAAAAACCACAGGCAATCACCGCACTCACCGTAGCAGGAGATCACCGCCCAGGAAATGTACCACAAATAAGGAACAAAGCAAAAAAGAAATGAGGTTGCCCACGCTGCCTCCCAAATCTCTTATCATAGCTGATCTTCGCAAGAAAATAGTAGTTTCAACGCTATTGTTCCACTTTCCAAAAGGGTATAAAAGATCGTTCAGGGACAAAACTTCGGCGATCTGGAGCATCATGTATTGTTCCAAAGGTCATTATGGAAGGCGCATAGCGGCTACGCTCACTCACCTTTCGTAGCGGGACAGCCAAAGCACCGCCATTGTCTTTCTCGACAGCAAGATTGCATTGTCCATAGTCATCACGCTGCAACACCAACCCATTAAAAGAAAGATCCACAGGATCAAGGCGGGCTCCATATTGTTCATACTCCAAGAGATTGTTTACAATATCAATCCAGGTGGGTAAGGCTCCCGATGAACCAGTAATACGAATTGTCCCTTTCCGCATAGCTTTATTGTCATCATTACCAACATACACACCGACACTATATCCGTCCTTGATCTTCAACCCCCCATCCCCTTCTTGCAATCCAGGAAGATAGCCATAAAAAGAAGCATTGGTATATCTATTGGCAGTCCCTGTTTTCCCGAGAAGTGGCACAGGCAAATTAAGCCTGTTAAGCGCACCATCTTCTGCGCTATCATCACGTAAACGAACTCTTTTATCAGCCGCACGTCCAGTACCAAACTTGACAACATTTTCAAGGAGATGACCCACCTGCATACAGTTCTTGTCATCCAGAACAGTTCTGCTCTGTCGTTTTGGCTTATACAACAACTCACCATCTTCAGACTCTATGCGATCAATGATAAGCAAATTGTCATTTTCCTGGTCAAGAAAAGTTTTCCCATAACTGACAATTTTACCAGTAACCAGGGTTTCATACATCCTCGTCGTTTCAAGAAGAGTAGTAACATTGGCACCCAGTGGAAAAGAAAGAATAGGCTCAAGTGGCGACCGAATCCCCATCTCGGCTCCAAGGGCGATCAAATATCTTAAACCAACATAAATACGAAAATCCGACACAGCCGACAGCACCTCCAGGCTATAGGGGGGCAAACTCCGCAACCTTTTGTACTCCAAGGCCATCTGTTCGGCAAAGAAATCAAAACCCGCAACCGAAACCTTGTCATCAAGACGCACCTCTTCCCAAAATTTCTTTCTTTCCACAGGAATCAAGCCATTCATGATCTGTTGCAAACGGTACAAAGGAACAACTTCTAACGAAGAGTTTTCTCCGGCTGACAAAAGATAGGCATAATGTTGACGCACAGGATCATAATACAAACTCCCAGCAAAAGAGTGTCCAGGCATTTCCCGAGAAGACCACAAAGCACTTTCAATATGTTCTTTAAAAAACCTGAACTCCTCTCTGAGCTCTTCAAGAGTACGATAACTGGATCGCAAAAGCCCTCTTCTGAAAAGAAGCTCTTTACGCTCTTTTGAGGATATCTCCTTATTGTCTAACTGCTCTCGAAGATGCTGATCAAATCTCTCAAAACCAAGACCATAAGGCAATTTCGTAAAAGAAGCATAGTCAGCATGAAGCCCCTCAAAAATAAAATCCGCTTCACTGTGAACAACGGCCTCCCGATACGCCGCCGCTTTGAGCACTGCCTTATTAACCACAATGCCAAATCGATCTCGAATCCGGGTACGATACCCCTGATACGACTCCTTTTCGCCGTCTCTCATTCGGGGAGCAAGACCAAGAAAAGCGGTAACCTCTTTGAACTGGTCGGGAGTAAGTTTATCCAGCAGATGTACCAGTAACCATACCGCAGCAATATTTTCGGAATGAACACCAGCCCAACTCATTGAAACTTCATCATAAGGGCTTTTATGGTCAGGTCGTGGATAATACGGCTGGTTATGAAAAACAAAGAGTTCTCTGCTATTTTTCAGCAAATCACTCGTATTCCACCCTAACTGTAACGCCGCAGCAAAGAGAAAGGGCTTAAAGGCCGAACCCATAGTCCGCTTTGCATAGACGGCCCGATTAAAAAAGCGGTTCTCAGTACCACCAGCCATGGCTCGAATCATGCCATCCTGCATCACCAAGGCACCACCCTGTACGGTGGGATATTTCTCAAGAGTCAGCAACACTGTATTATCGTTGGTAATCTCACGAACACTCACCCAAACCTTATCTCCTGGTAATAACTCTTTACCAAGAGCATCGGCATCTTTCTTTTTCGGAGTAGCCCAACGGTTTTTTTGCCATTTAACTCTGGCTTGCGTCAAATGAGCGAGTCCCTTTCGATCAATAATTCCAAAACCATTTTTTTTGCCAAAATCCACCAGCACCCGAATTGGTTCTCCAGCTTCTCCACACGAATGAACCGTGGCAAAGATAAACGCACCAATGGTCGGCTTCCTGTCCCCAGCATAAGTCATTGCCGCATACTGCTGCTGTACATCCTCACGTTCATAGCCATGTAACAAGACATCAAGACGAGAAAGTTCATGACGTAACGCATACAAAGTTTTTTGTTGCAAAGTCTTATCAACAGTAGTGACGATACGAATACCTGAGACCGAAACATTATCGACCCCGCGAGCGGCCAGGGCCTCTGTTACTTCATCACTGTCAACAGCATCCTTGACCATCTCCATCACATAATCAAGGGAATAACCGACCTTTCCCTGCTTGAACACCAAACCTTGAGTAAGAGCCTGCCCATAAGCTCCTTTACCAATCATCTCCAACTCAAGCATCTTGTCGAGGACATATTTCAACCGGGTATGAGCACGTTGTTTTGCCAAATCAGCCGCAGCCCTAGTCTTTTTGATAAAAGGATTATAGTAATTAGGCCGTTTCACGCTTCCAGCAATAAAAGCCGACTCGACAAGGGTCAGCTCACTGGGCTTTTTATCAAAATAATAGCGCGCAGCCACTCCCAGACCATGGCCATTCCCGCTCACATAAAACTGGTTGGCATAAAATTCAAAAATTTTCTCTTTTGAATAATAATATTCAAGACGTAATGCGTATAAGAGTTCCTTGAGCTTGGCCTTAAAAGAGCGTTCATTTCGTTTAAAGAGATTTTTTGCTGTCTGCTGCGTTAATGTGCTGCCTCCCTGCACAACCCTGCGAGCTTTAATATTGGCAATCATAGCCCGGGCAATTCCAAAGATATCAAAGCCAAAATGGCTGAAAAATCGATTATCTTCTGCCGCCACCAACGCATTTACAAAATCTCGTGGAATATCATGGAACGTCACATACTGGCGATGCGAATTATCAAAAAACACCCCAAGCTGGGTTTTATTGTCATTATAAAAGACAGGGCTTTCCTTGCCCAAAATCGCTTCAATATTAGTGGTATCTATTTTTGTTCCAGGATCAAGAACCACCAACTTGTAAAGAACACCAGCTCCAGCAAGCCCGGCAAGGACACTTAACAACAGGAAAAACAAAACAATTTTTTTAAACATAACAAATATATACGATATCGAACTTCCCGCAAAAACACTTTTCACTCCATAGAACTCTCACGGCGAAAAAAGAGAAGTCTGTATTTTATAGCTCACCCCGATAAGCAGGATAAATGCCTTAATGCTTCAGGTTACTCAGCCAGTACCAAGACAGGTTCAATTTCTTGTTTTTTATGACAGATTTTGGCCAGCAA
>PDWJ01001635.1_pt1 | contig 26856 bp, 23 predicted proteins | sample 1430881 | NCBI WGS metagenome assembly PDWJ01 (sample SAMN01162460, study PRJNA174530) | Oral metagenome, whole genome shotgun sequencing project. | biome: Marine environment; feature: Marine mammal; material: Swab sample of the gingival sulcus; isolation source: swab sample of gingival sulcus...
AAAATTAGCTCAAAATGCTCATTTATCATTTATAAACTGCGCTTTTTCGCTAATTTTTGCCTTGATTAACCTTCGCTCGCTACGTTTTTACACAGCCTCGCATACGCGGGTTTACGCCGCATGGTGCAATGCGCTCAGGGTATCCAGCATGCGGTTGGCGAAGCCCCATTCGTTGTCATACCAGCACAGCACTTTTACCAGCGTGCCATCGGAGACGATCGTCTGCGTGGCGTCGTAGTGGCTGGAGTATGCGCTGTGATTAAAGTCGGTCGAGACCAGTGGCTCGCGGTTGATGTTCAGTATATTTTGCAGTGCGCCATTGGCCGCTGCGCTGAGCACCTGATCAATTTCTGCCGCGCTGGTGGCGCGTTGCATTTCCAGGGTCATGTCCACCACCGAGACATTCAGGGTCGGCACGCGCATGGCGTAGCCGTCCAGCTTGCCGGCCAGCTCGGGCAGTACCTTGCCCACGGCGCGCGCGGCGCCGGTGGTGGTGGGAATCATCGACATGGCCGCAGCGCGGGCGCGGCGCGGGTCGCGGTGCATGGTGTCGGTCAGTACCTGGTCGTTGGTGTAGGCGTGAATGCTGGTTAGCAGGCCGTGCTTGATGCCGATGGCCTGATGCAGCGGCTGCAGCATCGGCACCAGGCAGTTGGTGGTGCAGGAGGCGTTGGAGACCACCACGTCATCCCGGCTCAGGCTGGCGTGGTTGATGCCGTAGACAATGGTCTTTGCCACATCATCGCCGCCGGGTGCCGAGATAAGCACTTTTTTGGCCCCGGCCTGAAGATGCTGCGCGGCCAGCGCGTGGGACTTGAACAGGCCCGTGCACTCAAGGACAACATCCACCTCCAGCTCGCCCCAGGGCAGAGCGGAGGGTTCGCGCTCGTGGGTGAAGCGAATCGCATCGCCATTGACGCGGATGCCATCGGCAGTCGCCTGCACCTCGGCATTGAAATGGCCGTGGGTGGTGTCGTAGCGCGTCAAGTGCAGGCAGGCATCCAGGCTCGCCGGGTCGTTAATCCCGACCACCTGAATATCCCTGCGGCCACTTTCATACAGCGCGCGCAGGATACAGCGGCCAATGCGGCCATAGCCATTGATAGCAACGCGGATCATTTACAGCACCGCCTTGACCGCAGCCAGCACCGCATCGCGGGTAATGCCAAAGTGCTTGAACAGCTCGCCCGCCGGTGCCGACTCGCCAAAGCTGTCAATGCCGACCACGCGGCCATTCAAACCCACATATTTGTACCAGAAGCCGGTTACGCCCGCCTCGACCGCGACCCGCGCCGTGACCGCTGCGGGGAGGATGGACTCCTTGTAGGCGGCGTCCTGAGCGTCAAAGACATCGGTTGAGGGCATGGAGACCAGGCGCACGGCCTTGCCTGCAGCTTGCAGTTCGTCCACCGCCTCGCGCGCCATCGCCACTTCCGAGCCGGTGGCAATCACAATCGCCTCGGGCGTGCCGTCGCAGTCTTGCAGGATGTAGCCGCCACGGGTGATATTGGCAATCGCCTCGGCATCGCGCGGCTGGTGGGGCAGGTTCTGGCGCGAGAAAATCAACGTACTGGGGCCGTCCTTGCGCTCAATTGCCTGCTTCCAGGCAAGCGCCGACTCCACCGCATCGCAGGGTCGCCAGTTGTTCATGTTTGGAATCATGCGCAGAGTGGCGATTTGCTCAACTGGCTGGTGGGTGGGGCCATCTTCGCCGAGGCCGATAGAATCGTGGGTAAATACAAACAGGCTGCGCTGCTTCATCAGTGCCGCCATGCGCAGGGCGTTGCGGGCGTATTCGGAGAACATCAGGAAGGTCGCGCCGTAGGGGATAAAGCCGCCGTGCAGCGCTGCGCCGTTCATAATGGCCGCCATGCCGAACTCGCGCACGCCGTAGTAGACATAGTTGCCACTGGCATCGTCGGCGCTCACGCCCTGGCAGCCTTGCCAGATGGTCAGGTTGGAGCCGGCCAAATCCGCCGAGCCGCCGAGCAGCTCGGGCAGCAGTGGGCCATAGGCATTCAAGGCATTTTGCGAGGCCTTGCGCGAGGCAATGGTGTCGCCAGCTGCGACGGTCTGCTTGATATAGGCATTGGCCTGCTCGCCCCAGTTCGCCGGCAGCTCGCCGTTCATGCGCCGTTCCAGCTCGGCGGCCAGCTCGGGGTAGGCGTGCTGGTATTGGGCAAAGCGCTCACGCCACGCCGCTTCCGCCGCTGCGCCAGCGTCGGTCTTGTCCCAGCCGGCCTTGATGTCCGCCGGAATCTCAAAGGCGCCGTGCGTCCAGCCCAGCGCCTCGCGCGCCAGGGCAATCTCGTCCTCGCCCAGCGGTGCGCCGTGGCAGTCTTCCTTGCCCTGCTTGTTGGGCGAGCCAAAGCCGATAATCGTCTTGCAGCAAATCAGCGTTGGCTTGTCGGTTTCGGCGCGCGCTGCGCCAATGGCCGCCAGCAGACTATCCGCATCGTGGCCATCGACATCGGCGATCACCTGCCAGCCGTAGGCCTCAAAGCGCTTGGGCGTGTCGTCGGTAAACCAGCCTTCCACCTCGCCATCAATCGAGATGCCGTTGTCATCATAAAAGGCGATCAGCTTGCCCAACCCCAGCGTGCCCGCCAGCGAGCAGACCTCGTGGGAGATGCCCTCCATCAGGCAGCCATCGCCGAGGAAGCAGTAGGTGTAGTGGTCAACGACCTTGTGGCCGTCGCGGTTAAACTGCGCGGCCAGGGTCTTTTCCGCCAGTGCCATGCCCACGGCATTACTGATGCCCTGGCCCAGCGGCCCGGTGGTGGTTTCCACGCCGGGGGCGTAGCCGTACTCGGGGTGGCCGGGGGTTTTGGAGTGCAGCTGGCGGAAGTTTTTCAGCTCGGCCAGCGGCAAGTCGTAACCGCTCAAGTGCAGCAACGCGTAAATCAGCATCGAGCCGTGGCCGTTGGACAGCACAAAGCGGTCGCGATCCCACCACTGCGGATTGGCGGGGTTGTGCTTGAGGTAGTCGTTCCACAGCACTTCGGCAATATCGGCCATGCCCATGGGTGCACCGGGATGCCCCGACTTGGCCTGTTGGACGGCATCCATGCTCAAGGCACGAATGGCATTGGCGAGTTCACGACGAGAGGGCATGGCTATTCCTGTAGATTCGATGGGGGGGCGCAATTATCGCGAAAATAGCAGGGGATTGCTATACGATAGCGGGCTTGCCCGCAGATACAGGGGTGCGGGAGTGAATAACATGCCCAGCAGGGCTATGCGGATAGGCTGGGAGCGACCCGTTTTGCCGGGCGGCAAAAAATTGATTCGCCTGCTGTTGTCTGCCCTGTGCCGCTTGGCGCTACTCAGCGCCACTTGATCGAGCAGCCCATGCTGGGGATTTGCTCTGCAGGCCCTTGGCCGGTGGCGGCGACTTGCTGCATGGCGGCAAACAGCTCGCGCGGTGCATCGGCGGGGGCGGCTTCCTTGCGGCTGGCATCGAGGCGGCCACGGTACTGCAGCAGCATATCCGCATTAAAGCCAAAGAAGTCGGGGGTGCAGACCGCGCCGTAGGCCTTAGCCACTTCCTGCGTCTCGTCGAGCAGATAGGGGAACTCAAAGCCCCAGTCGCGGGCGACTTGCTGCATATTGGCAAAGGAGTCCTCGGGGTATTGGCTGGCATCGTTGGACATAATCGCCACGGTGTTGATGCCCAGCTCGCGCAGGGCGTTAACATCGCGCACCAGGCGCGCCTTGATGGCTTTGACATAGGGGCAATGGTTGCAGATAAACATAACCAGCAGCCCCTTGTCGCCACGGCAATCGGCCAGGGTATAGCGCTTGCCATCCACGCCGGGCAGGTCGAAATCGGTGGCGGGGCGGTTGAATTCACAAATCGGGGTTTCCAGGCTGGCCATAGTATTCTCGATATTTTTGAGTGGATTGTCTTGCAAAATCCTGAGCATAGTCTAAATAAGAGTTTTTTACGAACATGCTGCGGCTGATTTGTGCTAAAATCCCCGGCCATTTTGGCCTTGGCTAATTGAGAAACCGGTATGAGCGAAGTAGATAATTCCCCCGATGTAGTGGCTGATGAGTCTGAAAATGGCGAACCCACCCCGCAATCGCAAATCAAACTCCTGATTGCCAAGGGCAAGGAGCAGGGTTACCTGACCTTTGCCGAAGTCAATGACCACCTGCCCAATGAAATTGTCGACCCCGAACAGGTGGAAGACATTATCCAGACAATTAACGACATGAACATCAAGGTGCTGGAACAGGCGCCGGATGCGGAAGAGTTGTTAATGATGGAGGGCGACACCTCCACCGAGGAAGACGCCGAGGAAGCCGTGGCGACCCTGGCCAGCAACGACAGCGAGTTTGGCCGCACCACCGACCCCGTGCGCATGTACATGCGCGAGATGGGCACGGTCGAGCTGCTGACGCGCGAGGGCGAGATTGTTATCGCCAAGCGCATTGAAGAGGGCATCAAACAGGTGGTCACGGCGCTGTCCACCTTCCCCAACGCCAGCGGCGCACTGCTGGAAACCTACGCCAATATTCTTGACAAGGAAGGCCGGGTTGAAGATCTGGTGATTGATTTTGTCGATCACGATGAAGATCCGAATGCGATACCCACCCCCGGCGCGGTCAAGTCTGGCAACAGCAGTGATAACGACGACGAAGATGAGCCGCCAGAAGATACCGGCCCCGACCTTGAAGAAGTCGCCGCGCATATGGACAAGCTGCGCAAGGCTCACGCCAAGGCCACCAGGAAGGACAAGCAGGGGCTGTACCCGCGCAAGTCGAAGTACCGCGACGAGATGGCCACGCTGTTTATGGATTTAAAGCTGGGCAATGCCTTTATCGATTATGAAATCGGCCAGCTGCGCACCATCATTGACCAGGTTCGCAAGCTGGAGCGCGAGATTATGCGCATCAGCGTGCAGGTCTGCGGCATGCCGCGCAAGACGTTTATCGGCACCTTCCCGGAAAATGAAACCAACCCCAACTGGTTGGACGACCACAGCAAGGACAAGGGCTACGGCAGCAAGCTGGAAGACAACCGCCAGGGCATTGAAGCCGTGCAGAAAAAGCTGATTCGCCTGGAAACTCGCACGGGTATCACCATTGCCGAGTTGAAAGACATCAATCGCCGCATGTCCATTGGCGAGGCCAAGGCGCGCCGCGCGAAGAAAGAAATGGTCGAGGCCAACCTGCGCCTGGTTATCTCCATCGCCAAGAAGTACACCAACCGCGGCCTGCAATTTCTGGATTTGATTCAGGAGGGCAACATCGGCCTGATGAAAGCCGTGGACAAATTCGAATACCGCCGTGGTTACAAGTTCTCGACCTACGCCACCTGGTGGATTCGCCAGGCCATCACCCGCTCGATTGCCGACCAGGCGCGCACCATCCGCATCCCCGTGCACATGATCGAAACCATCAACAAGCTGAACCGCATCTCGCGGCAAATGCTGCAGGAAATGGGTCGCGAAGCCACACCGGAGGAGCTGTCCGAGCGCATGGAAATGCCCGAGGACAAAATCCGCAAGGTGCTGAAAATCGCCAAAGAGCCGATCTCCATGGAAACCCCGATTGGCGACGACGAAGACTCCAGCCTGGGTGACTTTATCGAAGACGGCAACGCCGTATCGCCCATCGAATCCGCCGTGGATGAAGGGCTGTCTGAAGCCACGCGGGAAATCCTCGCCGGGCTGACCGAGCGCGAAGCCAAAGTGCTGCGCATGCGCTTTGGCATCGACATGAACACCGACCACACCCTGGAAGAAGTCGGCAAACAGTTCGATGTCACCCGTGAGCGGATTCGTCAGATTGAAGCCAAGGCACTGCGCAAACTGCGCCATCCCAGCCGCTCGGAATCGCTGAAAAGCTTCCTCGACGAATAGGCAAAAAGGGCTTGGCAAGCCACGGCCAAGCCCCTACAATCACACGCCTCACAGCCTATCCGCATAACTGCAAGCGATGCGGATAGGCTAAAATGCCCCTTAAACACGGGCGCATCCCCAGGCAAATTTGCCAACTCAGGGCCCTTAGCTCAGCTGGTTAGAGCACTCGACTCATAATCGATAGGTCCACGGTTCAAGTCCGTGAGGGCCCACCATATAACCCTTTGATTAGCGGGGCTTTTTTTAAAAAGCCCTCGCTGGTTTTCAGGGGTTTTCCTAATAAAAGATTAAATTTGTCACGTTATTCGACTTCACGGAAATGGTTTTTACGTGTAGTGCTGTATTAACTGTAGCTGTGGCCAGCGGCAAACCCCTCGTATTTCACTTTTCCCTGCGGTGCTCCTGATAAAGCCGGGTTGCTGCATTAGCTTCCTCTCAAGGCACAGCCGTTAGCTGTAGAAGTTTAGTAATGATACCGACACTGAGCAATGATCACTGTCGAATCTTCAATCTTGTAAACCAACCTATGCTCTCGATTGATGCGCCGAGACCAATAGCCTGACCAGTTGTGCTTTAGCGGCTCGGGGTCGCCAATGCCATCGAATGGATTACGCACAATGTCTTTAATTAGTGTGTTAATCCGCTTTAACAACTTTTTATCGTTTTGTTGCCAATACACATAATCTTCCCAAGCATGAAGTGACCAGGTGAGCTTCATTCTTCAATTAGCCCATTTTCGACCACTTCTCCCGCTTCAATTTGGGCAATTGACTCTGCTAATCGAGTTGCATTGCGAGGGCTGGCCATCAAATAAGCTGTTTCCTCGTAGGAGTGAAACTCTTCCAAGCTCATGACGACCGCAGGCTTGCCATTCTGTCGCGTCACCAGTAATGGCTTTTGATTTTCGTTTACCTTGTCCAAGGTGCCTGCTAGCTGTGTACGAAAAGCTGAATAACTGATTGTGTCCATAATTGGATACCTTGATATAATTGTACTTATTATTGTACTTGTACTTATTTTGTAACGCGATCTGTTTTTGTAAATTATTCTAAACTAAACCCGTGGTGCATTATGAATAAAGAATGATAAATGAGCATTTTGAGCTAATTTTTAACGCTGAGTAACCGAGCGCAGTAGTTTTTACACAGCTTCATTAGCGGGGTTTTTGTAGAAAGCCTCGCTGACCTGTCCGTTATCCGGCAATCACGCTAAAGGCCATTTTGCTTCCGGCGACCAGCAGGAACAGGGCGACAAATTTCTTCAGCAGCGCCGTGGGCAGGCTGTGTGCCAGCTTGGCGCCAAGTGGGGCGAACAGTATTGCGGTGGTGGCAATGCCGACCAGAGCGGGCAGGTAGACATAGCCCAGGCTGTGAGTGGGGAGGTTGGCTGTATCCCGCCCTGCCCAGGCCAGGGTCAGCGCGCCGGAGAGGGCAATAGGCAGGCCGCAGGCCGCCGAGGTGGCCACGGCGCTGCGCAGGTGGACATTGCAATAGTGCAAAAAGGGCACGGTCAACGAGCCGCCGCCAATTCCGAGCAATGCCGACAGGCTGCCGATTACCCCGCCAGCGACACTCAAGCCCAGCCTGCCGGGCAAGCGGCGCTGCGGCTTGGGGTTGGCGCCCAGCAGCATCTTCGCGGCAATGCTCCAGCAGCCCAGCGCAAAGACAATCCGCAATACCTGCTCGGGCAGCCAGTCCACCAGCAGGCCGCCCAGCGCGGTGCCGATAATAATCCCCGGCAACATCTGCCGAAACACATCCCCGCGCAACGCCCCCGAGCGCAGATGTGCCAGCGCGGAGGACAGCGAAGTCGGTACAATGATCGCCAGCGATGTCGCCAGGGCGATTTTAATCGCATAGCCCTCCGCCAGCGACTCGGCGCCGAGTATCCAGACCATCACCGGCACCAGAATCATGCCGCCGCCCACGCCCAGCAAGCCGGCAATCGTACCGGAGAAAACCCCGGTGGCGAGAAAGGCGAGAATGATTGTGATATCCATCGGCAGGCGTCAATAGTTGGCAAAAACCGTAGTGTATTCGCTTTTAGCTTAACGTGGCCAGCACCTTGTGCCAGCGCTCGCGGCGCAGCGGTTCAAGGTTCATGCGGGTAAAGAATGCTTCCAGCGCCTCGGTATCGTAGTGGCCGGGGCGCAGTGCGCTGGGGTCGTCGGGCAGCTGGGGGTCGTTGGCAATAACGGTGAGTTGCTTGGCGAGACGAACCTTGTCCGCGTGCATGGCGAGCAGGTTTTTGCTGCGAATCGCGCCACGAAATTTCATATTGGCAACGGCTTCAATATTGTTGAGCAGGGTTTCGACGTTGCCGAATTTGCGCAGTAGATTGGCGGCGGTTTTGGCGCCGATGCCGGGCACTCCGGCGATGTTGTCCGCCTTGTCGCCGCACAGGGCGAGCAGGTCGGCAATTTGTGCTGGTGGCACGCCCCAGCGCTTTTCTATGTCCTTTTCATCCAGCGTTCGGTTCTTGCTGTACTCCCACCACACATCCCCGGCGCGCACCAGTTGGGTCAAATCCTTGTCGGCGGTGACGATGGTGGAGTTCACACCGTGGCGGCGCAGCTTGCGGCTCAGCGTGCCGATAATGTCGTCGGCTTCATAGCGATTGCTGACATAGCCGGGCAGTCCGGCCAGCGCGACCAGCTCGCGACACCAGGCGAACTGGCGGCGCAAATCCTCGGGCACGGGCGGGCGGTTGGCCTTGTAGTCGGGGGCAATTTCGCGCCGCCAGCAGTTGTCCATCTTCTGGTCAAAGGCGCAGGCGATATACTCGGGGCGGGTCTGTTCAAGCAGCGCCAGCAGCATATCCGCATAGCCGAGCAGGGCGTTGTTGGGCTGTTGCTCGGCAGTGTGCAGGCTGTCGGGGAGTGTGTGCCAGCCGCGAAAGATATAGATGCTGGAGTCAATCAGATAGGCGCGGGGCATGCTTGTCCTGATACAAAAAGCCCCAGCAGAGCCGGGGCTTGAGAGGGAAGCGCTGAACAAGTGCTTCCACAGACTATCCGCATTATTGCGTAAGCTGTTGATTTATCTCCCTCACCCCAGCCCTCTCCCGGAGGGAGAGGGGGCTTAATCAGAGACACCATGACAAATGCCTAGTCTGCCAGGTGCTCGGGGACAATGCGCGCCACTTTGCTCTTGATCGCGGCGCGGCTGATGGCCGGAGGCAGGATTTCAATCAGGCGCGGGTCGTTGGGTTTGGGGATGATGTACTCGGGGCCAAACTCCATGTGATCGACGCCGTAGGCCGCTTTCACTTCCTCGGGCACGGGCTGTTGCGCCAGCTCGCACAGCGCCTCAACACAGGCAATCAGCATGTCGTAGTTGATGGTGGTGGCCTCGACATCCAGCGCGCCCCGGAAGATGTAGGGGAAGCCCAGCACATTGTTGACCTGGTTCGGGTAGTCGGAGCGGCCAGTGGCGACAATCGCATCATCGCGCACGGCCTTGACGTCCTCGGGGCGAATTTCCGGATCGGGGTTGGACAGGGCAAAGACCACCGGGCGCTCGGCCATCGACTTGATCATGTCCTGGGTGATAATGCCGGGGCCGGAGACGCCGACCAGGGCGTCGGCGCCGCGCATGGCCTCTTCCAGCGTGCGGATATCCAGATTGGGGTTGGCAAATTCCTGCTTTTGCCGGTTCAGATTGGTGCGGTCGGTGGTAATCACCCCCTTGCGATCAATCATGTAGATATGGTCTTTTTTCATGCCGAGGTGAATCAGCATCTTCATGCAGGCTATGCCCGCCGCACCCGCGCCGGTGCAGACCACCTTGATGTCTTCGATGTTCTTGTTTTGCAGCTTCAGGGCGTTGACCATGCCGGCGGCAGTAATGACCGCCGTGCCGTGCTGGTCATCGTGAAACACGGGGATGTCCAGCTTCTTGTTCAGGCGGTCTTCAATATCAAAGCAGTGCGGCGCGGCAATATCTTCCAGATTGATACCGCCAAACCCGGGGGAGATGCGCACTACAGTGTCGATAAATTCTTCCGGGGTGTCGCATTTGACTTCGATATCAAAGACATCGACATTGGCGTAAATCTTGAACAGCAGAGATTTGCCTTCCATCACCGGCTTGGAGGCCAGCGGCCCCGTGTTGCCCAGCCCCAGCACGGCGGTGCCGTCCGAGACAATCAGCACCAGGTTGCCCTTGTTGGTGTACTTGTAGGCATCTTCCTCATTGTTGGCAATCGCGCGCACGGGCGCGGCAACACCGGGGGAGTAGGCCAGAGTCAGGTCATCCTGGGTCGCGGCAGATTTGGTGACTTCAATACCAATCTTTCCCGGTCTGGGGAATTCGTGGTAATCAAGAGCGCGTTTTTTCAGATCGTCTTCGTTCCGCATGCCAATCACATCAAGTAAAAATAAATAGAGTTACCCAGGCGAGCAAGCTCACATGAATGAGGGCGTAAAATAGCTTATTTCACGCCGACATGCACTATAAAAGCATGGATTTGCGTAGTTTTTCCCGCAATCCTGGCAGGTTTTCAATAGTCATCTGTCGCGATAGCCACTTTGCCCCGGCTTTGTTTTGCGGGCATAAAAAAAGGCGCTGAGTGCGCCTTTTTTCGAGCGGCTAACAGCCTAGCGCTTAAAGCGCTTGCGGAACTTGTCAACCTGACCGGCCGAGTCCATGATTTTCTGCTTGCCGGTGTAGAAGGGGTGACACTTTGAGCACACGTCAAGCCCCATGGATTCCTTGCCGTAGGTGGAGCGAGTCTCGAATTCGTTACCGCAGCTACAGGTAACTTTTACGCTGTTATAATCGGGGTGAATGTCTGCACGCATGGTACTTAACCTGAGCCAAAATATAAAAAAGGACGCGAAATATACGGTTTTTCTCGCGCTGGCGCAAGTGTTTTGTGCACTGGCTACTTGTTTGCACAGGGCGCATAATCCTGTTTTGCTGAACACAATGCGGGGAGCTGCGCGATCAATGATAAAAAAAATAGTCTTTAAAGTCGTACTGATGGTGCTGGTATTTATGGGGCTGGGCAGCTATGGCGCCTACCTGAGCGGCGTGCCCGTGCCCATTTTCAATGCCGACAACTGGCAGGCGCTCAAGGCGAAGGTGGCCAGCCTGGGCGACAAGCTCCAGCCAGAAAAACTGGCCGACAGCGCCAAAATCGCTATACAGGGCGAGCCGGAAAAACTGCTGTATAAATGGAAAGATGCCACGGGTGCGACGTTTTTTGGCGATATGCCGCCTGTCGATGCGCTGGAGGTGACGGTGTTCAGAAATCAGGATTTGAATGTCAATGTGATAGCGCCCACGCCGCTGCCTGAGGAGCCGCCCGAGGCTCAGGCCGCGCCCGCCGCGCCGCCCGCCTTGCCCAATCCCTATACCCCGCAGGGCGTGGAGCAGATACTGGAACAGGCCAGGGATGTGCAGAACAAGCTGGATGAGCGCATGGCGGAGCAGCAAAGAGTGCTCGACGAGCTGTAGAGATTAAATGCGGATAGGCCAAATCCCCCTCTGCCAGACTATCCGCATAGCGCCTTGAGCTGGGTTGCTACACCCCAAACTCGGCGCGGTAGGCTTGCATGGCTTGCAGGGGAGCGTCCATATCCGCCTGCTGGCGGGCAAAGTCAATCAGGTCGTCCAGCGTGGCAATACTGGCGACCCGGGTGGCGTAGTCGCGCTCCACTTCCTGAATGGCTGACAGCTCACCGGTGCCGCGCTCCTGGCGGTTGAGGGCAATCAGCACGCCGACCATCTCTGCGCCGCTGGCCTGAATAATCTCAACCGATTCGCGAATCGCCGTGCCTGCGGTAATCACATCGTCAATCACCAGCACGCGGCCAGCCAGCTCGGCGCCGACCAGGCTGCCGCCCTCGCCGTGGGTTTTGGCCTCTTTGCGGTTGAAGCAGTAGGGCACATCGCGGCCATGCTCGGTGGCCAGGGCGATGGCCGTGGCGGCGGCCAGCGGGATGCCCTTGTAGGCGGGGCCAAACAGCATGTCGAAGGCAATCCCGGAGTCGACAATCGCCTGGGCGTAGTAGCGCCCCAGCTGTGCCAGTGCGCCGCCGCTGTTAAACAGGCCGGCGTTAAAGAAGTATGGGCTCACGCGTCCCGATTTCAGTTCAAACTCGCCAAAGCGCAACACGCCTTGCGCTAGGGCAAAGGCGAGAAAGTCGCTGCGGTAGGTTTGGGCGTTGATGGCGTAGCTATTTTCAGGCATGGCATTGACTCTGTTGGATGAGGCGCGGATTATACCAGCTCCGATTATTGGGCACAGGCCGGTTTGTGCCCGTCCCTGCATGGCAAGCGCAATATGTTTAGAGTAATTTCTGTCAATACCAACGGCATTCGCGCCGCCGCGCGCAAGGGTTTTTTCGACTGGCTGGCCACGCAGGATGCCGATGTGGTCTGCATTCAGGAAACCAAGGCGCAGGTTCACCAGTTGCGCGACCCGATGTTTCACCCCGAGGGCTACCACTGCCACTATTTCGACGCGCAAAAACCCGGTTACTCGGGCGTGGCGATTTACAGCAAGCAGAAGCCCGATGAGATTATCACCGGCTTTGGCGAGGAGGCCTTTGATGCCGAGGGGCGCTATATCGAGGCGCGCTTTGGTGACTTGTCCGTGGCCTCGATTTATGTGCACTCCGGCTCGTCCTCCGAGGCGCGCCAGGCGGAGAAATTCCGCTTTATGGATTTTTACCTGCCCTGGCTCAAGCAGCACCGCGACGATGGCCGCCGCTATATTCTCTGCGGCGACTGGAATATCGCCCACAAGCGCGAGGATTTGAAAAACTGGCGCGGCAACCAAAAGAACTCCGGCTTTCTGCCCGAGGAGCGCGCCTGGCTGGATACGCTGTTTGACGAGCTGGGCTGGGTCGATGCCTTCCGCGAGCTGGCGCAGCCCGAGCACAGCTACACTTGGTGGAGCAATCGCGGTCAGGCCTGGGCCAACAACACCGGCTGGCGGATTGACTACCACATCCTCAGCCCCAATCTGCAGGGCACGGTCGTGGCCACGCAGATTTACAAGGATGAACGCTTCTCCGACCACGCGCCCCTGACGATTGATTACAGTTTGTAAATGCACGCATCAGGACTCACTATTCGGCAAAGCCTGGCGCTGTTTAAAGACAAGCGCCTGCTGGCGATTTTTATGCTCGGCTGTTGCAGCGGCCTGCCCTGGGTGCTGATTGGCTCCAGCCTGTCGGCGTGGCTGCAAGAGTCGGGGCTTAGCCGCAGTGCGATTGGCTATTTCGGTTCGGTGTTTGTGGTCTATGCCCTGAACTGGGCATGGGCGCCTCTGGTTGACCGCATCAACATCCCCTGGTTGACGGACAAAATTGGCCACCGCAAATCCTGGGTGGTGAGCTGCATGAGCGGCATTGCGCTCTGTTGTCTGGGCATTGCCTTAACCAAGCCCGAGGGACACTTGCTCTGGACCAGCTTGTTGGCGCTGGGCATTGCCAGCTTGTCGGCCACGCAGGACATTGCCATTGATGCCTACCGGATTGAGATCATGGCTGATGATGCGGACTCCATTCCGCACGGCGCCTCCATGGCGACCAGCGGCTGGTGGGCGGGCTACTCGCTGTTTGGTGCCATGGCCTTTTATTTGGCCGATGCGGATAGTCTGCATTGGCCGGATGTCTACTGGCTGTTGGCGGTGACTGTTGTGCTGTTGGCCGGCCTCGTCTGCTGTCTGCACGAGCCGGACACCCACCGCGTTGCTCGCCAGCAAGCGGCGCAACAACGCTATGAGGAGCAGCTGGATGCCCGCATAGGTCACGGTCTGCCCGCTCATATCAGCAGCTGGCTGGCGGTTTCTGTGCTTGAACCCTTTGTCGATTTCTTTAAACGCAACGGCGTGCAGATTGGTCTGCTGGTGCTGAGCTTTATCTTCCTGTTTAAACTCGGCGAGGCCTTTTTGGGGCGCATGTCGATTGTGTTCTACAAGGAGATTGGCTTTAGCAACAGCGATATCGCCACCTACTCCAAACTGGTCGGCGGCGGCCTAACCATCAGCTTCGCCATCCTCGGCGGGCTGGTTAACACCCGCCTGGGCATTATCAAGGGTCTGATGATTGGCGGCATCGCCATGGCCAGCTCCAATTTGATGTTCGCCTGGTTGGCCAGCGTCGGCCCCAATATCGAACTGTTCGCCGCCGCCATCGTGGTTGACGGCTTTACCTCGGCCTTTGCCACCGTCACCTTCGTTGCCTTTATCTCCTACCTCACCGGGCACACCTACACCGCCACCCAATATGCCCTGATGGCCTCGCTGGGCAACCTGGGGCGCACCACCCTGTCCGCCTTCAGTGGCGAGTTGGTGGACTACCTGCAAGGTGACTGGTCGCTGTTCTTTATTATTACCGCCCTGATGGTGATTCCCAGCCTGCTGCTGCTGGGCTGGATTGGCTATTTATTGAAGCAACAAGAGAGTACCAGGCGTGAAGACTGAACAAAAACAGCAAGTCCTGTGTGCCATACAACAGGCCATTATCGACACTCGTCAGGATATCGCCTCGCTGCAGGAAAAAACCGTGCCGATTGCTCCCGACGAGTCACTGGGACGCCTGACGCGCATGGAGGCGATTGGCGAGAAAAGCATCCTTGAGGAAAACCTGCGTCAGGCACAGTATAAGCTGCAGGGTCTGGAAAGGGCGCTCGCCCGGATTGACCAGCCAGACTTTGGCTGTTGCCGCGAGTGCGGCGAGGCCATTCCGCTGGGGCGCATCCTGCTTCTGCCGCAGACGCAGCTGTGCGTTAACTGTGCAGAGTAGTGTCAGCCAGCGGTGCAATATGCTAAAAAGCTTAACCCTGAACAAGCCTCTCCCAGACTATCCGCATAGGCTGGAATGGCCTGTTCAACGACTCTTTTAATCACGACCTTTGCGAGACAGCCATGAGCTTTAAAACCCCCGACCTTTGTGACGACCACTCCGACGAACTGCAGATTGTCCTCGGCACGCCCAACTTCAATGACTACGGCGGCAACACCGCGTTTAGTGGCCCCATCTGCACCCTGAAAATTTTTGAGGACAACACGCTGGTGCGCAAGCAGCTGGAAAGCGATGGTCAGGGGCGGGTGCTGGTAGTCGATGGCGGCGGCTCCAACCGCTGCGCCCTGCTGGGCGATATGCTGGCCGAGCTGGGGGTAAAAAATAACTGGGCGGGCGTGGTCGTCTATGGCTGCATCCGCGACAGCGCCGATATTGGCCAGCTCGCCATCGGCGTCAAGGCGCTGGGCACCATGCCGCTGAAATCTGTCAAGCGCGGCGAGGGGCAGGTGGATATTCCCGTGACCTTCCAGGGCGTCACCTTTAACCCCGGCGACTATATCTACTGCGACCAGGACGGCATGATCACCGCCAAGCGCGACCTGCTGGCCTGATGCACTGGCAGTGCGGCTCGCTCCGCACTGCCGTTAATCCCCAACAAACGACCGTTTATCTGAGCCATGCTTACTTTAGTGTGGAAACGACCTCTTGTGCCTCATATTAAATCATTAGCTTTGCTAGTATCGCCTTTCTGCTATAAATAGTAGAGAAGTACGAGCAGGGAACGCGGTGATTAAAATTGACTGCCCTGTACGGAAACACATGCAGGGCGCTCAAAACGAGAATAATTATGTTGGCGCGATTACTGTTACCTCTTGCCTGCCTGTTGTTGGCAGCGCTGACCAGCACCCCGGTGCTGGCGCAAACCCCACGCACCCTCTGCGTGTTTGACCCGATTGGCAAAAGCGGCGATGTGTTCGTCACCGCCGAGGATTTGTCCTCGGATTTTTTGAGCACCGGGGTGAGCTTTAACCTCAAGCTGTATCTGGACGAAAAGCAGGCCAAGCGCGACTTTAAAACCGGCAAGTGTGACGGCGTCATCCTCACCGGCTTGCACGCCCGCGAGTTTAACCGCTTTAGTGCCGCGCTTGAGGCGCCGGGCTCCTTCACCAACTACGCCAATGTTGGCGCCATACTGGAGCTGATTTCCTCGGAGAAGGCCGCGCAGTATATGCGCCAGGGCAATGTTGAAGTGGCCGGGGTCTATCCCGCCGGCTTTATCTATATGATTGTCAACCAGCGCAGCACTGCCCGCCCCGACAAGCTGCGCGGCCAGCGCATGATTATTGTCGATAACGATCCGCAGCTGCTCAGTCTGGCAGAGCGTGTTGGCGCCCTCAGCGTGCCGGGCACCACGGACAATTTTGGCAAACTGTTTAAAGACCGCAAGGTAGACATCACCTTTGCGCCAATGGCGGTGCTCCGCGCCATGGAGCTGGACAAGGCGATTGAATACGAGGGCGGCATAGTGAACAAGCCGGTTTCCCTGCTCACCCTGCAATTTTTGATTAACACCGACCGCTTCCCCGAGGGCTTTGGTCAGCAGGCGCGCACGCTGTCTGTTGAGCACTTTGAGCGCGTGCTCGGCATCTCGCAAGAAGCCGAGGCCAATGTGCCCCGCGCCCTGTGGATTGATGCCCGCCAGGCGCGCGCTGCCTGGATGCGCCTCGCCCTGGCGGTGCGCGCTGAAATGGTGCAGCGCGGGCTGTTCCACCCGCAAATGATTAAAATCATCGACCACTTCCGCTGTGGCGGCAACGGCGTGCTGGAAGGCTGCTGACACACGCAGCAAGGCCGTGCTGGCAGACTATCCGCATAGCGCAGCGCTGGCTGTGTTCAATGCGGATAGCCCACAAGGGCTATGACAGCTTCAGGTTTTGCCAGAGGGTTTTGTTCGGCTGCACCTGATTCATGGTGTAGAAGTGCAGGCCGGGCGCGCCCTGTTCGAGCAAGGTGGCGCACAATGCGGTTACCACGTCTTCACCCAAGGCCTTGATTGCGGCGCTGTCGTCGGCGTAGGCCTCCAGGCGCTTGCGCAGCCAGCGGGGGATTTCTGCGCCGCAGGCATCGGAGAAGCGCGCCAGGTTGCTAAAGTTGGTGATGGGCATAATGCCGGGGATAATGGGGATATCGCAGCCAGCAGCGCGGACGCGCTCGACAAAGGCGAAGTAGGCATCGGCGTTGTAGAAGTATTGGGTGATGGCGCTGTTGGCGCCCGCCTCGGCCTTGCGGATAAAGTTGCGCAGGTCGTCTTCGGCGTTGCGCGCCTGGGGGTGAAACTCGGGGTAGGCGGCGACTTCAATATGGAAGTGGTCGCCGGTGCTGGTGCGAATATACTCAACCAGTTCATTGGCATAGGCAAATTCACCGCTGGTGTATTGTCCCGAGGGCATGTCGCCGCGCAGGGCGACAAGGCGGTCGATGCCCAGTGCCTGATAGGTGGCCAGCAGCTCGTCGATTTCTGCCCGGCTGGCGCTGATGCAGGAGATATGCGGAGCGGCAGCGGAGCCCTTGGCCTTGATGGCCTTGATGGTCTCCAACGTGCCGTCGCGGGTAGAGCCGCCAGCGCCAAAGGTGACTGAGAAAAATTCGGGGTTCAGTTGCGCCAGCTCGTCGTGTACGGCGGCGAGCTTTTCTGCCCCGACCGCTGTTTTCGGCGGGAAAAATTCAAAGCTGAAGTGTTGTTCGCTCATGGTGTGTTCCTGATAAAAAGGGGCGTGCGGGACTATCCGCATTCCCCCCTGTTAAGTGCGTCATTGTCGGGGGGGCTGTGATTCAGCTCCCTCTCCCTCTGGGAGAGGCTTGGGTGAGGGAGGAAGAACAATGATTTGCGGTTATGCGGATAGTCTGTAGAGGCACTTGTTCAGCGCGCTAGTAGCGATAGGCATCGTTTTTGTACGGCCCTTCAATCGGCACGCCGATATAGTCGGCCTGTGCCTGGGTCAGTACGGTGAGCTTGGCGCCGAGCTTGTCCAGGTGCAGGCGGGCGACCTTTTCATCCAGATGCTTGGGCAGAACGTAGACTTGCTTGTCGTACTGCTCGCTGTGGTTCCACAGTTCAATCTGCGCCAGTACCTGATTGGTAAAGGAGTTGGACATTACGAAGCTGGGATGCCCCGTGCCGCAGCCGAGATTGACCAGGCGACCCTCGGCCAGCATGATAATGCGCTTGCCGTCGGGGAAGATGATGTGGTCAACCTGCGGTTTGATGTTTTCCCAGGTGTATTGCTTGGTGCTGGCAATATCAATTTCATTGTCGAAGTGGCCGATATTGCAGACGATGGCCTGATTCTTCATCGCCGCCATGTGGTCGTGGGTGATAATCTGGAAGTTGCCGGTGGTGGTGACAAAGATATCTGCCTGCGGTGCAGCGTCTTCCATCGTCACAATGCAAAAGCCCTCCATCGCCGCTTGCAGGGCGCAGATGGGGTCGATTTCGGTAACCCAAACGGTAGCACCCAAACCGCGCAGCGATTGCGCGCAGCCCTTGCCGACATCGCCATAGCCACAGACCACGGCCGTCTTGCCCGCGATCATTACATCGGTGGCGCGCTTGATGCCGTCCACCAGTGATTCGCGGCAGCCGTACAGGTTGTCGAACTTGGATTTGGTAACAGAATCATTTACGTTGATCGCCGGGATAGCCAACGTGCCTTTTTCGGCCATTTCTTTCAGGCGCAGCACGCCGGTAGTGGTTTCTTCTGATACACCTTTGATGCCCGCCATCAGTTCAGGGTAGTCATTGTGCATCATCAAGGTCAGGTCGCCGCCATCGTCGAGAATCATATTCGGTCGCCAGCCGTCCTTGCCCTCGATGGTCTGGCGGATACACCACTCGTACTCCTCTTCGGTCTCGCCCTTCCAGGCGAATACCGGCACACCGCTGGCGGCAATTGCGGCGGCGGCGTGATCCTGGGTGGAGAAGATATTGCAGGACGACCAGCGCACCTCTGCGCCCAGTGCGGTCAGCGCCTCAATCAGCACGGCGGTCTGAATCGTCATGTGCAGGCAGCCGACAATCCGCGCGCCTTTTAAAGGCTGGGCGTCTTTGTACTCCTGGCGAATTGCCATCAGTCCGGGCATTTCGGTTTCGGCAATGCAGATTTCCTTGCGCCCCCACTCGGCCAGGCTGATATCGGCGACTTTATAATCGTTACTCATGGTTAATCCTCAGTTGTTAGCTGCCGGGGCGCGAGGCCGCGGCGCTTAAAATATTACGTTTGCGCGCCCTCTGGGAGAGGGGGCTAGTTGTTTAAATTCAGCCCGGCTTCTTCGCGCAGCAGCTCGGCCTTGTCGATGCGCTCCCAGTGAAAGCTGCTCTCCTCGCGGCCAAAGTGACCGTAGGATGCAGTGGGCTGATACACCGTATCGAGCAGCTTCAGCATGGTGGTAATCCCGTAGGGGCGCAGGTCAAAGTGCTTGCGTACCAGCTCGACAATCAGCGCCTGGGCGACCTTGTTGGTGCCAAAGGTCTCAATGCTGATGGAGGTCGGCTCGGCGACGCCAATTGCATAGGAGATTTGAATTTCGCACTTCTCCGCCAGCCCGGCGGCGACAATGTTCTTCGCTACATAGCGCCCGGCATAGGCTGCCGAGCGATCCACCTTGGACGGGTCCTTGCCGGAAAACGCGCCGCCGCCGTGACGCGCCATGCCGCCGTAGGTATCGACAATAATCTTGCGCCCGGTCAAGCCGGCATCACCGACCGGGCCGCCAATAATAAACTGCCCGGTGGGGTTGATATGGTATTGGGTGCTCGCGCCCAGCCACTGCGCGGGCAGCACCGGCTTGATGATCTCCTCCATCACCGCCTCGCGAATGGTTTGCTGGGAGATGTCCGGGTTGTGCTGGGTGGACAGCACCACGGCATCCACACCGACGGGCTGGCCGTCCTGATAGCGGAAGCTGATCTGGCTCTTGGCATCGGGGCGCAGCCAGGGCAGCGCGCCGTTCTTGCGCAGCTCGGCCTGGCGCTTGACCAGGCGGTGGGCATAGGTGATCGGCGCTGGCATCAGCACATCGGTTTCATTGCAGGCATAGCCAAACATCAAGCCCTGATCGCCCGCGCCCTGATCCTCTGGGCGGGCGCGATCGACGCCCTGATTGATGTCGGGCGATTGCGCTCCCAGCGCATTGATGACCGCGCAGGTCGCGCCATCAAAGCCAATCTCGGAGCTGGTATAGCCAATCGCGTTCACGGTATCGCGGACAATTTGCTCGTAGTCCACCCTGGCCGTAGTCGTCACCTCACCCGCCAGCATAATCAGCCCGGTTTTGGCAATCGTCTCGCAGGCGACACGGGCGTGCGGATCCTGCTGCAAAATCGCATCGAGGATTGCATCGGATACCTGGTCGCAGAGTTTATCGGGGTGTCCCTCGGACACAGACTCCGAGGTAAATAAATAGTTGTTGCTCATGGCGGGATTCTCTTTAGCTCAAGTCTATACGCCTAACAGGCACAGACTCGGCAAGCTGAATATCAAAAGAACGGAGTGTACATGGCTTTGCGCGCTAACCCCAGCCCCGGCACGCGCTGCCGGGTGAAAATTCTGCGCTTTTGTCTTGAGGGGGGTTCATTGTGGAGCCGCTGATCAAGCCCCCCTCCCCTCGGTGGCAGGTAAGGGTAGGGCGGCGCAGGAGACCAAAGTGAGGGCTGGGGTGGGGGAACAAGCAATAGCTTGTGTTATGCGGATAGTCTAAAAACAGGCTTGCCCAGCACTTCTTTGGCATTTGCTGCTTTTTGCCAGCCCGGTTTTGACTCAGGTTACAATGTGGTGGTTATTTTGCATATTTGAGCACTTACCCTATGACTTATACCGAGCTGATGGCTTTCGTTGCCTCCCTGTTTTCCATGATGAACCCGATCGGTGGCGTGGGGATTTTTGCTGGCATGACTGCCGACAAAACCTTGGCGGAGGCGCGAGCCATTGCCATTAAATGTGCGGTGGCGGCCAGCATTACCTTGCTGCTGGTAATTTGGGGAGGGGGTGGAATACTCGCGCTGTTTGGCATTACCGTTACCGAGGTTCGAGTTGCCGGGGGGTTGATTGTGTTGATTATTGGCCTGCACATGTTGTTTGACAAGCATGAGCACGCCTCGGTAAAAGATGAGTCAAGTGAGCAGGCCAGTGCATCTATTGCGGTTGTGCCGCTGGCTATCCCGCTGGTGGCGGGTCCCGGTACTATGGCAACGGTGTTGGTGGCAGCTCAGCACCATGCGGGCATGTTGGCGAAACTGGAGCTGTCACTGGCGGCGTTGGCCATTTGCATATTGACGGGAGTGCTGTTCAGCTTTGCCAAACCGCTCGCTCAACGTTTGGGTGACAATGGCATGAGTGTGGTGTCACGGGTGATGGGAATGATATTGATTGCAATTGCCGTAGGTATGTTGAGCGCAGGCTTGCGCCACCTGTTCCCTGTGTTGGCGCAGCACCCGGGTGTTTAGCCCTGAAACGATTTTAGAAAGGCGATTTCCGCGTCGCTGAGTTGGCTGCGGGGCTTGAGGCAGAGTTCGCGGTGGAGTTGTTTGGTGGCGCGTTTGACCAGGGTGGCGAAGGCGTCCTGAAATTCGGTGGCGGTAAGCTCGTCATCGGTCTCCTCGGTGAGAAATTCTGCACTGGCGAGCTTGTTCAGGGCGGCGGCATAGGGGGTGTCGCGGTAGCGTTCGAGCAGGGCGGCGGTGCTCAGCTGCGGGTGGGTGGCGAGCAGGTCGATGAGCTCAACGATAAACACAACCTTGGGGTCATCCAGATGCTCAATCAGTTCCAGCTCGGCATCGCTGACGGTGGTGGCGAGGCTGGGCTGGGCGAGCAGGGCGGCGACGATTTTGCGGGTGACGGTGATCTTGAGCTGCGGCTCGCGCGGTGCGGCGGGCTGCTGCTGGGCGTATGCGGATAGGCTGGAACGCCCCCCTGCCAGACTATCCGCATAGGCGCGGCTGGTGTCGAAGAGCTGCTCCGGCGTGGTGCCGGCGACCTTGGCCAGCTCGGCCTTGAGCAGGGTGGCAAAGGTAGTGGCGCGGATGGGCGCGAGCAGGGGTCTGGCCAGCTCGACAAAGCGGCTGAGGCCATCAATTGAGCGCACATCGACCTGGCTCTTGAGGTGGTCGATCAAGTAGGTGGATAGCGGTGTGGCCTGCTCGATGCGCTGGGCAAAGGCGGCCTGGCCTTCCTTTTGTACCAGCGAGTCGGGGTCTTCGCCATCGGGCAAAAACAGGAAGCTGATTTGTTTGCCGTCTTGCAGCTCGGGCAGGCTGTTGTTGAGGGCGCGCCAGGCGGCCTCGCGGCCTGCGCGGTCGCCATCAAAGCAAAAGATGACCTGGTTGACGCTGCGGAACAGGCGTTGCACATGCTCGCCGGTGCAGGCCGTGCCGAGGGTGGCGACGGCGTTGCGGATGCCGTGCTGGGCGAGCATAACGACATCCATATAGCCCTCGACGACGATGATGGTGTCCAGCGTGCGGCTGTGTTGCTTGGCTTCAAACAGCCCGTACAGCTCACGCCCCTTGTGGAAGATCGGGGTTTCGGGGGAGTTGAGGTATTTGGGCTCGCCCTGTCCCATCACCCGGCCACCGAAGGCGATGGTTTTGCCGCGCGGGTCGCGAATGGCGAACATGATGCGGTTGCGGAAGCGGTCGTAATAGCCGCCGTTGTCTTTTTTGACCAGCATGCCGGCGGTGTCGAGCTTGGCCTGATCTTCCGCGCGCTTGCCGAGGCGCTGCAGAATAAAATCCCAGCCCTCCGGGACGAAGCCGATGGCGTATTGCTGGGCGATCTCGCCGCTCAGTCCGCGCGCTTTTAAATAGGCGACGGCTTGGGGTTCGCGCCGCAGCGCCAGCTGGTAGTGCTCGCTGGCGGCGGCCATCAGTTCGTACAGGCTGGTAGCGCGCTGGCGCTGCTGGCTTTGCGCGCTGGACTCCTCGCGCGGCACGTCCAGGCCGAGGCTGCGCGCCAGCTCTTCCACCGCTTCGGGAAAGCCGAGGCGGTCGTACTCCATCAAAAAGTCAATCGCCGTACCGTGGGCGCCGCAGCCAAAGCAGTGGTAAAACTGCTTGCTCGCGCTGACGGTGAAGGAGGGGGTTTTCTCGCCGTGAAAGGGGCAGCAGGCCTTGTAGTTGGCGCCGGCTTTTTTCAGCGGCACACGCTTGTCAATCACGTCCACGATATCTGCGCGGGCGAGCAGGTCATCAATAAATTGTCGAGGAATCAGGCCGGACATGGGGCGTATTGTGCCACGCTCGGAAGGGCGGCGCAGCTGGTGTGATGGATGCGGGCAGCTCCCAGAGCCGCGAAGGAACGTTCGCGACCCTGTGGGTCAGGCGTGGCGGGTTTGCGCATTGCAGGGAGCACAATGCGGACGACCGCCAGGGATGGTGGGAGTTTGCGCATTGCAGGAGGCACAATGCGGACGACCGCCAGGGTCGCGAGTGCTCCATGCACTCTTGCGACATTTCCCACTTCCCTGTGGGTCAGATGGTGGGAGTTTGCGCATTGCAGGATGCACAATGCGGACGACCGCCAGGGACGGTGGGAGTTTGCGCATTGCAGGATGCACAATGCGGATAGCCTGTATGGGGACTATCCGCATTACGCGCAGCGATGGTTCAAAATAATTCCTCGCCCTCGTCACTGCCCTCTGTCCCTGCGCTGGGGCTGTTGCCTTGCCACTCCAGTTCAGGTGCGGCGGTGGCGGTGGGCACATTTTCCTCGCGGAACAGTTCAAAGATGGCATTGCCCTGCCCGGGGTGGGCGAGCAGCCCGGTGGCGGGGTCGATGCGCACGGAGACAATGCCGTCCGGCAGCGGGCGGCGGGAGTTTTCCATGCCTTGCAGGGCGGTGCGCATAAAGTCAATCCAGATGGGCAACGCGGCGGAGGAGCCGGTCTCGCGCCGACCCAGGGTTTTCAAGGTGTCATAACCCACCCAGACCGAGGCTACCACCTCGTCGTTAAAGCCACTGAACCAGGCATCGATTTGGTCGTTGGTGGTGCCGGTTTTGCCCGCCAGGTCAGTGCGCCCGAGCTTGAGTGCGCGCCGTGCTGTGCCGCGTTTGACCACGTCCTGCAACATGGAGCGGATAATAAACGCGGTGCGCGGCTCCAGCACTTGCTCGGCCTGGGTTTGCAGCGGCGGCGGTGCGCTGGCGGTGTCTTGCTCGGGCAGGCTCAGTGCTTCTGCCTCGTCCGCCTGCGCGGGGGTGTCTGGCAGACTATCCGCATTCAGGGCGAGTTCTGTATCGCTGGCGGTGTCAGCGTCCTGTTCATTAAGGCAGTCCAGGCAGGCGACTTTATGCGGCTGCTGGAAGATTACCTCGCCGCTGGCATCCTCGATGTGTTCTATCAGAAAGCTGTCTACCTGATAGCCGCCATTGGCCAAAATCGCATACGAGCTGACCAGCTCCAGCGGCGTGACGCTGCCGCTGCCCAGCGCCAGGGACAAATCGCGGGGCAGGCGCTCGGCGCTAAAGCCGAGCTTGCTGGCAAAGCGGCGCACCGGGCCGATGCCCTGCTTCAACAGCAAACGAATCGACACCAAATTGCGCGAGTTGGCCAGCGCCACGCGCAGGCGGGTGGGGCCATAAAACTTGCCGCTGTAGTTCTCCGGCTTCCACTGGCTCTCCAGTGCGGGGTCGTCAAACACCACGGGGGCGTCGTTAATAATGCTGGCGGCGGTGTAGCCTCGTTCCAGGGCGGCGGCGTACATAAACGGCTTAAAGCTGGAGCCGGCCTGGCGGAGCGCCTGGGTTGCGCGGTTAAACTTGCTTTTAAAGTAGTCAAAGCCGCCAACCAGGGCGGTAATCGCACCGTTGTTGGGGTTCAGGGCAACCAGTGCTCCCTCGACCTCGGGCATCTGCGCCAGCGCCAGTGCGCCCTTGTCATTGAGCTGTACCCAGACAATATCGCCCGCCTGCAATACATCGGAGGCGGCGCTGATTTTTTCTCCCAGCTGATCGGTGCCCCGATGCTCGCGCGCCCAGGTCAGGTTTTCCAGCAACAACAGACCTTGCTCGTCTTGATTAAAGTAGACCGCAGCCTGCTCGGGCTGGACGGCAGTGACCAGCGCCGGGCGCAGGCCGGCCTTGCGCGAGTAGGGCTTGAGCGCCTCCTCAATCAGGGCGTGCTCCAGGGTGCCGCTGGCATCGGCAAAGTTGTCGAGGTGGGCGATGGGGCCGCGGTAGCCGTGGCGCTGGTCAATGCGCAGCAGGCCGTTGCGCACCGCCTGGTTGGCCGCGCGCTGCTGGGCGCTGTTGATGGTGGTAAATACCGCCAGCCCGGAGGCGTAGGTTTCACCCGGGAACATGCGGGCAATCTCGGCGCGCACCATCTCGCCAACATAGTGCGCCTCGACGTCCGGTTTGGCGGCGTGCACCTTGGCGGTCATCGGGTCGGCCTTGGCGAGCTGATAGACATCCTCTGTAATATAGCCGAGCTGCCGCATCCGCCCCAGCACATAGTTGCGCCGCTTGAGCGCCCGCGCGGGGCGGGCGATGGGGTTGTACTTGGACGGCGCCTTGGGCAGGCCGGCAATCATGGCAATTTCTGCCAGGGTCAGCTCGTCAACACTCTTGCCGTAATACACCTTGGCCGCAGCGGCCACGCCATAGGCGCGCTTGCCGAGGTAGATTTTGTTCAGGTACAGCTCCAGCACCTTGTCCTTGCTGAGCTGGCGGGTGATTTTCAGGGCGAGAAAAATCTCGTTAATTTTGCGCAGTATGGACTTCTCTCGGGTGAGGAAGAAATTGCGCGCCACCTGCATGGTGATGGTGCTGCCACCTTGGGAGCGGTTGCCAGTGCTCACCCAGACGATAACGGCACGCACCAGACCCTGCCAGTCGACGCCGGGGTGGTCGTAAAAGCGGTCATCTTCCGAGGCGATAAAGGCTTGTTGCAGTTGCTGGGGAATGTCTGCGATGGGCAGTGGAATACGGCGCTTGTCGCCGTATTCGGAAATCAGCAGGCCATCCTGGGTATAGACACGCAGGGGCTCTTGCAGTTGAATGTCTGCCAGCGCCTCGGTGGAGGGCAGTTTGGGTGCCAGATATAAATACAACCCGAGCACAGCGACTGCGGCGCAAACGCCACCCGCCACGCCCAGAATCGTGAAGAATTTGAGGATTTTTTTGAGTTTTGGCACAAGGTCTTCCCGAACTGGCGTTGGCCAGGGTTTTAAGAATTCGCTGTAATTATAAGGGTTTAGCGCACAGAATGATAAAAAGTAGAAATTTATTAGATTTTTTATGCACTTAGGACTAGTATTTAACAAACTAGATGATGTAGTCTATTCAAATCAACAACTGGGGGCAGGAACAAAAACGTGTTTCTATTCGGGAATAAACGACCAGCCATGCTGGGCATCGACATTAGCTCTACCAGTGTCAAGCTGCTGGAGATTAGCAAAGGCAAAGAGGCATACAAGGTTGAATCCTATGCCGTAGAGCCGTTGCCGCCCAATGTTGTTGTGGAAAAAAACATTCAGGACATTGAGGCGGTGGGTGAAGCCATCAAGCGCGCGGTCAAGCGCTCGGGCACGCGCAACAAATTGGTTTGTCTGGCCGTGCCTGGTTCGGCGGCCATTACCAAAAAAATCACCATGCCCTCGGATCTGTCGGACAGCGAGCTGGAAACCCAGATTCAGCTGGAGGCCGATCAGTACATCCCCTACCCACTGGAAGAAGTTAACCTCGACTTCCAGGTGCTCGGTGTCAGTGAAAAGACGCCAGAGACGGTCGATGTACTGCTCGCCGCCTCACGCAGTGAAAACGTCGGTGCGCGCACTGCTGTTGCCGAGATTGCCGGGCTGGTGCCTCGGGAAATTGGCATAGAAGCCTACACGATTGAAGACGCCTTTAAGCTGATGTCGCACCAGGTGCCCGACTACGGGGTGGACAAGACTGTCGCCGTGGTCGATGTGGGCGCGACCATGACCAGCCTGAACGTGCTGTACGATGGCGCGCTGACCTATACCCGCGAGCAGCCCTTTGGTGGCAAACAGCTGACTGAAGAAATCATGCGCCGTTACGGCCTGTCCTATGAGGATGCCGGGCGAGTGAAAAAAGAGGGCGGCCTGCCCGAAAACTACGAACCTGAAGTGCTGGGGCCGTTTAAAGAGACCATGTCCCAGCAAGTGGGGCGCTTTTTGCAGTTTTACTACTCGGCGACCGAGCAGGAAAATGT
>PDWJ01001636.1_pt1 | contig 26855 bp, 24 predicted proteins | sample 1430881 | NCBI WGS metagenome assembly PDWJ01 (sample SAMN01162460, study PRJNA174530) | Oral metagenome, whole genome shotgun sequencing project. | biome: Marine environment; feature: Marine mammal; material: Swab sample of the gingival sulcus; isolation source: swab sample of gingival sulcus...
GTACTTTTTTGAAAAAAGACAAATGTTTATATATTTTTTTAGGTTACACCCTATTCTTGAAATTTGGGTATAACGCTTAACTTAATGACATTGATTCAGTCAAGCTGTCATTTCGAGTGAAGGCGGAGCCGAAATCGAGAAATCTCGAGTTTTAAAGGCGAGATTTCTCCACTTCACTAGCGCTACAACACATTAATTAATACGGGGGGATTTATGAAACAAAAATTAAATGAAGTTTTGGCGGCAGCCACTGCCGACGCCGCTTTGATTCAATCGCTCGATCAATTAGAAGACTTTAGAATTAAGTACATGGGGCGCAAGGGCGAACTCACAGCCGCCATGAAATTAATGGGTAAATTGCCCAAAGAAGAGCGTCCGGCAATGGGGCAGGTGGCAAATGAAGTGCGCAGTGCCGTCGAAAAACTGTTTAACGACAAAGATGCCGAGTTAAAGTCACAGGCGCTACAGGCTAAATTGGAAAGCGAAAGCATCGACGTGACGATGCCGGCTGCGGAGCTAAACCGCGGTACCGCGCATCCGCTCACAAAGACGCTCAATGAAATTGTCGAAATATTTATCGGCATGGGCTTTAGCGTCGCCGAGGGACCGGAAGTCGACACGGTATACAATAATTTTGACGCCCTCAATTCGCCTGCCGATCACCCGTCGCGCAGCGAATCGGATACCTTTTACATCACCGACAATCTGCTCTTGAGAACGCAGACGTCACCGGTGCAGGTGCGCACGATGAAGTCGACTGAACCGCCGATAAAAATAATTTCGCCGGGGCGCTGCTTTAGAAAAGACGAAGTCGACGCCACGCATTCGCCGATGTTCCATCAGATTGAAGGGCTAGTCGTCGACAAAAATATTTCGCTCGCCGACTTAAAGGGCACGCTAAACGCCTTTGTAAAAGCAGTGTTTGGCGAAGACGCCAAGACCAAATTTAGACCGCATCACTTTCCGTTTACCGAGCCCAGTGCCGAAATGGACGTCTCTTGCTTTAAATGTGGCGGCAGCGGCTGTAAATTTTGTAAGCACACCGGTTGGATAGAGATATTGGGCTGCGGTTTAACGCATCCGCACGTACTCGCAGAATGCGGCATCGACACCGAGGAATACAGTGCCTTTGCCTTTGGCATGGGGCTCGATCGCATCGCCATGTTAAAGTACGAAATCGACGACATGCGCTTGTTGTTCGAAAACGACAAACGCTTTTTACAGCAGTTTTAGGAGGTTGCCATGTTAGTGCCGTTAAAGTGGTTAAACGAATACGTAAAAGTAGCAGATATAGATTTAAAAACATATGAATCGGCAATGATTATGTCGGGTTCCAATACTGAGGGCGTTCACCCTGTGCTCGACGGCGTCAGCAATGTCGTCGTCGGTCAAATCAAGTCGATTGCAGCGCATCCCAACGCCGACAAATTGGTCGTCTGCCAATGCGATGTCGGCGCCGAAGCGCTGTTGCAAATTGTGACGGGCGCGACCAATATGGTCGAAGGCGATTACGTCGCCGTCGCACTCGACAATTCGACGATAACGGGTGGTAAAGTGATTAAGGCGGGCGATTTAAGGGGCGAGCGCTCCGAGGGCATGATGTGCTCTTATCAAGAATTGGGCTTTAGCGATAAGGTTATTGCTAAATCGATGCTAGATGGACTGATCGTCTTTAAAGATGCCAAGCCGCTCGGTCAGCCAATTGGCGAAGCGCTCGACTTAGACGATTACGTCGTCGACTTTGAAATCACGCCGAACCGCCCAGACTGTCTGTCGATGATTGGCATGGCGCGCGAGACGGCAGTTACCTTTGGACGCGACTACAAATATCCGAACACCAGTATTGCTAATGCCGTCGGCGAAATTACAGGTCGCGCAACTGTTACCATCGACGCGCCCGATAAGTGCGCGCGCTACGCCTGCCGCTTAATCGAAGACGTCAAAATTGAACCGTCGCCGATTTGGTTGCAGACGCGCTTGATGAAAGCCGGCATGCGCCCGATTAACAATATCGTCGACATAACCAACTACGTTTTATTGGAATACGGTCAACCGATTCACGCCTTTGATCTGGACTGTTTAGCAGGCGGTCAAATCGTCGTCAGAAACGCCAAGGCGGGCGAGGTGATAAAGACTTTGGACGATGTCGAACGCAACTTGACGGCAGAAATGCTGGTCGTTGCCGACGCCGAGAAAGCGCAGGCAATCGCCGGCATCATGGGCGGTGCCCATTCGGAGGTCAGTGCAACGACTAAGCGTTTATTGATTGAAGTCGCCAATTTTGATAAGACCAATATTCGCGAGACGTCGCGTGTACTCGGCTTGCGCAGCGAATCGTCGTCGCGCTTTGAAAAGGGCATTAGTCCCGAACTGGTACCGGCTGCACTGAATCGCGTCTGTCACCTAATCGAACAGCTCGCGGCGGGCACGGTCGTTGGCGGTGCGATCGACGAGTACCCGAGACCACAGCAAGCTGCGACAGTCGACGTTCGCGTGAGGCGCATCAACAGTTTAATCGGCGTCAAATTAAGCGCCGATGAAATGCACAAAATGCTCCTATCGCTCGGCTGTAAAGTTAAATTAAACAGTGAAATCTTACAGGTGGAAGCGCCTTTTTACCGACTCGATTTGACAAAGGAAATCGATTATTGCGAGGAAATCGCACGCCTCTACGGCTACGATAAATTGCCAATGACACAGCCGCGCGACCACATTATCGGCAAATTGACGGCGCGTCAGCGCTTTTTACAAAGCGTTCACAGCCGCATGATTGGTTACGGTCTATCGGAAATCGTCACTTATTCGTTTATCGGTCCGAGCGTGATCGATGCGCTCAACGACAGCTTTAACAGCGCGATTAAGCAAAATGTCGTCATTCGTAATCCGCTCGGCGAAGAGTACAGCGTAATGCGACCCTCGATGATTCCCGGTATGCTACAGGTCGTGGCGCGCAATTTGAATCGTCAAATCGACAGCGTCGCCCTCTTTGAGACCGGCAATGTCTTTACGGCGGCGGCAGAGGTCGACGGCGAACCGCGTGAAACCGAAAAGTTGATTGTGGCAATAGCCGACGAAGCAAAGGGTTACTTTGATTTGAAATGGGTGGTCGATTCACTGCTCGTCGCCTTTAATATCGACGGCGTCAGTTATCACGCCGATCGCACACATGCGACCTATCACCCGGGGCGCTGCGCCAAATTGACGTTGAACGGCGAATATCTAGGACATGTCGGTCAAATTCATCCGACGGTGCAAACGGCATTTGGCGTGCCCAAGGCAGTCTACGTCGCCGAATTGGATTTAGATAAGCTGTACGCCAATTACAATGCGGACATCGTTTACAAACAGCTGCCGAAGTATCCGTCCTCGTCGATGGATGCGGCATTTGTCGTCGACGCGCAGGTTACACATCGCGATATGGTGACGGCAATTGAAAAATTTGGCGGTGAATACTTAGTTGCAGTTGAACTGTTTGACGTCTACAGTGGCGATCAGGTGGCGGATGACAAGAAGTCGATGGCGTATAAGCTGACGTTTAGAAACGATCAGCGCACTTTGGTCGACGAAGACATTAAACAGGCGTTTGAGGCGATTCGCACTGGATTGGAAGCTTCGTTACAAGCTACTTTGCGGTAATCATTAAAACGAGCGATCGCAACGATTTTACGTTTAACCGGCGCGTTTGCGGTGCATAGAGTTGCGCTGTGCTCGCGCTGGATTGAGGAGTATTCGATGACAGATAAAAATAGATTAACTGTAAAAATATTTGGTAATGATTATAAACTCGTTAGCGATGACCCCAAGTCCTACATGAAAAATGTCGCTTATTACGTCGATGAGCGCATGAATGAAATCGCCAATAACAACAAAAAGTTTTCATCGTCGATGGTTGCGGTGCTGACTGCGCTTAACATCGCCGACGATCACTTTAGATTAAAAGAGGCATTTGATGCACTGCGCAGTAAAGTGAGCAATTCGGCGGATGCAGCTGTCGAGTATCAAGGCGCACAATCGATCGACGTCGAAACAGAAAAGAAAACGCAGGAATTCGAGGCGATAAGCAAAGAGTTTAAGCGCGTTTTAGATCACGCCGCGCATTATCAAAGCGAAGTAGAAGACTTAAAAGACAAGCTTCGCCTATTGAGTTACGAGTTGCAAAGTAAAGCGCATGCGCTGGACGATTCAAACAATAGAATTGCCGAGTTGGAAAGTGAATTGAAAGCGATCAGAGACTAATGCACGAAATACTTGCGCCGGTGGGTAATTTGGAGATGTTATCCGCTGCAATCGACGCCGGGGCAGACGCTGTCTATTTATCCGGTCCGCACTATGGCGCCAGAGCCAAGAAGGCCAATTTCAGCTTCGAAGCGTTGGAATTGGCAGTTTGGCGTGCCCATTTAATGGATGTCAATGTCTATTTGGCGGTCAATACGTTGATAAAAGAAGTAGAACGCGCAGCCTTAGAACGCTACCTCGATCGCGTGATTGCAATTGGCGTCGACGCGATTATCGCACAGGATTTAGCGGTCATCGCTTATTTGCGGCGCCACTATCCGGATTTTCCGGTACACGGCAGTACCCAAATGTCGCTCTATAATCGCTGTGGTCTACTAAACGCCCGCGCCTTGGGGCTGAGTCGCGTCGTCGTCGCACGCGAGCTCACTTTACAACAATTGAAACCGCTGTTTTGCGATGACTTACCGGAAATTGAGGTGTTTGCGCACGGCGCCATGTGCTACGCTTTTTCGGGCGCCTGTCTGTTGAGCAGTTTTAACGGCGGACGCAGTGGCAATCGCGGGCAATGTGCGCAGAGTTGTCGCTTAAACTATTCAATTGAAAAAAAGTCCGGTCACTTGCTCAGCATGCGCGATTTGTCGACCATAAGCGGCGTCGCCACACTGCTCAAATACCCGATTAGCGCACTAAAAATTGAGGGGCGCCTGCGCAGCGCAGACTACGTTTATCATACCGTTTTGGCGTACCGTCGGGCGGTGGATGGCGCCAATTCAAAAGGAATTGAGCCGCTAGTCGACAATATGTACAATGCCTTTAACCGCACCTATTCGAGCGGTTATTTGTGGAATGACGCGCAGCGCCTCAATGTCGATCAGGCGTCCAACCGCGGCGAAATGGTCGGCGTCGTACAGGGCAATGCCGGTAAATTTCACTTAAAAATAAAATTGCAAAGCGATTTATATGTCGGCGATGCGCTAAAATTTAGCGATGGTAATTTTTCAGCCGGCACGGAAGTATTTAACATTTATAGAGACGGTCAAAAGGTGAGCAGCGCGCAGCGCGGGCAAGTCATTGCAATCGACTATCGCAAAAAGCTGAAGTCCGGCATAAAGGTCTATCGCACGCGGTCGGCGGCGCTCTCAGAGTTGCGCAAACGGGCAGCTGGCAAAAGGCGCATAGGCGTCGCCATGACGCTTTCGGTCGATGGCAAAAAAAAGGTCGGTTTAGAGCTGGATGACGGCGCGCATACATTTACTATCGATGCCGCGGCCCCCGCCGAAATTGCCCAAAAAAGACCGACCGATTTAGCCTCAGTCGAGCGCCAGTTGAGCAAATTGGGCGATACGCCCTTTTATTTAAAGGATTGCAGACTGCAGTCCGAGCAGGACTTTTACCTGTCGGCTAAGGCGCTCAATCAATTGCGCCGCAGTGCCATAGAACAGTTGACTGCCATTCGCACGGCGCGCGTCGCGCCGCAAAAAATGGCAGCTAAAGCGCCTCAGCGGTATCCTGACGTCGACTTGCCGCGCATCGTCTGTAAAGTGACGACGATGGAACAGTATAACGCATTAAAAGACTACGACGTAGAACTGTATGGCGATTTTTACAACCTGCCGCAATTGGCGAGCACGCACAGGGTCTGGCGACCCTTTAGCCAATGGCAAGCGTCATCTGCCGCAAAGCAAATGGTACCCGGTTTAAATCACGTTTTCGATACAGCCGACTATTTACTCGATGAACACAGTCAAGTGATGAATATTGCGGCTTACGATCAATTGCGCGCGTTGGGCGTTGTAGATATTACGCTTTCGCCGGAAGTCGAGCGATCAGATGCTTTAAAGCTAACTCAGCAGCGCCCCTTTAGACTGTTTTGCTACGGAAAATTGCCCTTGATGTACGCGGCAACTTGTCCGAAAAGGGAAGCCGGTCAAGACTGTCGCAGCTGCACGAAAACTTTTAAAATAGAAGGTGAACGCATGGCGACCATGCAAGTCGTCTGTCAAAATTATATTTTAGCCTATTATACGGATAAACCGATTATACGCGCTTGGGCGTGGCAAGCAACAGAGCAACCGCTGTTGTTGTCGTTTAGCGATGAAGATGCTGCGACGACGAGGTGCGTAATCGAAGCAGTTATTGCAAGAGGAGAGCTATGAATCAAAAAACACTGCGAATATTAGAATACGATAAAATTAAAAACATGCTGCGCGACCATTGTGTATCGCAAAAGGCAAAGCAGAACTGCGATGCGCTGGAGCCGTTTAAAACGCAACGCGAAGTCGAGCGCGCCTTAGCTGAGACCAGCGAAGCGTTTGCTGCGCTCGTCAAAAAAGACGTACACGTCGGCGCCATCGGCGACGTCGATTACGCATTAAAGATGGCTGAAATCGGTTCGTCGTTAAACGCTGCGCAATTATTACAGATGAACGATTCGCTGCGCACGGCGCGCAATTTGAAAAAGTACATAGACGATATAGCCGCCAATTTTTGCGAGGTGCCAATTCTTTCCGGTTACGCTTTAACGATTGGCAACTTTTTCGCAATCGAAGCGGAAATTGAGCGCTGTATTGTTTCCGAAACGGAAATATCCGACGCGGCGTCTTCTACGCTGAGACAAATTAGACGCAATAGTGAACAAAAGCAGGCGCAGATAAGGTCGCGTCTCGACAGCATGATTTCGAGCAGCGACATGCAAAAATACCTACAGGACAGTCTGGTTACGATTAGACAAGATCGCTTTGTAATACCGGTAAAATCTGAACACAAATCGCATATTAAGGGCATTGTACACGATCAGAGCGGCAGCGGTGCGACGTCTTATATCGAACCGATTGCAATCGTCAATCTCAACAATGAGCTGCGCGAGCTGGCGATTGCCGAGCGCCGCGAAATCGAGCGCATACTACTCGAAATCAGTCAAATGATCGCCGCCGAGGCAGAGCAGATTCGAATGACGTTAAACGCCCTGACCACATTGGACTTTATTTTGGCAAAGGGCAAGCTGAGCATTGCAATGCGCGGCTCGGCGGCAAAGATTAACGACGCCCAAAAAATCGTTATAAAAAATGGCAAACACCCGCTGATTCCAAGGCAATCTGTGGTGCCGATTACTTTTTATATCGGCGAAGACTTTACCAGCTTGTTGATTACGGGTCCCAATACTGGCGGCAAGACGGTTACTTTAAAGACGGTCGGCTTATTTGCGCTGATGACGCAAAGTGGTCTACACATACCGGCGGATCACGGCTCGACGTTTCCAATATTTGAAGGCGTCTATGCCGACATCGGCGACGAACAGTCGATTGAACAGAGTTTGTCGACCTTTAGTTCGCACATGAAGAATATCGTCGACACTATCGATCGCGTCGACGCGCGCAGTTTAGTCTTATTTGACGAATTGGGCGCCGGTACCGACCCGACCGAGGGCGCCGCCCTGGCGATGGCGATTTTAAACGACGTCAAGTCGAAGGGGGCGCTCAGCGTCGCGACGACCCACTATTCGGAACTGAAGCACTTCGCCTTGGCGACTGCCGGCTTTGCCAACGCATCGGTCGAATTCGACGTCGTCACACTGTCGCCGACCTATCGCTTGTTGATTGGCGTACCGGGCAAGTCAAATGCCTTTGAAATCAGTAAAAAACTGGGGCTGGGCGAAAGGATTATCGCCAGCGCCAATCGTTTGATCGATAAGGAAAATGTCGCCTTTGAAGAGGTGCTCAGCGCCATCGAAGAAAACAGGCGACAATCTGAAGCGGCGCGCGACGAGGCGATTCGCTTAAAATTAGAAGCGCAAAAAATACACGAAAAGGCGACCGAAAAACAGCAGCGCGTCGAGGCGCAGCGCAATCGCGTGTTGAAAGAAGCAAAAGAAGAAGCCCGCCAGTTGATTAAGCAGACGCGCGCCGAAGCGGATGACATGTTGCGCGAATTAAAGGACATGCGAAAAAACATCGATTTTGACAACAAGCGATTTGAGCAGATCCGCAGAGATTTAAAACGACAGGATAAATCGCTACAGCCGAGTCTGGAAAGACAGGAGAGCGGCGACATTCCAAGGTGCTTAAAACTGGGACAAGAGGTGATGATTGCCACTCTCGGTCAAAGGGGAGCAGTCGTCAGTTTGCCAGATGCGCGCGGCGACGTACAATTGCAGGTCGGCATCATGAAGATGAACGCCAATATTAAGGACTTGCGCATCGTTCAGCAAAGCGGTGCAGCCAAGAAAAAAATCAACAAGGCGCGCGTCGGCAAAGAAGTCAACGCGCACGTCGTCAAGCGCGAAGTCGACTTGCGCGGTCAAACGCTCGACGAAGCGGAGTTAAATTTGGACAAGTACCTCGACAACGCGGCGCTTTCCAGACACGATGAAGTAACAGTGATTCACGGCGTCGGCAGCGGTGTACTGAAGCGCGGTTTAAATGCCTTTATGAAGCATCATCCACATGTCAAATCAGTGCGTCCCGGCGCATTCGGTGAAGGTGGCGCCGGCGTTACAATTGTAAAAATAAAATGATAGAGCAACTTTTTTAGACTGGCGCAATCTGCCGGGTTGACAAATCCCACTATTAGGAGTAGTCTTATGGGGTTGTGTGTTTTTACAGTTGGAGGAGACAAATGAACAATCCATTAATTATTGCAGTATCGCTCTTCGTGTTAACGTATTTGTTGATCGTCACCGAAAAATTTAATCGTACGGCGGTCGCGATGTTCGGCGCGGTACTGATGTTGGTCTTTCACGTCGAGCATCAGGAACTGGCATTTGATTACATCGACTTAAATACCATTTTCTTGTTAATTGGCATGATGATTATCGTCGGCATTATGCGGCGGACTGGTATATTTGAATACATGGCTATTTGGATGGCTAAGTTAGTCAAGGGGGATCCCTGGCGAATTGTCTTGCTCTTTTCCGTGCTAACCGGTGTATCGTCGGCGCTGCTCGACAACGTTACGACGATTTTATTGGTCGTGCCGGTGACGATTGTAATCGCCGAAGCGCTCGAACTCAATCCGATTCCGTTTTTAATTCCGGAAGTTTTAATCGCCAACATCGGCGGTACCGCGACGTTGATCGGCGATCCGCCCAACATTATGATCGGCAGTGCTACAAAGCTCGGCTTTAACGACTTTTTAATCAATCTTTCACCGGTCGTCGTCATTACTGTCGCGCTCAGTTTATTTGCCCTCAAGTTCGTCTACAAGGCAAAGCTTGTCAGCAGCGCCGAAAAAAGGCAAAAAATCATGAAGATGGACGAAAAAATTGCCATAAAAGATAAAGCTTTACTCTATAAATCGATTGCGGTGTTGGGTCTCACGATTGTCGGATTTTTGTCACACCAATTTTTGGGTTACGAGTCCGCCACTGTCGCACTGTTTGGCGCCGGTTTGCTGCTGCTAATCAGCAAGTGCGATCCGGAGGAAGTGCTCGCCGAAGTGGAGTGGGGTACGATATTCTTCTTTGCCTCGCTATTTATTTTGGTAGGCGCGCTCGAAGAAGTTGGCGTGATAGAATTCTTGGCTATGAAACTAATTGCCGTAACCGGTGGCAATATGATGTTTACCGTTATGGTCATCTTGTGGGGGTCGGCGATTGCGTCGGCATTTCTCGACAACATTCCCTTTGTCGCCACGATGATTCCACTGATTCAAAATATGGGTAAATTGGGCGGCATGGACATCACGCCGCTTTGGTGGGCATTGGCGCTGGGCGCTTGTCTGGGCGGCAATGGCACCATGATTGGCGCCTCTGCCAATGTCATCGTCGGCGGTTTGCTCGGCAAATACGGTTATAAATTGTCTTTTTGGGACTTTATGAAAGTTGGATTCCCAATTATGCTATTGTCAATAGTCATTTCCAGTGTGTATATGGTCGTTGTTTACTTGTAGGAGGATGAGATGAGAAAATTAATCCAAGCAGAAGTAACTGTAAATGCCATGAAATTGAGACAGATGGGTGGTGACGTTACAGTTATAAACAGCAAGATGTGTTTTGTCAAATTCGACGTCGGCGGCTTAAAAGTATCCTATGCTTATAACATCAACAAAAAAGGCAAGTACTTTTTGGAGCGCATTCAACCTTATCCGTTGCCAGTTAAGGAGTTTGAACGCGAAGAGGCGCTGGTGGACATTATCGAAGTAGACTTGGAACAGTTTAAAAATGCAGTTAAAAGCCACAATATCGATTGTTTTATCGAAATCAGCCGAAAATTGCACAGTTTGCTCAATAAGTTTGAAGACTTGTTTCTATACTACAACGTGCCAGAAGAGGAGAATAAAATTATTTCTGCTAAGTTAGACGAAGTAGAAAGTGAAATTGAAAAGACCAAACAGGCGGCAGAACGATTGTACTACAAAAAAGAACCCGATAATTTATAGGGATTACATTAACGCGCTTAGCGTGAGGTCTCCGTCGCCGATAATCCAATCGCCGTTGTATTGGCGGCGCAACGCTTCGAGGCGCGCGTCATAGTGCGCGATGACAGACGCGGTTGCGCTGTTGAGCTCGTCGTAACGGAGTACTAAAAACAGGTCAAAACAATAGCTGGTATAGTGCGTCGATTGCATTAGGCGAATTTCGACGGCGATTTGCGCATCGTCGAATATTACGTTGTAGACCGCTTGCGCCGATTCTAAATTAACATCGCTAAAGTCTAGCGCGGTTTCGATGATATAGTCTGGTCGCTCCGTCCACTCGGCAAAGGCAGAACGATTTTTAAACGGCTTGACAATGCGGCTAAAATTAGTATTGATGCGTTGTTTTAAAAGCTTGTAAGGCATTTTTATCTCCTTAAAGGTATGCTGTACTGCGCTACTATCATACAGTATTTTAATCAAAAAGTGAACTGTTTACTGCAAAGGGGAACACAGTGAAGAATTATTCGACGCGTAAATTGACAATGTTGTCACTTATGCTCGCGGTTGCCATAACGCTCAACTACTTTGAGCGCTTTATCCCCATTAGCGCGACGATCCCCGGCGTTCGCCTCGGACTCGCCAACGTGGTCTCTTTATTGTGTCTACAATATTACGGTTACAAAGACGCCTTTTTGTTAGTGATTTTGAGAACTGTCTTAAGTGCATTTTTCTACGGCAGTTTATCGGCGCTGATGTTTTCGTTGGGCGGCGGTCTGTTTGCCTTGACGGCGATGTCCGTTCTGTGGGCGATGCGGGGCAATCGGCTGTCGCTAATCGGCGTCAGCGTCGGCGGCGCAATATTTCACAACGTCGGTCAAGTGACGGTTGCCTATTTTATTTTGGCGACGCCGGCGATATGGTCTTATTTGCCTTTTTTACTGGTTTCTGCAGTCGTTAGCGGCGTGTTGACCGGCGTGGTGGCGCAGCGCGTCAGCGGCTATCTCAAAGCCCACATCGAATAATCTGGGTTAATAGAACATTAAAACTGCATTAGACCAATTGTTTAGCACACTTTACAGTGATAGGATGATAGCGAGATATTCAAAGGCTGCGCCAATGCGCCGCACTTTGCAATGCTCTTTGCTATTTTTTTATTTGAGCTAAACGATTGGATATAAAAGTGAAAAAACACAGTAAATCCCCGGGCGTTATCGTATTGCTGGGCGGCCTGCTGCTCTTGCTCTACCAATTGAATATACTGGGTTTACAGCTGATTAATGCGCTGATGATTTTTTGGCCGCTCTTTATCATCGTGATAGGCATTGACATTGCCTTTAATTCGCGCCTATTAAAACTTTCGGCGTGGATAGTCGCCATTTTAATCATCTTGTTTTTTAGCCTGTATGGCAATAATTATTCGTTCTATAACGATAAGGTCGTCGAGTACAGTAGTACCAAGACGATTGACATGAACGAGATTAACAGCCGCCGCTACGACAAAACCGAGCAGGGTCACGGCAATCTCGACATTTCCAGTTTTTCGCAAAAAATCGTTGTAAAGTCGACCGATATTGCCGATATAATCAGCGAGGATTCAATCGCTTTTAAACTCACTAAGCGCGCGCACGAAGTCGACTACGTCTGCGATGCTTTTCGCATAAAAAAAAGCCAAGACGACGGTGTAGCGCCGCTTTATCTGTCTGACGAAAAAGTTTGGCAGGTCGATTTTTCATCGGCAGATATCGACTTAATTGTCGACGACCGCGATTTGGCGATTCAAAAGATGAATTGTTCGGCTGCTGAAGCTTCTGTCGACTACACCTTTAGCGGTCAATACCCAACCGAATTACAGATTGACGCCTTTAAGGCGGATGTCACCATTCACACCAGTCGGCAAATGCCACTGAGAGTAAAGACTGATAGCATCAATCGCAATTTTAGCGTCGATGGCAAAATAATCGATCGCGCCGAGTATGTGTCCGAAGGATACGCGCGCGGGCAACCGTGCGTATATGTTAGCGTCGATGCGCTCAATAGCGATATTAGCATTATTTTTGATTCCGAATGATGCAATGAGGTTGGCAATTACAAAATAAGGATTGAATTTATCTATTAATTCGGCTATAATGCGTTTGTACAAAAATTTATGATGAGTCGTGAGGTATACACGACGAAAGGAGACAAAGATGTATAAAAAAATTACGGCGTTGTTGTTAGTTGCAGTATTGGTTTTGGCGGGTTGCGCAGGTCAAGAAAAGTTGACTGCCAAAGAAACGCTCGTCAAGGTGATGACTAAGTCGACCGAAATTGAAAACATTGGCGCAGACATGAATATCGTCATGAATATGTCATTCGACGAAGAAAAAATGGATGAAAACGCTCAAGCTGTCGCCATGCTCGATATGTTCAAGAACATCGAAATGGCTTTAAAATTTGACGCCCAAAACGTCAAGTCAGACGCTAAAGTTTCTTTTGATGGCAGCCTCAACTTAAACGGCATGGCATTTATGGTCGACGGTTACTTGGATAAAGAAATGGCTGCAGTCAATTATCCGATGATGGGCAAATACATCACGGTTAATTTCAAAGACCTTATTGCACTTGCCAACGAACAAGGCGATGTTGAATTGGATGAAAACTTAATCGAAAACGTCATCGCCGACTACAATACTGTTTTCATTCCGAAACTGCTCAAGTTCTATACTGATTCGCTGACGGATGACGATGTAAAGTTTGAAGAAGATTACAAATTCACGGTAGACGGCGAAGAGAAGACTGCCAAGGCGCTCGTGTTTACAATTGCGCCGGAGCGCATGACTGAAATCTCAAAGGATCTCTACAAAAAATTGGCTGAAGACGAAGAAATCTATAACGCACTTAAGAAATACAATATTCCGGAATTCCCGGCTGATTTCGAAACTTACAAATCTGAGTTGAACGAAATCACTAAAGATTTAGAAGACGAAGATGCTAAGAAAAAATTTGAGGACGTCTTTAAGTCTTTCAATTACGACATCGCAATGTCTTATGACGACCAGTATCGCACGCAATACATGAAGGCGACGATGTCTGCAACAATCGATACAGAAGACGAAGAAATGGGCGAAATGAGCTACGAATACAAGATTGACGGCGCCTATAGATACGACGATATCAAAGCTGTTAAGCCGGAATTAACCGAAGAGAACAGCATGGATATTTTGACGTTATTACAAGGCGGCATGTAATAAGGCATTCAACTAGTGCGCGCGTAATTATCATGCCTGCGTCGCACTAGTTGAAGTGTAAAGAGCTGTTGATACATTTAAATAGTCGGCAGCTCTTTTGTTTTTGGGAGTTTTAATGAAGACGGTACTAGTTGCGATGAGCGGTGGCGTCGACAGCGCCGCGGCGGCAAAGTTATTATTGCAGGCAGGTCATCGCATCAGTGCGGTGACGATGCTGTTGACCGCATTGGACGAGGTGGCGGCAGCGCGCGCCCAACAGACGTGCGCGTTGCTCGGCATTGAGCACAGCGTAATCGATTTAAAAGCCGCCTTTAAAGAGCAGGTAATCGAGCGTTACGTCGCCGACTACAGGGCAGGTCTCACGCCGAATCCGTGTATGGTATGCAATCAAAAGATTAAGTTTGGACTGCTGTTTGAACACTTGCAAACTGTCAATTGCGACTATTTGGCAACGGGACACTATGCGCAAATCGTTCGGCGGGATGGTCTGTATTGGGTCGCCCGCGCAGCGAATGAGCGGCGCGATCAATCCTATTTTTTATATCATTTAAATCAATCAAAACTGCGGCGCTTGCTATTGCCCTTGGGTGAATATCGGGACAAGGCGGAAGTCGTTTCGATTGCCACCGCGCTCGATAAATCGCTTCTCAAGCGTCCTGAAAGCGTCGGCGTGTGCTTTGCAAACGGCGCCGATTACGATGCCTGGCTAACTGAAAAGGTCGGCGATTTAAGTGGCGATATCGTCGATCAAAGTGGCGCTGTTTTAGGGCAGCACGACGGTTACTATCGCTACACGATTGGTCAAAAGCGCGGCATACCGGCAGATTTACCCAAAGACTATTGCGTATTAAAGATAGACGCCGCGCGAAAGCGCTTAATTGTCGGCGCCGAAAGCGCCTGTTACTCGACGCATATTACCTTAGATGAATGTCACTTTAACAGCGCGCTCGATGCCCAGAGCGGTTATCGCATTAAAATATTTAATTGGGGTTATTTTTTGGCGGGGCGAGTAATTGATAAAAGAGCTTTAAACGGCACTGTTGAGATCGTCTTTATAGATCCCGTGCGCGCCGTTGCGGCAGGGCAATACGCCGTGTTATACGACGAATGGGGTACAGTTATAGGGGGCGGGCGCATTATTTCTTAAAGGATGACACAATATATTGTAAAACTGACTATTTATATTTCGCCCGTTATATGATAAAATAAGCCTAGCGGTGTGTTTACACCACGATTGATCTGCAATTGAACGACTGTTAAAATAAAGTTCACAACTATCCTGTATAGTAATTGCAGATTATATAATCTACGGAGGCACGTATGCGCAATCGAACTTGCGATATTCTAATACTGACGGCATCATTTGGCAACGGACATCATTCGGCGACAAATGCATTGATCGAAAAATTTGAAGCGCTCTTTCCCTATATGAATGTGGAATCAGCTGATTTATTCGAAGTCGTCAGCCCTAAATTAAAAGAGTATTTTAGCGACACTTATAATATATTGACTAAGTCAAAATTACCAATTTATAACGGATTTTATCAACTGCGCAATAGCAAAGACAATCTAGTTGACGACATCGTTTTGAAGTTATACTACAAAAAGTTTGATGCCTTTGCCAAGCAAAAAAATCCCAAGATGATAATTTCCGTCTTTCCGACCTGTGCACAATTTGCCAGTCATTATAAACAGGTCTGGGCGAGCAGTTTAAAGACGGTGACCGTCATTACCGACGTCGTGGCGGGCTGGGAGTGGATTCACGGCAATACGGATATGTATTTTGTGCCATCTGCGGACGTCAAGCGCGAGTTGATAAAAAAAGGCATTTCTAGCAAGCAGCTGCTCGTCACCGGCGTGCCGGTCAGAGCGGCGTTTGAGATGCCGCGCACCAAAAATAAAAATCGTAAAAATGTATTGATTATGGCTTCTTCGATGGGTAAAATCAGCTTTACGCAATCGTTTTTGGATAAGCTGTCTAAAATGCCCTATGGATTTACCATTGTAGCCGGACGCAACGAGGATTTAATTACGACTTTGGCGTTACTCGATATACCGGAAAACATCAAAGTGCTCAGCTTTACAAAAGATATACCGAAGCTGATGCAAGACTCCGATTTGATTATTACAAAACCGGGCGGAGCGACTATATTTGAGGCAATTGAAAGCAATTTGCCGATGCTGATTAAATCATCCGGCGTCGGTCAAGAGATATTTAACGAAGCATTTATTAACAAATACGGCTTTGGCGATTCATTTAGATACGACCGCGAAATATACGAGAAAATCGAATCGCTATTGGGCAATGAGAGCTATGCCGATCGCATTATTGCAAATATGAATAATTTTAAATCGAGCATTGTCAAAAACGAGGCTTACATTCAAATAATGAAAATGCTTAAGCCGGAATTTGCGGATCTGTCGATATGAAAAAAGTGCTGAGATGGGCGCTTTTACCGCTGTTGATAGCGATTACTTTTTACTTGCTGTTGCGCGGTCAAGACCCTCAGAAAATCGTCGATACTATTCGCGGTTTATCGATGAACTTTGTAATGATGGCGTTTTTTGCGATGCTATTTTATTTGTTGTTAGAGGCTCTGATGATCAACGTCTTAACCAATTTGGAAAATAAGGTAACGACGTTATCGCAGTCTTTACAATACATGTTTGTAGGGCAATTTTATTCGCTAATCACGCCGTTTGCCAGCGGCGGTCAGCCGATGCAACTGTTAATGATGATGCGCGATGGCGTAAAGCCCAGTTTGGCAACAGCTGTTTTAGTCAATAAGTTCTTATACTTTCAGGTGGGCGTTACACTGTATTCAATCGTCCTTTTTTTATTTAATTGGCAAAATTTAGTCACTTATTTTGTTGCGACTAAGGGTTTAATTGCCATAGGCATCACGTTTAACGCCGTCGGATTGTTTTTAATCATCGCTTCAATTTACAACTCCTTTATGATAAAGGGGTTGGTTCGCGCAATCGCCACCTTAATGCGCAAACTTAGCGTACCGGAGGCGCGCGTCAGCCATTTTGAAATTCGTTGGATTAAAGAAATCGACGACTTTGCCAACAGTACGCAAATGTTGCTTCTGCACAAAGATATTATCGTAAAGCTGACGGTAATGACTTTATTGCAATTGACTGCTTTTTTTGGCATTACTTATTTTGTATATCGCGCCTTTGGTCAGTCTGGCAAGGGCTTTGTCGAAGTCGTCGCCTTACAGTCAATTCTCTATATGTCGATATCGTTAATACCGGCTCCGGGCAGCGCCGGTGTCGCCGAAGGCGGCTTCTATATGGTCTTTCAGTCGCTCTTTCCAATTGGCACCGTAACCAGCGCCGTTTTAATTTGGCGCGGTATAACATATTACTTAAATTTACTGTTTAGCGGCGTCGTGACGGTTTCCGCCACGGCATACCGCACGATTAAGAGTTAGGAGGCAACATGAATTATAACGAATTACAGCCGAGCCGCGTATGGCATTATTTTTCGGCAATTAGCCAAATCCCCCGCGAATCGGGCAATGAAAAGGCGGTATCAGATTACCTCTATAACGCGATATCCCAAATGGGTATTAAGGCAATGCAAGAGCCCTGCGGCAATGTAATTGCCTACAAGCCGGCGTCTGCCGGCTACGAGCAATCCAAGACTGTCATCTTACAGGGGCACATGGACATGGTTTGCGTTAAAAATGATGATTCTCAGCACAACTTTGAAACCGATCCCATCGAATTGATTGTAGATGGCGATTTATTAAAGGCGAACGGTACGACTTTGGGTGCCGACAACGGCATAGCGGTCGCCATGGCGATGGCGATATTAGAAGACAACAGCCTCAGTCACCCCGCGTTGACAGTGCTCTTTACGACTTCGGAAGAAACCGGTATGGACGGTGCAATCGCGCTCGATCCCGCCAATTTACCGGGTGATATGTTGATTAACTTGGACTCAGAAGAAGAGGGCTATCTGCTGACTTCAAACGCCGGCGGCGCCAATGTCGATTTGCATTTGCCGATCGATTGGGTGAATGCCAGTTACGACAATTTCTATCAAATTGGCATCGAGGGACTAAAGGGCGGACACAGCGGCGTCGAAATCGATAAAATGCGCGCCAACGCCATAAAGTTGATGGGTAGGCTCTTAAAACAGCTAAATCCCGACAACTATCAAATAAGCGCCATTGCCGGTGGCGAAAAAATGAATGCAATTGCCAATAGCTGCAGCGTGAAAATTAGCACGGCTGCCAATGTCGAAGCCATGCTGGCATCGCTAGAGCCGATTGAAAAGACCTTTAAAGCCGAATTTGCCGTCGCCGACCCCGACTTAAAAATAGTTTTTCAGCGCTGTGAGCAGACGGTCAAAGTGTTCAGCAGGCAAACTGCCGATGCGTTGATCGATGCCTTGTTGCTGTTGCCACAGGGCGTCCAGACGATGTCGCAAAGCATTGACGGCTTGGTGGAAAGCAGTAATAACATCGGCGTCATCTCGCAAGACGAGGTGAAGATTACCATCGTCAATGCATTGCGTAGCTCGGTGGCATCGTTAAAGGAATTAATCTGCACGCAGATGTTCGCGATTGCCGACTTGGTCAAGGCGACACCGGAGCGCTATGCCGACTATCCGGAATGGTCTTATCGCATCGATTCGCCGCTGCGCGATAAAATGCTTGAAGTCTACCGCGACATGTACGGCAAGGATATGATCGTGCAAGCCATTCACGCCGGATTGGAGTGCGGTTTATTCGCCGAAAAAATGCCCGACCTCGACATGGTCAGCATCGGTCCGGATATGTGGGATGTGCACTCGCCGCGCGAAAGGCTTTCGATCGCTTCGACCGAGCGCACCTATCAGTATCTACTAGAAGTGTTAAAAAATTTAAAACTATAATCTCAGTTATTGTTAGTACAATGAATAATATGAAAAAATATGGATTATTGGGTGGGCGAATCGAGCATTCGCTTTCACCCGCCATTCATCAAATTATCAATCGCCGCTTTAACGCGTCGGCAACTTACCGGATTTACGATGAGAGCCGTCTGCCAGAAGTCGTCATGGCTGATATTAAAAGACAGAATATCAGTGGCTTTAATGTGACCATTCCCTATAAGCAGACTATTATTCCGCACTTGGATTGTTTGACGCGGCGCGCCTCTAAAATAAATAGCGTCAATACGGTTACGTTAATCGACGGCAAATACGTCGGCGACAATACTGATTCTTCGGGATTTGGCGCTTTATTAAAGCGCAACAATGTATCGCTGAAGAACAAAAAGGTTTTAATTCTGGGCGCTGGTGGTGCGGCTAATGCCGTCGTCGACCAGGCGATTCAAAGCGATGCAAATATGGTGTTAATTTACAATCGCACCCGCGCGCGAACTAACCAATTGATGATTCGCGCCAAGTCTGCATACCAGTTCGATAACATAATGAGCGTCTTTGACTATCACGGTTTGGTCGTCGACGTCGTCGTCAACGCCACGCCACTAGGGGGCGTGCAGTATCGCGATATTGCGGCGTTTAATCCCGCGGTAATCGACGCCTCGATTTATATCGACTTAGTTTATCTGCCGCGCTGTACAGTGGCGATGCGCGCTGCGAAAGAAGGCGGCATGAAAGTAATCGGCGGATTGGATATGCTGGTCTATCAGGCCGTCGAAGCCGCTAGCCTTTGGCACGGCTTTGGTTACGAATGCGCTGAAGTGGAAGAGATTATTTGTGATGTACGCGAACTTGCATATACTTAACGGGCAGTTATCTGCCAAAATATCTGAATTGGCTGAGACAAAGCGCTTTTTTGTCGTCTACGACGCCGTGTTGAGTCGTTTACACAGTTATAAAATAGACGCTCTACTCGCCGCCGAGCGCTGTATCGGCAGCTTTGCAATAGAGACGTCTGAGCGCGATAAAACGCTGGCTGGCGTCGAAGCGATTTGTCATAGCATGTTGCAGTGCGCGGTCAACCGAGATGATTTGGTTATTGCGGTGGGCGGTGGCGTATTGACGGACATGGCGGGATTTGCCGCCGCCATCTATAAACGCGGCGTCGCTTGGCTGGTCGTGCCGACGACCTTGATCGGCATGGTGGACGCGGCAATTGGCGGCAAGACAGCTGTCAACACCACTTGGGCAAAGAACAGTTTGGGTAGTTTTCACTTACCGCAGGCGGTAGTCTTTGACAAATCATTTTTAACTACGCTACCAGATGCAGAATGGCAAAACGGACGCGCCGAATGCATTAAATACTGTTATTTGGACGAGCGCTTTAAACTCGCTGATAACATGGCGAGTTTAGTTGATTTTAAGCGCTATTTGGCAGATCAGATCGCGTCGTTTGCCAACTATAAACAGGCAATCGTCGCGCGCGATTTAACGGATTGTGGTCAACGCCAAATACTCAACTTTGGGCACACTTTTGGACACGCCTACGAGAGCGCTTACAGCTATAGAGCGCTGCGCCACGGCGAGGCTGTAATGTTGGGTATGGCAATTGCCTTATTTCTGTCGCATCAACTGTTGGGGCTGAATGCCGCAGTTGTCGAGCGCTATCGCAATTGGCTAAACGAGCAGTCTCATTTTAAAAGCATTGATTTATTGCCCTTTGCGCAGTTGAGCGAGTATTTAGTAAGCGATAAAAAGGTGCGCAACGGCTTGGTCGTCATGGTTTTACTGGAGGCGATTGGCAAACCGCGCTTATTTTCAATCGGCGTCGAACAATTGGCGTCACTCTACGACAAATACTATGAATCAAATCATCATTAAACCATATAAATTGTGCGGTGAATTGGTCGCGCCACCCTCTAAATCGTACAGTCACCGCGCATTAATTGCGGCGGCGCTGTGTGATGCGCCGTCGACAATCGATAATATTGTACTATCGCAGGATGTGCGGGCGACTAAAGAGGCGCTATCTGCCTTCGGTGCAAAAATTCACAGTTTTGAAAAGTCTTGCCGCATAGTGCCAATGCCGCTAACTAGACCGCGCACTGCAATCGACTGCCGCGAATCGGCTTCGACGCTACGCTTTCTGTTGCCGCTGGCATTATTGGTGGAGGGCGGCTGTAGTTTTACGGGACGCGCTGCGCTAATTGGGCGCCCGCTCGACGATTATGTCGAATTGTTCAAGGCGCACGACTGCATCGTCGACTACGACGGCAAATTGCCAATTTCGCTAAAGGGTTCGCCGCTGCAAGGCGAGATCAGCATCAGCGGCGCGGTCAGTTCGCAGTACATCAGCGGTCTGCTCTTTGCGTTGCCGCTGAGTGGCGCGGCAGCGACGATTAAATTGACTGAACCACTGCAATCAAGGGATTACGTCGCCATGACAATTGACGTCTTGGCACAATATGGCATCAAAGTCGAATCACTTGCCAGCGGCTGGCATCTAGCTGCTAAACAGCGCTATCGGGCGACCGATTATCGCGTCGAAGGCGACTATTCTAACGCCGCATTTTGGCTCGTTGCAGCTACGCTGGGTGAGCGCATTGTCATTCGTGGGCTCAACCCGAACAGTTTACAAGGCGATCGCCGTATCGTCGACATCATCAATCGAATGGGCGGTGATGTCAAAGCGTCTGATGATGCGCTCATCGCCAATCCAGCGCAGACCCACGGCATCGATTTAGATATTTCTAACGTCGTCGACTTAGTGCCCGTCATTGCGCTTTTGGCGGCGCTTTCGAAAGGTCAAACGCGGCTCTACAACGGCGCGCGACTGCGCTTAAAGGAATCGGACAGAATAAAGTCGACGGTCGAACAATTGCGCGCACTCGGCGCCGATATTGTAGAGACGGCGGATGGCATGATCATTCGCGGTGTCAGTGCATTGCGCGGCGGTATCGTCGATAGCTGTGGCGATCACCGCATAGCGATGATGCTGAGCGTCGCTGCGAGCGTTTGCCAACAATCGGTAACGCTGCAAAACGCAGCCGTCGTCGCCAAGTCCTATCCGAACTTCTACGAAGACTTTGCGGCTTTAAGGGGAATATATGAGTAGTACAATTGGCAATGTAATCAAATACTCGCTATTCGGCGAATCACACGGTCCGGCTATCGGCATGACGATTAGCGGTTTGCCGGCGGGGCTGGAAATAGACGAAACTGCCATTGATAGCGCATTGGATAAGCGCAGAACGGGCGGTCGCTTGACTAGTGCGCGGTGTGAAGCTGACCGCGTCGAGTGGTTGAGCGGCTTATATAATAATATTACGACCGGTGCGCCGTTGACTTTTATAATCAAAAACGGTGACCAGCGTCCTTCTGACTACGATGCACTTCGAGATATTGTACGTCCGTCACACGCCGATTACAGTGCGTACGTAAAATATGGCGGTCACAACGACAAGCGCGGCGGCGGTATGTTTTCCGGAAGATTGACAGCTTGTTATGTCGTCGCCGGGACGATTGTACGTCAGCTATTAAAAACTTTAAATATTGAAATTCGCGCCGATATCGTTCAGCTCGGCGAACTGAAAATACCACAAGATGCTATAATAGACCGCACTGTCGCATGGCTGGAAGGTTTAAGCGACGACTATAAAAGACAGGTGAGTAACCTTTTGGAGCTCGCCGTCAGCATTGAAGATTCTTTGGGGGGACGCCTACGCGCCGTCGTAGAAGGCTTGCCGGCGGGCGTCGGCGAACCGCATTTTAACAATGTGGAGTCCGTCTTGGCGCAGTATTTATACGCCGTGCCGGGATTAAAATCACTGGGCTTTGGCGACGCCGAGCAGTTTGCCTTTAAAAGGGGCAGCGAGGTAGCCGATTGTGCCCGCTACAAAGACGGTCAAGTGATGCACGATGCCAATCACAATGGTGGTGTTTTTGGCGGCATTAGCAACGGCATGCCCTTGACTTTGGATTGCGTCTTTAAGGCGACGCCGTCGCTCGGTCGCTCGCTGCCGACCGTCGATGTTATAGAGGTTAAAAATATGTTAATTAAAACCGGTGGTAGACACGATCCCGCTTTTGTGGTGCGCACGCCGATCGTCGTCGAATCGGTCATTGCGATGGCACTATACGATTTAATGCGCTTGGGCAACTTTTTATGATTTATCTGATCGGTATCAGCGGCGTCGGCAAGACGACGATTGGCAAGTTGCTCGCCGCACGGATTGGCTATGACTTTATCGATTTAGATGCCCGTATCGAGGCGCTCTATAAGTGCACCGTCGGCGAACTATTCGAGCGCGGTGAAGCCCATTTTAGAGACTGCGAACGCACTGCGCTATTGACGTTGCCGACGCGTCAAAAACTGATTGTGGCAACGGGCGGCGGCGTCGTCTTGCGCAGAGACAATATTCGCCACATGTGCCAAACCGGAATCGTCATCTGCTTACATCGTTCGCTGAAGAGCATTTTACAGTCGATCGATTCGAAAAGCAGACCACTTTTAAAAGGGAAACCGATAAAACTCTATAAATTATACCGGCAAAGGCGCCGCGCCTATCTACGCGCGGCTGATTGTCGGGTGATTGCGCGCCGACCGCAGCGCGCCGTGAATAAGATTGCGAGGTCGCTATGAAAATTCTCGTCATCAATGGTCCTAATCTCAACATGCTCGGCATTAGAGAACCGGAAATATACGGTACGACGCACTATGCCGATTTAGTAGAAAAACTATTGGATTACGCTGTGCATCTCGAGGTTGCGATTGAAGTTTTACAGACTAATCACGAAGGTCAAATCATCGATTGGTTACAGCAGATAAGCTTTGACGGACTGGTGATTAACCCGGGCGGCTATACGCATACGTCGGTCGCCATTTTAGACGCTTTGCTATACTGTGATAAGCCCAAGGTCGAAGTGCATTTAAGCGACATAAGCAAGCGCGAAGCCTTTCGCCAAACCAGTATTACTGGACGCGGTGTCGATCACATCATCATGGGCGAGGGGATTGCCGGCTACTGCCGAGCGTTTGACTACATTGTCGCGGCGACGAGGTGATAATATGAATATTTTAGTAACGTATGATTACGGCGAGTCATTTATAAAGACAGTTGGCGAGATGGGTTACACCGTCACCTATAAAGCCGAAAAAAACCTTTTAGATGAAGATTTAAAGGGTATTGATATACTGATATGTTATAACCCGTTTAGACGGCTCAGTGCCGCTGCCTACGAGGATTTATCTCACATTATTTTATCGAGTACCGGCATCGATCAATTGCCCGAGGCGATTAGGCGCTCCGAGCGCATAAAAGTCACACACAATCGACACGGTTACGCTACGCCAATTGGCGAATGGATCGTCATGATGTTGTTGGTCGGCTTTAAGCGACTGAATCGGCTATACGATCAATCATTGGAGCGGCGCTGGAAGTTGTCGACGGACGCCTTGGAGTTGACCGATAAGCGCGTTTTGTTCTTGGGCACCGGCAATATAGCCGTACAGGCGGTGCAGCGCCTAAAGCCATTTGGCATTCAGCCGATTGGGCTCAATCGTTCCGGTCGCAGCAGTGAGCACTTTGCTGAAATACATCGCGTCGACCAGCTGGTAAACGTCATCGGCACTGCCGACGCAGTGGTCGTTTGCTTGCCGCAGACCGCCGAGACGCACTGTTTAGTCAACGCGCAGGCAATTGCTGCGATGAAGGACGACGCCGTGCTAATCAATATTTCACGCGGTGCGGTCATCGACGAGTCGGCGCTGACAAAAGCCTTGGCAAATGGCAAGTTTAGGTTTTGCGCACTCGACGTGGTCAGCGCGGAGCCACTCGCCGCAGATAGTCCGCTCTGGCAATTTGAGCAGCTCTTTATCACGCCGCACAACTCATGGGTTTCGGAATATCGCAACGCGCGGCGCTTAAATTATATTATGGAAAACTTACGAAGAATAAAAGACGGATCGGCGCTGCTATATGCCGTCGACCCGAAGAGAGGTTATTGATGAGATCGCTATACGCCTATGATTTTAATCAAATTCGCGACATCGTCACGGACTTAAAGCAGCCGGCATTTCGCGCCAAGCAAATCTGGCAGTTTTTATACCAAAAGAGAATTGCCAAGCTCTCCGACATGCACAATTTACCGAATGCGCTAATCGAGAAATTAGGGCAAAATTACGCCGTTTACGATATGTCAATCGATCGCGTTAAGGTGTCGGCGGATGGCAACACGCGCAAGTATTTATTGAACACGCGCGATGGCGAACAGGTCGAATGCGTGCTCTTAAAGTACGCGCACGGCTATACGCTCTGCGTCTCCAGCCAAGTTGGCTGCGCCATGGGCTGCACTTTTTGCGCATCGACTATCGACGGCATCGTGCGCCACCTCGACGCCTATGAAATGTGGCAGCAAATACTACTCGTCAATTACGACATGAATATTCGCATTTCGCGCGTCGTCATGATGGGCAGTGGCGAACCGCTACACAACTACCGCGAATCGCTTAAATTTATCAAGACGATAAGTAGCCCCGACCACCTCGGGCTCAGTCAGCGCCATATCACGCTTTCGACTTGTGGTATCGTCGATAAGATATACGATTTGGCAGCCGAAAAATTGCAAATTACGCTCGCCGTCTCGCTGCATACGCCGTTTGACGACGAGCGCAATGAAATCGTTCCGGCAAATCGACGCTATTCGGTAAAGCAATTGCTCGAAGCTGTCGATGATTATTTCAGAGCGACTAGCAGACGCGTGACGATTGAATACGCCCTTATAAAGGGCAAAAACGATACGCCGGCACACGCCGAGGCGCTGGTCAACTACTTAGTCGGCAAGCCGATACACGTCAATCTAATACCGATTAACCCGATAGAGGAGAGATCTTATCAGCCACCCGACAAAAAGTTTGTGAATGCCTTTAAGAGTCGTTTGGAGCGGGCAAATATCGACGTGACGCAGCGCCGCGAATTGGGCGATGATATAGACGGGGCGTGCGGTCAACTGCGCCGCAGAAGCGCCGACAAATAGTTGAACCTAACCAATTCACGACATTACATAAAAATCGCGTCAATTTTTGGTATATCTGCGCTCAAAAAATTTTCACCATACGCTCATCCGGTATGACTCAAATTTTTATAGTGCAGCTATCCTCAAACCTTATAGCGATTTTCACGCACTGCTGTGAATCAGCTAGGTTATTCTTTGTTGCTGCGCACTTAATTATTTTCGACGTTCTGGTTTGTGTACCGCGCGGTAAGCTATTTTGGCACTCCGGTTAGCATTGTCGTAAACGTGCTAGTTTATTTCATTGTTGCTGCGCAGCTGACTTAGCGTATGCGCAATGCGCCGCCCTAGGGCGCCGCATATAAAAAAATTTGTGTATAGGCGATCAATTCTAGATAAATAACTTGTATAGACTTGGCATTTTTAGTATTATTAGTTATAATGTACTTATAGTGGTTAATGGCTGCTTTTTTAAAAAGCATAGCAGTTATTAAATCTCACGGCGTTGTGAAACCATCAGCGCTTTGAGTGATATACGAATGAGACTTACAGTAAAGGAGATGGTTAATATGGTTAAATTAATTTCGGGTGCAATGGGTTCGGGCAAAACTAAGCAACTTATCAAAATGGCAAATGAGAAGTCAGAAACGTCTAAGGGCAATATCGTCTTTATCGACGACGACAAGCGGCACATGTATGATTTAACGCACGATGTTCGCTTTGTCTGCATGGAAGATTTTCCGATTCATACAGTAAATGAATTCGTCGGATTCCTCTGTGGCATTATTTCAAACGACTACGACATCAACCACATTTACATTGATGGTTTATGTAAAGTAATGGATTGCGTCGTAACTGAAACGCCGCAATTTATCGCACGCCTCGAAGAACTTGGCAAAAAATTTGACATTAGCTTTGTAGCGACTGTTAGCTGTGAAACATTACCGGAAGAATTAAATGGCTATATTTTAGATTAAATAATAATCATTAACCCGTGTTTAGATAGGCTTGAGTGTATTTTACTCAACCTGAGAGTGTCGACAAAGTCGATAATCTCCAGGCTGTAGAAAATGTTCAAGTTCGAGGCGCAAGCAAAATGGCGGGCTGCAGCGTATAAAGACATACGTAAAGGTCGACATTTTGCG
>PDWJ01001637.1_pt1 | contig 26854 bp, 27 predicted proteins | sample 1430881 | NCBI WGS metagenome assembly PDWJ01 (sample SAMN01162460, study PRJNA174530) | Oral metagenome, whole genome shotgun sequencing project. | biome: Marine environment; feature: Marine mammal; material: Swab sample of the gingival sulcus; isolation source: swab sample of gingival sulcus...
ATGGCTCATGGTTAAAGTCTCCTTCTGCATCATGTCGTCCCCAAAAAGAGGACATTTTAACTTTGTTCAGAATAGGACTTTATCGCTTTGGGCTAACATTTTGTGTGAAATTGATTGATAAATAGGACGACTGGCGTTAGAATTGTTCGTTTCTTAAAAAAGACAATCTTAATTTGTAATAAAAGTTTTTGCGGAGCAACATAATGAAAAAAGATATCCACCCGAATTACCGTCCCGTCGTTTTTCAAGACGTTGGGGCCGATTTTGCCTTCTTAACAAAATCAACTATCGAGACCAGAGACACCATCGTTTGGGAAGACGGAAACGAATACCCGTTGGCGAAAGTTGAAATTTCGAGTAAAAGTCACCCATTCTACACAGGTAAACAAAGTATTGTTGACACTGCGGGTCGCGTTGATCGCTTTAAGCGCAAGTATAGAAGATAGTAATTACTAAAATCAAAAATAGCCTGTCATTTGTTTACTGTTCTTGATATAATCGGCAACCGATAATTGTTGACTTATATAATCGAGAAAATAACAGAGTGATAATGACATGAGCGAAAAAAAAGTTACGTTAACCACAGACTACGACGGTACTGAACGCACAGTTGATTTAGATGTTTTAACCCCAACGCTCGGCAATTCCGTAATAGACATCAGCAAGCTGACCAAGAAGACCGGGCTTTTCACTCATGACCCCGGTTTTACGGCGACCTCAAGCTGTGAAAGTAAAATTACTTTTATCGATGGCGGCAAGGGTCAGTTGCTTTATCGCGGTTATCCGATTGAGCAATTGGCGAAAAAATCAAAATTTCGCGATGTTGCCTATCTACTGATATTCGGTGAGTTACCGACCGAAGAAGAAGCAGGGGTTTACCGCCGAGAAATGGCTGACTATACTCAGGTTAACACGAGTTTGACCCGTTTCTTTGAAGGTTTTCGCTACGATGCACACCCCATGGCGATGATGTCAGGTGTGGTTGCCTCCTTGGCGGCGTTTTATCCCGATGCGCTTAATATCGCCGATGCTGGCATGCGTAGAAAAACGGCATTGCGTTTGGTGGCTAAGATGCCGGTTATCGCCGCTGCGTCTTATCGGCACAATGTTGGCGGTCCTTTTGTCTATCCCGATCCCGATTTAAAATACACCGAAAACCTCTTGCATATGATGTTTTCGCAACCCAACAGAGACTATCCGATCGATGAATTGGCTGCCAGAGCTTTGGATGTGTTGTTTGTCTTACACGCTGATCACGAGCAAAACGCCTCAACGTCAACCGTAAGACTGTGCGGCAGTACGGGGACTAACCCCTATTCGGCGGTTGCCTCGGGCATTGCAGCGTTGTGGGGTGCGGCACACGGTGGTGCCAACGAGGCGGTGCTGAGGATGCTGGATGAAATCGGCGATGTGTCGAACATTGACAAGTATGTCGCAAAAGCCAAAGATAAAAAAGATCCATTCCGCATTATGGGCTTTGGCCACCGCGTCTATCGCAATTTTGACCCGCGTGCAACGCTGATTCGTGGTCTGTGTCACGAAGTTCTCGAGAAATACGGCAATGATCCACGCCTGGAATTAGCTAGCCGACTAGAAGAAATTGCCTTAAAAGACGATTACTTTATCGAAAGAAAACTCTATCCTAATGTCGATTTCTACTCGGGTATTATCTACAGTGCCTTGGGTATTCCAACCAATATGTTTACGGCGATGTTTGCCATTGCACGGACTGCAGGTTGGGTGGCGCACTGGAACGAAATGGTCTCAAGTCCGTATAAAATCGGACGTCCAAGACAGCTTTATACCGGGTACAATAAAAGAGATTTACCGTGAGGTCACGGTCGTTAGGCTTTTAGGGTGTTCCCTTGCTAGGCGTTGATATCGGTAGTTATGCAATAAAAGTTGCTGTTGTCAATAAGGCGGCCAAGGGTTATTTCGTCGATTTTTTTGCCAGTCTAACCTTGCCATCCGAGATGCGGGGTACGGCGATGATCAATCCTGTTGCTTTGCGTGGTTACGTTTCACAGTTAATTCAGCCCATTAAAAAGCGCCCAAAATCGGTGGCATTTAGTGTTCCGACATCGTCGGCAATTTTCAAAACTTTTGAGATGGATAGTGATACCGATGATGAGTTGCTCGAAGGGGAAGCACAAATCCAGTTGTTAAATGTTATTCCGTTTACGCTGGATCAGGTTTGTATTGATTTTGTTCGATTGCCGCGCCAATTTAATGGAGACAGCAGCAAACAGTCGGTATTGGCCGTTGCCTGTCGGAACGATATGGTTTATCATCGCGCCAATGCGCTGTCGGATTCATTTATAAAGGAAAAGGCGGTGGACATCGAGGCCTTTTCTCTTGGCAAGGTGTTATCTTGTATTAAGGGTAGTCAATTCTACGAATATTATGCTATTATCGATATTGGCTATCTGTCGTCATCTATTCAGGTATTTTCCGATACCCATATGATGTTCAATCGAGAAATACCAATGGGTGGTCAGCATTTAACCGAAGCCATTGTCCGAACAATGGCCATTAGCAATAACGAGGCGGAAGAAACTAAACTGCGAGCTTTTAACCGAGTACCTTATTCCGTGGTTGAAGGTTATTTTGAAACACTGATAGAGCAAGTTTCATTGGCAATAGAGCTGCTTAAATCTGATCATTCCGAGCCGATCAGCTTGTTTTATATCACCGGTGGTGGGGCTAATACTCCTGGTTTACTGGCGTATTTTAATCAGCATTTACCCGGACAGACCTTTAGATTTCTGCCGCTTGAGCATTACTTGCCTTTTAGCCATCACCTATCCGGTATTAACCGTAAAACGGCCGCTCATTCGGCCGCTGTCGCCGTTGGCTTGTCACTAAGGGAATAGGTGGTGGCAATGATACAATTTAATTTACTGCCCTGGCGCCACGAACAACGAATAAGACGATTAACTCGCCATAAACGCATACTGTTGTTGGGCTTACTGACAGGGCTGCTGACGGGGTTGATCTGGCTTTCGGTACAGTATTACAGACAGTACGATTATCAACAGGCGCTGAGCATTATCGGCCAAGAGAATCAAAAGTTGTTGTTAAAGTTAAAAGAGCAGAAGAAACTTAATTATCTGAAGAAAACACTCAATCAACAGATCGATACAATTGAGGCATTACAAGGCAGTCGTGCCAATATTCTCAATGTGATTGAGACACTATCGTCCGTCAGTCATCAGGGATTATTTTTGACTCAATTGACAGTGAAAGATAATGTGATTAGTCTGACCGGTATCGCAAAAAATGACCAGCAAGTGGCACAGTTTATGATACGGTTAGGAGAAAGCCCCTATTTTCAGGAACCCAAATTACTAGAAATATCAGCACGGCCGCAAATTGGTGAGCAGGCCAAGCAATTTATGATAGAAAGTCAGGTTACCGCTACCGCTGTTCGATTGGTCGGGGAGTCGCCTGATGGGTAAAAAAGCACACTTTGAGCACAACGATTTGTCCAGCTGGCCGTTATGGCTATGCCTGGGGGCAGCGGCTATTATTTTTTTGCTAACCGTTAATCTATTTAGAGTATTTGTCATTGCGCCCAAGTCGCAGGAACTTGACACCCTGCGGGTTAGTCTTGTCGAGCAAAAAAAACAGTACAAGCGCAACAAAGAGGCGATTGCCAGACTGGGACAAACACGTAAAGAAGTGGCTCTATTAGAACAGGCACGCGATGAAGCCAAGACTTTTTTGCCGACTCAAGTTTCAATGCCATCGTTGATTGACGATATCTATCAGGTAGCGCGTAGAAATGGCATTGTCTTTAATCATTTTACCCCGGCGGACGATATTGAAACCGATTATCACACCATTAAACCCATTGTTTTGAGTGCTGATGCCGGGTTTATCAGCATGGCACATTTTATGGAAGAAGTGATTGCTTTGAAACGTATTATGCATATTCACAGTATCTCTTTTACCAGCGAGCATGCCAATCATGATGATCGTTCAAACGCCCGCCGAAGTAATGCACCGTTAAAAATGACGGCACATTTAAGAACTTATATTTTTAGGGAAAACAAAGAAACTGAATAGATGATGTTTTTTATACGATATTTTAGCGACCGCCGATGGTATAGTCATGCCAGAAATTTTCCGTTACAGCGTTTAACTGTTCCACTCGCGAGTGGGCATAGTTGCATCTTCTTGCCGTACTCAGCATATTGTCTGCGAATATGTGCCTTGTACCGAAAAATGCTTGGCACGACTATAAAACGATAATGGTAAAGTGGCGATGATAAAGGGGCAATTACTGTATCGATGGGGATGTTTGGCATTATTGCTGCCTCTATTCGGCTGTGATCCTTTTGATTCGCAGCAGGACCGGGTAGCCGCGTTTATTGATGATGCACAGCAGAAAGAGATGATCGATAGCCGGCAGACAGCTCAGTCGCAGACAGCTCAGTTGCGTAATATTAAGCCCTACAAACCCTATCGTTATAAAACACAACTGCGGGATCCTTTCCAAGATAGGTTAAGCATTGATAACACCGCGGTAAGCCAACAAAACAATATTGAGCAAACACAAACAACGGTGTGTTTACCACCGCAATGTGTGGCTCCTGAAGCACATGCTAAATCGCTGTTAGAGGAATACGATTTGGCAAGGCTTGTTTTTGTCGGCACGATGTCGGGATCACGTAAAATTGCCCTGATTCGAACCCCCGACCACGGTACGGTCCAGGTGAAGATAGGTGATTACATGGGCAAAGACAACGGTAGGGTTGTCGATATCCAGGATTATTCGCTGGTCTTGCAGGAAAAAATTTATCATAATGGTCTCTGGCAGAACAAAAAAACCGTTTTGACCATTCAATAATCAAATGAGTAGGCGTATATGAGCGTAAATTTAAGTACACATACCAGTCAAATAACCAGAAGACTTTTATTGATCTTTCTGATGCTCTGTACCTGCCTTCTAAACACTGCCGCTTTGGCAAAGCAATATGTCGGCAAACCGATGTCGCTGAACTTCCAGGATATTGAGGTTCGTGCGGTTTTACAATTAATTGGTGATTTTACCGAAACCAATATTGTCGTCAGTGATGAGGTGAGCGGCAATATTACCCTTCGTTTGAATAATGTTCCCTGGGATCAGGCGTTGGATATTATTTTAAGAACCAAAGGACTGTCTTACGAAAGAAGCGGTAACATTATTTACGTTGTCCCCAACCGTATTGTTGCGGCCAACAAACAGGCAGCTTATGAAGTTGAGAATATTGAAAAAGAGCTGGCGCCGCTAGAGCAACAATTGCTCAAGGTCAAATATGCTCGAGCTGAACACCTAAAAACCGTTATCGAAAAAGCCCGTGGTAAAGAGGGCAAAGTGCCGGGTAGCGGCGGCTTGCTGTCAGCACGGGGATCTATTTCGGTTGATTCGCGTACCAATACCCTGATTATCAACGACGTGCCCAGCGGCATTGCCAAAGTAAGGGACTTGGTCTCGAGACTGGACGTAGCCGTCAGCCAAGTGCTTATTGATGTTCGGGTTGTTGCTGCTTCCAGTGATTTCACCCACGAGCTGGGTATTCGCTGGGGTGGCGCTGCTATCGGCACAAGCGGCAGTACGCGTTTCGGGGTATCAGGTAGTGCCAAGGGTGCGGCCTCGGCCCTTAACGGTGGGCTGTCTGCTCCGTCACTGAGTGATCGATTGGGGGTTAATTTGGGCGCGTCGAATGCCAATGGTTTACTGGGCTTGCAAATACTGGGCACCGACTTTTTGCTCGATTTGGAATTATCGGCGTTAGAAGACACCGGGCGCGGTGAAGTGATTTCCAGTCCGCGCGTGATTACCCAGGACGGCAACCGTGCAACGATCAAGTCGGGGACTGAGATTCCCTATACGGTGCGCGATGGCGCCGGTACGGCAACTGTACTATTTAAATCGGCCAATTTGGCGTTGGATGTTACACCCAAAATTGCACCTAACAATATGATCGACATGATACTGAAAGTCGATAAAGATACCGTTGGTGCCATTACCCAAACGCTGGACGGCGTCGTCCCTTCCATTAATACCAACGGTATCACAACCCAGGTGTTGGTAGAAAACGGTGAGACGATTGTCTTGGGCGGCGTGTTCGAACAAACTAAAACCAAAGCGATTTCCAAGGTCCCCGTGCTTGGTGATTTACCTATTATAGGCAGGGCATTTCGACACGATAAAAATACTATCCAAAAAAGTGAATTGTTAATTTTCGTCACGCCAAAAATTGTTGACAGTCGCTACACCACTAGAAACAAGTAGAAGGCGTTTCATTATTAGCGGACATGACAAATCAGGTAGCCATTGAGTTGAAGAAATATCCCGTCACCATGGGGTTGATTATCCTAAGTTGTTTAGTCAGTCTGATGACTTGGTTCGGCAGTGTTGAATCTACGCTGATTTGGTTTGTTTACGACCGGGATGCTATTTTGCACGGTCAAGTATGGCGTTTGATTACCCCTATTTTTCTTCATTTTCCCGCAATAGGTATTATCTTTGCCCACTTGGCTTTTAATATGATTTGGCTTTATCAGTTTGGCTATCTTATCGAGCGATGCGACTCTTCTAAATGGTTGCTTATCATTGTCGTTATTTCGGGCATCGTCAGCAACGCTGCGCAAGCTTTTGTCTCGCCTTATGTACTGTTTGGCGGGATGAGTGGTGTTGTCTATGCCTTATTGGGCTATTTGTTTTTGTTGAAAAAGCTTGATCCCTATTACTTGGGTCGGGTACCTGACAACATTATCTATTTTTTGATTGGTTTTATGGTGATTGCTACGCTGGGTGTATTTGGTGCTATTGCCAATACGGCGCATATTGTCGGCTTTATTGTCGGTTTGCTGTTCGCTGCCGTGCGGCATTTTGCCAGGGCTGACAGCCGATGACATTTAATGAATGGTTATCGTTGTTGGCTATTGCTATTTTGGGAGCCGTTTCACCGGGGCCGAGTTTGGCCGTCGTCGTCAGAAATACGTTAGCCGGCAGTGCGGTCAGTGGTGTTTTAACTGCCTGGTCGCATGCCTTGGGCATCGGTGTTTACGCCGTGTTGACGGTATTGGGATTGGCAATCGTATTGCAGAAAAACCCGCTGGTTTTTGAAGTTATCACTTATGCCGGTGCCATCTACTTGATCTACTTAGGTGTTAAGGCACTGCGCAGCCGGGGGAGTATTGCCGCTCAAGTTGATGCAGGGCAGGTGGTCGGTTATGCCCAGCCTCTACGACAAGGTATAATGATTTCCTTGCTCAATCCTAAAATTGGTTTGTTTTTCTTAGCCTTATTCAGTCAGTTTATTCATCCCGGGGTTGGTGTAAGCGGTAAACTATTGACTATATTCACACCGATTATCGTTGACGGTTCGTGGTATACCTTGGTGGCATTGCTACTTTCCCGTCCCAATATTTTAGAAATACTGCGTGCCAAATCGGTCTGGATTGACCGTATAACAGGCGTTGTTTTGATACTGATTGCCCTACGTTTGGTATTCAATTTCCTGTAGTAACAACCCGACTAACCTAACTTCCCTGTCCAATTGTTATAAAATCAACAGGCAATTTGTCCGGCTTTCGTTTACAATGGCGCGATGAAAATAATCACGATGAATACTAACGGCATTCGTGCCGCCGCTCGTAAAGGTTTTTTCGAGTGGCTTAAGAAAGAAAATCCCGATGTGGTGTGTATCCAGGAAACCAAAGCGCAATTCGAACAACTGAGAAATGATCCGCAGTTTCAGCCGTCAGGCTATCACTGTGCCTATCACGATGCTGTAAAAAAAGGCTACTCAGGCGTTGCCATTTACTCAAAGGTCAAACCGCAGGCGATTATAGAAGGTACGGGGTGGCAGGATATCGACAACGAAGGGCGTTATATTGAATTTCAATTTTCCAACGTCAATATCGTATCGCTGTACATGCACAGCGGCTCATCGGGTGATGAACGCCAAGCGGTCAAAGAGGACTTTATGGCGCGTTTTTACCAACGTTTAATGGACTATAAGTCTTGTGACAATCCCTATATTATCTGTGGTGATATCAATATTGTGCATACTGAGCGCGATATAAAAAATGCCAAGGGTAATAAAAACAATTCGGGCTTTTTGCCACACGAACGAGCGTGGATAGGCAACGTGTTCGAAACGGGTTACAAAGACGGTTTCCGCCTGGTCGATGATCGTGATGAACAGTATACATGGTGGTCAAATCGTGGGCAGGCCTGGGCAAATAACACCGGTTGGCGCATTGATTACCAAATTGTCAGCGATGTCTTGGCACCGACGGCAAAAAGCGCACATATTTATAAAGACGAACGATTTTCAGATCATGCGCCTTTAGTCATGGAATATGATTTTAACTTGTCGTAAGACAATGAATTTAATAAAAAAGAGATAATACAACATAATGAAAAACTGGCAAAAAAAAGATCCACAATACAACAGCGAGCGTCAAAAGTACCCGCATCCCGTTCCCAGTCGGGCCTACATTTTAAACACTTTTAAGGAACAGGGAAAAGCACTTTCTTTCGCTGCGTTGGTCAAATTATTTTCCTTAAATCGTAGTGAAAAAGAAACACTGCGCCATCGTATCAAGGCGATGCTGCGAGACGGTCAATTAGAAGAGCGTGCCCACGGCAAATTACGTATCGCCAAGCCAAAACGCGTACTGGTGGGGAAAGTATTTGCCCATGCTGAAGGTTACGGGTTTTTTATTCCCGACGATAAAACGCTGACACAAGGACAAGATTTATACCTGTCTTACCACCAGATGCAGGGTGTCATGCACGGTGACAGGGTTGAAGTCCACATGTTGAGAAATAGCCGCAAAGGTAAGCGAGAAGGCAAAATCATCCGCATTATCGAGCATCACAATACGATAATTATCGGTCGTTTAATCAATGAGTTCGGCATTAAAGCGGTCAAAGCTGAAAATCGTCGCATCCACCACAAAATTCTCGTCACCAATCTCGATAAATTCGACGTTGAAGACAATCAAATTGTAGAAGTTAAAATCACAGCTTATCCTAAAAAAGAACAGCCGATATCGGGTGAGATTGTTCGAGTGCTGGGTGATAAAATGGACGCCGGTATGGAAATCGACATTGCCATTGCCAGCTACAAACTGCCTTATGCGTGGTCCGCTGATGTGATTAAGCAGACGATTGCCATTCCCGATAGGCTAAGTGAGCGCGACTATAAAGGGCGTGTTGATCTGCGCGATCTGCCGTTGGTGACGATTGACGGGATTACGGCGCGTGATTTTGATGATGCCGTTTGTGTAAAAAAAACTAAAACCGGTTATTTGATTTATGTTGCCATTGCCGATGTCTCCCACTATGTCAAAAAGGATTCGGCACTTGATATTGAAGCAGTCAATCGTGGCACATCCGTCTATTTCCCCAATCGCGTTATTCCCATGTTGCCCGAAAAATTGTCCAACGGGCTGTGTTCGTTAAATCCACAGGTTGATCGCTTGTGTATGGTATGCGAAATGTTAATTGATTTTAACGGTCATATTATCCGCAGCAAATTTTACGAAGCCGTTATGCACTCTCATGCCAGATTAACCTATGAAACGGTCGAAGACATACTGTTTAACGGCAACGCCGAGTTGGCGAGCGAATATGGACAGTTACTGCCGTATCTAAAAAATTTAAAAGCGGCCTATTTGATTTTGCGTCGTCAGCGCGACGAGCGCGGGGCCATTAATTTTCGTACCATAGAGCCCGAGTTTGAATACGATGCAGCTGGAAAAATAGAGCGGATATTGGCTCGCGACAGTTTGCAATCCTATCAACTGATTGAGGAATTGATGGTGCGTGCCAATGTCTGTGCGGCGAAATTCTTGCTTAAGCAAAGCGGTAAACACAGACCGATTGCCTTATTTAGAAATCATCTGGGCCCTAGCGATGAAAAGATGGAAACACTGGTCGCTGCACTGGCACAAGAAGGCATTAAACTGGCAAAAACAGAAACCGTAGAGCCGAGACAACTGGCAAAGATTATTGAACAAATCAAAAATCACCCCAATTTTGACAGCATCCAGCTGTCGGTATTGCGCAGTTTGTATCAGGCTGTCTATGAAGCGGAAAACCATGGCCACTTTGGCTTGGCGCTGGAACACTACGCCCATTTTACCTCGCCGATTCGGCGTTATCCCGACTTGCTGGTTCATCGTGCTATTAAACACGCCATCCACTACAAAAATGAACTCTACGTTTATTCACTCAAGCAAATGCAACAGCTCGGTGAGCACTGTTCGATGTGTGAACGCCGTGCCGACGAAGCGGTTTATGATGTTGTCGGTTACCTCAAATGCGAGTACATGATGGATAAACTGGGACAACAATGCGCCGCAACGATTTCAGGCGTCACCTCTTTTGGTTTATTTGCTACGTTGGATGGTCAGTTTGTCGATGGGTTGATTCACATTAGTCGTTTGGGTGAGGACTACTTTCACTACGATGAAAAGCGCCGCGCTCTGATTGGTGAACGCAGCCGCAAGGTGTATCGAGCAGGGGATAAAGTCGATATTATTGTTAACAATGTGTCGCTTGACGAACGCCGTATTGACTTTATCTTAACCGATAAGCATTTGCCGTTCGCCAAACCGAAGAAGAGCAGGCGGAAAAAGCGGTAACGTTCCCTTTGTCTAGTCAGGTGGAAAATTGATCGGTTCGCCGTAATGTCTGGCTTGGGTATTGACGATGAGATCCAATATCGCTTTGATGCGGGCCAGGTATTCACGGGAAATGACTTTTTTCATGCCCTGTGTCGTCGGATCGGGCGCGTTAAAGGCGATCGGTTGCTGACCTTTGGCATCAGCCAAGAAAAGGGCGCGTTGATTGTGAAAGCGCTGCGAAATAATCAAATAGTTTCGATGGCCAAAAATTTTATCCATGCGCAAGACGGAATCCAGCGTTCGCAGCCCGGCGTAGTCGGGCTGGATGCGACTGGCAGGTACGCCGGCCTTGACTAGGTCTTTGGTCATTTGCTTGGGTTCGTTGTAATTGTTGCTGCGGTTGTCACCGCTAACGATCAGATAATCGACCTTGCCGGCATGATAAAGCCTTGCTGCCGTATCGATACGCGATTGGTAAAACTGATTAATACCCCCGCGTTGTAAGTATTTGTTGGTGCCCAATACCAAGCCAACGTGACGGTGAGGCACTTTATTGATATCACTGTAGATTGCTGACCGGGTTGACCAATTAATGGCAAAATAACACAGGACAACGATAATCACCGTTATCAACGCCATCAAAACGGCATAGCGCAGCAAAATCAATAACCAATGTAACATAAATAGGGACTTGTGCTTTTATAAAGGCTTTATTATAGCGAAGTTCGACCCGAGACGGGAATAATCAATTGTTAAATCAACGGCAATTACGATGCTTATTCGTGTCTGTAAATCGGCGATGTTTTTGACCAGTCACGGTAAAGACGGTGGCGATAACGTGACTGTTCGACTATACTGGACAGCGACTTCTTTTAATTTCACTATAGATTTGCTGCTGTTATGAAACTCCCACCGTTAAATGCCCTGCGTGCTTTTGAAGCTGCCGGCCGCCATCAAAGCTTTTTAAGTGCAGCGAAAGAGCTGCACGTTTCAGCGGCTTCTGTCAGTCGTTTTGTTAAGTTGTTGGAGTCCGATTTAAACTGCACGCTGTTTACTCGTCACTCCAGTGGTGTGCAATTAACTGACGTTGGAGAGAAATATCTGTACGCTATTCAACCGTCGCTTCAAACCATTGCTGCTATTAGTCAAAAATACCGTCGGCATGAATTTCGGAAAACCCTGCATATCATCTCCATCCCGGCAGTGGCGGAAACGTGGCTGGTCAGTCGGCTGTGGTTGTTTCAACAGCAATACAAAGAGATAGAAATTAATTTAACACTCGATGACCGCAGTATTGATTTACAAGGTAACGACACGACAATATGGCTCAATTATTCTGATGGCGTGTTTGACAAAACGATGTCATTTGCCCTGCCCAGAGACAGCTTGACGTTGGTGTGCAGTCCCCAAATTGCCAAGCAGTTAAAAACGCCGACTGATATTTATCGTTTTCCGTTATTGGTTGATATTGACTGGCAGACAGATTGGCGGGCGTGGCTGAAAGCCGCAAGTTTAGCAATGACTGATTTACCCAATCCTATCCATTTTGAACGCTACAGTATGGTCGTCAACGCGGCGATTGCCGGCGAAGGTGTGGCGATAGGGCATACCGCCTTGCTGGAAAGCTATTTACAAATGGGGACGCTGGTTGCCCCGTTTGCCATAGAAACAACACCGGACAAGCAATTCTATGCCGTTATTGCCGAAAATCCTCAGCGTAGCAGCGTTAAGCAATTTATCAATTGGTTTGTCGGCCAGCAGTATTTTACCGTTTAATACTCCCTGTTTGATGGGGATTGCGGTATGATAATCATACTCTGGCACCATACTGACATCATTTGACCGCATAAGTGGGGGAAATCAATACGCATGCCTGATACCAACATTGCCATCACTGAAACTAACTTAACTCATCTGCCTTTGCTGCACCGGGGTAAGGTAAGGGATATTTACAGCATTGATAATGAGCACTTACTGATTGTTGCAACCGACCGCTTGTCAGCTTTTGATGTAATTTTGCCAACCCCCATCCCGGGTAAAGGGGCCATTTTGGCCAGTATTGCCAACTTTTGGTTTAAACGCTGCGAAAAAATCATTGCCAATCATTGTTCAACAATGGATTTGCGCGAAGTGCTGACCGATGAGCGAGAGTATCAAACCTTGCGACACCATGCCGTCATCGTTAAAAAAATGAACAATCTGCCGGTTGAAGCCATTGTCCGCGGTTATATTGCCGGTTCCGGCTGGAAGGACTACCGGGAAAACGGCACCCTTTGCGGTATTAAGTTGCCCGGCGGGTTGCGACAAGCCGAAAAATTGCCGCAAAATGTCTTTACGCCGTCAACCAAAGCGGCGGTTGGAGATCACGATGAAAATGTCACTTTTGATGAAGTCGTTAAGATTGTCGGCCGGCAAATGGCCGAGCAAATGCGAGACGTTGCGCTGCTTATATATGAGCAAGCGGCCGAATATGCAAGGAGTAGGGGAATTATTATTGCTGATACCAAGTTTGAATTTGGCACTAATAAGGCAGGCGATTTGGTGTTGATTGACGAAGTGCTGACGCCCGATTCCTCCCGCTTTTGGTCGGCGCAAGATTATCGGGTGGGTACCAGCCCGGCCAGTTATGACAAGCAAATTATTCGTGATTATCTGGAAACGCTGGACTGGGATAAGACGGCACCGGGGCCGGAATTGCCGCAAGAGATTGTTGACAAGGCACTGGCTAAGTACCGCGAGGTTCAGCGAAAATTGTTGGATTGACAACAGGTAAGCCAATTATCGTCGTCCGATTGATTAACAGGAGAGAAAAATACCATGAAAATAATAGGTAACGTATTGCTACTACTCGCTTGCTGTTTTGCGGCTGTCGTCAGTGCCAATGACGCAGTTTACTATATGCACGGCAACCAATTGATTCCGTTACAGCAGAATGATATCAGTGTTCGCAAAGAAATATTAACCATTACCGAGCAAAAAAATAAACAGTCCTCGGGAGGCATCTATGATAGAGAATTCTTGGTGGATGTCGATTATATCTTTTACAACCCAACGCAAGAAACAACCGTGTTAATGGGCTTTGAGGCCAGTGCACCATCTCTTCTTGACGACGAATATCAGGTCGAGACAATGCATCCCTTCTTAGACGATTTCTCTGTTGTCTTAAACGGTGAAAAACTGTCTTACAAAACGGCATTGGTTGCCGATCCGCTGCATTTGGCTCGGGGGAAAATTACCAGTATTACTCCTCAGCAAGCCAAAAAGAGGGCGACAATGATTGGAGAAGGGGGAGGTACGCCTTATCGCTATGCCTATTATTTCAACGCAACTTTCAAGCCGGGTGAAAACAGACTGCGTCATCGGTACCGTTTTGCATTCGGCGCTGACGTTATGCTGCAAAATGAACTGGGCTACCTGCTGACGCCTGCCAATCGTTGGGCCAATAAACAGATTGATGACTTTACCCTAAATATTCATTTGCTGTCGCCCAAAAACGTGTTTATCGAGCGCACCTTTTTTGATGACGCCAAACACTGGTCGTCTGATGGTCGATTGGTGACGGCACCTTATCAATATTACGAAAACAAAATGATGCAGTTTAACAGCGAAGGGACGACGCTGACCTTCAAACAAAAGGCTTTTCATCCGAAAGGCGAGTTGTTTTTAGCGATTCCTCGGCCGCAATACATGGATGCGTTTAAGCCGAGTATAGGCCCGGATACAAACTCGGGTACAATCTATTGTTTTTCCGGTGTTGCCAGTCATTTTGATGAGTTGTTATCTGATTTGGGTTATTATAAGAATGAAGTCTTTAACGCTTGTGTCAATGCCACGCCATTTGAGCGCAAAGTATTGCGCAATTTGCCGTTTGCCAAACGCGGCTACGTTTTTCGCGATAAAAAGGTACAGCGTTATTATCAAGATAATCAACCGTGGTACGCGCCAAATCCCGATTATCGTCCGGATATGAGTAAATTAACTAATCAGGAAGCTGAGTGGGTTAGGCATTGGCGTTAATTAATATAGTCATGCCAAAAATTTTCCGTTACAGCGTTCACCCGACCATTTAATTAGTGGTCATGGTTGCGGCAATTGATGTGACTATTTTTAAACTATTTTGCTGTATATGTAATTTAGGATGGTGATTAGTGAAATATGATATCAGTAAAGTTGTTATTTGTTGTCTTGTTCTGTGTTCTGCCAGCAGTGTGCGTGCCGCCAGTTTCGACTGTCAACAGGCATCGACAGCGGTTGAAAAGATGATTTGTGCCAGTCCTATTGTTTCGAAAGCCGATGATGTACTGGCCCGCATCTATCAGCAAGCCATAAAAAGTAACGCTGTTGCCGGCAGTCAATTGCGACAAAAACAGCGAGCTTGGCTCAAGCAGCGCAATCACTGTACCGATTTAACCTGTCTTGCAGAACAGTATTACAATCGTCTCGTCTCACTATCAGATTTACTGCCTAAAGCCGTTCCATCTCCTCAATGGTTGGGTGAGTGGCACGGTGCTCACGATACGGTACACGATACGGGGGATTTGGTTATTTCGAACGCAACGCTGGCGGGCTTTGAATTTTCACTCTTTCAGATGAGCGGCGTACACTTCGGAGAAGTTAGTGGTAAGGCATTCTTTTTGAATGATAACGAAGCATTTTATTTTAATAAAGACAGTTTAGATGTTACAGATGAAGGTTTCTACGTAACGTTTAAAAAAACTCATGATGGCAGTTTATCCTTTGAGGCCAATAATCGCACTTATGATGCCGGTGCCGGTGTAGTTTACGATGATGCTTTTCAGCGCCAACAACCAAACGCTGTCAATGCCGAAAATCACTTTGTTAAAATGGGAATATTTGACAATTACAAGCAGCTATATTTTTTCAAAAAACTCGTGGGCAAGGACTACGAGCAATTTGAACATAGTTTTCATCTAATCAGTAAAGAAGACGATTTGGATGCTATGCAGGCAGTTGTTTACAGTGGGTTTTTGAGGGGTATTGCACCGCTTTATTCCGCTATTATTATGCGTACCCCCGACAATATCTTTTTTGCTGCCGTAACCGATGAAAATAGCGGTAATATTAATTATTTTACTAACGACAAGCGATTTAAACAGAAACTGCCAAAGACGATTAAAGTATGGTCTGAAGGGTTTGCCAACCGGAAAATCGCCTTTATGAGTCAGTCGCATTGATTGGATGATAAAGAACATACAAAAGAAACGGAAAATATACAATGAATACGCAAACAAAACAGATTAAGAATTCGGCTATTTTTACCATAACTGCAGCTGTCGTTATGTTGCAAATTAGTGCTTGTGCAACCTTGTCAAAGGAAGAATGCTTAGCCGGTAATTGGCAAGCCATCGGTTACAGTGATGGTGTCGATGGGCACTACCCCAATCACATCGATGAGCATCGCAAAGCCTGTGCTAAGGTCGGTGTGATCCCTGATCGGCAGGCTTGGGAAAGGGGACGGAAACAGGGCTTGTTACATTATTGTACCAAGACCAATGCCTATCAAATCGGGTTGAATGGACTAAGGCTGAGCGGTGTTTGTCCGGCGGACAAGATTGATGTACTGCAGCGTATCAATGCCAATGGTCTGGAGATTAGTGAAAAACGCCGGCAGTTGTCTGCAGATAAGGATAAAATTGCCGACTATCGAGAAAAACTGCGCAAACTTCGCAGCGGAGATATGCTCGACTCTAAGACCGAACAAGAAGCCAGAGAATACTTACTGGAACTATCGGATAAAATACATACGCTAGAAGAGCGCGTGCGCAATACCCAGAGAGTCATTGATGAAAAAGAACGACACTACCGAATGATGTTGTAAAAGCTTTTACAAAGCCTTCCTGTCACTTAATCAAACAGCCATCGTGACGCTGTTTTGTTCAACATCCTGGGTAGCCTGCCGCCACAAAAAAAGCCGGTGTCAAAAACACCGGCAAACATCAATCATTTAAACAGGAATAAAATGAAAATCTGGTGGGTCGTATAGGATTCGAACCTATGACCAATTGGTTAAAAGCCAACTGCTCTACCAACTGAGCTAACGACCCTCAAAAACAGAAACGCATATCTTACAGACAAATTTTTATTTGGCAAGCTTTTCATTGACTTTTTTGACTTTACTTTTTTAACCGTGATGATTTGATAACTAATGCGTTACTCTGCAGTTATGTTCACACATGGAAGATGCGCTTTGGCTTCTAGAAATAGTTCAATTGCTCGATAGTCCCTTTGAGTAGCCGATGAAATAATGACGTTCATGTGCTAGAATAGCCCATCATTTACGAATGCAAATATTACAATCATGCAATCATGCAATCATGAAAATTAAGAAAGCGGTTATACCGGTTGCCGGCCTGGGTACTCGCATGTTGCCGATGACCAAGGCTATCCCCAAAGAGATGCTCCCCATTGTCGATAAACCGATGATCCAGTACATTGTTGAGGAGTGCGCGGCAGCGGGATTGACGGAGATTGTCCTAGTGACGCATTCCAGTAAAAATGCTATCGAAAACCATTTTGACACCAGTTATGAATTGGAATCAATGCTGGAAAAACGTATCAAGCGTCAGCAACTTGCAGAAGTACAAAGTATAACACCTAAGGGTACGACCATTATCCACGTTCGCCAAGGCAATGCCAAAGGCTTGGGGCATGCTATTTTATGTGCCTATCCCGTCGTTGGTGATGAGGCGTTTGCCGTGGTTTTGCCGGATGTGCTGATTGATGATGCGTTGTGTAATTTCAAAAAAGACAACCTAGCCTACATGATGGCACAATACGAACATACCGGGCTCAGTCATATTTTGGTCGAAGAGGTTCCTGCTGATGAAGTTGATCAGTACGGTATTGTAGATTTGGATGGCCAACAGCTTGAGGCAAATCAGCCGATTAAAATTCACAATGCTGTTGAGAAGCCCGGTATTGACGAGGCACCATCAAATTTATCCATCATGGGACGTTATGTGTTTTCACCCGGATTATGGCATTGCCTAGCGCGTACGCCCTTGGGCGTAGGTGATGAGATCCAGCTTACCGATGCTATTGATTTATTGATGGCTGATGAAGAGGTACGGGCAACTTTGATTACCGGGAAAAGCCATGATTGCGGTTCAAAATTGGGCTATTTACAGACAAATTTTTTGTATGCTTCGCGCCGAGAAGATATTGTGGGAAAACAAGGATTGATCGAACTGGACTAATGTTGGTAAAAATATCAATTTAATTAATAGATTCAGTAGGCTAAATTAAAAGCCGGATGAACAAGTAACAGACGGGCATTTTGTTGTGAAATTAACAATAGTGGGGATAAAATGGCAAAAATAACGATTAACAATACAAAAGCTCAAATATTAGAGGCTTATGAGAAATTATTAAAGGAGGTAAAAAAGCGTTCTGAAGATAATTTAAAAGAAAAACAGCAACGTAAAGAAAACCAACGGAAAGTTGAGGAAGTTGCAAAAGCGACGGAATTGGATATCGTTCAACAAATTGATAAAACCAAGGGGTTATTTGTAGAAGCGTTGGATGAATTGGCAACCAGTTTGGCAGAAGAAAGAGGTAAATTGTCCAAAATCCAGGAAGCTATAAAAATAGAAGAAAAGTACCTTGAAGATTTGTACGGCATAAAATCGGGTGCTGATTCTTTGGCGACTATCTTGCTAGTACAAAAAGAAAAAGAAGAACATTTTAACAAAGAAATGGCAAAAGTTCGCTTGGCGTGGGAAGAGGAAAAAGTAACCTATAGAGAAGAACAAAAAGATATAAAAGAGCAGGTAGAGAAACGTAGAAAGAGAGAAGAAGAGGAATATCAATATACGACCAGTCAGAAGCGTCAACAAGAAAAAGACGCATATCTTCAACAAAAGACAAAACAAGAAACAGAGTTAAAAGAAAAGAGAATTGCTTTTGAAAAAGAATTTTCGGAACGAGAACAACTGATTAAGGAAAGTGAAAAAGAATTACTCTCGTTGCGAGAGGAAAACGAAGGTTTTGCAGAGAGATTAAAGCTGGCTGTAGCACAAGCGGAAAAAGAAGCGGAAGAGCGTTTGCAGGTCGTTTTTAAGTACGAAAAAGAATTGAAAGAAAAAGAAGTACAGGGACAATTACTACTAAAAGATCAGCAAATAAAGAGTTTGGAAAGCAAAATCAAGGAAATGGAAATCCAGTTGAAAAATGCGGATACAAAAGTCGATAATTCAGAGAAAACAGTAAAAGATATTGCTCTGAAAGCCATTGAAAATTCGGTTAAGACTCAGTTTGTCGAGAGAGAAAAAATTAAGGAATGATTTGACATTTATCTGATATCCTAATGAGATTAGAAAAACAACAAATACAAGTATTGAAAGACACGTTGGCTAGTTTGTCGAGTGAAGCTGAATTATATTTATTTGGCAGTAGAGTCGATGATAATAAAAGGGGTGGCGATATCGATTTATTGGTGATTTCTGATAAGCTCACTAGGGAGGATATCAGAACGTTACGCCTGGCATTTTTTGAGTACTTCGGTGAGCAAAAGTTAGACATTGTACTAGACGATGGCACGATGAAGGATCCTTTTGTTAAGCACATATCTCAGGAAGCAATTTTATTATGACAATGCAAGAAAAATTACTGAATGATAAAAAACTTTTAGAGAAACAGCGTTTTTGGGTAGTGTATTCTTATAAGAAGTGCAAAAAAATCGGTATAAAAGATGAATATACACCAGAGGAATTCTCTGATTTTGAAAATCTTTGTGCAAGATATAGCAGGGGGATTGATTTTCTTATTAGAAAAATATTTAGAACCTTAGATGAGTACGAATTTGAAAATCAAGGTACACTAATCGATGTGGTAAATAATGCTCATAAACGGGGGCTGTTTGAAGATGTACAGATTTTACGCGTCATGAAAGACATCAGAAATACCATTGCCCACGAATATATAGAAGAGAATTTAAGCGAGATTTTTGTTGATGTGCTGAAGTACAGTGAAAATTTACTTGGTATTATTGATAATACGATAGGGTATGTAGACAGATTAAAAATACAATAGTCGGTTTTTGCACAAACGCCTGCACACGATAACTTTTTCGTTGTGCGATGATTGAAATTTTCCATCTCTCGTCGAGTCACCAGGTGCAATGAGAGATATTGCTTTAAAAGCTATTGAAAATTCAGTTAAAACTCAGTTTGTCGAGAGAGAAAAAATTAAGGAATGATTTGATATCTATTTGATATTTTAGTGGGACTAAAAAAATAATAAATAGATATGTTGAAATGGAAGGGAATTAGTTAGTTTATGAAAAAGAATTTAATAGATAGGTTAGAGAGTAAAAAGGCCATTATTGCCATTGTCGGACTGGGTTACGTTGGGTTGCCGTTGATGTTGCGTTACAGTGATGTGGGTTATAAAGTGATCGGTTTCGACATAGACCAAGATAAGGTTGATGCCCTGACAAAAGGTGAGAGCTATATTGAGCACATTCCTGCCGATAAAATACAAGCAGCCAATCAAAAAGGTTTTGAAGCAACGACAGATCTCTATCATATCGCCGAATGTGATGCCATTATTTTGTGTGTGCCGACACCGCTAAACAAATATCGCGAACCCGATATAAGCTATGTGATTAATACCACTAATGCTATTAAATCCTACTTGCGCGGCGGGCAGGTCGTTTCTCTGGAAAGCACGACTTACCCGGGGACAACGGAAGAAGAACTGCTGCCCAGAATACAAGAAAGCGGCCTGCAAGTCGGAGAGGACGTATTCTTGGTGTATTCCCCCGAGCGTGAAGATCCGGGCAACGCCGATTTTGAAACGCGAACCATTCCCAAAGTTGTGGGTGGCCATACGCCGGCATGCCTTGAAGTAGGAGAAGCTTTATATGCCCCTGCCATTGACCGAGTAGTGGCAGTAAGTTCGACCAAAGTGGCAGAAATGACCAAGCTGTTGGAAAATATTCACCGCGCGGTGAATATTGGGTTGGTTAACGAAATGAAAATTGTTGCCGATAAGATGGGCATTGATATTTTTGAAGTGGTTGAGGCGGCGGCGACCAAACCGTTTGGTTTTACGCCTTACTATCCGGGTCCCGGGCTGGGTGGACACTGTATCCCGATTGATCCGTTCTATTTGACCTGGAAGGCACGTGAGTACGGTTTGCATACGCGTTTTATCGAATTATCGGGCGAGATTAATCAACGCATGCCCGAATATGTGGTGGGCAAGTTGATGGACGGTTTGAACGAGGCCGGCAAGGCGTTGAAAAAAGCCAAAATTTTAGTACTTGGTATCGCTTATAAGAAAAATGTTGATGATATGCGCGAATCACCGTCAGTCGAGATTATGGAATTGTTGCAGGCAAAGGGAGCAAATGTCGCCTATAGCGATCCGCACGTGCCTGTTTTCCCGCAGATGCGCGAGCATCATTTTGATTTAAGCAGCGAGCCGTTAACAGCTGAAAGCTTGACTGCATTTGATGCGGTAGTTTTGGCCACTGACCATGACCATTTTGATTATGCATTGATTTTGGAAAATGCACAATTGATTGTCGATACACGAGGAAAATATCGTGGCGAGCATAAAAAGGTAATCAAGGCTTAGGTGAAAAAATGAAATATAAAATTGCCCTTATCGGCTGTGGTCGAATCAGTTTTAAACACATTGAAGGATTTATTGACAACCGAGAAAAATTGGAGTTTGTGGCTGCTTGTGACCCGATTGAGGAAAAGGCATCGGCAAAAGTAGCCGAATATACCTCACAACTCAATGAGAACGGTTTGAATGTCAATCAATCGCCTATCAAGGTTTATGCTGACTATCACAAAATGTTGCAAGAATGTCAACCCGATATTGTTACGCTGGCAACTGAGTCGGGCAAGCACAAGGCCATTGCGATGGATTGCTTACATGCCGGGGCTCACGTGATTTGTGAAAAGCCAATGGCGTTATCCACCGACGATGCTCAGGCGATGATTGATTGTGCCGAGAAAAATCATAAAAAATTAGCCGTTTGTTTTCAAAATCGATTTAATACGCCGATTCAGCAGTTGCGTAAAGCGGTTAAGCAGGAGCGTTTTGGCCGCATTTTGCACGGTATGATTCAAATTCGCTGGAATCGCAACGAAGGGTATTATGCTGCCGCACCTTGGCGCGGTACTTGGGCGCAAGACGGCGGTACATTGATGAATCAGTGCACCCACGGTATTGATTTGTTGCAGTGGATGATGGGGGAGGAGGCTGTGCGGGTGCAAGCCCAAACCCGCCGTTTTTTACGACCTATTGAAGCTGAAGATTTTGGCTGTGCCATTATTGAATTTGCCGATGGTTCAGTTGGTATTGTTGAGGGTACGGCTGATATTTATCCAACTAATTTAAATGAAACACTGAGCATCTTTGGAGAAAAAGGCAGCGTGGTTATCGGCGGTTTAGCGGTTAATAAAATGGAAACCTGGCGTTTTGCCGACGCCGAGGCTGTGGGTGATACCGAAGATAAGGTTTTAAATCCGGATGAGAGTGATCCGCCAACGGTTTACGGTTTTGGCCACACAGCCTTGTTTGCCGATGTTATCGATGCCATTGACAATGATCGTGAGCCATTAACGTCGGGTGAACGCTCTAAAAAGGCGCTGGATATTATTTTAGCCATTTATGAAAGCCAGAAAACGGGTAAGGCCGTTGATCTGCCCAATACATTTTCCACCATGGATATGGTCGGTGAGTTAGACTAAGCGTAGGTAATGTCATGAGTTATTTTCAGCACGAAACAGCAATTATTGATAAAGGTGCGCAAATTGGTGAAGGCTGTCGTGTCTGGCACTTCGTCCATATCTGTGGCGGTGCCAAAATCGGCAAGAGTTGTTCATTCGGGCAAAATGTTTTTGTTGGCAACAAAGTAACAATTGGTGATGATTGCAAAATTCAAAATAATGTTTCGGTTTATGACAATGTCCATCTGGAAGAGGGCGTATTTTGCGGCCCCAGTATGGTATTTACCAATGTTTATAATCCGCGTTCACTGATTGAACGCAAAGATGAATACCTTGATACACTGATTAAAAAAGGCGCAACCCTAGGGGCAAACTGTACGATTATCTGTGGTGTCACGGTTGGTCGATTTGCCTTTGTCGGAGCAGGTGCGGTAGTTAATAAAGATGTGCCCGATTATGCCCTGATGGTGGGTGTCCCCGCCAGACAAATCGGTTGGATGAGTGAGTACGGTGAGCAATTGGGTTTACCTTTATCGGGTGAAGCAGTGGCGGTATGCAGTCATACCGGGGCGAGATATATATTGAGTGGCGGTGTTATCACAAAAGAGGACTAACCATGCAGTTTATTGATTTAGGTGCCCAGCAGGTGCGCATTAAGGACAAAATCGATGCCAATATTGCCAAGGTGTTGGCACATGGTCGCTATATTATGGGGCCTGAAGTGACTGAGTTGGAAGAAAAATTATCCGATTACTGTGGGGCAAAGTATTGTATATCCTGTGCCAACGGTACCGATGCCATACAGATTGCCTTAATGGCCTTGGGTGTGGGTGTTGGCGATGAAGTGATAACGCCGGGCTTTACCTATATTGCTACGGCAGAAACCGTGGCACTACTGGGGGCAAAACCAGTATTTATTGATATTGATGAAAAAACATACAATCTTGACCCTAAATTACTAGAAGCGGCGATTACACCAAATACTAAAGCCATTATCCCCGTGTCCTTGTATGGCCAGTGTGCTGATTTCGACGCCATTAATGCCATCGCCAAAAAATACCATATTGCCGTTATTGAAGATGGTGCCCAAAGTTTTGGTGCGAGTTATAAGGGTAAGAAATCGTGCAATTTAAGTACTATTGCTACTACCTCATTTTTCCCAACCAAGCCATTGGGCTGCTACGGTGACGGTGGGGCAATATTTACCAATGATGATGAACTTGCCACCGCTATCCGCCAGATTGCCAGACACGGACAAGACCGCCGTTATCATCATATTCGTATCGGCGTAAATAGCCGTTTGGACACCCTGCAAGCCGCTATTTTACTGCTTAAATTAGAGATTTTAGATGATGAAATCAAATTGCGCCAGCACGTTGCCAATCAATACGACACTTTACTGAATCAAGCGGGTATTGATACTACACCATTTATTGAAGAACACAATGTTAGTGCCTATGCACAATATACCATTCGGGTCAAAAATCGTGACAAAGTGCAAGCCAAATTAAAAGAAGCTGGCATCCCAACAGCCGTGCACTATCCAATGCCGCTGAATAAGCAGCCTGCATTGCAGAGCGATGTTCTCCTACCAATCGGCGATTTAGTAGCGGAAGAAGTATTAAGTTTACCGATGTATCCGTATATGAGCTCTTATCATGTAAGAAAGGTGATCAGTAGTTTTGTGTAATGACGCTCCTATACATTACCGATTTAACCATTGCTGTACGTGTTGATTATCTTTCAGCATTTTTTTTACACTTTCCTCCTTTAGATGCATCCCGTCATAGAAAAGTAACTTATCTATTTGTATTTTGGCAGGGTCGAACGAGCCTATCACGGGATAGGAATTTTGTTTGGCACATTCAATAATAAACTCTTCACTTTTTAGTACCTTTGGATAACTTTTCTCAATTTCTTCATACACAATTGAGTGGTAGGGAGCAAGAAAAAATGCCACGTCTATGCCCTCATCTTTGATGCTTTTTAACAATGAGTTAAATTTATTAATAGAATCATTAGATAATTCTGTGTAATTTCCGAGAGAATAAATTGGTTTATTGCTTTTGTAGCCGATAGCATTCCGTTTTACTTGCTCAGGACTTTGTAGTCTATAGCTATTCCCATATTTGATCGTGCCATCTTTCAATTTAGTTAGTGTTTTATTCTCTTCAATATCTGTGGGAATTGGTGAGGAGTTTCTTTTAAAGAGATTGGGCATCAATTTCAGAGAACTTTGAAAATATGAAAATGATAATAGCTGTTTGTATTTTCTAATATCTAAACTGTTAGATACACTTTGATGTTCAATTTTTTTTTCAAAAAAAGCATTATACTCTTTTTCTATTGATTTCCATCTCGTTTGCCCATTATTTTTATTGAACATCCAAGGATCGATGCCTATAATAATTCGTGAAGGAAGGCTATTTTTTTCTTTATACATCTGATAAATTGCGATCAAATCTTCTATGGAAGCACCGCTTACAGAACTATTATAGATTGTTTTGTTATTCGGAATAAATGCTTGTTTTATTAACATCGTTCTGCTTGAACCTATCACTAAAACATCCGGTTTTGGATTAAGAAAGTTTATGATTTCTTTTTGGAGTATTCTTTCATCATAGTTAGAAATATTCGTAACTAACTTTCCAGAAGCGAGTATATTAACTATCTTTTTCTCATAATCATTGTGGAATAATCTTGCAGCATCACCTAAATAGTTAACTGAAGCAACCAATATGAGAATAGGAATACTAAACTTGATCGTGTTTATTATAAAACGTTTCATTACTAGAATTGAAAATAAATGAATTGATTTTCATTGAAATTACCAAAATAAATTATCACTAAGACAATAGAATAGTAAAATCCATGCCTGACTGTTTTTTTCCATTTCAGGCTTAATTGTTCAATCGCATATTGATTGTCTCTTCCAATCCATTCAATTAATAGAAATATTCCTATGAGAATCATTGTGATCAATGCCTCTTTTCTTCCCGTAAAAATGGGGGACGTAAACAGAGAGGGTGAAAAAATCCCGGCAATATAATTAAGTGCATGCTCAATATTTTCTGCCCTAAAAAATATCCACGCAAAAACAGTCAATCCAAAGGTCATTCCCATTTGTAATAATTCTTTAATGTTCGGTAGTAACTTACCTTCGGCTACAACATCCAGATTCTTACGATTATTATTTGTGAGTAAAAGCGGCAAGAAATATACTGCATTTAACCCCCCCCAAACTATAAAAGTCCAATTGGCTCCATGCCAAAATCCACTTACTATAAAAATAATAAATATATTACGTATTTTTATCCACATTCTGCCACGACTTCCACCCAGAGGAATATAGAGATAATCTCTAAACCAAGTAGATAAAGAAATATGCCATCTTCTCCAAAACTCCGCAATATCTCTTGAAAAATACGGGAATGCAAAGTTTTGCATCAGATTAAATCCAAACAATCTTGATGTTCCTATGGCAATATCTGAATAACCTGAAAAATCCCCATATATTTGAAAGGTAAAAAATAGCGCACCTAAAACCAATGCGCTGCCATTTAAGTCGGCAGAATTATCAAATATCAGATTGGCATACACCGCGCAATTATCCGCTATTACAACCTTTTTAAATAAGCCCCAAAGAATTTGTCGCATTCCATCTACGGCCCTGTCATATTCGAATATTCGTTTTTTATAAAATTGAGGAAGTAAATTAGTTGCTCTTTCGATGGGGCCTGCCACCAATTGAGGAAAGAAACTAACAAATGCTGCAAAAGCTATAAAATCTCTCGTTGGTTCGAGCTTTCGTTTGTATATGTCAATGGTATAACTTAATGTTTGAAAAGTGTAGAAACTGATGCCTACTGGTAAAATTATATCAAGTGTATTGGGTTTAATATTTGCACCAAAAGAGGAAAAAGCCGTTACGAAATTATCAACAAAAAAATTATAATATTTAAATACGCCCAAAAATCCAAGATTGACAAGGATACTTATCCAAAGGAAGATTTTTCTTTTTGTCTTATTCTCTTGATTCTTCAATTTTATCCCTATCGTATAATCTACGACCGTACTAAATAATATTAGAGATAAAAAACGCCAATCCCACCAGCCATAAAAAACATAACTTGCCAGTACAATCAGAAGGTTCTGAAGTTTTAGGTTGTTATTGGTTGTGAACCAATAAAGCAAAAAAACTATAGGTAAAAATATAGCAAAATCTATCGAATTAAAAAGCATTTTTCTTTTATTCTTTTTTGGGTGTGTTCTAGGTAATTAGTCTAAATTTTTCTTGATCTGTTATTTTAGTTGTTTCAATTGAATAATACTCTTACTGCTGTTAAAAAAACCTGCTAGTGTATCATTGTTTCTGTAAATTTGGTGGAGCTCGTTTACGCAGAGCTGTACCCCAATTTTTGGACAACAGGCTTAGGCGTTATTTTCCTCAAGTATTAAGCGGCAATTTTGCCTCCACAGTGTCTAGAATATACCGCATCAGGCGTGTTTTTCAA
>PDWJ01002440.1_pt1:0-2500 | contig 26820 bp, 19 predicted proteins | sample 1430881 | NCBI WGS metagenome assembly PDWJ01 (sample SAMN01162460, study PRJNA174530) | Oral metagenome, whole genome shotgun sequencing project. | biome: Marine environment; feature: Marine mammal; material: Swab sample of the gingival sulcus; isolation source: swab sample of gingival...
TTGAGGTCATGGCAAAAAGCAATAGCCCCCAAGAGGAGTATGAGACATGGCAGAAATAGATGATCGCTGGTTGTCAGTGGACGAAATATGCAAATACCTTGGGATCGGTAAGGATACCGTCTACAAGTGGATCGATAAGCACGGAATGCCCGCTCATCGAATGGGCCGCCTGTGGAAATTCAAAAAAGATCAGGTAGATGCATGGGTTGAGGCTGGCGGCGCGGCTTCTCATATCACCGATGAAAAAGAAGATTAATAACTCGGAAAGATGGAAGACCGAATATGAACGATAAGAAAAGCAAGCTATCGCTTAATGACCTTGAGCGTCATTTATGGGAAGCGGCACATATCATTACAGGCCCGATCGATGCGTCTGACTACAAGACGTACATCTTTCCCATACTCTTCTTTAAGCGGGTTTGTGATGTTTATGATGAAGAATTTGAAGAAGCCATGGAGTTCTATGGCGACGTAGAAATGGCAAAAGCGCCAGAACAGCACCGCATTGAGGTGCCGGAGGGGTGCCATTGGAATGATGTCATTGCTGCAACAAAGGATGTAGGTAAAGCGCTGAAAGCTGCTTTTCTTGGAATCGAAAAGACCAATGACCGTCTCTATGGAATTTTTGGAGATGCGCCATGGACCAACAAAGAACGCCTACCAGACCATTTGCTCCTCCAGCTCCTGAATCACTTCAATAAAATAAAGCTCGGTGTCGGCCATGTTCGTGATGACGACATGGGTAGAGCCTATGAATATCTGATTAAGCGATTTGCCGACAAGGCTAACAAGAAGGCCGGAGAATTTTATACGCCCCGCTCAATCGTCCGCTTAATGGTCAATGTGCTGGACCCTCAACCCGGGGAAACCGTTTACGACCCAGCTTGTGGCACCGGCGGTATGCTTTTGGAAACCGTTCATCATGTGCGTGAGCATGGTGGCGACCCACGACTATTGAAGCTTAAAGGGCAGGAAAAAAATCTGACGACTGAAGCGATCGCCCGGATGAACCTCTATCTCCACGGGATGGAAGATTTTGAAATACGACGTGGAGATACCCTGAGAGATCCGAAGTTTTTGACTTACGACCGTTTGGAACAGTTTGATTGCGTAATCGCAAATCCACCCTTCAGCCTAAAAGAATGGGGCCATGAGAAGTGGTCATCCGATCCATTTAACAGGCACACGTTCGGATTGGCACCCAAGACGAATGGCGATTTTGCATGGGTCATGCACATGTTCACCTCCATGAAGGAAGGCAGTGGCCGGATGGCTGTTGTTCTGCCTCATGGGGTTTTGTTCAGATCCGGCGCAGAAGCGAAGATCCGTAAAAAGCTATTGGACTTGGGTGCTATTGAAGCGGTGGTTGGATTAGCAGGCAATTTGTTCTATGGAACAGGCATTCCTGCCTCCATCCTTGTTTTGAGAAAATCAGTCAAAGCAAAATCACCGGTGTTGTTTATCAATGCGGAGGAAATCTTTACCAAAGGCCGAGCCCAAAATACCATGACTACTGGACAGGCCGATGAGATTTATCAGCTCTACAAGAAACAAAAGCAGAGCTCCTTTGAGGAAGAAGGCGTTACCCGCTGGGTCGAGTATGCCGAGCTCAAGGAAAACGATTTCAACCTGAACATTGCAAGATACGTCCAAAAGCCGCTCGAAGAAGAAAAAATTACCGTAGAAGAAGCCCTCCGGGATTTCAAAGCCAAGCTGACCGAACTTGAAACTGCGGAAAACGAACTGGAACTGCTGCTTGAACGGGAGGGTTTTGAACTATGAGTCTTTCGCAACAACAACTGGAAAGCATGCTCTGGGGAGCAGCAGAATTTCTGAGGGGGCAAATCGACGCTTCCGACTACAAACAATACATCTTTCCACTGCTTTTCTATAAGAGGCTGTCTGATGTTTATAAGGATGAGTATGAGGAAGCTCTGGCCTTTTCAGATGGGGATGAAGAGTTTGCCGCATTACCTGAGCAACACCGTTTCATAATTCCTGAATCGGCCCGCTGGGACACACTCCGTGAAACATCAACCAATATTGGTGCTTTCATTCAAAAGGCACTGCGGACCATTGAGAAAAGCAACCAGCGTCTATACGGCGTATTCGGTGATGCGCAATGGACCAACAAAGAACGGCTTCCGGATCATCTGCTGGCATCACTGGTGGAACATTTCAGCAAGATACCGCTGGGTATCAGCGCAGTAACCCAGGATGACCTTGGGGCTGCTTACGAATACCTCATCAAAAAATTTGCAGATGATTCCGGCCATACAGCCGCTGAATTTTACACCAACAGAACAGTCGTCCATCTCATGACGCGAGTCATGGAGTTGAAGCCCGGTGAAAGCGCGTATGACCCGACATGCGGCACCGGCGGCATGCTTCTCAATGCGGTGATGGACTTACGCAGCGATGGTAAAGAATGGCGCACGGTCAAGCTGTTCGGACAGGAAGTAAACCTGCTGACCAGTGCCATAGCCAGAATGAATATGTT
>PDWJ01002440.1_pt1:7500-26820 | contig 26820 bp, 19 predicted proteins | sample 1430881 | NCBI WGS metagenome assembly PDWJ01 (sample SAMN01162460, study PRJNA174530) | Oral metagenome, whole genome shotgun sequencing project. | biome: Marine environment; feature: Marine mammal; material: Swab sample of the gingival sulcus; isolation source: swab sample of gingival...
CACCTTGTGCTGGTTTATGCTCTTCAGATTTAATCGTTATTGAAGCAAAGGAGAACATTTCAAATGTTGTGATAGCTTCAATTCTTACTAGTTCACGCTTTTCTCAAATAGCCATGAATAGTGCAAAAGGGACCAAGATGCCAAGGGCTGATTGGAATACTTTGCTCAAAACAGAACTTCCAGAATCCTTCAAAACAAAATCAAATCATTTGGAGCGTGTATTCCTTTCTATCTATGCTCAAAAGAAACTTCTGCAGAGCAAAATTAATAACATAACGAATGTTAGAAATTATGTGATTAGCGGGAACGGAGGTGTCCAATGAGCTTCAATGAGATGAACACCATCGAGAATGCTCTGCGTGACCACCTCGTTGGCAAGCCAGTCACTACTCAGACTGGCATGGTGGCTGAAGAGACGGCCCAATACATTGCGGGCAACAGAGACCTGAAGTGGAAATATGTCCATGGTGAGAATCTGGTGCTCTATGGCAAGCAGCCGCAGGATGTTTTTGTCGACACCTGGCTCAAGGATGCGCTTTGCCGTTTGAATAAGCCATTGGCCGCCAACCCGGATCTGGCTGATGAAGTGATTCATCGTCTGCGTGGCGTGCTGTTGGAAGCGAGTTACAGCGGGCTCATCCGGGCCAATGAGATTTTTCAGGATTGGCTGCTGGGGCGCATATCCATGCCGCTTGGTAAAGATGGTGAACACATCACCATTCATCTGCTTGATTTCGACGCCCCGCAGAACAATCATTTTGTGGTCAGCCAGCAGGTTCAGTTTACCGGCACGAGAGACTGCTACTTTGACTTGGTACTCTATGTCAACGGCCTGCCGCTGGTGGTCGGCGAGGTGAAAACACCGGTCCGAGATGCCATTAGTTGGCAAGACGGTGCGGCGGATTTTCTGGGTGGCCAAAAGCATTACTGGGAAAACCAGAAAGCCTTTTTTGTCCCGAACCTGCTCTGCTTTGCATCGGAAGGAAAAACTTTCTATTACGGCGCGATCGGTGCCCGTTTCAAAAACTGGGCTCCGTGGCACAGCACCGAAGACCGGGAAGAAATACCGCAGGATATGCGCACCGTGCTAAAGAGTGCCGAGCGTCTGCTGCATCCGAAAACCTTATTGGAAATCCTGCAGTCCTTCGTTGTGTTCTCTACCGTCAAGCAGGGAGAAGGCAAGCCGAGCTTCAAAATCAAGATTCTGCCCCGCTATCCACAGTACGAAGCCGCCAAGGCCATTGTGGAGCGTGTGAAGACGCAGGATGCCCGTCAGGGATTGATCTGGCATTTTCAGGGCTCCGGTAAATCACTCTTAATGCTGTTTGCGGCGCAGATGCTCAAGGCAGATCCCGACCTGAAAAATCCAACCGTGGTGGTTGTTGTAGACCGCGTGGATCTGGATAGTCAGATTAACTCGGTGTTCAACAATGCCGCTGTCAAAAACGTTACGCCGGTGAAGTCCTGCAAGGCACTGGCTCAGGAGCTTAAGCAGGATTCCCGGCAGATCCTGATCACCACCGTATTCAAGTTCGATGAGGTGGAAATTGATGAACACCAGACCGATGGCCTGAATCCCCGGGATAATATCATTGTGTTGGTGGACGAGGCACATCGCACACAGGAAGGCAGTCTGGGTGAAAAGATGCGCTGGGCGCTGCCGAATGCCTTCTTCTTTGGGTTGACCGGTACGCCGATTTCAGGGCTTGAGCGAAACACATTTAAGCTGTTTGGCGCTCCCAATGATCCGGGCAGATATCTCAATCGTTACTCCTATAAGCAGTCAATTCGTGATGAGGCGACGCTGCCTGTCAAATTTGAACCTCGTCTGGTTGAGTTGCGTATCGACCGGGAAACCATCGATGAGGGATTTGAGGAGCTGGCGCAGCAGAACAACCTCAATGAAGAAGAGAAGACATTCATTTCTCAAAAAGCCGGAAAGCTGGCGCACCTGCTGAAAGCACCCAAGCGTATAACGGCGATCGCAGAGGACATTTCAACCCATTATCAGAGCCACGTCGCCCCCAAACAGTTCAAAGGGATGGTGGTCGTTTATGACCGAGAGGCTGTGGTTCGCATGTATTACCTCCTTTGCGAGCAACTCGGAAAAGATGCTGTAGAAGTGGTGATGAACATTTCCCAGGGCACGATTGAAAAAGAAACCGATGAAAACGGGAAGCCTAAAAAAATAGCGCCGGATTGGCTTAAATGGCAGAAATTAGGACTTCCAATTGAGAAGGAAGACTTCAAGCGGTGGCAAGGAATCGATGCCAGTCCTGAAGCTCAGGAGCAACTTCTTGATCGTTACCGTGATGCCACTGACCCGCTTAAGGTCATTATTGTTACAGCTAAGCTGCTTACCGGTTTCGATGCGCCAATCTGCTACTGCATGTATCTGGATAAACCGCTCAAGGATCACACTCTGCTTCAGGCCATGTGCCGTACCAACCGCCTCTACAGCGACACTAAAAAGCACGGCCTGATTATTGATTACCTCGGGGTGTTTGAGAATGTCGCCAAAGCGCTGGATTACGATCCCAAGGAAATTGAAGGCGTGGTGGAAAGTGTTGAGGCATTTAAAAAGTTGTTCCCCGAAGCCATCGGAAAATGCCTGGAGTATTTCCCGGGCGTCGATCGAACCGTTGAAGGTTATGAAGGCTTGATTGCCGCACAGGATTGTCTGGTCGGCAATGAAAAGAAAGATGCCTTTGCGGCGCAATTCAATGTGTTGAAACGCTTCTGGGAGGCGATTACGCCTGACTCATATCTGAATGCCTTCCGCAAAGATTACCGCTGGCTGGCACAGGTCTATGAATCCATTAAACCGGTCGGCGGTTTGGGCTCTCTGCTTTGGGAGTCCCTTGGTCCGGAAACCATCAAGCTGATCCATGAGAACACAGAAATTGACCGAATTAGAGACGATATCGAAGAACTGGTCATGGATGCGGAATCGGTCTTTGAACTGACCGAAGAAGAGAAAAAGAAAAAGGCCAAAAAGCTGAATCTGTCACTTATGGCAAAGGTTCGCTCGAAGAACGATCCGCGCTTTGAAGAGCTGGGGCAGCGCCTTGAGCGGCTCAAAGATAAATATGAAGCCGGTGTTTTGAGCAGCCTCGATTGGCTAAAGGAACTCCTTGATGCCGCCCGGGACATGGTCCGCCTTGAAAACGAGACCCATGAAGAAGTTATTCCGGACGATAAGCAGGCGTTGACGGAGATATTCCTTGAGCTCAGGAACGGCACCACTCCGCAGATCATAGCCAATGTGGTTGAGGACATCGACAAGATCGTTCGTGCCACTCGATTCGACGGCTGGCAAAGCACGCATGCCGGGCAAAAGGAGATCCAGAAAGTGCTCCGGCAAACACTTTTCAAATACAAGCTCCATAAAGAGCAGGAACTATTCGAGAAGGCATATGGGTATATACGGGAACATTATTAAAGAGCTGGATGTAAATGATCGTTAAGGCAAGAAAACCTAAAACCGGCAAAGCCCCGAATTGTAATCAATTCAAGGGGTGGCCGAAACGCACACTTCTGGAGGATGGAAATATTCCTACAGAAGATATTGCGCTGCTTGCTTTAAGGGAAGGTCAAAGCTCTACACCCCTATACCGCGTACACCGATGGTTCGCCCGTCGTGTTGGTTCTCAGTTCCGCTCAATTCTTACTGCGTTGACTCTTCCACCTGAAAAGTCTGATGAGTTTTGGAATACATATCTTGGAAAAACGTCGGTGAATGGCGCTGTTGTATTGGACCCCTTCATTGGTGGCGGCACCAGCTTAGTCGAGTCAATGAGATGTAACGCCAGAGTCATCGGCTTTGATATTGATCCTGTTGCCACATTTATAACCCGCTTTGAACTATCGGCTTCACGGATGGAGGACCAGTATCCGGAAATCGATCGCGTTTGCGCAGAGGTATCCAAACAAATCATGCCGCTTCACCGTACTTCGGTCGATGGCGAGGAACGAGATGTCCTTCATCATTTTTGGGTACAGGTAAAAAAGTGCTCACACTGTGAAAATGATGTGGAGCTTCACCCGCATTACCAGCTGGCGCATTCCAAAGAAAAGGGCCTTCAGTGGGTCTTTTGTAAAGATTGTCATTCGGTTCATGAGCTGCCTATCGAGCGCAAGATGCTCTACTGCTCTTGTGGAAAACGAACTGCAATCAATGCAGGCACACATCGCAACGGCATTATGACGTGTCCGGTCTGTAAGCACTCAGAAAAGGTTGCAGCGGATTCGCCTGAAAACGCCGAAGCACCTCGATGGAAACTATTTGCTCAAGAGTATCTTGTTGGCGAAGGTAAAAACTGCACGCGACACTTCAAACAAATAACTGATGCTGACCGGGCTCTTTATAAGCTTGCAGAGCAACGGGTCAGTGACGTTGGCAGTGAATTGCTTTCTCCTTCGAGGGAAATTCCACGAGAAGGTAGATCGGATGGCCGTCCTTTGATACACGGGATTCAACGCTACTCTGATTTTTTCAATGACCGGCAGAAATTACATCTGCACATTCTGGGAACAGCGATCAACCAGATTGATTGTGATGAAGCCAGGCGCTGTTTGGAGTTGGCGTTTAGCGAACACCTGACAACAAACTGCATGTACACTGGGTATGCGTTCGGATATCGCAGAACCAGCCCTATGTTTTCCATTCACTCATATAGGCACATCACTCGTCCGGTAGAACTTAACCCATGGCTGGACGGTGTTGGTCGAGGAACATTTCTCAATACCGTCAGGAAGATTTCTAAGGCAATTGCATTTGCGAAGGCTCCTGAGGAATTACACCCGGAAGGTTCACGTCTCGCCTATACTGAAGATTTTGTGCGAAAGCAGGCTTGCCTTGGTTCTGTGCAGGATGTTTTGGCGGACAAGGCTACAGCAGCTATTGAAACTCAGTCATCAGAGGAACTTCATTTACTGCCCGATGGTTCGGTAGACCTCGTGCTTACTGACCCACCATACTTCGACAATTTGAGCTATTCAGAGCTTTCCGACTTTTACCTTGCATGGCATCAAGCTCTGGGGATAGCGCCACCGCCTTATAATAACAACACGACATCGGCTCCCATTCTTCAAAATCTGGCGATTACAAGGCGATCGGCAGAGGCTATTTCTGGATACCAAGAGCGGCTTCAGCAAATATTTCTTGAGTGTTGCCGAGTGCTAAAACCTAATGGTGTTTGTGTGTTCACCTATCACCACAAACTACCATCTGCATGGGATGCACTTGGAACGGCCTTGATTCATTCCGGCCTAAGCGTAACGAAGGTTTTGCCCATGCGCGGTGAGGGGCAAGGCGGTCTTCATACATATGACGGGACGATAAAGTGGGATGCCGTTCTTGTGTGTCGCAAGAAAGGGACAAAGAACAAGAGTGGCACACCGATCATCAAGCAATCTTCTTTTGATGAGGCCGTTCAGGAAGCGATAGAGCATTTCAATAATCTATCTCCGAACAAACGAATCGGATTCAAAGTGCCTGATTATACAAATTTGGCAAGGGCGTTGGTTATCAGTAAAAGTTTCATAGGTAAAGGTGATGCCAGCACACGACCGATGTCGGAAGCATTGATTAATATACCAAACACGGGAGATTGTGATGGCAAAATTAGATAAAGGAACTCTCGCTCTTACATTCAAATTTGATTGTGACCGATTTTTAAGATTCCGGTTAGCGAGTCAAGCAGACCGAGATACCATTGGTGTTTCTGCCGAGACCTATAAACGTCCTGGTATCGAGCTGATAAAGGCTGCTGGTAGACGGTGGGAAGCGGATAAGTATCAAGATTTAATCGACACCTCTGCCGATGGAAAAATTGTTTATCTACTTGAGGACAGCGTCGATAATTTACTGGGGCGCAAGCCATTCAAAAAAGTCGAAAATCTGTTTGATATCCTGAGGCAGCAAGAACCACCTCAGGCAATAATTGAGGCAGAATTCACAGTCCCTACAAACATCACTTCCGGTTTGCAAAAAGCATATGATGATTACGGGCTGGATCAAGTTCGAGTCCGACCGGATATTCTCTGGATTCGTCCCGGCGGCACGGGAGCACCGTTGATTGGTAATGGTGATACACCTGAATACGAGATCCATATCATTGATGTGAAAATGGCAGCTGAGCCATCATTAAGGCATTTTACCGAAGTAACATATTACGCATTAGCTCTGGCCACTGCTATTGAACAAGAAGGTCTGAGTGATAGATATGCAGTTTCAGCTGAAGGCACAATTTGGCCCGGAAACCATGATGTAAATGCCTTCCGAAATCTGGTAAATCTGCATGAAGCACGAGGAGCCTCTGAGCCTGCTTCTGAAGCTCTAAATGAAACCCTGATTCGAGTGCCTTATGAAGTTTACGAAGTCCATGTGAAACAGTTTTTTGAAGACCGCTTACTGCGTGTCCTTCAAACAGATATTGCAGACGCAAGCTGGCATGTGAGCCCGAAATGTCAACTTTGTGACTATGTTCGTTACTGCACCGAAAAGGCAACTGGCTGCGATCATCTCTCCCGAATCGCGTGGCTTAACCAAGGCCAGGCTGATCTGCTACGTACAAATGGTATCAACACCACAGCGGAATTGACCGAGGCGATCTCTACGGCAGATGCCCGGTGGCAATCTGTCATCGAATCCAGTCACCAGCTAAGAGCAGATGGCCCTGCATTGGCTACTCGAGCTCGTTCCTTAAGCGACAATGCACCTTTGTCGATTGAAGGGCGTCGCAGTGCAATGATTCATGCTTGGACTGACCAAAGCATATTCATCACAATTCATTTTGATCCCGGTTCGGGTATTTCCTTTGCATTGGGTGCTTCCCGTATGTACTTCCCACACGATAGGAAAAAAGGTGATCCACCAATTACGGAAGAGAAAATATTCATTGTTGACCGTGTCGATGCAATGAATCCTGAAACGGAGCGTGAGCGTCTTAAAGAGTTTGCAACCGTGGTTTCCGAATGGTTGTTAGAGGTTTCAGAGGTGAACTCTAACTTGCCTGCACGCGACCGCCTCTCTTCACATATTTTTTTCTGGGACTCATTAGAGGTGCGTCAGCTCAAGCGTATGTTTGAGCGTCATATGCAGCACCCTGATGTGATAGAGCTAATCGAAGTTCTTACCCGTTTTTTCCCGCCAGACACTTTGTTGCCCGACCCTGATGCGTTCAAATCTCAGCCGGGCACGATTGTAAAAGAAGTGTTGCGAATGCTTGTGGGGCTTCCCGTTGCTCATGATTATTCCCTTTTCGAAGCAGCAAATAGCTTTTATCCAAATCTACGAGAAGACGGAACACCTTATCGATTTGACCTGCCATTTGGATTTGTCACTCCCATGAGTGATCAGATACCGTTCGAACGAGCCTATGAATTGTGGCAGGACAAAATATTCGTTCGTCATTTCAACAAGCTCCATCCCAATGATCCATCTAAGTGGCGGACTTATACAAGAGATGAGCTTTATGAAGGTATTAAGCACGCCACTAAGGTTCACTTAAAAGCCTTACAACACATCGTCCGCAGATTGCGCGAGAACTATAAGGATCAGTTGATCCCGAGGAAAGGTGGTTTTTCTGCAGGTCGGTCTTCTCAAGCAAGAGTCCCGGAAGCGGCGCGGAGTTTGATTGCTTTTGAGAAACTCAACGTTGCATGTCAGGAAATGGAAAACCGGAATACGCGGTCACTTCCTGTGGATGAGAGGGAAGCCAGGTTTTTCTCGATTCGTGGTTTGACGTTAATGCCAAAGGTAGAAGCCGATCTAATAATCGATGAGATTAAATTTTCGAATCAGAAATATCAGAACGATACGCTTTACGCATTCAACTTTGCACCAACAAGCCGTGACTCCAGAATAAAGGAGGGAGAGTTTACCGTTGCCCTTTCTAACGAAAACGAACATGTCGATCTTGATGAGCCTTGGCGTCGTCGTCTGGGACTGAACTTTCAAGATGCGGAGAGTCTTCTCGCAGACCATGATTTGAATGACCGCTGGATGATTAACAAATCTGTTGGCTCCTTGCTTCAGGTGGAAGTTATTAGACTCGAGGCAATGCAGGACACCCCATACATGGTCCTCAAACCGAGTCATCAGGGATTGTTCGAATTTGCTATAGCTCAAGGGATTATGGATATCAGCACATCGCTTGTGCTTGATCCTATGTATCGGGATTTTTCCAGCGACAGAATTGAAAAAGCACTTCGAGCTGTTGGCGGCAAGGCTGCTCCAGTGAAACGAGCAAGAAGGAAGCGGAGGTAATAGATGGCTAAACAAACTACAAAAATGACAGAACCAGCTCACAGCCTTATGTATGCTCCGGGCTCTTTAGCTGCAGGGAAATCTTTTTCTGATACAGGTTCTTTGTATGCGACCGTCAAACAGTATTTGAAGAATGAGTTCAATGATAAACAAGAATCCCTTTTTCACGACGCATTTAGTAGCCGGATTTCATTGTTATGGGGACCTCCCGGAACTGGTAAGACGACCGTTTTAGCGGGAACGATTTTGGGCTGGATGGAGCATTATGCGAATGCCGGACAACCGCTACGCATTGGAATTGGCTCAAGTAACTATAATGCCATTGATAATGTTCTGACTGAGGTCTTAGAGCTACTCGAAAAAAGATCCGCTTCAGCCGGAGACTTTGCATGTCCGGTTCGTGTTGCCAGAGTGCGCAGTGATGCGTCGGCTCCACCCATGACAGACCAGATAGAAGATGTTCCAAGAACATCGGTAAATGCCCCGGCATTTGTGAATGCCGTGAAAAGCGATGATGCTGGAATTATTGTTGTTGGAGGGACTTGGCAACAGCTTGGCAAATTAGCTGAAAAAGACCATCAGGATAATGAGCCGACCGCTGAATGGTTCGATTTAATGGTAATCGACGAAGCGTCCCAGGTTCCAGTCGCGGCTGCGTCTGCTTACTTCCTGCTTCTAAAGTCTGATGCTCATGTAGTTCTCGCTGGTGATGATAGGCAGCTGGGGCCGATTTACGGTTTCCAAATGAAGGACAGTGTTCAGGGGTTGTTTGATTGCATTTTTTCTTACATGAAAGAGACGCACGGAATTACACCGGTGCAGTTGAAGCATAACTACCGTACCAATGTGGAAATATCTGCATGGCCTTGCAAGCGGTTTTATAACAATGAGTACGAAGCGTTCTCTCCGGAAAAAAGGCTGGAGTTGGCGATAAATATTGATGGAAAGCCTTCTGACTGGCCAGAGCAATTGCCTTGGTCTGATGAGTTTTTACGCATTCTTGATCCAGCCTGTCCGGTTGTGGTGATCAGTTATTCTGCAAACACCTATACATTATCAAATCCGTTTGAGGCTCAGGTTATTTCTGCGTTAACCCTCCTCTATAAGAAATTGGTTGATAGCCAGTATGATGATGTGACGCCGCAGGAGTTCTGGACTCAAAAAATCGGAATCGTCACGCCTCACCGAGCCCAAATGGCATCCATTCGAAATCTTTTAGTCGATGCTGCCGGAATGACTATGGACCCACCGCCATTTGTCGATACAGTTGACCGTTTCCAAGGGCAGGAACGGGATCTGATACTCTCGAGTTATGTAGTGACCGATCGTGATTTTGTGGCTTCTGAAGATGCGTTCATCCTTAGTCCACGACGTTTCAATGTTACGCTCACCAGAGCTCGCAGTAAATTTGTAATGCTGATTAGTGATGCGCTCCTGCAGTATTTACCCTCCGACCCAGACGTGGCCCGAGATGCAGCTCACTTGCAGCTTTTTGCTGAGCAGTATTGCAGCTCTATGTGCAAATCCATTGATTTGCCGTTCTTTGAACGTGGAGCGCTTTCGACAATGAAATGCAAGCTGCGAGGACGAGTTGAGAATGGTAGTTAAGCATGTGCGCATGGTGCAGTCGTGTGTCTGTTCATACTAAAGGATAAACGATAGCGGAAATTGATGAATGACGATTAAAAACCTGAAAGTCGAAAATGTTCGTGGAATCGGTCAACTCAGTATTGGCTCAAATATTCTTAAGAATCGACCCAATATATTGGTTGCGCCAAATGGGTTTGGGAAAACCTCTATCGCCACGGCTTTTAAGTGTGCCGCAGATCAGACATCAATAAAGTTGGAAGATGAAGACCGTTATCATCACGATGACAACAAGAAAGCGATAATTGAACTTGAGCTGAAGGAAAATGGATCTTCCTCGAAGTTGAGCGTTACGGAGCAAGCCCATTCGAACGATATTCGCAAACACTTCGATGTTCACGTCGTGTCTGACCTAAGAAGAATCAAAGCGCATTCACGCAATTTTGGGGGCTTTTCAAGAGCAGAGGCAAAAATGGTGATCGACCCGATTGTCATTTGCAAAAAGGTCAATCGGGCAAATAGTCCATACAAAATTTCTGAAATAAAACGTGCCTTTGGGAAACATAAAACAGCGCTTCCAAACATTGCCGACTCTCTTTTCCAATCACATGACTTTGTAATGAGGTCTCCAGAGTGTTGGCAGCATGTCGATGCGCTTATAAAAACACGTAAGTGGAACCAACTCGAAAATGTCAGAAAACAATTGTCAGATTACAGCGGGAGCACCGATGATGGGTTATCGCATGTTGCAACGGCCGTAAATGATTTGTTTGTCAATATTCCGGAGGCGAAAGGGTTACTCTCTATTGTTGAAGCAACCACAAAGCTTTGCGGCGTTGAAGCATTCTTGTCCATCTGGCAGATGCTCACGCTTGCAAAAAGTGGCAGAGATGCATTGAAAAGCTATTTGGAGTGGCTTCGATATTCTGAAATAAAACAATCTCTCAAGGATGGATTGAACGACCTCAATACTTCTTGGAAGATTCCATCCTTGAAAGAAACCAAAGGGAATCTGGTTGTTGAAATGCCAGACCCGACACACATTTCAAATGGGCAGCGAGATGTTTTGCTGCTCCTTTCATTGCTCCATATCGCTCGTTACAATCTCGTAAAATCCAGAGCGATTTTAGTCGTTGACGAGGTCTTCGATTACTTGGATGACGCAAACCTGACCGTTGCCCAGTATTACATATCACAGCTCATTGAAGACTATAAGCGCCAAGGCAGATCCATCTACACGATAATCCTGACACATCTGAACCCCTCATTTTTTCGGAACTATGTATTCAGTAATCAGAACACAATCTATCTTGAAAACGGAACCGCTTATGATTCGATCGACGCAATGAAAAAACTCATCGGAGCAAGATCTCAAGACGGCTGTGATGAAGCTCTCAAAAAAGATATATCGAAGTATCTCGTTCATTTCTACAGCGGAGATTATGACTTCGCTGAAAACTTGAAATCAATCTCGGGCATCAGACCGAGCTGGGGAAAAAACGGTAAGTTCCAGGGTTTCCTTCGAGATGAATTTGGCAAATATAGCAGTGATCAGCCGTATGATCCGCTTGCTATTTGTGCAGTCACCAGACGCTCGATTGAAGAGCTGGCGTTTAGCCAAATTTCCGAACAACCAGACGCTGATGAATTTTTCAATACGCATAAGACCGGTCCAAAACTTGACTGGGCTGTTCAGCGAGGAGCGGTTGTGCCAGAGACACATTACCTCCTAAGAGTAATATTCGATGATGGCCTGCACTGGAATCCCAACCGGGACAACACCATCCCGATAGTTGCCAAGCTTGCCAATCCGATAATAAAGAAAATGATTGTTGAGGTAGTCAATGAGTGCATGGGGAGCAGATGAAAATGTCCGCATGTCACACGACCTTTTCGAGCTGGAGGAACTGCCGATTGCTGAAAAAGAGAACGATTTAGAAAATAAGGAGCTGAAATGAAAAGCAGACTGAAAAATCTTTACAAATACCTGATTGAAAACAGGAAACACGAAGTCAAAGGCTGGCATGATGCCTATCGTGAGTTTTACGGTCAGGTCGGGCAAATCCGTGAACGCATCAAATCAGGAGAGGGTTTGTCTCAAACTGACGAGGCTTTCCTGAAGCAGCTCCTCTATGAAAAAAGTAACGGAATCGCTTCTCGCGGCCAGTCTGTTTTAAGCAATGAAAACTTTCAGGCTTTCATCAAAAACAAGGATTTCATATCCGCGCAGGAACAATTTATTCTGACTCCCAACAAAGAGAATTTCAGAAAATTTGACGATGCGTGGTCTGCCCAAGGCAAGTCCAATAATCCGGTTCTTGTCAATCGTGTGGCGGCAGCCTGCACGCTCGAAGTTTCCACTACCGTTGATTCCGGTAAGTTTAATCAGGTCTTCAGCTGGCTTATTCGTGAAGGAATTATCCCGGCATATCCGGCCGAAGAGGATCAAGATTGGTAAAAGCAGATCGTTAAATACGGTGCTCCCGGAACAGGGAAAACATACCAAGCTCGCCAGCAGACCTCCCTGTTGTTTGATATCTGGAAAGAAGAGTTTGCTCCAAACAGCGCTCTTACACATGATAGCCAGATTGAGCTGGTGCAATTTCATCCGTCTTTCAGCTATGAGGATTTCATGGAGGGCTTACGCCCGGTTTTGGATGGTAATGGAGCCGCGCAGCTGACGTTGCAGAATGGCGTCTTCAAGGAATTCTGCCGAAACGCCGGACGATGGGAAATTGATGTTTGCGGTCTTGGTCTCGATCGGGACTGGGAATCAATTACGATCGATGAGCTTCGTCCCCATAGAGAAAAATTATCAGGTGATCATTGGCAGTACATCTTCGAAATGTCAGACTCATCCAAGCTGGTATCCGATGCTGTGCCTCCATTCTTCTTTATAATCGATGAAGTGAACCGGGCTGAGTTGTCTCGGGTTTTTGGTGAGCTGATGTATTGCCTAGAATATCGAGGCATTAAAGGCAGCGTCAAAACCCAATATGCCAACCTGAATAACGAAGGCACCGGCATGCTTCAGACCGATCAAGGATACCTGTTCTTCATCCCGACAAACATCTATCTGATCGGAACGATGAATACCATTGACCGGAGTGTGGAAAGCTTTGATTTCGCTCTTCGACGCAGATTCCGCTGGGAAGAAGTGACGCCGGATACAGGGCTGTTGAGATACCATCTGAACCAGTTCTGCAAAACATGGGTCCCTCTGGCGGATAACCTTGAACGGCTGAACACCCAGATAGCCAAGGAACCTTTGCTGGGCCATGAATACCAAATCGGTCATGCCTATTTGATGAACTTGAAGTATGCCACCAGCCTTACGGTTGCGGAAGTAAGAGAGCGTGTCTGGGATGATTGCATCCGGCCTTTGCTGCAGGAATACCTACGCGGTACCGGCAAGGAGGCTGAGCTCATCGGTTCTTTCGGAAAGGCATTCGGGGTTTAAATCGTGTGGCTGTTCGATATCATAAAGAACGGGACTCTGGTCGATAACCAGTCTTATTTGGTCAACCAAGGCATATTGACCAATAGACGTTTGGGTGAATCGATTACCCTCAGCACCAAGTCAAAAGGCCAATGGACCTATCCTCATAACGACGAGTCTGCTATCTGGCATTTTTTGAATTCGGTTTCTCGTGATGTCGAAAAAACGCTGAATGACAACATTGCCGATGCACTCATCCTCTTCAATGATGAAGATTACGAACACAATACCGACGGCGGCTTTATCGGTGTAACCGGTACGGATGCCAGAAATTTCAATCTCAACACAGGCAATCTTATTGGGTTTGTCAAACGTGGGGATTATTCCCTGAAGATCAGCTCCCGGTTTGGGGATGCTTTCCTTCAGTACATTATTGCCGATGCCGACGGGTTTCTTGAACTGGAAAATATTGGCGGTGAAAGTCACGCCGATGGTTACGAGTGGCTCCTTGCATATCTTTGGAATATCAAGTTCAAGAGAGCTTACCGGCTGGGGCTGCCCAAGACCTACATTACAAAGAATGATCGGATTTCCCGCGTTCGCGGAACAATCGACGCGGTTGACTACTTCCGAAACAAAACCTCCGGAAAGTATTTATGCTCCTACCGTGAACACAGCTATGACAGTCCCGCGACCTCTCTTTTTATCAAAGCCTATGAGGCGGTTGAGCATTATTCTTTTTGCCAGCGAACAAGGAATGTCTACAACGCGTTTCTTACCGCCAATCAGGGCGTGAAAAGGTCCCGTCAGGAAATTTTGAGAATACCGTATTTCACCAACCCCTTCTACAACGACTATAACGTGCTGATAGATCTGTCGAAGCAAGTCATTAGCCAGCAGGGCTCCGACTTTGACTCACAGCATGACTCGAGCGCATTCTTTTTCGATATATCGATGCTTTTCGAATATTTCATTCGGAAGCTCATCAAGCGAGATGGGGTTCGCCTGCTTAGCAAGTTCGAGCAACGCTATGAAATACCGGCCGGTGCTCTCGGCAGTTATATGCGCAAACTTGAACCGGACCTTGTCTTTGAGAGTGATGGCGGCCTTTACGTCTTTGATGTGAAGTATAAAGCCTTTGACCCACAGTTCGGGGTCAAGCGTGAGGATCTTTTCCAGCTGCACACATACATAGGACAGTATGGAAATGGAGCCTCAATAAAGGGGTGCGGCTTTGTTTATCCGATATCCGAAGAACGATGGGCTTCACTCAATCTGGATAAAACGCAGGGGCTGATTTCAGATGTTATTCGCCAGCAGGGGCAAGATATCCCGTTTCATGTTCTTTTTCTGAAAATCCCTGATAATACATCTCTTGATTTTAACAGGCTCATGAGCGAACAGTGTCGTATGTTCATTGATACGATCCATTCGAAAATACTGATTAAGGAGAAGATTGCTGCATGGGCATAGACAGAACATCCAGAGCCCAAGGATGCCTGCTTGGCCAGCTTGCCGGTGATGCACTGGGGAGTCTGGTTGAGTTTCAGTCCCCGGATGAGATCCGGCGCAGCTACCCTGATGGTGTCCGGGAGCTGGCGGATGGCGGCACATGGAATACCATTGCCGGTCAGCCGACCGATGATTCCGAGATGGCGCTGCTCCTTGCCCGGCTGCTGGTGAAAACCGGTTCTTATGACCCGGAGGCGGCACGTAAGGAATATCAATACTGGCTGAGTTCCGATCCGTTTGATTGCGGGATGACCATTTCCGCCGGGCTGCGTGGGAATCCAAACACGGACAGTCAGGCCAACGGAGCCATGATGCGGATCAGCCCGCTCGGAATCTTCACGCCATTCAATCCGGATGCGACCGCAAAGAGCTATACCAGCACATCAGACAGTGGGCAGCAGACATGCCCGTTGAACCAGCTTTACTGGATACCATCGACAAGGCTGCCAAAGAGCCGCCAGCGGACTATGTCCACCAGCAGGGCTGGGTGTTGATCGCTTTTCAGAATGCCCTGTATCAGTTGCTCCACGCGCCGAGCCTCGAAGTCGGTGTTGTCGATACCATTATGGGCGGAGGTGACACCGACACCAACACGGCCATTTGTGGGGCGCTGTTAGGCGCTGTGTGCGGTCGGGAGGCTATTCCGGCCCAATGGCTCGACTGCCTGCAAAGTTGCCGCCCAGGGGCCGGACATCCGCAAGTACGCCATCCACGTCCGGAATGCTTCTGGCCGGTGGATGTGTTGGAGCTGGCAGAGAGGCTGATTAGCGATATTGATTGAGGAGGAACTATGGACGACTTACAAATGCAGCTTTTGATTGATCTGCATAGATCAAATTTCAGACAAGGCCCGGGAGGCGAAGCCGAGACAAAACATGCTTTGATGCTGGCCGGGCTCGATAAGTCACGCCTTTTGAAGATTGCAGATATCGGTTGTGGCACCGGTGCTTCGACCATCCAGCTTGCCAAGGAACTGGATGCCGAAATTACCGCTGTGGACTTCCTGCCGGAGTTTCTTGAGGAACTACAAGCTAGAGCCACCCACCACGGCGTGGCAGATAAAATCACGACCTTGAGCTGTTCCATGGATGCGCTGCCTTTTGCCGATGAGGTGTTCGATGTCATCTGGTCGGAGGGTGCGATCTATAACATGGGTTTTGAAGCCGGAGTATCAGCTTGGAGACGCTTCCTGAAACCGGGAGGCAAACTCATCGTTTCGGAAATCACATGGCTGACTGCTGACCGACCGGCCGAGCTTCAATCCCACTGGGATTCAGAGTATCCCGAGATCGATGTTGCCTCGGCAAAAATCGGAATCCTCGAACGGCATGGCTACATTCCTGAAGGCTATTTCTATCTGCCCACGAGTTGCTGGATCGACAATTACTACCGGCCCATGCAAGACGGGTTCGATGCCTTCCTCGAACGGAATGGTGGGAGTGATCAGGCAAGGGAAATTATCGAATGTGAAAAGGCTGAAATTGCCCTTTATGAAAAGCACCGGGACCACTACAGCTATGGCGTTTACATCGCCAAAAAGGTCTGAAGGTGATGTATGGGAAGCCAACCAGACATGAGTTGTAAAACACACCGTCGGGTATTCAATCGGGAATCGAACCCACGTCCGTTCTCTGTTTCGGGAAAATGTAGAGAATTAAATTTCTCTCGGTGTCCAGCAGTCTGAAGGGATTTGATGTGTGGTAAGGTGTTGAATAAACAGGGTTTGTGGATGTATTTTGATTTGGAGAACGAATTGGGGTAAGGCTCCGTGTCCTCCGATTCTTTAGTTCGTAGCGTTAACACAACTCATGCTCCGTCCGGAAAGCCGGGAAATCGACATATAAAGTTAATTTCCATTTCCCCGATTTTTTCTGAAGAGCGCCAAAAAGAAACTGAATAAATCCCAATTTCCCGCTCGGATTTTGAAGGTGCCGGGACAGCAGCGCGGTAATGTGAGGCAGATAAAGGAGTTGCGGGTGTGGCTCTGGCCGGACGTGAGTTTTCAACACATCAAACGACATTTGCCGACCACCCGTTCAAAAACTCAAGTCTGGAGAAACGCTTGGGAAGGGTTAAAAATGCCGATTTCCCCACCCATGGCACCGCCAGACACCCGATTTTGGCAATTTTGGTCCGGATCGCTCGGGAAACGAAGTTAACACGGATTTCCCTTTCCAAAAAATCGGCAAGTCTGCACCGCCTAGAGGATGTACATCAATCCTCTAACCGAGTCTTAACGGCTTGAAAAACAGGACTTTTTCTTTCTCTGAAAAGTCAGATGGAGAGAACAACAGAGGGGCGCTCAGATGTGGTTTTGATGTGTTACGCTGGGCATGGCGGAATGAGTCGAACTCACGTCCGTTCTCTGTTTGGGGAAAAATCAGAGAATTAGATTTCTCTAAGTCCTCTGAATAAAACAGGTTAGCTTCTGTTCGGATCTGTGTTATCTGAAATAACTTACGCGGTTTTATCGGCTTTCAGACGTGGTTGCATTAAGGCTCTGAGACCTCCACCACAGATGCTCAGATAAGAAGTGCGAAGTTTTCTAAAAAGCCCCACAAAATGTTTGATGGTGGTGGCTTTTTCTCGTAATCACTCCTTCGGGAGGGAAATTGTGGAATTTCAAATACCGCATATCAGGCAAAGAGAAAAGACTTTCTTTTGTACCCTATCCTGAAATATCACTAACTGTTGCCAGTAACATATTGCTTTTCTTTAAAAATTTTCCCTGTCTTGTGGCAGCAAGAACTATGGAGAACTTCACGACCATAAGTTGGCAGCAATTAATAGGATAGATTTCTTGGGGAAGGAAGAGGAACACAAAAAGTGAGATGAATGATGTGTTTTTTAGGTTGGATCGCATGATTTGCGTCACACTTTTGCAGTGATTAACATCGATATTCGCCTTATTATCTGCGGTTTTTATTGTCGAAAAAGGATGTTCTCGATATAATCACCAAAAATAGTGCGGAGATTGTGTATGTGGATTTATGAAAAGAAAAACTGGCCTCATTTCATCTGGGATGATGAGACTCTTATGCCATTGCTCATAAAAGTTCGACATCAACAAGGCCGCTTACTGGGCAAGATGGAAGCGTTAGGATTTCCAATCAGGCAGGAGGCCAGCCTGAATATTCTCACAACGGATGTTGTGACGTCGTCAGCAATCGAGGGCGAGAGACTTGATACAGATGAAGTTAGATCTTCTATCGCCAGGAGGTTAGGGATTCTTTTGCAAAAGGACAAGCCTGCTGGCCGCGATGTTGAAGGTATTGTTGAGATGATGCTGGATGCGACCCAGAATTTTAATCAGGGATTAACTGCGGAACGATTATTTGACTGGCATGCGGCCTTGTTTCCAACAGGTCGAAGTGGTATGCACCGTATCACCGTTGCAGCCTGGCGGTCTGCAAAAGCAGGTCCAATGCAAGTTGTGTCTGGACCCATAGGTCATGAAAAGGTGCATTATGAAGCTCCCGAAGCGGCCAGAATTGATATGGAAATGACAAAGTTTCTCTCGTGGTTTGAAGATAATCTGAAACTTGATCCTGTTCTTAAAGCGGGTATTGCCCATTTATGGTTTGTCACTATTCACCCATTCGAAGATGGAAATGGACGAATTGCGCGTGCAATTAAGGACATGGCTCTGGCCAGAGCAGATGGTACATCTCATCGTTTCTACTCTATGTCCAGGCAACTTGAGAAGGAACGCAAGGAATATTATGCACAGCTTGAGAGACAGCAGAAAGGAAGCCTCGATATAACGTCCTGGCTATCCTGGTTTTTGACTTGTTTTCTCCATGCTATTGATAATGCAGAAGACACACTGTCCTCAGTTCTTTTTAAGGCCGCACTGTGGAACCGGGTTAATGACGTTTCAGTGAACGAGCGACAGCGTCTTATTATCAATCACTTGCTTGACAATTTCAAGGGTCATATGACCACTTCGAAATATGCCAAAATTGCTAAGTGTTCCTCGGATACGGCGCTTAGGGATATAAGGCAACTTGTCTTTTGCCATATCCTGGTTCAAAATCAGGGCGGAGGACGAAGTACAAGTTATCGTCTGATAACGACAGAAGAATTGGGACAATTGGGTAAATGAGGAGAGTGGTTCGCCTCTGGTCTGAACTTATTCAGATTAATCATCACCACAAGCGACTTCAGCACCGGAGCTATCAAGGAGGCCAATCAGCCGGATAAAACGCCCGTGGGCCTGATGAATGGCGAACAGCTGGTCACGCTTCTGATGGAATACAACATCGGTGTCTGCCGTATGTCACGCGACCTTTTCGAGCTGGAGGAGTTGCCGATTCGTCAAAAATAATTATATGAAAAACAATACTTCCCAATGAAAATCCTCCACACTTCAGACTGGCATTTAGGTCGCTCCCTTTATGGCCGGAAGCGCTATAAGGAGTTTGCCGCATTTCTCGACTGGCTGGTAGAGACTATTGAAGATGAAAAGGTCGATGTCCTGCTGGTGGCCGGTGATCTGTTTGATACCAGT
>PDWJ01003664.1_pt1 | contig 26792 bp, 25 predicted proteins | sample 1430881 | NCBI WGS metagenome assembly PDWJ01 (sample SAMN01162460, study PRJNA174530) | Oral metagenome, whole genome shotgun sequencing project. | biome: Marine environment; feature: Marine mammal; material: Swab sample of the gingival sulcus; isolation source: swab sample of gingival sulcus...
TCATTTCGCCAAGACGACTATCTGGCTGGGGTCTTGTCCTTTATCGCCTATGGCGTGGGAATGGGGGTGGTGGTCACCGTGGTGACGGTGGCGGTCGCCTTGGCCAAGCAGGGCATCGTGCAGCGCTTCCGTTCGGTGATGCCCAAGGTCAACCGGATCGCCGGGGGGCTCTTGTTGATCGCTGGGCTCTATGTTGCGTACTACGGCTGGTATGAGATCAGGGTGGTGCGCCAGGGTCTGGTCAACGATCCGATCATCGGGTGGGCTCAAGGGGTGCAGCAGCGGATTGCTGGGCTGATGCCCTCATCGTCGTCGGCGCCCTGGATCGTCGGAGCGGTGATCGTGGTCGGTGCCGGCATTGGACTGTGGCGTTGTCGTCGATCGGTCGCTGACTGAGTCGGGGACGCGCTGCACCGATCAGGAGTAAGTGGACATCACCCTCGACGGCGACCCCGAAGGGTCCAGCCAGTCGAGCGGTGGAGTCCGCCCCCAGGGATTCGAACCCTGAACCAATGGATTAAGAGTCCACTGCTCTGCCGTTGAGCTAGAGGCGGTCAGCGGCCAGGCAGTGTACGAGAGGGGACTTGAACCCCCGACCTCCGGGATCACAACCCGGCGCTACCACCAGCTGAGCTACGGTCACCATGAAGGCCCACAGTCTGCCAGGTCTGAGTCCCAACGACACCCTTGATCAGAGGAAGATCCTCGCTGAGGGTCGGTGAGTTGAGTGATCGGGGGATATCGCCGCGGTCAGCTCCACGATCCAGCGTTGGAACGTGATGCCGACAGGGTGGTTGAGCGTCGCCGGACTTCGCCGGTTCGGCTGACGATCAGGACAACTCCGATGCCGGCCAAGACGAGGGCACCGAGAATGATGGGGAGCTGGTGGCGTCGGGCGAGGGCCGAAATCGCATGGGACCAGGTTTGGGGATCGATCGAGGGGATCAACCAGACCGGCAAGAGATAGCCGAAGAAGACCGCCGACACGGCGGTCGCGATCAGGAATTCAGCCAGTCCACGGACCAGGTCACGGCGGGTTGGCCGGGTGATCAGGGCGACTAGGAGGGCGATCGCTCCCACCGCGGTGGCGAGCAGGGCTCCCCAGCGCAGGCCGACCCTGGTGATCGAGAGGGTCGGGATCGGCTGAACCGGCAAGGTCACGGTCGCTGCCACGGCTGCTCGGTCATCCCTGACGATCTGGGCCATCTCGTGTCCGGTAAGGCGAACCAGGGGTGCCCGTCGTCCGATGATCTTGAGATGGGCTTCCTCGATGGTCTCGGCCATCATCTCAGCTCCGGCCCGAGTGGACAGGACACGATCTTCGACGAATCGGCCGAGGGTGGCAGCGTCAGCTCCGAGAAGGGGAGCGGTTGCGGTGACGGCGATCGAATTGATCTCCCGGCGAATCTCGGGATCGGACAGGATCGCCGCGGCCTTGTCGGTGGTGGCGGCCGGGGAGAAGGCCTCGTACTGGAGCCACCAATTCCCGGCCGCGATGGCCAGGGCGATGGCGGCGGTCAAGAACATGAGACTGGGCAGACTGCGTTGCATCGTTGCTGAGTCTGGCAAATCCATCTCTTGGTCGCCACCATCAAGACGAACTTCGTTGAGAAGCCCAATGAGGCGATTGACGAACATTCGTTCGAGAATGTCCTTGTCGAACCCGTGTTCGCTAGCTACACTCATGTTATTCGCCGCTACACATCCCTCAACGAGCCGTGCGCCATCTGTGTGACACCCCTTTTTTATGGTGGTGGCTACGTCAGCGTCCGAGTTCTCGGCTATGGCGAATCGGACAGAGAACCCGTTACGACAGGATGAATCAAGGAGTCTTCAGATGAGCACACAGCGTGACAAGGCGCTCGACATGGCCTTGGCCCAGATCGACAAGCAATTCGGCAAGGGGTCGATCATGCGGATGGGTGAGAAGGGCACCATGGCGATGGAGTCGGTGTCCACCGGAGCGCTGTCGCTCGACCTCGCTCTCGGTATCGGTGGCCTTCCTCGTGGTCGGGTGACCGAGATCTATGGGCCCGAATCATCGGGTAAGTCCACTCTGGCGATGCATGTGGTTGCCGAAGCCCAGCGCAATGGTGGTACCTGTGCCTATATCGATGCTGAGCATGCGATGGATCCGATCTATGCCAAAGCGATCGGGGTCGATATCGACCAGCTCCTGATCTCCCAGCCCGATACTGGCGAACAGGCCCTTGAGATCTGCGACATGTTGGTGCGCTCCGGTGCGATCGATGTGGTGGTGGTCGACTCGGTGGCCGCGCTCACGCCGCGTGCTGAGATCGAGGGTGAGATGGGCGACAGTCATGTCGGTTTGCAAGCTCGCCTGATGAGCCAGGCACTGCGCAAGCTGACCGGCAATCTCAACAAGACCAAGACGATCGCTATCTTCATCAACCAGTTGCGTGAAAAGATCGGGGTCATGTTTGGCTCGCCCGAAACCACGCCGGGTGGACGGGCCCTCAAGTTCTATTCTTCGGTGCGCCTCGACATTCGCCGTATCGAATCCTTGAAGGATCGCGGCGAGGTGGTCGGCAACCGCACCCGGGTCAAGGTGGTCAAAAACAAGGTCTCGCCGCCCTTCCGTCAGGCCGAGTTCGACATCATGTATGGCAAGGGCATCAGCCGTGAGGGTTCCCTGCTCGACATGGCGGTCGATGCGGGCATCGTGACCAAGTCAGGTTCGTGGTTTACCTATGCCGGCGAGCAGCTCGGTCAGGGTCGTGAAAATGCCAAGACCTTCTTGATCGAGAACCCTGAGGTCATGATGGAGATCAGTGACAAGACCATGGTGGCGGTCGGTCTGCGTCCCGCTGATGACGAGTTCACCGAGGCTGACGATGCTCCGATCACCCTCGACTGAGGGGTTGACGGCAGCCTGATTGCCGACTGTTCATAACGTCCTTGTCTCACGAACCGGGCCGTTGATCCCTGCCTGAGCGGTAACCTCTGGCGGCGTGACCCGTCGTTATATCGTGCGCACCTATGGCTGCCAGATGAATGAGCATGACTCTGAGCGCATCGCTGGCTTGCTGGAAGCCGATGGTCTCGTGCGTGCCGAGTCGGAAGACGATGCCGATGTCATGGTCCTCAACACTTGCTGTATTCGAGAGAACGCTGACAACAAGTTGTATGGCAATCTCGGTCACCTCAAGCCGTGGAAGGATGAGCGTGAGGGACGCCAAATCGTGGTGTCGGGATGTTTGGCCCAAAAAGATCGCGACCTGGTGGCTCGCAAAGCCCGCCATGTCGATGTGGTCTTGGGAACCCACAATGTGCACCGCACCGCCGACTTATTGACCGCGTCGATCGAGGCATCGGCTCCGGTCGTGGAGATCCTCGATGAGGCGGTCGTCGACGACCACGTGCTCTTCCCCTCGGCGCTTCCAGTGCGACGCGAGACGAGCTATCGGGGCTGGGTCACCATCCAGATCGGATGCGATAACACCTGCGCCTATTGCATCGTGCCGGCGGTGCGAGGGCCCGAGATCAGCCGGCCTTATGCCAGCATCGTCGATGAGGTGAGAGACCTGGCGGCCCAGGGGGTCACCGAGGTCACCTTGCTGGGTCAAAACGTCAACTCCTATGGTCGCGACCTCCAGCTCGCCGCCCGGCGTGCTGGTGACACCACCGCTCGCTTGCGGCCCCTTTTCGGTGATCTTCTGCGTGATGTCGGTGCTGTCGAGGGCATCCGTCGGGTCCGGTTCACCAGCCCTCATCCCAAAGACATGGGGCCAGAAACCTTCTCCGCCATGGCCGAGACCCCGTCGGTGTGTGAGCATCTCCACTATCCGCTCCAATCAGGGAGCGATCGAGTGCTGGCACTCATGCACCGGGGCTATACCGCTGATCGCTATCTCACCCGGCTCGCTCAGGCTCGCGACGCGGTTCCCGGCCTCGCGGTGTCAACCGACATCATCGTCGGCTTTCCCGGCGAGACCGACGACGATTTTGAGCGCACCCTTGAGGTGGCTGCCGCTGCCGAATTTGATGACGCGTTCACCTTCATCTTCTCTCCCCGTCCGGGCACTGAAGCTGCGGAGTTGACCGACAGCTTTGTTGATCCCGAGGTGTCTCGGGAACGCTTTGCCCGACTCCGGGTCATCATCGAACGTTCATCGTTGGCCAAGAACCAGGCCCATGAAGGGGCCACCGAAGAAGTTCTGGTCGAGGGGCCATCGAAGAAAAACCCGTCGGTGATCACCGGACGTACCCGGCACAACAAGCTGGTCCACTTCACCCCACCTCGCTCGATCAGAACCGGCAGCTATGTTGCTGTCGAGATCACCCGCGGGGCACCTCACTATCTTGAGGGTCGTTTTGTCGACATGATCGCTGAGTCGACCCACCGGTTACGTATCCCGGTTGCCGTGGCCTAGGAGGAGTGGTGGCCATCCCCGGCAGCCGTTGGTCGACGCGGAGTGGTCGATGAGCTGTCTCGCCATCGTCGGCTCCACCGCATCGGGGAAGTCCTCGCTGGCCCTCGCCCTGGCCAACCGGGTGGCCGGCGTTGAGCTGGTGTCGATCGATTCGATGCAGGTCTATCGAGGGATGGATATCGGGACCGCGACCCCTACCGCTGCTGAGCGAGCCACCGTCCCCCATCATCTCCTCGATCTGGTTGAGCCCAGCCACGAGTTCAGTGTGGCCGAGTTCCAAGCGGCCTATCGGGCGGCGATTGGGGATATCGAGGCTCGCGGTGGTCGACCGGTCTTGGTGGGCGGCACCGGGCTCTATCACCGGGCGGTCATCGATGATCTGGAACTGCCCGGCCAGTGGCCTGAGGTCGCCGATCGTCTTCACACCGAGCTGGACAGGGACGGGGTTGAAGCCCTCTATGCCCGTCTGGTCGAGTGTGATCCAGCTGCTGCAGCCAAGATGGAATCCAACAACACCCGCCGCATCTTGCGAGCTCTCGAGGTGTGTGAGGGGAGTGGTCGTCGATTCAGTTCGTTTGGTGTGGGGCTTGACACCTATCCGCCCTCATCGGTGATCCAGGTCGGCTTGAGATGGGATCGAGCAGCTCTCGCCGAGCGCATCGAAGCCCGGGTCTATGCCATGGTCGAGGCCGGTTTGGTCGATGAGGTTCGGGGCTTGGTTCGTTCGGGGCTGTCCAAGACCGCGGCACAAGCGCTGGGCTACAAGGAGATGATCGCCCATCTTGAGGGGCGATCGAGCTTGGAAGAGGCGATCGACCAGATCATTATCAGGACCCGCCAGTTTTCGGTCCGTCAAGAGCGTTGGTTCCGTCGTGACCCTCGGGTGCGCTGGATTGATATCACCGCTGATCCGGTGGGTGAAGCCCTCGATCTGGTGGTTGAGATCATGTCCGACCAGGGTCGATCTGAATCAACGCCCTCAGGTGACAACGACCTAGCCTGACTCCATGACGATCTTCACCAAACACCACGGCTTGGGCAATGACTTTCTCGTGGTGTTTGATCTTCCCGATGAGATCGATCGAGCCAAGCTTGCGCAACAGATCTGTGATCGGCGTCGCGGCATCGGTGCTGATGGTCTCTTGAGTGGCCAGATCGATCCGAAGCCCGGTCTCGATGCGGTCATGGTGTTGCACAATGCCGATGGCAGTCGAGCTGAGATGAGCGGCAACGGGATTCGGTGCTTTGCCCAAGCGGTGTACCAGCGCACCGGTCGAGCTCGGTTGACGATCACCACCGATGCCGGAATGCGTGAGGTTGAGCTCGCCCCCACCGATGATCCCGCGACCATCATGGCGACAGTCGATATGGGCCCGGTTGAACGGGTGAACCCACCGTCGAACTGGGATCGTCTGGGCACCAACCCCGACCGCCCGGTTGCTCACCTCAGCCTCGGCAACCCCCACAGTGTGGTCGGTGTCGATGATGTCGCCGAACCAGATCTGGCCCTGCTGGGCGCGGCGGTTCCGGATGTCAATCTTGAAGTGGTCGCTCCCACCTCGCGGCCTGACACGGTGCGTATGAGGGTCCATGAGCGGGGAGTGGGCATCACCGAGGCCTGTGGCACTGGGGCATGTGCTGCGGCATTTGCTGCACATTCGTGGGGATTGGCAACGGCGACCGAGGGATCGATCACCGTGGAGATGGACGGCGGATCAGCCGTGATCACCCTCGACGCTCCGGCCCCAGGACGGGTGACCCTGACCGGTCCAGCGACCAGGATCGCCGCCATCGAGATCGATCTGTGACCTGTTGAGCGCGTGCTGGCAGTCGCGAATCTGGCGAAGTTGGCGCCTGATCTGTGGAAGTGGGCTACCGTCGTCGTTGACGCCCCACATCAGATCTGTCGACGCTCGATGACGAGGAGAATCATCTGACTACGCCACCCAACCCCTACAACGAGGCGCTCGGCGCAACCCTGATCGACCGGACCTTCCGGGAAAAGATCGTCCTGGTTGCGGTGGCCTTTCCTGGTCAGACCGATGCTGAGGTTGATGCCAGCATGGATGAGCTCGAGCTCTTGGTCGATACCGCTGGAGCCGATGTGGTGGCTCGACTGATCCAGCGTCGCGATGCCCCCGATCACACCTGGTATATCGGCAAGGGGAAAGTTGATGAGCTCGCCGAACTGTGTCGAGCGGTCGATGCTGACACCGTCGTCTTCGACAACGAGCTGGCGCCAGCCCAACAGTTCAATCTCGAAAAGGTGCTCGGCCGTACAGCGATCGACCGCACCGCGGTGATCTTGGACATCTTCGGCCAAAACGCCCACACCCTCGAAGGCAAGGCCCAGGTTGAGCTGGCCCTTCTGCGCTATCGATTGCCCCGCCTCCGTCAGGGCAAAGACGCCAACCTGTCCCAGCAGCGCGGTGGGGTTGGAGCCCGGTTCGGTGGCGGTGAAACCAAGACTGAGGTCGACCGACGGCGGATCATGAGGCGCATCTCCAAGCTCGAATCCGACCTGGCATCGTTTGCCAACACCCGTGATCTCCAGCGCAAAAGCCGTCAGCGCAGCGGACTCGGCAATGTGACAATCGTCGGCTATACCAATGCCGGCAAATCCACCCTCCTGAACGCTCTCACCAATGCCGGTGTCCTCTCCGAAAACCGGCTGTTCGCCACCCTCGATCCCACCACCAGGCGTTTGGCCTTGCCGGGTGGCGAAATGGTGCTGGTGACCGACACGGTTGGGTTTGTGCGCCAGCTTCCCCACGGCCTGATCGAGGCCTTCAAGGGCACCTTGGAGGTGGCGGCGCTGGCTGACTATCTGATCCATGTGGTCGACCTCTCCAGCCCGGATCCGGCCGGCCAGATCGATGCAGTGCATCGGGTGTTAGCCGATATTGGCGCTGGTGAAGTGCCCGAACTGATCGTGTTCAACAAGGCCGATCTCGCACCCGACCGGGTGGACGAGATGGTCGACGAGTATCCGGGGTCGGTGGCGGTGGCCGCTGCCACCGGAGCTGGTCTCGACCTCCTGGTCGCCACCCTGGCCGATCGGTTGAGAGCCCTCACCATCACCGTCGAGCTCTTGATCCCCTATGACCGGGGCGACATCTTGGCCTCGGTGCACCGAGAAGGTGAGGTCATCCAGGTCAGCGAGGGCCCCGATGGGATGCTGGTCCAGGCCCGACTCTCGGATGCTTCGGCAGGACGCCTGGCTGAGTGGACTGTCGAGGTCTAAGCCGGCTCTCGTGTCCGCAGGTGTCGATCGTCTAGATTGCCACGGTATGACCGATGGGTTTGTTCCTCCGCCGTACCCCTACGAACGTGTCGATCGTTTTCGGCACTGGGGCGACCAGTTTGATGGAGGATTGATCGATTTCTCGATCGGTACCCCGATCGATCCGCCACCACCGGCGGTGATCGAGATGCTGAGCACGTCGGGCGCCGAGCGCGGCTACCCGCCCTCGGTGGGCACGCCAGCCTTGCGACACTCGATCGTGAATTGGATGGGGCGCCGCTTCGATATCGAGATCTCGCCTGATCAGGTGGCTGCCTGTATTGGGACCAAGGAGTTTGTCGGCACCCTGCCTCAATGGCTGCGCTTGCGCCAACCTAATCGGGACACGATCTTGTTCCCCGAGGTGTCCTATCCGACCTACGCGATGGGGGCCACCCTGGCCGGATGCCGAGCGGTGCCGGTGCCGATGACAGTCGGTGGTGGGCTCGATCTCGCCCAGATCGATCCGAACGATGCCCAGCGAGCCTTGGCCTTGTGGGCAAATACGCCAGCTAATCCCACCGGGGGTCTTGACGATCTCGGTCCGATCGCCGAGTGGGGTCGAGCTCATGGAGTGCCGATCTTTTCTGACGAGTGCTATGTCGAGTTCACCTGGACCGATCGGGGACGCACCATCCTCGAACACGGTGTTGAGGGCGTGGTGGCAGTCCATTCACTCTCCAAGCGATCCAACCTGGCTGGAGCCCGACTGGGCTTTTATGGCGGCGATCCCGACCTGGTTCACTATCTCGGCGAGGTTCGCAAGCATGTCGGCATGATGGTGCCCGGGCCCACCCAAGCCGCTGGGGTGGTCGCCCTCGACGATGACGACCATGTGGCTGAGCAGAGGGATCGCTATCAGCGACGACTCCAGCGGTTGGCCGACATCTTCTCGGCCTGGGCTGGGGTTTCGATCTCGATCCCCGATGGGGGGTTCTATCTCTGGTTCGCCGTCGATGATGCCTGGAACTTCACCGAGCGTTTGGCTCGCGAGGGAGGAGCCCTGGTCAGCCCAGGAGAGTTCTATGGGGATGCCGGTGCTAGCTATATCCGTGTTGCTGCTGTCCAGCCTGATGATCGCATCGAGGAGTTGGCCCGACGGTTGGTGTGACGCGCCGGTCGACTGATCCATGCTGACCGACTGGGTAGCTCAAGCACTCGATCGTGAGGTGGTGAGCGCGGTGCGCCTTGGCGGCGGTGATGTCGCCGAGTCGTTTCGTGTGACCCTTGGCGATGGGCAGACGGTGTTCGCCAAGACCCATCATCGGGCACCGCCAGGATTCTTCACCACTGAAGCGGCGGGGTTGAGCTGGTTGCGTGATGCCGGGACGGTGCTGATACCTGAGGTGCTTGCCGTGTCGGACGATCCCGCCTTCATGGTGTTGGAGTGGATCGAGGAGGGGTATCACTCGTGGGGGCGGTCGGGGGAAGCCGAGTTTGGTCGAGCTCTGGCAGGCCTCCATCAAGCGGGAGCACCATCCTTCGGACGCGAGGATCGACGCACCACCGGCAGTCGGCGTTTGCCGAATGATCCCTGCGACACCTGGGTGGAGTTTCTCGCTACTCGTCGGCTCGAGCCCCTCGCTCGGTTGGCTCGACAGGCTCAAGCCCTCTCAGAGTCAACCTTGGACCGTCTCGATCGGGTGATCGATCGACTTGATGATCTGGTGGGGCCGTGTGAGCCGCCATCTCGTCTTCACGGCGATCTGTGGGCTGGCAATCGACTGATCGATGCTGACGGGCGCTCGTGGCTGATCGATCCGACAGCATGTGGTGGTCATCGTGAAGTTGACCTGTCGATGATGCTGCTCTTTGGAGGGTTTGGTGCTGACGTTTTCAGGGCCTACGACGAGGTGTGTGCCCTGGCCGACGGTTGGCAAGCACGGGTGCCGCTCTATCAGCTCACCCCGCTGGTGGTCCACGCCATCAAATTCGCTGGCCCCTATGTTGGAGCGGTCGACCACGCCCTCGATCAGATCGGTCAGTGATACCGAGGAGGAAGGGTTGGCGTCGATTCCTCAGAGGCGACGCAGCACGGTCACGACGCGACCAAAGATCGAGACCTCATCGGCGGGAAAGACCATCGGCTCCATTTCGGAGTTGGCGGGCACCAAGGTGATCGTGTCGCCATCGGATTGGAGGGTTTTGATGGTGGCCTCATCGCCGGGGATACCGGCCACGACCACATCGCCCGACTTGGCTTGTTCATCTTGGCTGGCGACGACATAGTCGCCGTCAAGGATGCCCAGCTCAATCATCGAGTCACCTCGAACCCGGAGCATGAAGAGATCGCCGTTGCCGGTGAAGTCACCGGGGAGGGGGAGAAGCTCTTCGACGTTTTCTTGGGCCAAGACATCGGTGCCCGCAGCGACATCGCCCACCAGGGGAACGTGGCGTACTGGACGCCGTTCGAGGATGGCGCCTGAGTTGGGATCCCAGCACACCTTGATCGCGCGGGGCTTGGTGGGGTCACGCTGGAGATAGCCGAGTCGGGTCAGGTTGTTGAGGTGGGTGTGCACCGTTGACGGTGAGGTCAGCCCAACCGCGTCGCCGATCTCGCGCACCGATGGGGGATAGCCCCGCTCACGCATCTCGGTAATGATGAAATTGAGGATCTGGCGCTGGCGGAAACTCAGCTTTGACGTCATGGCTATATCGTACGGGCGTTCGTCGCTGCTGTCAAACATCTGTTCGGGGACATATGTTCGAAATCCAGGTTGACATCGAACCCATGTTCGGGTAGACCTGAGGGGGTACACCTGTTCGTTACTCAAATACCGGCTCGTTGCGCCGTCAGCCTCCTGGGAGAGCATCATGATCGCTACCTATTCCACCCCTCATCCGGTTCGGTCATATCAGCGTGTTGCCGGTGAGGGCCGATATGGGCGCTGTCAGCCACGTTCATCGGGTCAAGCCGATCGTCATCATCGGGCATCGGCATCATCTCGGCGTTCTTCGGTGATGGGTCTCGCGGTGGCCGCCATCGTCGCCTTCGGGGTCACCGCTGGACCTGCCCTGGTCAGTTCTCTCGGGAGTACGCCGGTGGTCGCCGCCGCGCCGTCAGGTCCGGTTCGGTCGGTGATCGCTCAGCCCGGGGACACCTTGTGGGGGATCGCTCGTGAGTATCGGGGCGACACCCCAATTGAGGACTATGTCAACCTCTTGATCGAGGTCAATCATGGTCCAGCGATTCAGGCGGGGCAGCGCATCCTCGTGCCCTAACAGCTGAGTTGTTTCGGGTCTGGATGAGGCCTTGACGCCAGCGTTGTTGTCGGTCGATCAGGCCGCGAACTGCTCAGCTCGAGCCCGGCATTGACCGTCTTCCCCGAAGGCGGACGCGCGTATGAGTGGCCCCGGATTTCACCCCTGTTGAGCGAGCCACTCGTTCACCCGAGCCTCAGATTCCGCGTCGGTCAGATCATCGACCCGGGTCATGATCGTCCACCTCACACCAAAAGGATCCTGGATACTGCCGAATCGATCTCCGGACGCGAAGGTCACGACGGGCTCTCGCACCGCGGCGCCATGTTCGACGGCACGTTCAACAGCGCTGTCAACATCGGGGCAGTAGTACCCAAGCGAAAAGCTGGTCTCCTCAGCGTTGGGATCGATAGCCACGGTCTGGTAGTCCGGGCTTGCAGCTCCCAACTGCAGGCGACCGTGGGCAAATTCGATGTCAGCGTGCACGACTACATCTTCGTGCTTCATGCAGCTCACCACGCGTGCTCCGAACACCTCTTGGTAGTAGTCGAGAGCGGCCGTCGGATCGCTCAGAGCCAAGAATGGCGTGATCGTTGAATAGCCTTGCGGCGTGCCGTTGTTCGTGTTCGGCCCGGTTGCAGCAATCGGATGTCGAGTCATGGAATCGATGGTACGGCTCATGCTGGGAGGCGTTCTTGTATATTTCGGACATGTCCGAGGTCGCCTCATACGCAGATCGCGGCCTGCTGTGGCCCAAGCGCCTGCTTGAGACTTTTCGTCGGCTGGCACCGTCACCCAGGGCGAAGGAACTGGTCCGCTGGTGGTGGGTAGCGAGTTGGCGTTTCCCTTCCGGAGTGTCCTCGGCTCAGCAGGTTCTTTCCTTTCCTGGGAGCAACCTCACCTTCGAGCCCGGTGAGGTGAACGTGGTCGGCCCGACCACGGCAGCGAGCACGAGGGTCCTCGAAGGCCATGGGTGGGTCGTCGGGGCTCTGCTCCAGCCAGCTGTCGTTCCTACGCTCACGCCGCACCCCGCCACGACGCGGGATCAAGCGATCCCGATACCGGCAGCCAAGGCGCTGGCCGCGGTGACCGAGACCGTCGCTAGCGGCGGCCTTGAGGCTGGTGCGGTAATCGCTGAAGACTGGCTCGTAGCGCGCGTTGGCGAGCTGAGCGATGAGATGAGATTTGCTAACCAGATGATGCACGTGCTGCAGACGACGACCAACATTGCCACGGTGCCTCAGGCAGCCTCGGCGCTAGGTGTTTCGCCGCGCACGCTACAACGGCTCACTAGCCGCTATGTCGGGCTGCCCCCATCGGTGATCATTCGACGACGCCGACTCCAGGACGCTGCAGCGACGCTGCGCGAACGGCCTCGCCAGGTCGCCGATGCAGCGGTGGTCGGGTATAGCGACCAATCTCACCTGACCCGGGATATGCGCACCACCATGGGAATCACGCCGGGCCAGTATCAACGAGAGGTCCATCAGGAACCGGATCAGTAGGAGCGCCTCGGCTTTGGGGCTAGCCATACTCACCATCCTCGGCGCGTCGATGGTCTCTTGGATCAGTCGCGCTGGTTCGGGATGATGGCCTGAGGAACCCTCACCCGCGGCGCTGGACATGGGGCTCGACAAACCGCTGTGCATCCCGCCCGTCCCCAGCCAGGGCGACGGGGAACTTGTTTACCAACTCAACTCTGGGTGTCAGCTCTCGCGTTCGCCGAGTGGGCGGAGGCCGCGGAGCTTGTCGGCGGGTCCTCGGATCGTGACCCCGGCCTGTCGGGCCTGGGTGGGGGTGATTCGCCCGAGGAGGCAGCCGATGACCGGTTCGGTTCGGCCGGCGAGGATGATGTCGGGATCTTGGCTGCGGCCCGGTGTCAGGGTGACGGCTCCGTCGATCGCTTCGAGGGTGAAGACCTCATCGTCGGTGCCGAGCTCGACGGTCAGGTCAGGGCGGTCGGGGTCGTGTCCATCGAATCGGGCGATGACCATATGGTGCAACCACGCGGTGTGGAAGTGGTCGTCGCCGCGCGGTCGAGCCATGAGGGGCCCGGCCCAGCGCCCAAGGGCATAGATCGTGTCGCGCAGTTCGTAGCCCCATTCGGTGAGTTCGTAGCGGCCGTCATCAAGTCGCTCGAGAACGTCGGCGTCCTGGAGGCTGCGGAGGCGTTCAGCCAAGAGATTGGTGGCGATGCCTGGCAGTCCAGCGAGGAGCTGGTTGTAGCCCTTTGGCCCATCGATGAGTTCGCGAACCACAAGCAGGGTCCAGCGTTCGCCGATGACATCAAGTGCCCGTGCCAGGCCGCAGAACTGGTTGTACGAACGCACAGTCAAAGCATAACTTGATTTTATCTAGTGTTGCAACTATAGTTTTATCAAGTTGATTTTGAGGAGGAATCATGGCGATCACTACCCGAGCACTTGTCGCTGACTACACCAAGGCGGTGAGCGACGGCGACTACGACCGCCTCGCAGAGCTGGTCCATCCCGATGCCCACTTTGGCGGGACGGTGGGAGCCGAGGCACACGGGGCCGAGGCGTTCATTCAGGGGTTCCGTAACCTTCGACCGATCACGCTGGGGACTGAGGTGCACAGCGTCGTCGTCGAGGATGATCGAGCAGCGATCATCTATGACCTCATCACCGACACCCCTGTCGGGCCGGTCTTGTCCTCGGAGTTCTTGACGATCGATGCTGGCCGCATCCGATCGAGCACCCTGGTGTTCGATTGGCGCCGCTGGCCTGAGGTGATCGCTGAACTCCGCCGTCGGATCGCCGAACCGACAGATTGATCCCAAACGATGGCCTACGACCCTGAACTTGCCGAGCGGATCCGCGGCCTGCTCGCCATGCAACCAACGCTCACCGAAAAGGAGATGTTCGGCGGCCTGGCTTTCCTCGTGGGTGGCTATATGACCGCGGTTGCCAATCACGACGGCGAACTGATGATCCGGGCTGATCCTGCAGAATCACCCGGCCTCGTCGAGTCCACCCCAGCGACCTTCGCCGAGATGCGAGGACGCCAGCTGAAGGGTTGGCTGTGTGTGGACGCCGCGGACATCGTTGCCGACGAGGAACTCTCAACCTGGGTTGATCACGCAGTCGACTATGTGGCGACCCTCCCGCCCAAACGGTGACGGGGGATCGGCGCGGCAGAGCGTCGGATCACGGCCACCGACCGATCAGGATCGGCGAGGCTCAAGCCGGAGCTGGACCATTCCGCCGAGCCATGTGTGCGCCGTGATGCGCAGCCGATGACGGCGGGATACGCCAGCGAAGAGTGGATATCCCCGACCGAGCACGATCGGAGCGAAGGTCACGATCGCTTCGTCGATCAGGTCTGCATCTATAGCCTGGCGGATGAGGTTGCCGCCGTCGACATACACGTCCCGGCCGTCGGCTGCGGCGCGCGCCTGCGCGACCAGGTCCTCGATGTTCCCGCTCACCGCTCTCACCGATGGCGCGGCCGGTTGGAGTGGACGCTGGGTGGCCACCAAGACCGGGCGCGAACCGTAGGGCCACGGCACCCCGAAGCCGTTGACAATGTCATGGGTGCGTCGGCCCATGAGCAGGGCGCCCACATCGGTCATAAACGACTCGAACGAGACCGCCTCCGATGCTGTGGTGGCTGACGCGTTCGCGTCGTCGTGGCCCTCGAGCCATGAGAGGTCGTCGTCTGGGCCAGCGATGAACCCATCGAGCGAACAGGCGATGAACACCCGAACCCGTGAAGCCATGACGTGGAACCTAGTAGATCGACACTCGCGATCGGCGTCGTGGGGGTTTCGGCTGCTGCGGACTCTCACCGGCAACGCCGCGCCCCACGGCCTGAATGCTCCGATTCCAACAAGTGTGATCGCGACCGGCATTCGCGCACCGCAATCACGGGCTGACCATTATCCTGAGCCAGGTGCAGTGTCCAGTGTGCGAAGCCGGCGATACCAAGGTGGTCGACTCGCGCCTGGCTGACGAAGGTCGGGCGGTGCGTCGCCCGTCAACTCCAGCGATGTTGGCTTGGCAGTGCTCGACCGGCTGCGGGCTCTCGATGAGGTTGCCTACCTGAGGTTTGCCTCGGTCTATAAGGGATTTGACGGGGCCGCCGACTTTCACCGCGAGATCGAGCTTCTGCGCAAATTACCCAAAGCCTGAACGCTCGTGTCGTCAGTGGTCGCAGCGGCGATCTCGTATCCAGCGGCCAAAGACCCACCCCTCGCGATCCACCAGCAGATGAGCCAGGTGGAACCGTCGAGCGAACTCCTCGCTGGTCGTGGTCAACCGAGGGCTTGATCCTCCGACCACAAGGGGTGACATGGTGAGATTGATCTCATCGACCAGGTCGGCGGCGAAGAGCGCACCATTGAGCGTGGCTCCACCTTCGAGCTGGACCAGATCGACCTCGGCATCGATCTCGCGAAGTCGACCGATGGCCTCGACCAGATCAACCTGATCCTGACCTGAGCGGAGCACATCAACCCCGTTGGGCACCACGACCTGATCGGGAGCGATCAAGAATCCGGCTCCTGACGTGAAGAGCTCGGTGGTCGTACCCATGGTTGCGGTGTTGGTCACCACGCCGATGCGTTGACCGGCAGCGGGGGAGCGGTACGCCTCCTGGCGGGCGGTACGCGAGCCGACCAGGATCATGTCAGCCACCGAGCGCAAGGTGAGCAGGATCGCCCGGTCGGTGGCGTTGCCCAAGCCCGCTGACGTGCCATCCACAGCGATCGCTCCATCAAGGCTGGCCACCATACACAGGCTCAGCCAGGGTCGATCGGGAAGCCTGGGACGAGGAGTGCTGCACGCCTGAGCGATCGTGATCTGGTGTGCTGGAGCGGGATAGATCCGCTGAACGGGGGCAGGTGAGGCGGCCATCAGGTCAAGATTGCCATCTGTGGAACGCCGATCTTGGGACGGTGTGGATAAGTGAAGGTTTGTCCACTGTTTCCCACAGAATCTCTGAGAAATTCACACTCTTGTCCCCTTCCGATTCACAGGCTGTCAAAAGTACAGTAGAGGTCGTTGCTGAAGCGACACACGACATGTGGCAGAGCTACACATTGGACCGTTCTAACGGACACACCATGTGGGTGTAGGGGCTGGTGTGTGTGGGGCGAATGCCCTGAACCTACGTGTCGTGGGTTCTTTGGTGTGTTCGGTCGCACGGCGTGATCTCATTTGCGCCGTGCGACCGTCTCATCTGGGGAGCGCGTCAGTCCTGGTCAGGGGGTTGTTTGAACGAACTGGTCTTCAATGGTTGACAGAAGTGTAATTACAGTGATGTAATACACACCCCGATCCTGCGATGCCACAATTTGTAGTGTCTCAGGTGAAGCGTTGGGGAGTTCCCCATCTACATATTGTGTTTGCCTGGTGGATGCTCACTTGGCGCACAACCGAGGTTCTTTGGGCGCAGCGAGCGGGTGTAGTGGCCGCCGCGCCGGTGCGCGAGAAGGGCCTTCACGATCGTTAGACACCATCATCCAGCACGCGCGACGCACCGACATAGAAGGACACCAGATGACCACAGCACCGAGCCCAACCACCCGCCCCGCTGACGGAACCATCGGCATACGACGGTTCTTTACCACTCCCGAGGTGCATCCCTACGACACCATCGAGTGGGAACGCCGTGACGCTCGCATCACCAACTGGAAAGACGGCTCGGTCGCCTTCGAGCAACTTGGTGTCGAGTTCCCCGCGAACTGGTCGTTGAACGCCACCAATATCGTCTCCCAAAAGTACTTCCGGGGCACGCCTGGCACGCCCGAGCGAGAGAGCTCGTTTAAGCAGGTCGTCGATCGGGTTGCCGACACGATTACTCGCTGGGGCATCGAGAACGACTATTTCGTCGATGATGATGAAGCGGAAGCCTTCCGCAACGAACTCAAGTTCATCCTGGTCACCCAGCGGGCGGCCTTCAATAGCCCGGTCTGGTTCAATATCGGGGTCAAGGGTGTTCCCCAGCAGGCCAGCGCGTGCTTCATCTTGAGCGTTGACGACAAGATGAGTTCGATCCTCAACTGGTATCGAGAAGAGGGAGTGATCTTCAAGGGCGGATCCGGTGCTGGAGCCAACCTGTCCAAGATCCGCTCATCGTATGAGATCCTCGAAGGTGGCGGAACCGCGTCCGGCCCGGTCAGCTTCATGCGCGGTGCCGATGCTTCAGCGGGGACGATCAAATCCGGCGGCAAGACTCGTCGAGCGGCCAAGATGGTCATGCTCAACGTTGACCACCCCGACATTGAAGAGTTTGTGTGGTGCAAGGTTAAAGAAGAGCGCAAGGCTCGGGTCTTGCGCGATGCTGGCTTTGACATGGACCTCGATGGGGCTGACTCGTTCTCGATCCAGTACCAAAACGCCAACAACTCAGTGCGAGTGAGCGACGAGTTTATGGAAGCGGTTGTGGACGATGCCGACTGGGCGCTCACCGCTGTCACCACCGGCGAGGTCATCCGCACCGTCAAGGCTCGTGACCTCTGGCGTCAGATCGCCGAAGCTGCCTGGGAATGTGCCGACCCTGGTCTCCAGTTCGACACCACGATCAATAGGTGGCACACCGCATCGAACACCGGGCCAATCAATGGATCGAACCCGTGCTCGGAGTACATGCATCTCGACAACTCGGCCTGCAACCTGGCCTCGATCAATCTCCTGCCCTATCTCGACGATGAGGACAACTTCGATATCGAGGCCTATCGGCACACCGTCGAAATCATGTTCACCGCCCAAGAGATCCTCGTTGGTCAAGCCGACTATCCCACCGAGCCGATCGGTAAGACCAGCCGTGAGTTCCGCCAGCTCGGTATCGGCTATGCCAATCTCGGAGCCTTGCTCATGGCGTTGGGCTATGCCTACGACTCTTCTGAAGGGCGTGCCTGGGCGAGCGCGCTGACCTCACTGATGACCGGGCATTCCTATGCGGTCTCGGCACGCACTGCGGCTCGTCTGGGTGCCTTCGCTGGCTACGCCGACAACAAGGAGCCCATGCTCAATGTGTTGGACATGCACCGGGCTGCCAGCTACGAGATTGAGAATGCATCGGTCGTGCCCGCCAACCTCCTCGCCGCTGGGCAAGAGGCATGGGAAGTAGCTGTCGCTGATGCCCAGATCCATGGGGTGCGCAACAGTCAGGCATCGGTCTTGGCCCCCACCGGAACGATCGGGTTGATGATGGACTGTGATACCACCGGTATCGAACCCGATCTTGGCCTCGTCAAGTTCAAGAAGCTGGTCGGTGGCGGCACCATGCAGATCGTCAACCAGACCATCCCCCGAGCCCTGCACCGCCTCGGCTACACCGATGCCCAAGTTGACGACATCATCGCCTATATCGATGAAAACAAGTCGATCCTCGGTGCTCCCCACCTGGACAAGGACCATGTCGCTGTGTTCGCCTGCTCGATGGGTGACAACACGATTCACTACGAGGGCCATGTCCGCATGATGGCTGCTGTCCAGCCCTTCTTGTCGGGGGCGATCTCCAAGACAGTCAATATGCCCGAAGATGCCACCGTCGAAGACATCGAAGACCTTCACCAGCTCTCCTGGGAACTTGGTTTGAAGGCGGTTGCGATCTATCGCGACAACTGCAAGATCGGCCAGCCGCTCTCAACGGCCAAGAAGGATGACGATGAGGCTGACGATGTCGCTGACGCTGTGGTCGAGACGGTCGAAAAGGTGGTCGAAAAGATCGTCCACAAGCCGATCCGTCAGAAGCTGCCGCGCACCCGCAACTCCAAGACCTTCGAGTTCCGGGTTGCTGATCTGAAGGGTTTTGCCACCATCGGCGAATACGAGGATGGCCAGCCTGGTGAAGTGTGGTTGACCGTGTCCAAGCAGGGTTCAACCCTGTCGGGGATCATGGACGCCCTCGCCAAGTCGATCAGCCACGGCCTCCAATACGGGGTGCCGCTGCGGGCCTATGTCGAAGCCTTCACCAATATGAAGTTCGAGCCAGCGGGGATGACCGATGACCCCGATGTCCGCTTTGCGGGCTCGATTGTCGACTACCTCTTCCGTCGTCTGGCGATCGAATACATGAGCCCAGCTGAGCGGGCTGAGCTGGGGATCTATACCCGAGCCGAGCGCACCCAGCCGACCCTGCCCGGAGTGGAAGAGCAGGTGGTCGAGACCCACAACGGATCGGATATCGATCCCGAGCCGAAGAGCATCCCCTCCGCAGACGAGCTTGCCGCTGGTCTCGAAACCGGGGCGATCGAGCCCACGGTGGAGGATAACACCCCAGCTCGAGGGATCATTTCCCGGCCTCGCCCGGCTGATGCTCCGATGTGTATGCAGTGCGGCATCCATATGGTGCGCTCGGGAAGCTGCCACGCGTGCCCGAGCTGTGGCACCACCAGCGGGTGTAGCTGATCTGACAACCCCTCAATCGAGGTTCGGTGGCCTGGCGAGCAATTGCTCGCCAGGCCACTGGCCGTTGTGAGCCCGTGGTCGCCTGTGGTGATGATCTGAGCACTCCAGCGCTGACCCGCTAGACCAGCAGCCAACGGCTTGTTGGGGTCAACACGCCAGCCTGGCGGGCGCGGTAGGGTTGCGCTGTGCGATACCGGTTGGTGCTAGCCAGTGTTCTTCTTGCGGTGATCAGTGCGTCATGCGGTGGAGGCGATGACGCTTCGGCTGGCGCTGGTTCGGTGGTCGAGCCCCCTCCGACCACCCTCAATCCCGAACAGAACGCGATCGAGTCGGCTCGTCGGCTTGCAGCCCAATACGACTACGACCTGGCAATCTCAGTCCTCGCCCAGCTCTCGACCCCCGAAGCAGCGTCCGTACTCGCCGAAGTCCAGGCAGCTCAAGCCACCGCCGTGCCCTGGCCTGACAACTCGACGATCTCTCACATCTTCTATCACTCCTTGGTCATCGACCCGGTTCGAGCATTCAACTCCGATATGACCCAGGGATATCTGGACTACATGGTGACCATGGATGAGTTCACCGCCCAGCTTCAACAGATCTATGACCGCGGCTATGTACTGGTGCACCCCGATCGGATCGCCGCCCCCAACGCTGACGGCGAGATGGCCTATCAGCCGATCATCCTGCCTCCCGGCAAGACACCGCTCGTGCTCTCGATCGACGATGTGAGCTACTACGAATACATGGAAGGCGATGGCTTCGCCACCGATCTCTTCATCGATACCGATGGCCGGGTTCGCAACCACTACACCGATGCCAATGGGGTCACTTCGGTTGGGGCCTATGACCTTCCCCCGGTGGTTGACGATTTCATCGAGCAGCATCCCGATTTCAGCTATCGCGGCGACAAGGGCATGATCGCGCTCACCGGCTATAACGGGGTGCTCGGCTATCGCACCTCGATCAGCAAATACGGCGATACACCCCAAACCCAAGCGGCTATCGCCGAAGCGAAAGAGGTGGCCGCCGCCCTCAGGGCATCGGGTTGGCGCCTCGTCAGCCACTCGTGGGGACACATCAACTTCACCAAGTCCTCATTGGAGAACATCCAAAAGGACACCGCCCTGTGGCAATCCGAAGTGGCCTCGGTGATCGGGCCGACCGATTCGCTGATCTACGCCTTTGGTGCTGACATTTCGGGTCTAGCCAAGTACGGGATGGATAACCCCAAGTTCGCCTATCTCCACGGCGACCAGGGATTCAACTATTACTTCCCGATCGATTCCTCGGTGACCGCGTGGATGCAGCTCACGCCGTCGTCGCTGCGCCAGGCCCGGATCAATATCGATGGGATCAGTATGGGCCAAGCGCTGGCCGGGCGTTCCGACACCCTGTCGGCCTTCTTCGACACGGCGAGCACCTACGATTCGTCGCGAGAACTGGCGTTCTCCCAGGGGTAGTTCTCCTCAGCGGCTCAAACGCCGGTGATACCGCAGTGGATTGAGCTCACAGGGGCATTCGGTGGCGATCTTGATCGTCGGTGAGATGCGACCCTGTGCCCGCAGATCGAACAGGCGGCTGACCACCCGATCCCGTAAGGCATGGGGTGAGATCGTGTTGAGATAGATCTTGGTACCGCCCTCAAACCCTGCGAGCGTGGACACTCGCCACTTGACCACAATGCGCCAGGGCATCGGTATGTCGACTTCTGGGGGTTGGGTATGCCACTCCTCATTGCAGGGCACATCGGCGCCGGTTGCGGCGTGGCACGCGTGGAGGAGATCGCTCATCGCTCGGATCTCGTCGGGGGAGTGGTCCCATGGCTGACAGCTGGCGCTCTTGGAAAACACTTCGAGGGCTGGATAGCGATGACCGAAACCGGCAAACGCGATCGCGTCCTCGTTTTCGGCGACCACCAGATTGTGGTAGCCGGCATAGTTAACCGCCACCTCATTGAAGAGATTGGGGTTTGCTCGCACCCGGCTCAGCTCAAGCTCGCTTTGGACTCCTCGCTCATCGATCGAGACCAATTGTTTGTGAAGATGATCGAAGGAAGCTCCCGCTGGTTTGAGCCAGTTCTGAAACACCACCACATAGCGCACATAGCGATTGGCGTCGTACAGATCGCGCATGGCATCGACGGTGAAGGCGATATAGGCGTGGTGCTCATCAGGGGTCAGGGTTCCCGATGAAGCCAGCTGGTGAGCATGGGTGGCACCGTCCACATAGTGGCGCCGGGCAACGATCACGTCATGTCCGCCGCCGAAGAATCCGTCAGCCACCGCCAAACGGTCGGTTTCGTCCATGGTTGAGGGGTCGAGACCGGCGGCATGGAGCCGGGTGTTGACCAAGTCGAGAAGATGAGCTCGCCCGGCATCGTTGGCGACATAGTCGTCCCGTCGGGCTCGGGCAGCATCACCCAACCGGTGGCCATAATTGTCTTTCCAATAGTCATACGAGATGATCTCGAAGAGGTTGGGGATACGTCGGAACTCAGCCACCGCGTCATCGAGGGTGTCGATCGTCGCTGGCGGTCGGTGTTCCCACCCGTGATCGGTAGCCACAATCCGCCCCTTCTCGGGTGGCGTTTCTCGGTAGCGGCCCGAACAAAACGCGCAGTGGGTGGTGTCGGCGGCATCGATCGGTTCTGGTGCTCGGTCCCCGATCCCCAGGGGACGGTTGCCGCGTCCGGGCACTGTCCACACCTCGGTACCGCTGAACGGATTGATCTGCTTGACCGTGCCGTCGGCCATCACGTCGAGATACTTGGGTGGGCCAAAGAACGGCTCTGGCTGGAAAGACATGGCTCTATGGTGGCCGACTCGACACCAAATCCCACCAGGTCGGGCGATGTGACCAATCTAAAGCACGGCCAAGTTGAAGTCGTCGCCGGGCACTGCGACGCTAGTGACATGAGTCTTCGTCAGACCAATATCGCTCGTCTCCGAAACGGTCTCTTTGATGTCCTGGTCGTCGGAGCCGGAATCAATGGTGCGGTGTCCGCCGCGGCCCTCGCCGGCCGTGGGGCATCGGTGGCCCTGATCGATCGAGGCGACTTTGCCAGCTTCACCAGCCAAGAGTCTTCCAACCTGGTGTGGGGCGGGTTCAAGTACCTCGAAAACTATGAGGTGCCCCTGGTCTACGGGTTGTCGAAGTCCCGCAACCGGCTCATGAAGGCCTACCCGGACAACATCAAAGAGATCAGCTTCCTCGCCACCCTCGACGATTCGGCCCCCTACAAGCCCTGGCTGGCAGCGCTGGGGGCGTCGGCCTATTGGACGATCGGGATGTTCGGCACCAAGGCCCCCAAGCTGTATGACGTCGACCATGTCAAGAACGCTGAGCCGGTGATCAATGTGTCGACCGCTCGGGGCGGGATTCAGTATCAGGATGCCTATCTGATCGACAACGATTCCCGGTTTGTGTTCTCCTTTGTCCGCTCAGCCCTGGTCGCCGGCGCCGCCGCAGCCAATTATGTTGAGCTGGTCTCGGCTGAACGCCAAGACGGACTCTGGGTGGCCCAGCTGCGCAATGTCGATACCGGCGAAGAGTTCACCACCAGCGCTCGCACCATCGTCAATGCTGCCGGTCCTTTCGTCGATGGACTCAATGCCGGATGGAACAACCAGACCGATCATCGGATCGTCTATTCCAAGGGAATCCACCTCATCGTGCCCCGTCTGACCACGACCAAGCACGACCGGGTATTGGCCTTCTTCGACGACACCGATCGGCTCTTCTATGTCATCCCGATGGGCCGTCGATCGGTCATCGGCACCACTGACACTCGGGTTGATGAGCCCTTTACCCAGGTCGACGATGAGGATCGCAATTTCTTGTTGGACCAGATCAATGCTCGTCTCGATCTGGACACCCCCCTGACTGCCGATGACATCATCGCTGATCGCAGCGGGGTGCGGCCCCTGGTGGTACGCGCCGATGGTGGTGATGGTCGCGACATCGAGTGGACAGCGATGAGTCGTAAGCACGAGATCGAACGCAACGATGAGCTGGCGATCGTGACCGTGTTCGGCGGCAAGCTGACCGACTGTCTCAATGTCGGCGAAGAAGTTGCTGCTGACATCGAAAAGCTTGGGGTAGCCCTCGAACGTGACAAGGAGAACTGGTTCGGCGAGCCGGCCAAAGCTACCCGCGACGAGTTCTACCGTCAGGCCAAGCTGATGAAGCTTGATGATCTGCGCTCCAAGCCCGACACCGAACCCTTGAGTGTGCGGTTGTGGCGTCGGTACGGGCTGAGGGCGTTTGATCTCTTAGAAGAGATCCGCTCCGATCCAGCGATGGGCGAAGACATCATGGGATCAGCCGACTATCTGCGAGCTGAGCTCTATGTCGCTGCCGACTCTGAGATGATCGTCAAACTGGATGACTTCATGCGCCGTCGGTCCAAGATCGACCAGGTGGTGCCCGATGCTGATATTCGCAATTCACCGGGCTTGTTCGAGGTGGCCACCATCTTGTTTGGCGATGATGCTCAACGTCGGATCGACGAGTATTACGCCACCAAAGACGGTGCCTGAGGTTCTGATCACAACTTGAGCGCTCAGACCTGCAACACTTGAGCCAGTGCGTTGTTGGCGCGCCTGGTGGGCCGAGCGATCCCTGCTTGAGCTGGGAGATTTCATCTCACCGGTGTTGTCGGCCGTACCCCCACGACACTGACGCAAGGAGCACGTCCATGAAGACCGAGTTCACCGAGAAACTAGGCATCGAGCATCCGATCCTCCAGGGTGGCATGCACTATGTCGGTTTGGCCCCGCTGGCTGCCGCGGTATCCAACGCTGGAGGGCTCGGCACCATTACCGCGTTGACCCTCAAGACCCCCGAGGAGCTCGACGCCGAGATCGCTCGCTGTCAAGAGATGACCGACAAGCCGATCTGTGTGAATGTGACCTTCTTGCCCATGCTCAACCCGCCCGATTATGGGGCGATCTTCCAGACGATCATCGATCGTGGGATCACGGTGGTCGAGACCGCCGGCAACAATCCCGAAGCCTGGATGCCAATGCTGAAAGAGCACGGCATCAAGGTGATTCACAAGTGCACCTCAGTTCGCCACGCTCTGAAGGCCCAGTCGATCGGGGTCGACTTCGTCAGTGTCGACGGCTTCGAATGCGGTGGTCACCCCGGCGAAGATGACATCCCCAACATGGTGCTCCTGCCCCGGGCCGCCGATGAGCTGGAGATCCCGTTCATTTCTTCCGGTGGCATGGCCGATGGTCGTTCCCTGGTCGCCTCGCTCTCGCTGGGAGCGGTTGGCATGAATATGGGTACTCGGTTCATTGCCACCAAGGAAGCTCCGGTTCATGACAAGGTCAAGCAAGCCATCGTGGCGGCCAGCGAACTCGACACCGGCCTGGTGATGCGGCCCCTGCGCAACACCGAGCGGGTCTTGCTCAACCCGGCAGCCAAGCAGATCATCGAGAAGGAGCGTGAGCTGGGCGACAAGATCAGCTTCGAAGACATCATCCCTTATGTGGCCGGTGTCTATCCGAAGGTGATGCAAGAGGGCCTGGTCGACGATGGGGTGTGGTCGTGTGGCATGGTTGCCGGTCTGATCGATGATGTGCCCACGGTCAAGGAACTGGTTGACCGGATCATGGCTGAAGCTGACGACATCATCACCAAGCGTTTGGCGGGCTTTGTTGCCTAACCGATAACGCGAAAGGGGGGCGAGGGCATTGCGCCCTCGCCCCCCTTTCTTACTTGGGGGTCGTGGTGTCAGCTGGCAGCGTAGATGCTCGGGAACCGAGCCATAAACGCGATCGCCAACTCGAGCTCACGGGAGTCGACCGCTTCACCGATCTTGTGGGTGTTCTGCTCCACACCAGCCCCGATGCCGAACATGGCCGGGTGCTTGTAGGCGCCCGACTGGACCCAACGCTTGGTGTCAGGAACGGCGATGGTGGTGTCGTCCAGCGGGACCGGATAGCCCACACCATCGGTCGAGAAGATCCACCGATCGACGCGAGGCTCCTTGCGCATCCCACCCTTTTGTTCCAGGTCGGCGCCGGTCACATAGGGGCTGATGACGTTCTTGTAGGTCTGCACCGCGCTGGTGATGGCGGGGTGATCCTCGGGGGTTGCCCAGCCCATATAGATCTGGGGGTTGCCCGGCTTGTAGCCCCGCCAGGTGGTGCCCTCGTAGGTGGGCACGGTCACCTCAACCTCGAGGCCAGCATCACGAGCAGCCTTGACCGAGTCGAGGTTTTCGACATCGGCGAGGGCGCCGTCAGGGGTCTCGCCCACGGTGAGACGACGGTCGAACCGGAAGGTGAACCGGTCAGGCACAGCGCAGTCGCTGGGGGTGTCGAGGTTGGCCCATGAGGCGGTGCGGGTGCCGTGCCCCAGGAAGGCGTCATCGGCGAAGCCGTCGCGAGCGTCATACTTCTTGGCTGCCTCGACGAGGATGGCCGCACCAAACTCGAGGGGGTTGAGGCCTTCCCACGGCATCGAGCCGTGGCACGAACGACCGGTGACGGTGACCTGGATCTGCATCCGGCCGCGCTGACCGCGGTAGATACCCAGGGCGCCCTTGTTGGCATCGCCGGTGCCCTCGGTGTGGATGACCACATCGGGGATGAGCTCCGGGCCAGCGCCGGGAAGGACGTTCTTGACCACATACATCGGGCCAGCGCCATCGTTGTCTTCTTCGCAGGCGGTGCCGTAGGCCCGGATGATGACACCCTTGAGGGCGCCTTCGGGCATCAGCTCACGCATGATCTTGGTCGACACGATCTGGGAGATCACGCCAGCCAGCATGTCAGCAGCGCCACGACCGAAGATGAGGTGTTCCCATTCGTCGTTCGGGGGCAGGTAGCCGAGCTGCTTGTGGAGCTCGTCATGGTCGATATTGGTGGGGTCGATCATGCCGTCATAGCAGTCGATGCCACCGATCTTCTCCCGCCATGCGCTACGCAGCGCCTGGACGGTGTCGGTGTGCCCGTCGAAGTAGATGACCTTCTTGTCGGCCGGGTCGATCCCATCGTCGGGGTCGCTCACGGTCCACACCAGGTTGCCGTACTCGTCGAACCAGACATCTTCGGGTGAGGCGACAGCGTCGATCTCGACGATGCGGCGCTTGAGGTACTCGAGGCGTGGGCCTTCGTGATTGCTCAAGCCGCAGAGCGGGTCGCCGCCCTCTTCGACCGGGCGGTCGACATAGTCGGCGGGGATACGGATGGCTTCTTTGAGCAGCTCAGCTGCGAGGGGAAGATACTTCTTGGCCAGTTCGTTGGCGCGGGCGTCAAGGGTGGGGTTACTCACTTGGTGGACTCCTTTTCGATAGTGGTGAGGATGTTGGCAAGATCGTTCGACTTACCGGCGGCGATGAGAGCCATGACCACATACACCTTCCAGTTCGCCTCGCGGGCAACATTGACGGTGTGCTTGGCCATAACGCCAGTGGTGACCTCGTCGCCAATGTCGGCGGGGAGGCAGTGCATATAGAGGGCATCACCATTGTTGGTGGTAGCCATCTTGGCTTCGTCGCAGATCCAGTCGGTGTAGTTGGCGTTGCGG
>PDWJ01001640.1_pt1 | contig 26791 bp, 16 predicted proteins | sample 1430881 | NCBI WGS metagenome assembly PDWJ01 (sample SAMN01162460, study PRJNA174530) | Oral metagenome, whole genome shotgun sequencing project. | biome: Marine environment; feature: Marine mammal; material: Swab sample of the gingival sulcus; isolation source: swab sample of gingival sulcus...
CGAGCGCGATCTCGTAGATGGATCGCACGCTGGTCTCTATGTCGTTTCGCGGATAGGCTCGCCAGGTCATGACTGAGCGCCCCGACGCCATTCGCTGGTTCCACGCGTTCTTCGCGTCCAGCGATGTGCCGCACCTCATGTGCACGCGCGACACCGTCTTGGCCGTGAACGCGGCCTTCACGGCGCGCTTCGGCGAGGCCGACAAGCGCGCCCTCGGCCGCCTGTGCCACCTATCGCCCAGCGGCGAGGTGGGCGTGGGTGCGCTGCTGAGCGGGACCGGCGGCGACCCCATCGCCGTGCGCGCTCGGGTCCGCCCAGTCTCTGGCGTCTCGGATCCCGCCACCCGTCTCGTCTCTCTGCACCCGCAGCTCCGCGCGGCCCCCGAGCCCGGCTCGGCGATGTCCCGCTCCAAGGAGGACCTCAACAGCATCTTCAAGACCTCGTCGGACGGCATCTTCTACATGATGCTCGACGCGCCCATCGACTGGGCCGGCTCCGACGAGGATCGCCGCGACGCCCTCATCGAGTACGCCCTGGACCACCAGCGGATCACCGAGGTCAACGGCGGGATGCTCGCCCACTACGGCGCCGAGGGCCTCATCGGCCTCACGCCCCGGGACTTCTTCACCCACGACCTCGCCCAGGCCCGCGCCGCCTGGCGAGAGCTCTTCAGTCGAGGGCGCGCCCGCCTGGTGACCGACGAGCGCCGCAAGGACGGCAGCCAGGTCTGGATCGAGGGCGAGTACGTCTGCCTGTACGACGAGATCGGTTGCATCACGGGCCACTTCGGCATCCAGCGCGACATCACCGAGCGCAGGCGCCTGCTCGAGCGCCTCGAGGAGCTCGCCATCACCGACGCGCTGACGGGCCTGCCGAACCGCCGCCACCTCGTCGAGACCCTCACCCACGAGGTCGCCGCCGCCGCGCGCTACGGCAACCCCTTATCCCTCATCATGATGGACCTCGACCGCTTCAAGCGCGTCAACGACCAGTTCGGCCACGACGCCGGCGACCGCCTGCTTCAGCAGGTGGCGCAGCTCCTGCGCGAGCGCGTGCGCGCCGCCGACATCGTCGGCCGCTGGGGCGGCGAGGAGTTCCTGATCGTCTGCCCCCATACCTCCGTCGAGGACGCCGTCTCCCTGGCCGAGAGCATCCTGTCCTGCCTCCGAGCGATGCCGCGCGCCGATGTCCGTAGCGTCGTCGAGGCCAGCTTCGGCGTCGCCGGGCGGATCGCCGCAGACACCGTCGATGCGCTGGTCCGGCGCGCCGATGAGCAGATGTACCGCGCCAAGGAGGCTGGGCGCGGCCGAGTCTGTAGCCTGCCGGTCCCCTGATCTGAGGCCCTTCGCGCGCATCGCGCGCTCTCCGCGTGACCTGCCTCGCGGGTCGTATATAATCTCGCGCCGCTGCGCCGCCGGCGATCTGGACCGGGTCGCCGGCGCCCGGCACACCAAAGGAGCCGCCAAGCCGTGAAGCTCGATCTCCTCACCCTGCCGGCGCGCCCGCTCCGGTGGCCGCTGCTCGCCCTGCTCGCGGCCGTCGCCTGGGGCTTCGGCCTGGTCGTCCGCCTGCTGTGGCTCACAGACGCCCAGGCCAACCCTCAGGCTGTCTGGGACGGCGCGGTCACCCTCACCTCCACCGACGGCTACTACTGGGCCAGCGCTGTCCAGCAGGCCATCGAGGGCCTCCACGCCCACAACATGCGGGTCCCGGCCTGGACCGACCACGCCATCACCTTCATCACCGTCGCGGCTAGCCACCTCGGCGCTGGCGTGCGCGAGGTGCTGCTCTTGCTGCCCGGCGTCGTCGCCAGCCTCATCGCCGTACCCCTCGTCCTCATCGGGAACCTGTTCAGGGCGCCCCTGTGGGGGTTTGCGGCCGCGCTCCTGGCCGTCTTCGGCGGCAGCTACTACAGCCGGACGCTCCTCGGCTACTTCGACACCGACATGTTCGCCGTCGTCGTCCCGACGTTCGTCATCTGGCTGATGATGAAGGCCGTCCACCACAAGCGCCACGGGCCCGCCGGCTGGGCCGCCCTCCTGCTCGCCGCCGCCCCGTGGTTCTACAACCAGATCGGCCCCGTCACTGTGGCGCTCGTCGTCACCTTCGGTGGCTACCTGGTGCTGTTTCACCGCCGCGACGCCTTCGCGTGGCCGGCGCTGGCAATGACCGTCATCGCCCTGTGGCCCTTGCCGTGGTTCGTCACGGCGCCCCTGATCGTCGCCCTCGGCCTCCTCGCCCGCAGCGAGCGCCTCGCCCCCAAACACTGGCTGATGATCCTCGGCGCCGGCGTCCTCGTCCTGCTGCTCTTCAGCCCCCTGTTCGCCCGCATCTTCGGCCTCCTCGACAGCTACACGGATCGCGCCGCCGAGGCTCGAGGCGCCGGGGAGATCAGGTTCGAGAAAGTCGGCGGCAGCATCCGTGAGATGCAGGTCCTCCCCTTCCGCATGACCGCCGAGCGCATCGCTGGCGCCGTGGGGGTCTTCGTCGCGGCCATCGTCGGCTGCGTCCTCGCCGGCCTCCGCTACCGGCCCCTGCTCCTGGCCGCGCCGCTCGTCGCCCTCGGCCTCTTCTCCCAGTGGGGCGGGCTACGCTTCACCATCTACGCCGTCCCCGTCGCGATGCTGGGCGCCGCCTACATCGCCTTTTTCGCCGGCCACCGCCTCAGCCGCCTCCTGCCCGCCTCTCGCGAGGTCGCCTCCTACGTCATCGCCTTCGCCCTGGTCGCCGCGATGGTGGTGCCCCAGGTCGATCGTGCCTTAGCGCGCCCACCGGCCACCGCCGTCCGCACCGGCGAGGCCGAGGCGATGAGCCTCATCCGCGAGCACATCAAGCCCGGCGACTACACCCTGGCCTGGTGGGACTTCGGCTACCCCCTGTGGTTCTTCGGTCACTCGGCCACCCTCATCGACGGCGGCAAGCACGGCGCCGACAACTTCATCATCTCCCAGCTCTTCTTCACCGACTCCCAACGCGAGGCCGCCAACCTCGCGCGCCTGGCCGTCGAGACCTACGCCGAGCGTCGCTCCCCGAACCTGCCGGTGATCGATCACCTCTTCCACCAGGCCCGTCTCGCCGGCCAGACCCCTCGCGACCTGATGGCGCGCATCGCCTCGGAGGACTACCAACCCCCCGCCGCCACCCGCGACATCTACCTCTACATCCCCCACAAGATGCTGAACATCCTCATCCCGGTCGAGAGGTTCAGCGCCGACGCCCGCCGCGACACCAGCGCCCACGCGGGCAAGCCCCGCCGCGCCTTCGCGCACGTCGCCCCACGCTACAAAAAGGCAAAGGGTAGCAACATCGTCGACCTGGGCCGCGGCTACCGCTTCGACAAAGAGACCGCCCTCGTCCGCGCCAAGCGGGGCCCCGACGTCAAGATCCGCACCCTAGCCGTCGTCCAGACCACCAAGGACGGTGCGGTCGTCGGCCGCAAGCGGGTTGTCCACGAGGACGGCCGCCTCGACCTCGTCAACATGCGCAGCTACGGCTCGGCGCTCCTCGTCGATCACCAGATCTTCAACTCGGTCCTGTTCCAGCTCTACATCTTCGAGGACATCGACGAGCGCTACTTCGAAAAGGTCATCCAGCACCCCTACGGCAAGGTCTTCCGCGTCAAGCGCTGAGCGCCCACCCGGCCCACCCGGCCCACCCGGTGAGTTCGGAGTCGACCTCGGTCCCCAGAGCCTCGGAGGCCGCCTTGGTCTCGCTCGTGATCCGGTGACAAAGACGGGCTCTAGCGTCGGCCGCGCCGCCTGCTGCGGCCAGCGCCGCCGCCGCTCATCGTGGCGCCGCCAGACGCGCGCTGCCGCCTGTCTCCGCCGCGCCTCCGGCCGCCGCCGCCGCGGTTGCCGCCCTGCTTGACGCTGCCGCGCTCGCCGCGGTCGTAGGCGGAGTGGATGCTGTCGGCGTGGAAGGGCTGGTCCACCAGGACCGGGACCTCGCCGCCGATGAGGCGGCCGATGTCGCGCAGGTAGTCGAGCTCGTCGCGGGCGCAGAAGGACAGGGCGACGCCCTCGCGCCCCGCGCGGGCCGTGCGACCGATGCGGTGGACGTAGCTCTCGGGCTCGTTGGGCAGGTCGAAGTTGATGACGTGGGTCACCTCGTCGACGTCGATTCCGCGGGCTGCGATGTCCGTTGCCACGAGCGCCCGGACGTCGCCGTCGGTGAAGGCGCCGAGCGCCCGCTGGCGCGCCGACTGCGACTTGTTGCCGTGGATGGCGGCGGCCGGCACCCCGACCTTGTCGAGGAACTGGGCGAGCCGGTTGGCGTTGTGCTTGGTGCGCGAGAAGACGATGACCCGCGACAGGTCCTGGTCGGCGAAGAGATCGGCGAGCAGGTCCTTCTTGTCGGATTTGTCGACGAACATCACCGCCTGCTCGACGCGCTCGACGGTGGTCGACGCCGGCGTGACCTCGACCCGGACCGGGTCGCGCATGAGCCCGCGCGACAGCTTCACGATGGTGCTCGGCATCGTGGCCGAGAACAACAGCGTCTGGCGCTGCTTGGGCAGCTCGGCGATGACGCGCTTGACGTCGTGGATGAAGCCCATGTCGAGCATCCGGTCGGCCTCGTCGAGGACGAAGTATTCGACGGCGTCCAGGGCGATGAAGCCCTGCCCCATCAGGTCGAGCAGGCGGCCCGGGGTGGCCACCAGGACGTCGACGCCGGTCTTCATCGTCCGCACCTGGGCGCGCTGGTTGACGCCGCCGAAGATGACCGTGTGCCGCAGGCGCAGCTCGCGCCCGTAGGTCTCGATGCTCTCGCCGATCTGGATGGCCAGCTCGCGCGTCGGCGTCAGGATGAGCGCCCGGGCGCGCTTGGTGCGCAGGCGCTTGTCGCCGGCCCCGGCGAGGTGCTGGAGCAGCGGCAGCGAGAACGCCGCCGTCTTGCCCGTGCCCGTCTGGGCGATCCCGAGCAGATCCCGCCCCTGGAGCAGCGCCGGGATGGCCTGGGCCTGGATCGGGGTCGGGTGGGTGTAGCCGGTCGCGGCGATCGCTCGCTGGATCCCCTCGATGAGCCCGAGGTCGACGAAGCGCACGCCGGTGTCGGGCACGTTCGAGAGCACCTCGGGGTTGCGCGCCGCGGGCGCGGGGGGCTCGTCGGCGTCGCGCGGCTCGGCCCCGGGCCGCGGGTCGCTGGCGGCGCGGACGCGGCGCCGCTTGGGGCGCGTGGCCTCGGCGCGGTCGCTGCGCTTGGGGGTGGGGGTGCGGGTGGACGTGCGCGTGGTGCGCAGATCGAGGATCTCGCGGAAACTGTGGGTCGTCATGGACTCTCTATAGAGATTCGGGCTGGCGGCGCGCCGAGGACGCGCGAGGGCCGCTTCTGGCAGGGGGCGGCGGCTCGCGGGACGCCGACGGTGACCGGCTGCGCCGATCTGCTGAGTGGATGCTCGGGTTCGCGCCGTTCGGTCGTGGATGGTGACCGCGTTGTCGGGGGCGCGCCCGCTCCGAGCTGTTGGCTCTTGGCCGCGCCCTAAGTAGGCCCTGTCATCGAGCGCGTCAAGAGAGCAGCCCGCCGGCCGCTGACTTTCATCCCCCACCGGTCGGTTTTTTTCCGCCCGCAGCGCGAATCGGAGCAGCTCCCGCCGATGTGCTACGTGGTCCAGGAGACGACGACCAGGGGCAAGCCCTGCGTCGACAGGGCCAAGCACGGGGTGCAGGCCGACGCCGCGCGCGCGGCCCCGCAGCTCTTCGCCCAGGATCCTCGGCGACAGGCGAGCGCTCGCCGAGCAGGCCGATGACGAGGCGCTCCCAGCCTGCCCTGGCGGGCCGCCGTCGCCGCTTGCCGCCGCCCCACCGCGGCCGGGACGGGCGCGACGGCAGGCCCGGTGCTACCATGCGCGGCATGTCACCTCGCTCCCCGCTCGCTCCGCTGCTCATCGCCCTCGCCCTGGCGCCGGCCTGTGGCGGCGCCCCGTCGCTGGTGCCGCTGACCCCGACCCAGCGCGCCGTCGTCCTCGAGGCCCGCTCGACACGCCTGGACCTGGCCCGCTTCGGCGCCGTCGTCCCGGCGGTGGTGGTCCGCGACGACCGCCCTTGGCTGGCTCTGCGCCACGGCGAGCGCGAGGCCCTCCTCGCTCCGGTCGCCCCGCCGGGCCTCGACGAGCCGACCTGCCGCGCCGAGCTCCCCGACACCGGCGGGTACTTCTGGTTCGAGAGCTCCCCGCCCGCGGCCCTGCGCCTGGACGAGCGGGCGAGCCTGCGATGGTACGACGTCCAGCGAGACTGCTGGACCTTTGGAGAGCTGGCGCCGGAGACGGCCGGCCCCAGCCTCGAGCTCGCCCGCACCTCGATCGTGCGCCCGCGCGGCGAGGTGGGCTCTCCCCTCGAGCCGACGACCCTGTCGCTGTCCGGCCCGATCCTGCCGGTCGGCACCCGCCTCGAGGTGAGCGCCGCCCAGGGGCTGGCCCTGACGCTGTGGGGGCCGCGCTACAGCGTCGACGACGACGCGCCGCCGGTCATCGCGCGCCTTGGCGCCATCGACCTCACCCCGGGCCCCGACGAACAGGAGCGCGTCGATCCCCACGAGGTCGACAGCTGGGCCCGAGACCTGCGTGTCCGCGCCGTGCGCCCACGCGGCGATGAGCCATGGCTGGTCACCGTCCACTGGCAGGAGGAGCGCCACAGCGAGGTCGGCCAGGGCGCGCCCTGGGTCGCCGTCGAGGTTCACTGGACGCTGCGCGCCGACGAGCGCCGAGTCGAGCCCGTCAGCTACCGGGGGACTCGCCGCTGGGGCCGTCACGGCGACGCGGGCCCTCGGATCCACGAGGTCCGCCGCGCAGGCGGTGACCTCCTGCTGGCCAGGGGTCGTCTGCGCCGCGCCATCCGCGTCGAGGCGCCGGCCCACGATCGCGTGCTCCTGGCCGACGGTGACAGCCGCGTGGCGACCGAGGCCTACGACGGCGCGCTGTCTTGGGAGCTCGTCCCGATCGAGGGGGGCGCGCCCCTGCGCCTGTGGCCCGGGGTCGACCTCGACGATCCGCCTGCCGAGCCCGCCTGCGGTCCCCCGCCGCCGCTCAGACAGGACATCTCCGGAGACTGGCTCGATCGGCCCGGCAGCGGCAGGCCGATCTGGGACGCCGCGCCCTGGATCATCCAGCGCTCGACGCTCACGGGCGGCGCCAAGGAGATCGAGGGCTTGCCGGGCGAGACCCGCTGGAGCCCCGTCGGCTGCGGCTGGCTCCTTCACCGAGAGGTCGCGTTGAGGGGCAAGCGCGCCTGGCTCGATCGCGCCGGCGACGAAGAGGTCGTGCGCTTCGGCGAGGGCGAGGGCGCCGCCGAGGTCGACCTGCTCCTCGACCCGATCAGCGGCGCGACGCGGGTCCTGCGCGCGCGGCGCCGGGCGTCATGGACGCGCCTGGCCCCCCCGAGCGCCGGCACGGTCAAGCAGAGCCCGCCAGGCAAGGCTCCGTAACGCCCGGTCCGCAATGACGTCGACGTGGCGCCCGGCGCTGTGGCCCTCGACGCCGGGGCCGCCCGCCTGCTGCCGCTGGGGTGGCTCGCAGACCCCGTCGCCGACCTGCTCCCCGGCGCGCCTGCAACCCGTAGCTGACGTCTCGCCTTGGCGCGGACTCGGTCGGCGGCGCAGGCGCATCTCTTGCCAGAGCGTCAAACCGCGCCCGCCCCACTCGCCATGGCGTCACATCGATTTCAATAACCGACGCCAGATAGAGTGAAATCGGACGACATCCGGCCGCCGGTGGGGACGCTGGACCCCAGCCTGGGGACCACTGACCCGAGCCCGCGCGCCCAGCGGTGGCCACATCGCAGCCGACACACCCCGAAGCTCTTGAAATTTTCTAGAAGATGCAGGGTTTCGAGGCTCTTCAACGCCGCCCCCATGCGGTGGCACGGATCCTGCTTGATGAGCCGGCGTCGACGCACTCACCGCTCTGGATGAGGTTCGGAGACGCTTGGCTCGAGTCGGCGCTGGTGACGGTAGCGATGCTGGCGACTGGCGAGCTTGTCCTTGGGGTCCGTATTGATGCAGACTTATCGCTACCGTACCCGGATCCCATATGTCCCGCGTGTTGCCACGGCGCGGGCGGTGGCGTGAGCGCGAGGCCTCGGTCATGACGTCAATCATTCAGCTCGACAGACACACCCTCGACCGCCTTGACGACGACTCCGATGACGCCGCCGCGGCGCGTCGTGAGCTCCTTGACGCGCTGCTCTCGCGCTCTTTCGACGCCGAGTCGCTCCCCGAGCGGGCGGCCGAGCTCGAGCGGGCCGGCCTGGGCACGCGGGACGCGCTCCTCGAGGCCCTGCGTGGTGGCCGCCGAGGGCTGGTGGGGGCCGACAGTGCTGTCGACCTGGCCCAGGCCATCGCGGGCGACACTGCGGCTGCCGAGACCGAGACCCCGACCTTCGCCGAGGGCGTCGCGGAGCAGGCGCTCGCGACCTTGGCCGGCGCCTTCGGCCTGGGGCCGGCGGGGCCGGCGACCGCGCGCCTCGACCAGATCCTCGACGACGACCCGCTACGGGCGCTGAGGACCGCGGGCTGGCTCGATGTGCTGTCGTCCCAGCTCGGCCTCGACGCCGACGGGCTGCGGGTTCACGTCGACCAGGACGCCGCGGCGCGCGTCGGGCCTCACGGAGCCTCGGGCCTGTACGACGACGGCGCCGTCTACCTCGATCCGGCCGTCTACGGCCGCGACGGCGTCGAGGACGCGGCCCTGTTGGCCCATGAGCTGACCCACGCCGCCCAGGACGCCCGCGCTCGCGGCGGCGCCCTCGTCGACCAGGGCGCCGCCGAGGTCGAGGCCTTCGACGCCATGACCGCCGTGCGCCAGGGCCGGGGTCTGCAGGCCCCACAGGTGGGGCTCGACGCGACCGCCGTCGCGGCCTGTAGCCCCGCGACCGCCGAGGAGATCGAAGAGAAGAAGCACGACAAGGAGAAGCGGGAAAAGAAGGAGGATCAGGACGAACCAGACCCCGGAAGGACGATCCGAGCTGGTCGGATCCCGATCCCGAAGCGAAAAGAGGATCCCGATGATCCTGATGATTCTGGTGGTTCCACGGGGCCGGCAGATCCCGCGGCCAAGTGCCTCGACGTGTGCCCGAAGAAGGTCAAGGGCCGCAAGCCCCCGCAGGTGCGGACCCCGGCCCGGGCGCCAGCGGGCGAGGGCGAGGTGGTCCGGCTGACCCTGGCGGGCCACAAGATCAAGGTGCGGCTCCCCAAGGACCAGCAGGCCGGCCGCGTGACCGTGCGGCTGCGCGAAGCCGACAGCCCCTTCACGGCCCTGCGGCTCAAGGTGGCCGTCATCGAGCTCGACGAGGACCTCAACGTCCTTGGGGGTGCGGTGCGCTGCGGCGTGCGCGTCGGTGAGTTCGTGCGCGCCGACAACGTCTCTCTGGCCATCCGGTGGGGGCGGCGGGGTGGCGGTCGACGTCCGCGGCGCCAAGGTCCGGATCGGCAGCAAGATCTCCGGCACCGTCGACCTGCGCATCGGCGCGGGCGGCGTGTCGGGCCAGGCGGTCTTCGAGTCGAAGGACATCAAGATCGGGGGTCTGGTCCTCAAGGGCGGCTACCTCCGCGTCGCGGTCCTGCCGTGCGGCGAGATCGAGGCCCACGGCCGCCTGACGGCCGAGGTGAAGGGCTTCGGTGAGGTCACCGTCGAGGCCTGCTACGCCGACGGTGAGTTCAAGGGCAAGATCTCGGCGGCCTGGACGCGCCCCTTCCCCATCGCGCCGGGTGTTCGGGTCGAGCGCCTCGCGCTGAAGGGCTGCTTCCGCGAGGGCGCCTGGTCCATCCGCGGCGAGGTCGATCTCGACCTCCTCGACGGGCGCTTCGGCGCCAAGGTCGCGGCCACCTACTTCCGCGCGGGCGAAAAGGGCGAGTGGGAGTTCGAGGGCAGCGTCCACCAGAAGAAGGGGCGGGACATCGTCTTCGGCGACCTGCACCTGACCAAGGGTCGCGCCGACATCGTCTACGAGCGCGGTCGATGGCAGCCCGCCCACGCCAGCTTCGAGTTCATCTGGCGCCAGGTGAAGGGCTCGGTGAAGGGCACCTACGACTTCGACACGCGGCTCCTCGACGCCCGCGGCGAGGCGCACCTCGAACAGCCCCTCCCCTTTGGCAGGACGGGCGTCCAGCTCGACAAGGCCTCGCTCGAGCTGGTGGTCGAGGACAACGTCCCGGTGACCCTCGAGGGCGACGCCAAGCTCACGCTGCCCTATCAGGGGCTTGCCACCTTTGAGATCGCGGCCCACGCAAAGGTCGATCTGCAGACCGAGCTCGTCGACGCCGAAGGGACGGCCACGGTGCTGCGCGACGTCTGCTTCGGCAACCCGGGCGGGCTCAACGCCGTCATCGCCAAGGGCGGCAACGGCGGCTTCGAGATGAGCGCCTCGGCCATCACTCACCTCGGCGGCGACCTGTCGTTCTCGGTCAACCACGGCGAGCACCAGGTCGGCGAGGGCGCCGTCACCCTTGACGGGGGGGACACGAGCAGCCTCAACGGCGCCGCCGACTTCAGCCTCACCCACAGGACCGGCCTGCCGGACGTCGCGGCCGGCCCGCTCTTCCTGCTGCCCGGCGGCAGCTTTCATTTGCCCATCGAGGCCAGCCAGCTGGGCAAGGCCCAGGCCGTCGACGTCCGCTGGGAGCTGTGCCATCCGGCCGGCACCGGCAAGGTCGAGGGCAGTGTCGCGGGGCACTACGACTTCCAGACGGGGGACGCCGCGCTGCACGGCGACGCCGAGGTCGTCGAGACCTGGACGGCCATCAGCGCCGCGTGGGGCGAGCTGCGCCTGACCAAGGGCGGTCAGGGGCAGGTGGGCGTCGAGTCGAGCCGCCTGGCGAAGCTCGGCGGGAGCCTCCCCTTCGAGCTGACGGTCCACCCCATCGGGCCGGTCCCGGGCTTCGAGCTCGAGGGCGAGATCGAGGCCGACGTCGCTCCGGAGAGCTGGGAGGTCACGGGCGCCTTCAGCGCGAGCCTGAGGTCCGACCTGGTGCTCCCGCTGGGCGGCGCCGGGGACACCCTGCGCGTGGCCGAGGGCTCGACCTTCGACGGCACGGTCGCGAAGTCCCAGCCCGAGCAGCTTGGCTTGGCCATCGACGCCTCCATCCACCGCGCCGAGGGCGGCGAGCTCCTGGCGGGCTCGATCGCGTCGGGTCACTACGACGTCAAGCGGGGCAAGATCAGCTTCGCGGCCAGCCTCACGCTGAAGCAGGCTATCGACGTGCCCGTGGGCGCCGGCTGGAAGGTCCGGGTAGAGCCCGAGGTTACCAACCTCGAGTGCGAGGTCGCCGACAGCGCGCTGGTGCGGGTGGGCGGTGACATCGAGCTGACGCTGTGGGACGGCGCCGAGCCCCTGCTCGAGGGCGCGCTCACCGACGCGGACGTCGACCTCACCCAGGCGACGCCGCAGCTATCGGGCGACCTGCGTCTGCAGCTGGCGCGCGACCTTCAGGTCCCCAAGGGGGGTGAGGGGCTGCCCCCGGCGGTGTCGTTCACGGCGCTGACGACCAGCAAGATCACCGGCCACATCCAAGACAACTCGCTCGAGGTCTTGAACGCCGAGCTGCACATCGACGGGGCGCTGCATGGCGACAAGGTTGGCGAGATCAACCTCGGCGGCACCTGGGACCTCTATAATGACCAGGTGACGGGCCAAGGCGAGCTGGTGCTCATCGAGGACGTCGCCCTTGGCGCGGCCGCCGCCGCGAGCGCTGCGGACCCCACGGGCTGGCAGCTGGTGATGCTCATGGGCAGCCGGGTCGCCGTCGCCCTCGAGGCCAACACGTTGCAGCCGGCGACCGTCGCCATCGGCGTCGGCCTCCGCCGCGACGCGGGGGATGTGGCCCTCGGCGACGTCACCGGCGTCTATCTCTTCGGTGATGAGGGTGGTTTCACGGGGCAGATCGCCTTCCACATGGTCGAGGATCTCCAGATCGGTGAGGCCGCGGGCTTCACCATCCACCTCGGTGGCCGGACCAAGGCCACGGGCGAGATCGCGGCCAACCGCGTGACCTCGGCCCAGGGCGTCTTCCAGCTCCTCGCCAAGGAGGGCGGCGAGGACATGCTCAGCGCCACCCTCGAGGCGAGCTGGGCGGGCGGCCCCCTCAGCGGTCAGGCCAGCGTCGAGGCCCTCGACGAGGTCTTCCTCGGTCACCGGGTCATCGGCGGCCACGTCTTCGAGGTCCACCTCGCCGAGGGTAGCGCGGCGAGCATCCAAATCGCGGACAACGCCTTTGGCCTCGCGAGCGGCGAGCTGACGCTGCTGGTCTCCCTCGACGGCCTTTCCTTTGCCCGCGGCACCTTTGCGGCCAGCTACGACTTCAGCGTCCCCGAGTCGACGGTCAGCGCGACGGGCGCCCTCGAGATCATCGGCGCGGCCACCCTCGGCCGCGCGGGCCTGTTCACCTTCGACCTCGAGGCCGGCTCGGGCATCTCCGGCGCCATCGAGGACAACGCCCTGAGCTGGCTGGAGGGGCAGCTCGTCGTCGGAATGAAGACCGACGCCGAGGGCCGCGTGGGGTCGCTCAGCCTCCAGGGCCGCTACGAGGGCGGCGCCGAGCCCGACTTCGGCGGCCAGGCGGCGGCCGTCATCGACAAGGAGTTCCTCCTCGGCTACAGCGCCTGGGGCTATGAGTTCGGCTTCGGCCCTTCGGCCTTCGGGGTCATCTTGGACCGGGGCCAGATCGTCCAGGCCGGCGGCAGCTTCGAGGTCTACGCGGTGCAATCCGGCAGCGAGGATGAGGCGCCCCTGGGCACCATGCGCGTCGCTCTATCCGGCGACTACGCGCGCCCCTATGGGGCGGCCGAGGGCAGCTTTACCGGCGCGGGCACCTGCTCGGTGGATGGCCAGCTGCGGGTTGGGCAGGCCGCCGACTTCGAGCTCTACGTCACCGGTGGCAGCGGCATCCAGATCGACGTCGAGGACAACCGCTTCACGCGCCTGCACGGCGATCTCAATGCCCGCGTCGACCTGCTCTCCCCCGGCCAGGGCGAGGACAAGTCGTTCCTCACCCTCGACACCGAGGTCACCTATGTGCCGACCGACGGCGGCCGCGTGGACGCCAACGGCTCGGCCGGGATGATCGGCCACAAGCGGCTGCTGGCGCTCAACGGCTACGAGTTCTGGCTCATCCCGGGTGAGGGCACCGGCGCCTCCGTCGAGATCGTCGACAACACGGTCGTGTCGGTGGGCGGCAACGTCTCGGCGGCCGTCTACGACGGGCACGATCAGCCGCTCATCCGCGCTCACGCCCAGGGCACCTGGTTCCGCGAGACCAACCTCTTCAACGGCTCTGGTGACATCAGGCTCGGGCGCGAGATCAGCTTCCCCGACACCGACTCCGGCCCCCGCGTCGTCTTCCACGCCGGGTCCGGCGGCAGCGGCGTCGTCGAGAACAACCTCATCAAGCGCCTCGCTGGTCGGTTGATAGCCGACATCCATGATGGCACGGGCCCCGTCGTCCGAATCGACGGTGAGGGCGAGTACGACGCGGTGGCCAACGACGTCGTGCAGGCCGGCGGGACGGTGACGCTGCTACGGCCCATTGTCATCGGCGACGCCAGCGACCCGCTGCTCGTCATCGAGAGCGCCGCCGCCCAGGGCGTGATCGAGCACAGCGAGCTCATCGGCATCAATGGGCGTATGGCCTTCGCCGTCCCGCGGCTGTGGGATATGCGGGGCGATCTGGACGGCGGCTGGACCCAGGTCGACGGCGAGAACCAGTACTGGGGCGACGCCCACATCGACTTCTGCCCCATCGACGACCCCGACAACGGGCGCAAGCTCGAAGGCGCCATCGACGGCAGCTTCGCCAAGGACGGCACCTGGCAGCTGAGCGGCGACGTCGACTACCAGATGACGCCGTACCTGAAGACCAAGGCGCACGTCGCCCTCGACAACAGGGTCGACCCCGAGATCTCGGCCGGCTTCGACCTCGACAAGCAGCCGGTCCTCGACGAGGCGGCGCTGTTCTCCCTGGATCTGCCGCTGTTCAAAGTCAATTTCGGCATCGTGCAGGCGGGCATCAACGCCGGTATCGGCCTGTCCAGCCAGCCGCTGTTGTTCTCGACCAAGATCGAGGTCCAGCGCTGGCGCCCGCTGAGCGAGATGTCCGAGGTCCCCGACTTCGAGGCGGACCTCGGCGTCGACTGGGGCCTCGACTTCAGCGCCAGCCTCGCCGCCTGGATCTGCCTCGGCCTCGACATCGAGATCGCCAGCTTCGGCGCTGGCGTTGAGGGTGGCGCCGAGCTGAACCTGAACGTGCCCCTTCACCTTGGCGGCAAGCTCCGTGGCGGCGCCGACGGCTTCGGTGGCCAGCTCGACCTCCAGGTGGCCCTCGAGGCCTTCATCACCCTGTTCGCCAAGCCCTTCGTCAAGGCCGAATTCCTGTGGTGGGATTGGCGAAAGGACTGGCCCCTCGAGTACCAGATCGGCCCCATCTTCGAGTGGCAGTGGGGCACCTCCTACGAGTTTGGCGACAACCCCGCCGGCCCCAAGGCCATCGACGCCTCGGCGAACACCCACAAGGCTCAGGGCGGCAGCCGCAAGAGCGTCAAGAGCGACGCCAAGGCCGGCCCGCCGAAGCTGGCCGAGGACAAGGCCCCTCAGGCGCTGCCTCAGAAGCCCGGCGCGCCGGCGATGAACCCGGCTGCCGAAAGCAAGGGCGCTGACAAGGCGCCGGCCAAGGACGGCCTCCCGGGCGGCATGGGCGAGAAAATGGACAAGTTCGCGCCCATCCTCGACGCGCTCGCGGAGATGGGGCCGCCCATGGGCATACTGAAGCCCGCCTTCGCCTTCATCAGGCGGGGCATCGCGGGGATGGTGCTGCTGGTGCTGGCGGTCTTCTTCGACCCGGACTTCCCCAGCTGGGACGACCTGGCCAGCGCGGTCGGCGACATCATGAAGGTGCTGGGCAAGGTGTGGGCGGTGGTCCAGGACGCCTTCGACCTCGACTTCGAGACCAAGCACTTCCTCAACGCCATCCTCCAGGAGAAGCCGGACCTGCTCGACGCGCTCTTTGGGGCCGACGACGCCGTGCGCGCCGAGGTTGACAAGGGCACCCACCTGGATCTGCCGCCGAAGGGCCGCGCGCGCTTCATCGAGATCATGATGGATGGCTACTGCGGCGACGCGGACGAGGACCGGATCCTCGAGATCCTGCGCAACTCCTCGGGCGCCGAGATCAAGGAGATCGTCAGCCGCATCGAAGGCGGCAGCGACCGGATGCTCTACAAGCTGGACGGCCGTCAGGACGACGAGCTGCGGGAGATCTTTGACCGACATGGCATCGACTACTGAGACGACGGCGGCGCCCCTGAGCGCCACGGTGGAGCGGTTCTTGGCCGCGGTCGCGGCCGGCGACGAGGCGGCCGGCGCGGCCGTCACCTCGGGCGTTGCGGGGGCCCGCGCGCTCGCGCGGCTGACCGCGGACCTCGCGCGCGAGGGCGGGACCCTCACCCCCGACGGGCCCCGCGTCAGCGTCGGCGGCCGGGCGCTGATCGGGGTGGTCCGCCGGCGGCCATCGGGGCGCGAGGCTCGCTACGCGCTGTGGGCCGACAAGCCTGCCAATGACTGGCAGATCGTCGCGGCCAGCGGCGAGCAGCCGGTCGGGCGCGCGTTCCTGCTGCGGTGGCTCGACGGGGACACCCGCTTCGAGGACCTGCCCGAGTCAATGGACGGCGCGACCTGGGTGACGCGCCTGGTGGCAGCCTTGATCGGCGGCAAGCGGCCGAGCGCGCTGCTGGCCCCGCCCGCCGTCGAGGCCGAGGCCGACGTCCTGGCCGCCGCCCTGCGGCGCCTGAAGCTGGCGGTCGAGCGCGGCGGCCACACCCCTGACATCGCGGCCCTGGGCGCTCGGGTGTTGACCGCGAACGGTCGGGTCGCCGCGGGCCTCGCGGTGCGGTCGCCGGACCGCGGGACCTTCCCCGTCTGGCTCTTCGCCGAGCCCATCCCCGAGCGCGACGCGCCGCCGCGCTGGCGACTCGAGGGCTCGGGCGGCTCCCCCTCCCTCAGGGGCCTGGTGGCCGGGAGCGTGCTCGACTCGGCCTTCGACGCCGCCGAGGCCGTCAGCGCCGCGCCGGCGGCGGTGACCGACGCCCTCGACGCGGCCCTCGCCGGGCGCCCCGCCCCCGAGGCGCTCCAGCGCCTCGACCCGCGCTGGCTGACCCTGCTCGGCGGCCTCGCGCGCTCGCTGAACGCGCCGCCTCCCGCGGAGCCGGCCTTGTCCGACCGCCCCCTGGCCGAGGGTGAGACCCCCGAGGACCGTGGCGTCGCCATCGTCGCCGAGCTCCTCCGCGCGGCGGTGATCCGGGGGCGCGAGCCCACGGAGTAGGCCCCCCATCAGCCCGCATTCGTCGGCCGTCTTCCGGCTGCGACCGGCGGATCATGGCGCGCGGCGGCCGCGCCATGGAGGCCGTGGCGCTGGCAAAGTGCGGCGGCGCTCGAGGCGTGGCTCACCTCGGGGCGGGCGTGGCGGCGCGCTGTCAGGCGCTGTCAGGTCAACGCCGGTGACGTGGTCGGTGAGAGCCGCTATGCTGTCGCGGTCCTACTCACGAACCACGGATCGGGAATCGCCATGGCATACGTCATCAAGGGAGGCACCGTAGTCACCGCCGAGGCTGAGGCCCGCGCCGACGTCCGCATCGAGGGCGAGCGCGTCGTCGAGGTCGGCCTCGAGCTGGACGCGAGCGGCGCCGAGGTCATCGACGCGGGTGGCTGCTACGTGATGCCGGGCGGCGTCGACCCACACACCCACATGGAGCTGCCCTTCATGGGCACCAGGGCCTCCGAGGACTTCTTCACGGGCACCACCGCGGCGATGACCGGCGGCACCACCTCCATCATCGACTTCGCCATCCCGGACCCGGGCAAGAGCCTCATCGAGGCCTTCAAGACCTGGCGGGGTTGGGCCGACAAGGCCGCCGCCGACTACTCCTTCCACGTCGCTATCACCTGGTGGGACGACAGCGTCAGCGAGGAGATGGGGGTGCTCTGCCGCGACCACGGCGTCAACAGCTTCAAACACTTCATGGCGTACAAGAACGCCATCATGGCGGACGACGAGACGCTGGTGAGCAGCTTCATGCGCTGCCGCGAGCTGGGCGCGCTGTGCACCGTCCACGCCGAGAACGGCGAGCTGGTCTACCGCCTCCAGCAGGAGATCTTCGACAAGGGCATCCGCGGACCCGAGGGGCACCCGCTGTCCCGCCCGCCCGAGGTCGAGGGTGAGGCGGCCAATCGCGCCATCCGCATCGCCCAGGTCCTCGGCGTGCCGGTCTACATCGTGCACAACTCCGCCGCCGACTCCCTCGAGGCCATCACCCGCGCCCGCCTCGAGGGGCAGCGCGTGTTCGGCGAGGTGCTTGCTCAGCACCTGCTCATCGACGACTCGGTCTACCGCAGCACCGACTGGCGCTCGGCGGCCCACCACGTCATGAGCCCGCCTTTCCGCAGCAAGGACCACCAGGCCGCCCTGTGGCGCGGCCTGCAGTCTGGCATGCTCCAGACGACGGCCACCGACCACTGCTGCTTCATGACCGCGCAGAAGGCCATGGGCAAAGACGACTTCCGCAAGATCCCCAACGGCACCGGCGGCGTCGAGGACCGCATGAGCGTCCTGTGGAGCGCGGGCGTCAACACGGGCCGCATCACCCCCAGCGAGTTCGTCGCCATCACCTCCACCAACGCCGCCCGCATCTTCAACATCTACCCGAACAAAGGCGCCATCGCCGTCGGCGCCGACGCCGACCTGGTCATCTGGGATCCCAAGGCCTCCAAGACCCTCAGCGCCAAGACCCACCACTCCAACATCGACTTCAACGTCTATGAGGGGATGGAGGTCACCGGTCTGGCCCGCACGACCCTCACCCGCGGTCACATCGCCTGGCACGACGGCGACGTCCGCTCGGTTCGTGGCAGCGGCCGATACATCGACCGCCCTTGCTTTCCCAAGTACTTCGAGGCCCAGGGCAAGATGAACGCGCTGGCCGAGCCGACCAAGGTCGAGCGCGAGCCCTTCGAAAAGTAGCGAGGTCGCGACCGCAGCCGGCTGCGCGCTCCGACCACGGTGAGGTCGCGCGCCGGTCGCGGTCAGGCGGCCTGCTCTCGCTTGCGGGCGCGGAAGCGCTTTCGCGCGTTCTTGTTCGAGCACTTGCGCGAGCAGTACTTGGAGTTGGGTCGCGCGGGGCTATTGCAGCCTTCCCAGGCGCAGATCTGTACGCCGGCGGCTTCGAGCACGGCAGACGGCGGCGGCGCTGGCGCGCTCGCCTCTTCGGGGCGGTCTTGCGTGCTCGGCCGCTGGGAGCTGCAACCGCGCATCCAGCACTGCTCGGCGGTCGCCGGCAGCGTGACGGGCGGGACGTGCTTGAGGCACATCCACTGGTCGTGGGTCTTCCAACGGGCACGTCGATTGGCCACGTCCTCTCCTGGAGCAAGGGTTCGTCTTTCCCGGAAACCACCATAGACACGAAAAAAGTTCCGAACAGATGTTCAGATTCGCACAGGCAATTCCGTACCCCGTGTGACACGGCACCGGCGGTTGGTGTTGCCCGCGGACACAGCGCAGGGTGGGCAGGGAGAGGCCGCCGGATGTGCGTTCGAGAGACCTCAATCATACCGAGCGTCTTTCGAAGTGTCAGGGGCACAGGCGGCGGCAGATCCGCCGGCAAGGACGGCAGCCCACGTCGGCAAAATCCTTTGGGGCTGCGGGGTCGAGCTCTCGCTCGCCCCATGTGGCGGTGACAGACGCTCTGCTACATCGGCTCGGCGGTGTCGTAGACGACCTCGGTCAGCGCCAGGGCGTCGAGGTCGACGGACAGGCGCTCGCGCTCGACGGCGTGCAGCTCCTCGAAGACCCGGCGGAAGGTCCAGGTGAAGCCTCCTGCCTCGGTCACGCCCTGCTCTTCATCGATGGAGCCCTCGAGCTCGCGGGCCATATCGCCCAGCATCACCTCGAGGCGTCGGCGCACCTTGTGCTCGTCGGCGCCTATCCGGAGGACGCCCGCCAGCTCCTCGGTCGTGACGCGGTCGTCGTCCTCTTCGAGGGCGTGAAAGACCGCCAGCAGCAGCACCCGACGGGCGTTTCGGGTCCGCCGCCCCCGGTCACGCAAGGTCTGGGCCACCGAGCGCGTCAGCGGGATGAGGAAGACCCCCCAGGAGAAGAGCGCCGGCAGGTACCCCATCAGCCACTGCTCGCCGCCGATCTCCAACAGCTCTTCCCCCGCGAGGTACATCAGCGACATCAGCGTCGACAGGACCAAGTTGAGGATGTTGAAGCCGACGATCCAGCCGCGCTTGCCCGCCGGGACCCCGACGATGGCCGGCGAGGTCTCCAGCCGGTCCCACACAAAGGTGTAGTCGCGCAGGGCCTCGTTGCGTTCGCTCACCTCGTCGATGCGGGCCCGGGCGTCGGCCGGGAAGGCAAAGACCGTCTGCCCGCCGCGGGCCTCGACCCGCCCGCCGACCAGGGCCGACAGGTGCTGCAGGCGCGCAAGCGCAGCTGCCGCCGGGATCTGAAGGCGCTGGGCCAGCTCGGCCACCCGCACCTCACCGCCCTTCGTCTCGCCGATCCAGCCCAGCACGTCGTCATCCTCGGCGGCGCTCGTGAGCAGCCGGTCGAAGGTGTAGACGATGACCCCGTCCTCGGTGACGTCCACGTCGCCGTCGTAGCGCGAGGCGACCTGGAGCAAGACGGCGTCGGCCTGATCGATGGGCAACCCCGTGAGCGTCACCGCGTCTGAGGCGGTCACGCGCCCCCGGTGCGCTTTCGCGAAGGCCAGGATGTTGCGCTCCCGCGCCCGCGGGTCGGCCGGCGCCTCAGGTGGCCCGAAGATGTAACGGTAGACCGCCTGGAGCTTGGGCGGCTCCTCGGCCACCTCGTCCTGCACCAGGCTGAAGCCCAAGTGCTGAGGCTTTCCGCCGCCGAAGCGCTCCCGCACCTTGGTCAGCGCCACGCGCCGCCGCGCGCCGCGGCCCGCCTTGAGCACGGCCTTCTTCTGGCGCTTCTTCGCGCGCCTGTCCGCCTGGGCGTCGCGCAGCTCCTGCCGCTTCGCCTTGGCCTTGTCAGAGCCGCAGGTGACGCACGCAAAGCAGCTGTCGCCACAGTCGTTGGGGACGCAGCTATCCCCGCAGGCGCAGCAGGCGTCGCAGCCTCCGCAGTCGCCGCAGTCCCCGCAATCCCCGCAGTCGCAGTCGCAGTCGCCGCCCTGCGCCGCCACCGCGATGGACGCCACCAGCAGGGCGACCAGCAGCACGAGGTAGATGATGAAGTAGCCGACCAGCGCCACCGTGAGGCTGGCGATGAAGGCGGCCTTGAAGACCTTGTAGGCGCCTCGCCAGAAGCGATCCCACCCGCTGACGACGTCGGCGGGGACGGCGCGGGTGCGCTCCACCGAATAGATGAGCTCGCCGTTGTCGTCGACGGCGACGTGCCCGCCCACCAGCGACAGGGCCTGCAGGATGGCCTCGCGGATCTCTGCGGCCGGGCGCGCCGTCGCCTGGATGAGATCGCCCAGGGTCGCGCGCCCACCGGCCTTCCGGATGGCCTCCACCAGCTCGGGGCCAATCGCGCTCGCCGCCTCACTCATGACGTCACCTCTGCTTGGATCAGGGCCATCCGCGTCGTCGGCAGCCGCTTGAGCGCCGCCCGCCCGCGGCCACCGAGGCTAGCGACCGTCGCGCGCCGCAGCAGCCCCGCGTGCCGCCGCAACGGCAGGGCCTCGAAGGCGGCCTCGAGCTCCCCCAGGCGCAGCGCCAGGACGCGCGCCAGGTAGCGCACCGCCGTCGGCGTGAGCTCGCCGGCCATGTGGTCGATGGGGTTGTAGGAGCCGCGCCGCCGGTCGCGGCGGAGGTCGGCGAGAGCGTCGACCAGATACAGGGCCCGCCCGAGGGCGTGGGCGAAGCGCGTCAGCGCCTCGGGGGCGTCGCACCCCGCCGCCACGCCGATCCAACCGATGGCCGCGGCCAGCGCCTCACCCGTAGGGGCCGCCAGGTCGTCGAGGTCCGCGCGGGTGTCGGCCTCGGCGGCCGCCTGGCCGCGCAGGCGCGCTCGGACCGCCTCCAGCGGGAAGCCCCGAGCCTGGAGGAGCTCCTCGGCGGCAGCGACGTCCTTGCGAAGGAGCCCCGCCAGGAGCCCGGCGCCGCGGCGGTCCCCGTCGGTCAGGTCGTCGTGGAGCTTCTCCCCGGCGAGGAAGAGCTGCAGCGCCGCGACCAGGCGCAGGGGCTCCCAAGACGGGTCGATGGCGCGCCGGCGCCGCCCTAGCCGCAGCGGACAGCGCACCCGGGCGCGCGGCGCCGGCTCGTCGCGGAGCGCGCCGAGGAGCGTGGCCAATACGCCCGGGTCCGTCGCCGCCAGCCATCGGGCGCGCGCGCGGTAGGCGCGACCGTAGTGCGCGCACAGCCCGCACTCGGCGCGGCGCAGGGGCGCGCGGGGGCCGCCGTCGACGCTGAGGTATCCGTACATGGCCCGCAACCTAGCTCAGGTCGATGGAATCGTCACCCGCCTCACCCGCCCCACGAGCGCCGCGACAGCGCGGGCCCGGCACTCCAGCCGACGCCGCCAGGCCGGATCGGGTCCGCGCGGGTCAGCCTCCGGCCAGGCGCTTGGCGAAGTCGGCGTGAGGGCCCCCGGGGTAGCGGCTCAGGTAGCGCTCGGCGGCCGCCTTGGCGCGCGCCCCCTCACCAGCCTCGCTCCAGGCCTCGATGAGCCGACCCAAGGCCTGCTTGGCGAAGGCGCCGCGCGGGGCGGCCTCGAGGTAGCGCTCGAACCACGCCGCGGCCTCGTGGTAGGCCGAACGCCGATCGAAGTCGATGCGCCCCAAAAAGAAGGCGGCGCGCGCCGCTTGGCTCGTCTTGGCGAAGCGCTCGCGCAGCTCGAGGTACACCACCCGCGCCCGGCGCCAGTCGCGCGCCAGCCGCGCCGTATCCGCCAGGGTCAACAGCTCGGCGGCGCCGCCCTCGGCGACGAGCCCCGCGAAGCCCCTGTGGTCCACCACCGCCATGGCGTCGCCGTAGCGGCCGTCGGCGGCGAGCTCCTGCCAGCTGGCGTCGGGGATCTCAGCGGGCGCCGCCTCGATCTGCTTGGCGGCGTCGGGCGCGCCGCGGCCTCGCCTCGCGCGCCGCTGTCGCCGCGACGGCGCGCCCTCGGCCATCTCCAGGCCCACGGTGTCGAAGCGCACGTCGCCGCGCCGCACGTCGACGGCGAGCCGCTCGCCGGCGGCCACCCGCCGGCCGGCGCCCAGCAGCGGCCCGGTGACCGCGACGGAGCCCTCGGACAGGCCGACGTCGAAGCGCTCCGCGGCCGGATCCCACCCGACGTCGAAGCGCGTTCCGGTGACCTGCACCGCAAAGCCGCCGGCCTCGACGGCCCAGGCGGTCCCCTCGCCAGGCCGGACGTAGACGTCGATCGCGCCGGAGTCGAGGGCCAGCCGCGCCCCCGCCGCCGTGGTCGCCAGGACCCGCGCCCGGGCGCCCGGGCGCAGCGTCACCTGGGAACCGTCGCTGAAGTCGAGGGCGACCGGCGCCTCGGTCGCCGCGATAGCGCGGCTCACCTCGACCGGCGCGGCGCCGCCCACGACCCGGAAGCCCACCGGGTCCGGGCCTGCCGCCGGCCGCAGCGCGACCACCAGCGCCGCCACCGCGCCCGCCCCCACGAGGATCAGCGCGACGCGAGGCCCCCACCCCAAGGGCACCGGCCGCGGGGGCGGAGCCAACAGGCGGGCGCGGACCCGCGCCAGCTGCCGCGGGTCGGCCTCCAAAACCTGGTCTTGAGCCTCTGCGAGCCTGCAACCGACCGTCTCCAACGCGTTCATCGGGTCCTCCATCGGTCCCCGGTCTCGAGCCACGCCGCGAGGGTCGGGTGCCGCCTCGCGCGGGCGACGAACCTCTGCTCGGCGCGCTTGATCCGTCGCTTCGCGGTGGCCAGCGAGCAGCCGCAGGCCGCCGCGACCTCCTCGAGCGTCATGCCGTCGATGGTCCGCAGGGCGAAGGCGATGCGGTCGTCGGCCTTGAGGGTGTCCAAGATGGCGTAGGTGGCGCGCAGGGCCTCGCGATCCTCGCTCGAGGCCATCGGCGCCTCGCGCTCGGCGAGCCGCTCGGGGCTGCTGAGCGCCAGCCAGCGCCTACGCGCCCGGCGCCGAATGAGCCCGCGCGCCGTGAAGACGGCGACGGACGTCAGCCAGGCCTGGAGCCGCCGGGGCTCCTCGAGGCGGGCGACTCCGCGCAGGGCCTGCACGAAGCTGTCTTGCAGCGCGTCGTCGAGCTCGTGGTCGACGCCCAGGGTGCGCGCGAGCACCCGGCGCACGTGCGCGGCGTAGCGATCGTACAGGGTCGCCGCCGCGTGCGGATGCCCGTCGCGCAGCGCCTTGACGAGCGCCTCGGCGCTGTCGCCGATCGGCAGGTGGCGCACCACCGCTCCACGCGCGGGGCGCGGCGCCGGCGACGGCGACGGCGGGACGGTCGACAGGCTTGGGTGGGTGCTCATGGCGGGCACCAGGCTCGAAGGAAGAGTGAATCGTCAGCAAGGAAGAGTGAATCGTCAGGGTAGTGTCCAGGGCCGGTCGCGATGGCTCAACAATCGTCGAGGGGTTCGGCGCCGACCCGCGCGAGCGGCAGGGGCCGTGCGGCGGGCGGCGGGCGGCGGGCGGCGGTAGGATACCCTTTAGAGGATTTCTCTGAGCCGTTCCCGGGCGGCGCGCACACTAGACCTTTCGACACACCCGCTGCGGGTGGAGAGCATTCAGGGACGGGCGGCAGCCCAGGGGGTAGGTCATGACGACGGGAGCGAGAGTCGACGCGAGGCATTGGGGGGTGCGGCTCGCGATCATGCTTGGGGGCGTCTCAGTGGCTCTCGCTCCCGTCGATGGCCGCGCGCAAGCACAGGGCGAGCCGCCCTACGAGTGCGACGACCAGTTCGGCCAGTGCGGCACGCCGGAGCAAAGCGGCGGGGGCGGCGGCGGCGGCGGCGGCAGTATCCTGATCAACAACACCGACCTCGGCGACACCTACCAGTACGCCGACGACTACGACGATGACGGGGTCGAGGATCCTTACGACAACTGCCCGCGCGTCACGAATGCCGACCAGAACGACGCCGACGCCGACGGCGTGGGGGACGCTTGCGACAACTGCCTGTCGACGCCGAACGTCGAGCAGCAGGACCTGGACGGCGACGGCGTCGGGGACGGCTGCGACGACGACCGCGATGGTGACGAGGTCCCCAACACAAGCGACAACTGCCCGAACGTGCCGAACCCCGGCGTGGACGGCGGCCCGCAGCCGAACCTCGATGGTGACCGCTACGGCGACGCCTGCGACGACGACATCGACGCCGACGGCATGCCGAACCTGACCGATCCCTGCCCCCTCGACGCCTCCATCGGCGCGCCCAGCGACACGGAGCTGTCGCGCTGCTTCCCGGACGCCGACGGCGACGGGGTGAGCGAGGTCGATCCCCTGGCGCCCGACGTCTGCCCGACGGTCTACGATCAGGACCAGAGCGACATCGACGGCGACGGGCTCGGTGACGCCTGCGACCCCGACATGGACGGCGACGACGTGCCCAACCACCTCGACAACTGCGAAGCGCTCGCCAACCCCGATCAGCTCGACGCCGACCGCGACGCGGCGGGCGACGCCTGCGACGCCCGCTTCTGCTTCGTCGTCCTCAGCGACGAGGCGGGCTGCCTCGACCCGGCCGCGCCGCTGACGGCCTACAGCCCGCCGCTGCTGACCGAGGTCGGCAAGCCCACACGCCTGCGGCTATTCATGAACCGCGAGAACCAGGCCGTCCGCTACCGCTGGGACGTCATCTCCGCGCCCGAGGGGTCCAAGGCCGCCGTGGCCCACGGCAGCGGGATGGTCACCGTGTCGACCCCGTGGGAGTACCACTACCTGGCCGACCGCGCGGCCACGTTCACGCCGGACGTCGAGGGCACCTATCAGATCAAGCTCACCGTCGAGACCATCTGGGAGGATCGCCTGACCGCCCAGCTGGAGACCCAGGCCGAGCACACCACCACCATGACCGTCAGCGGTGCCCTCAGCGCCGGCGAGGACGAGGTGGTCGGCTGCCGCGGCGGCCACGGCGGCGGCTTGGCCGGGCTCCTGCTAGGCGCCGCCTGGCTCGTCGCGCGGCGCCGCCGCTGGCTGCAGGCGTCCTGAAGGGACGGGGCTGGCCAGGACCAAGCCAGGTCCGTGTCGCCGCCGGACCCTCCGGCGGCGCCTCCTTAGCCGGCCGAACAGGCCATTGTCCGACAACCCTGGAGCACGCAAGGGCGCGACCGGCGAGCTGCCGGCCGCGCCTTTGACGTTACTCGTCGCCGGCCTCGGCGGCTGCGATCGCCTCTTTGGGCGTCCGCGTGCCCGCGATGACCTCCTCGATGACCGGCGCCCACCGGTCGAAGGACAAGATGTTGGCGTGGACGAGGTTCTTGATCGCGCGGGTCGTGGGCTCGACGCCCTCGAAGTCGCCCGCGCTCCGGTAGCGGATCTCGCCGTCGTCGTAGTCGATCTCGAAGTTGCCGACGACCAGGCCGTAGTTGAGCCGATTGAAGAGCTCCCCCACGGCGGCGCGGCGGCCCTCGGGCACGTCGTCGGGGGTGAGCGAGTAGAACACGAGCTGCTCGTGCTCCTCGCGGACCTGGGCGAATAGAATGAAGTGCCCGTGGTCGCCCTGGTAGCCGGCGCGGAAGCCGGGGGGATCGGCTACCGGCTCCGTGGTCCAGCCGTCCTCGGCGAAGAAGCGCATGAGCGCGTCAGTGATATGTCCCATGGGATCAAGCCCTTCATCTTGGGGGAGGGGCAGGGCGCACGCCGAGGATGGCGCGCGCCTCGGTGGCGGTGGCGGGGCGGCGGTCGTGTTCGGCGGCGAGGGCCACGGCGCGCTCGACCAGCGCGGCGTTGGACGGCGCCAGGGTGTGGCGGTCCAGGCGGATGTTGTCCTCCATCCCGGTGCGGACGTGGCCGCCGAGCTCGAGAGCCCAGCGGCTGACCTCGTGCTGGGTGCGGCCGATGCCGGCGGCGACCCAGGTGGAGCGCGGCAGGAGCTCGCCGAGGAGCCCGACCTGAAACTCCAGCAGATCTCTGCGGGCGGGCAGCGCGTTCTTGACGCCCATGACGAACTGAACGTGGAGGGGCTCGCTCAGGACGCCCTCGCGGACGTAGCGTGCGGCGTTGAAGAGCATCGCGACGTCAAAGACCTCGATCTCGGGCTTGATGTCGTACGCGCGCATCTGGCCGGCCAGCTCCTCGATGAGCGCCGGCGGGTTCGCATAGACGATGGTTGGGAAGTTGCACGACCCGGTGGCCAGCGAGGCCATGTCGGGCCGATGGGCCAGCATGGCCCCGCGCTCGCTGCCCGAGGCCGAGCGGCCGCCGGTCGAGAACTGCACGAGCATGTCGGGGCAGTGGGCGCGGATCCCCTCCTGCACCAGGCGGAAACGATCGGGATCGGCCGAGGTGCTCCCATCGTCATGGCGGACGTGGAGGTGGACCATGGCCGCGCCGGCCTCGTAGGCGGCGTGGGTCGCCTCGATCTGCTCGGAGACCGTGACGGGCACCGCGGGGTTGTGGGCCTTCTGCGGCACCGATCCGGTGATGGCGACGGTGATGATGACAGGCTTCATGGCGCCAGGATGAACCTGTCGGGGGTCCCCGTCTACTGCCGCGGCTCGCTGGCTGGACGACACACCCGGCGGGGGGCGAGCGTTCACCGACGCTGCGGCGGCCGATCCAGACTTGATTGGGACTCGAGGCGGCCGGTCGTGGTAGAGGCGGCCCTGGCCTGCTCTTACGTTCAGCAATGAGCAACGCCGGCGTGCACAAAATCA
>PDWJ01001642.1_pt1 | contig 26775 bp, 23 predicted proteins | sample 1430881 | NCBI WGS metagenome assembly PDWJ01 (sample SAMN01162460, study PRJNA174530) | Oral metagenome, whole genome shotgun sequencing project. | biome: Marine environment; feature: Marine mammal; material: Swab sample of the gingival sulcus; isolation source: swab sample of gingival sulcus...
AAGATCACGAGCCCCAGAAGAACCAGCCCAAGGAGGGAGGTCAGGATCAGATTACGAATCAACCTGTTGGGAGCTGCCGTCACGTCTGACAGGGGGACGACAACAGCCAAGCCCCAAGGGGCAAGACCAGTACCTAACGAGACGGGGATCTGAGCTTTGAGGGCATCTTCTTCCAGCTCCAGAGAGTACTCAACATGAATCGCCTTTCCTCCCTCGGCAATAAGGTTCAAGACTTTGTCCAGGTTCTTTATCTTGCCCCCCCCGATCTCTTTCAAAGACTTGCCTATAAAAGCCTCGTTGGGATGAGCAAGCAAACAGCCTTCGTTGGAGAACAAGCAACTGTAGTCATGTTCCGTCACTGAGATACCGGCGACTTCCTTGGCGAACATTTCCAAGTCGATATCCATGCCGACCACACCGATGGTTTCCCCACTCCTCTTGATGGGGATGGATACACTGGTCATAAAGTATTCCTCACCCCCGTCGATATAGGAATACGCATAGGGCTCGGCCAAGTGGGGTCTGCCAGTGCTAAAAGTACCGGTATACCAATCACCATCGTTGATGGCCTCCTCGGTGTTGTCATAGGTTCGGAGGATAGAATCACCGTTACGAATGAAATTCCCCTCAAAACGACCAGTCTCTTGAAAGCCATCGAGTCCGGCAAATTCAGCATCTTTGCCGTCAAAAGCGTTAGGCTCGAAGACAAACCATATCGCAAGGGTTCCAGGAGTTTGAACCAGAGCCTCACGAACCATGTTCAGGACATCTTTTCGGGCCTCGGGAGCGGTTCGATTACATTTTTCCAGAGCCGCCGCCACATTTTGAGCCGTTACAACGATACGGGTCATCGTTTTAGAGAGTACTTCGGCTTCTTCCCTCGAAGAGGCCAGAACCAATTTGGTTGCCTGATCAATGGCGTTGGTTCTCACCGTCAAAGCCGTATAGGCAACGATACTCCCCTGAATGATCACCAAGGCCCCCAAAAGCAATGCCAACATTTTCCCTCGAAGTCTGAGTTTTGTCATTTTTACACCTCAATTTCCTACTTAAAGATTAATCCCAAAAGCGATTTTATCTATGTTATCAGTATAGCATGTTTAAAAAATACAGGAGGAGCTATAACTCATGACTTTTTATCGAGGGGCTCGAGAGAAAAAAGCAGAGCCTTGTAGGCTCTGCTTTTACGGTATTGAGAGAGCTAAAAGCTGCAAAGTTCGGCGTGAAGAGGCTTCGCTCTACAGAGCTCCAAGACCTCAGAGCGGACCGCTTTCAGAACCGATCCGTTCTCTACGTCGGAAACAACACGCTGGATCCAATCGGCAATCCTGACCATCTCGTCCCGACCAAAGCCTCGGGTGGTCACGGCCGGTGTCCCTATTCGGACGCCACTGGTCACAAAGGGACTGAGAGTCTCAAAGGGAACGGTGTTCTTGTTGACGGTGAGCCCTGCCTCGTCCAGCGCCTGCTGAGCAGCCTTGCCTGTGACCCCCTTATTCGTCAGGTTGAGCAACATAAGATGATTATCCGTGCCCCCCGAGACCAGGTGGAAATCACGCTTCATAAGCGCCTCGGCCAATGCCGAGGCGTTCTCCACGACACGTCTCTGATATTCCTTGAAATCGGGACGAAGAGCCTCTCCAAAGGCCGCGGCCTTGGCTGCGATAATGTGCATTAAAGGCCCACCCTGCATGCCCGGAAATATGGCCGAATCGACTTTTTTAGCCATCTCTGCGGTGCACATGATCATACCGCCTCGAGGCCCCCGAAGAGTTTTATGGGTCGTAGTGGTGACGAAATCGCAGAAGGGAACGGGGTTTTTATGGTACCCGGTCGCCACCAAACCAGCGATATGGGCAATGTCGAACATGAGATACGCTCCAACTTCGTCGGCGATTTTCCTGAAAAGCTCGGCGTCAATCTCTCTGGGATAGGCACTCGCACCACAGACGATCATCTTAGGTTTGTGTTCCTTAGCCAGGCGATGGACCTCGTCGAAGTCGATAGTCTCGGTATCCTTTCGAACGCCGTAGGGGATGACGTTATACAGCTTCCCCGAGAAGTTGACCGGTGAACCGTGGGTCAGGTGCCCGCCGTGACTCAGGTTCATGGCCAGGATGGTATCTCCAGGATTGAGGACCGAGAAATACACGCCCATATTTGCCTGGCTCCCCGCATGGGGCTGAACGTTGACATGATCGCATCCGAAGAGCTTTTTGGCTCGCTCAATGGCCAGATCCTCGGCCTTGTCCACAACCTCACATCCGCCGTAATACCGCTTGTTGGGATAGCCCTCAGCGTACTTGTTGGTCAGAACGGACGCCATTGTAGCCAAGACCTCTGGAGACACGAAATTTTCCGATGCAATGAGCTCGATCTGGTGCTCCTGGCGACACGCTTCCTCGCGAAGGATAGCCGAAAGCTCCTGATCGGATTTTGCCAGCGCAATCGCTGCGTTGAAAAACATGACGACCCCCACCTTTCGCCTTTATACACGGGCACGCAAGGCCCCCCCTACGATTACCCATGAACACTAATTCCATTGAAAAGTATAACAAAAAAGTGAGCCGGAGACATCATCAAAAAAAGTTTGTTGACCTTCTGTAAGTCTCTGCGAATTTTATATATGCACGAGTGTATGAGCCTCTTTACGATACATGCAACTTACTGCCACAGTTTGAACTCTAAATACGTTTTCGACACAGCTTCGGATTTTGGAACAATGTCTATTTCCCTGTTTGTCCGTTTCGTTCATACGTATACGTGTATCGCTCCACCTTTTCAAGGTCATCGTGGGCGATTTCTTCCGCAAAGAGGCTTCGCTGCTTCAAAGGATTTCATCCTATTCTCACTTTTTAGATAGAGATGCCGTACCATTCAACCCGATGCTCAAGGCCACACCACGTTGACCGGATCTCGCAGGATCATACCACCGTCCATCACGTTCTCCAGAAAAACGAGCAAGCCATCCAACTTTTCCGACTCATCCACAACCTCGATCAGAATGGGAAGGTTCTCGGACAGGCGCAAAATCTCGGCAAAATGGATTTGAGAGTTCGCGCCAAACCCCGATAATCCTTTAAAAACGCTGACACCGGCTATATTTAAGCGAGACGCTTCCTCCAGGATCACCCTGTAGAGTGGATGGCCGTTCCGACGATCTCCTTCCCCAATGTAGATCCGAAGCCGTTCCCTTTCTTTTTTGTACATGGTATCCATCGACCTCCTTTGCTTAGAGCATTCGAGCCACAACCGTTCCGATCCAGACAGCTCCCATTCCCAGGATTTGGCTCCCCAAGAGATACCCTACAGCCCAAGCGACCGCAGAGGTCGAGGCAAGACTGAAGATCTCAAAAGTCATGGTGGAAAATGTTGTGAAAGCTCCTGCAAATCCCGTCAAGACGATAAAGCTCACCGAGTTCGGCAGAAGATAGCGTTCGTTAGCCAAGGTCCAGATAAAGCCGAAGATGAAGCAACCCAAGACGTTGACCGTCATCGTCCCCCAGGGAAAGGCTCCGCCGAACCGTTCCTGAATCCAGCCCGATACGGCATATCGGGAAAGCGCTCCAAATGCACCGGCACACATTATTCCGATAAAATTTGACACGTGAACCTCCCTGTTTTTACATGGTATAGTATGAATGCTGAATTCAAGCAACATACCCGATCCCTACGAAAACATTGACTGAAAGGACGGCGAACTGTCTATGGATAAAGATACCATCAAACGACAGGTCTGTCAGGCCATCGACGAATACGGCGAACGAGCGATAAACCTGGCACGGGACGTGGAACGAGAACCTGAGTTGGGTTTTAAAGAGTTTAAAACCTCACAGAAGATTCAGGACTTCCTCACGTCCCTCGGACTGGCACCTCAAACTCATCTCGCCCGAACCGGGGTCAAGGCAACCCTGTCCTGTGGAACACCAGGACCGACTGCGGCCATCCTGGGCGAGCTGGACGGCATCATCTGCTCGAATAGTCCCAAAGCGGATCCGGAGACAGGAGCTACCCACACTTGCGGACATCACCTTCAACTTGGTGCCCTCATTGCCGCCGCTGCCGGCTTTGCCGCCTCGGGCGTTTCTGAACATCTGGCCGGTCGTATCACTTTCTTTGCTGTCCCTGCCGAGGAGTTCATCGAGATCGGCGAGCGAAACGACATGAGATCACGAGGAGAGATCGGTTTCCTCGGAGGAAAACAGGAACTCGTTCGACTTGGGGCTTTCGACGATATTGATATGGCGATGATGGTCCACGCCGGCACTGACATGCCCGAGTCCTCAGTAGGGATCGGCGAGACGGGCAACGGGTTCATCGCCAAGACCATTCAATACATCGGCAAAGCCACCCACGCAGCAGCCGCTCCCCACGAAGGTGTGAACGCCCTGAACGCCGCGATCTTGGGGATTAACGGCATTCACGCCATGAGAGAGACTTTTATAGACGACGACCACGTTCGAGTCCACTTCATCATCACCAAGGGCGGCGATACTGTAAACTCCATCCCGGCAGACGTTCGAATGGAAGCCTACGTTCGAGGCAAAACTCTGGACAGCATCAACGGAACCCACGCCAAGTTCGACCGGGCCTTTCGGGCCGGTGGAGACGCGGTGGGAGCGTCGACCGAGATTCACACCATTCCAGGTTATCTTCCCCTGGCCTGCAACCCCGAGATGAACGACCTTTTCGGTACAAACGCCGAAGCTCTCCTCTCATCCTCTCACGTCCACCGAGTGGGGCACTTCAACGCCTCCACCGACATGGGAGATATTTGCCACCTCATGCCGGCTATTCATCCCTACACAGGCGGTGTCCAGGGGGCGCTGCACTCTAAAGAGTTCACTGTTCTGGATTACGAAGCCGCTGTGCTCGTTCCAGCTAAAGCCATGGCCATGACCGTTATCGATCTCCTGGCAGACGGGGCACAGAAGGGAGGAGAACTGCTGCATCGATATGTCCCCCTTATGACAAAAAAGCGATACCTGGAGATCCTGGAGGGATATTTTTCATAATTTCGCAAAGGTCAGGGATAACGGAAATCTGCTTCTATACTAATAGAGAAAAGGAGGAGTTCTTTCGTGAAAGACGGTATCAAAAATATCAAGATCCACGCTATCGTTCTCGTTTTAGTCGTTGTCAGCGAACTTATCGGAATCCACGCTTTCAAGGTGGGACCAGGAAAGCTGGTTTTGCTTCCCATGCTGTATGCCCTCGTTCTGGGATCTCTCCTGGGTCCCAAGTTTGTGAAGGTACTCAATCAAAAGGACATGGTGAACGCAGGAAGCCTTGTCGGAGTCACTCTCATGCTTCTTATGGCTCGCTACGGCACTCTTGTTGGCCCTAATCTGCCAGCCATCATCAAGTCAGGTCCTGCCCTGCTCCTCCAGGAGCTCGGTAACCTCGGAACGGTGCTTCTGGGGATCCCCCTGGCGGTGTTCCTCGGCCTGAAGCGAGAGGCTATCGGAGCAGCCCACTCGGTTGCCCGGGAACCCAACGTCGCCCTTATCAGCGATGTGTACGGCCTGGATGGACCGGAGGGCCGAGGCGTCATGGGCGTCTACATCTGCGGAACCGTTTTCGGGACCATTTTTTACGGCCTTATGGCGACCACTGCAGCTGCCTACCTGCCCCTGAGCCCCAAGGCTCTCGCTATGGCGTCCGGCGTCGGCAGTGCCAGCATGATGACAGCCTCGGTGGGCTCTCTCTCCGCCATGTTCCCCAACATGGCCGGCGAGCTTCAGGCTCTGGGTGCCGCCAGTAACATGCTCTCGGGACTGGACGGCCTGTACATGTCTCTTTGGCTGGCTCTGCCCATGTCCGAATGGTTGTACCGAACCGTCTACAAGGTAAAATACGGTACTGTACCTGAGCGCCCAGTACGAAAGGGGGAAACCCGATGAAGTTCTTCGAGGTCGCCGTCGTTCTTCTCATCGTGGCGGTTATGAGCCTGATCGGCAACCTGGTCGGGTTTCATAACGGCATCGTCGAATCCTTGCCCGGGATGGCCTTTCTCGTCCTGCTGTGCATGGTAGGGGTACTGCTGGGCAAGATAATTCCGGGGAACATCCCAAGTGTGGCCTGGATCGTCCTCATCGGATGCATCATGACCTACCCCGATTTTCCCGGAGCAGCAACTCTGAGCGCCTGGGTCAAGAAGGTTCACTTCCTGTCGCTCACTACTCCCATCCTGGCTTACGCCGGTCTGGCCGTGGGTAAGGACCTGGACCTGCTCAAAAAAGCGGGATGGCGCATCGTGGTGGTGTCCATCGTCGTTTTCATTGGCACCTATATCGCTTCGGCTCTGATCGCCCAGGGTATCCTGAGCGCTACAGGGCAGCTTTGAGGCACTAACAAACGCAGCAAAAAACACAGGGCTCTCGACCTACAGCGAGAGCCCAGCGTTTTTTATCCCCATCGTCCTTTAGTTTTAGAAGAGTTACCGGAACAAATCCCCCCGCTCTTTAGAGACCTTTATCTCGCCGGACTTGATCTTGGCAAAGATCTGGTCCATCTTTTTTTGCACGTCTTCCCTGAGATTCGGGTTTTCTGCAGGGAGGCCAACGCCGTCGTTGGAGGCGTTGAAGATCATGGTCTGACCGCCGGGGAAGCTCCCCTCAAGATCTGCCTTCACCATGTCAAAGGTGGCGTTGGCGATTTTCTTGGTTGCCGAGGTCAGAATGATGGAGTGGGTACCATCGTAGATTCCGTCGGGGTATTGATCCACGTCGACCCCCACAACCCAGGCCGGCTCCCCGCCACGAGCTCGAGATTTAGCCTCGTTGATAACCCCAACGCCCACACCGCCGGCAGCGGCGAAGACAACGTTCACATCCCGATCAAACATGGAGGCCGCAAGCTGTTGCCCTGCCGCCACGTCGGAAAAAGTTCCCTGATACACGAAGTTATCTGGGTTCATGTTCACGGTCGTCCCATACGTTTCGTTGGAATAAGCGACGCCCTGCTGAAATCCCCAGTTGAACCTCTGAACTGCGGGGATCTCCATACCACCGATAAAGCCCACATCGCCTTTTTTGATCTGAAGGGCAGCTGCGACACCAGCCATGAAGCCCGCTTCATGCTCCGCAAAGAGGATAGCCACGGTGTTTTTCTTCACATCGGGAGCATAGTCACCCTTGTGGGGCTGACCGTCCAGGAGAACAAATTTGGCCTTGGGATACTTGGCCTGGGCCTTATAGATACTGGTCTCGAATTTGAACCCCGGAGTGACAATGCACCGATATCCGGCATCATACAGGTTACTTATCTCCTTGAGATAGTCCGCCTCGGTGGTGCCACCGGGCTTGAGGTACTTTACCTTAACCCCCAGTTCTTTCTGAGCCCGAAGAACACCTTCCCATGTCCCCTGGTTGAAGGATTTGTCGTCTATCGTCCCAGCATCGGTGACCATGCCTACCTTCAGGGAGGCAGCATAGCCCACCGTCCCCCAAACCATGAAAACCAACAACGCACCCGTAAGAACAGCCACAGTCGTTCGTTTCACGTCTATCAACTCCTTCACGTCAATCAGCCAACTCACACTGCCGTCTTACCTCTGTATCACCGCTGCAACGAGAGATCCAAGATCCGGCCTCTGATCTCCTAAGATGATCCCGTTCACGAAAAGCCTCTCGGCGGCTTCCTCGTTGATTCTGTCATTGACGTGGAATTCAGCCAAAGCATCTCCCCTCTCTACAAAATCACCGAGACGGACTTTCATCCAAAAACCGACCGCCGGGTCGATTGCGTCTTCCTTTCGTTCCCGTCCAGCCCCCAGGAGGACCGATGCGGTTCCCAGCGCCGCGGTATCCATAGCACAGACATATCCTGACCGCCGGGCCGGCACGGGAACGATCCGACGAGCTTTGGGAAGACGCGAAAAATCACCACATACCCGAGGATCGCCACCGTGGAGTTCGATCATCTCCTGAAATTTCTCCAGAGCCCGGCCATCTTTTAAAGCCCGCAACACAGCCTTTTCGGCGGTTGGGCTATCCCCAAAGACCTCTCCCATAACCAGCATCTCCGTCGCCAGAAGCACAACGAGGTTTCGAAGATCGCCGTGGTTCTCGTCTCGCAGGATCTCAACGGCTTCCATAATCTCAAGGGCGTTGCCCACGGCGTTCCCCAAAGGCTGATTCATGTCGGTCACCAAAGCTTTCGTGGGTTTACCCCCATGATACCCGATCTCCACCATGATACGGGCCAGCTGCTTCGCACTGGTCACATCAGGCATAAAAGCCCCACTCCCCCACTTGACGTCCAGAAGAATCCGGTCGCTTCCGGCCGCCAGCTTCTTACTCATGATACTGGATGCAATGAGAGGCATAGAGTCCACTGTGGAGGTAACGTCCCGAAGGGCATACAGTTTCTTGTCCGCAGGGGCCAGAGACGCCGTCTGCCCGATAACCGAGGCCCCGCAGGCGTCCACAATCCGAAAGAAGTCGTCCATCTCCTGATAGACCTTATACCCCGGGATGGACTCCAGCTTGTCCAAAGTTCCTCCGCTGTGCCCCAGCCCTCGCCCGGACATCTTGGCGACCACTCCTCCGCACGCTGCCACCAACGGAGCCACGGCGATGGTCGTCGTATCGGCCACACCCCCGGAGCTGTGTTTGTCCACTTTGATTCCCGGTATGGCCGAGAGGTCAACAGAATCACCCGAATTCACCATAGCCAGGGTGAGATCACCAGTTTCGCGAGCATTCATCCCCTGAAACCATATGGCCATGCACAGGGCTGCCGCCTGATCGTCACCTATTCGACTCCGGGTGTATTCCTCCACGAAAAAGTCGATCTCCTTGCGAGAAAGCTCACCCCCCATCTGTTTCGCCCGAATGATCTCAGGCATACGCATGGCCCCACCTCTCATTCCCTAGAAAGAATCAGGATTCTCCATGATCTATATAAACCACAAACCTATTGGTATCGTATAAAATCATAGCATGGCTTACGACGTACTTCAAAATTCCCTGGTCAAATGTCGCCGAACGTCAAAAAAGGACGGCGACCCCGGGGACAGCTCGTACAAGGACAACCCGTCCGTGGAAAAAGATCACGTGTAGACCAGGGAGGAGATGCGATATGGAATACGTGGTCGAGATGAAGCACATCCGAAAAGAGTTTCCCGGCGTGGTGGCAAACGACGACATCACCCTTCAGGTCCGTCCGGGAGAGATCCACGCACTGCTTGGGGAAAATGGAGCCGGAAAGTCCACCCTTATGGGAGTGCTCTTCGGCCTCCATCACCCAGACGAGGGAATCATCCGAATCAAGGGAAAGGAGGTCCGGATTACCAATCCAAACATAGCCAACAATCTGGGGATCGGCATGGTCCACCAGCATTTTAAACTTGTTCAGACCTTCACGGTCACGGAGAACATCATCCTGGGCAACGAAGGCTCCATCATCCTGAACCGATCGGAGGCGACCAAAAAAATAGAGGCCCTGTCCGAGAGATACGGTCTGAACATCGACGGAAACGCAAAAATTGAGGACATCTCCGTGGGGATGCAACAACGGGTTGAAATTCTGAAGATGCTCTATCGCGACGCGGACGTGCTTATCTTCGACGAACCTACGGCGGTACTCACTCCTCAGGAGATCGACGAGCTCATGGAGATCATGGCGAGACTCATTGGTGAGGGAAAGTCTATAATTCTAATCACTCATAAGCTTCGAGAAATCAAGGCTGTTGCTCATCGTTGTACCGTCATCCGGCGCGGACGATATGTGGGTACGGTCGACGTGGCGAACACCACTCAGGAGGAGATGGCCTCCATGATGGTGGGTCGGGAGGTCGTTTTTAAGGTGGACAAAGCCCCGGCCATTCCCGGCGATGTGGTCTTGGACGTCAGAAACCTGACCGTCATAGGCGACCGAAAAACCAAGGCACTGACGAACGTCTCGCTCCAGGTTCGATCCGGAGAGATCGTTGGGATCGCAGGGGTGGACGGTAACGGCCAAACCGAGCTTGTCGAGGCCATCACCGGCCTCCGTTCAGTGACGTCGGGCGACATCCTTCTGAAGGGAAAATCCATCTCGTCCATGCCGCGTCGGCAGAGAAACGAGCTGGGCATCGCTCATATTCCCGAGGATCGACATAAGCATGGGCTTGTTCTCCAGTTCTCCGTAGGTGAAAACCTCGTTCTCAAGGACTACTACCGTCCCCCCTTCTCGTCCAGAGGTTTTCTGAACTTCGACGAGATTCGTTCACACGGGGAACGGATCATGGAGCTTTTCGACGTTCGAGCAGGACAGGGCGTCGATTCCGCTGCCTTCGGACTCTCGGGGGGAAACCAGCAAAAGGCGATCGTCGGACGGGAGATGGACGGAAACCCCGAGCTTCTCCTCGCCGTTCAACCCACGAGGGGGCTGGATGTCGGAGCGATCGAATACATTCATCGCCGCCTTGTGGAACAACGGGACAGGGGTAAGGCTGTTCTTCTGGTGTCCCTTGAGCTGGACGAACTCTTCAATCTCTCAGACCGTCTGGTGGTTTTCGGAGCCGGTCAGGTGGTGGGGACGGCGTCAATCGACGAGGTGGACGAGGCGCAGGTTGGTCTCATGATGGCGGGTATCGAAAGGAGAGATGCCTCATGAGGAACAAAGGAAGCTCTCTGCTCATCTCCCTGTCGGCCATCGCCCTTGGCCTGCTGGCAGGGGCCTTGCTGATGGCCGCCATAGGAAGCGACCCGATGGAGGGATATTTCTTTCTCTTCAAGGGCGCGCTCATGAACGTTGAGCGTCTGGGCAACACCCTGGCAACGGCAGTCGCACTCGCGCTCACGGGGCTATCCGTAGCCTTCGCCTTCAAGACGGGGCTCTTCAACATCGGTGCGGCGGGACAGATGCTCATAGGTGGTTTATGTGCAACCGCCGTGGCCCTCACCGTCTCAATTCCAAGACCGTTGCTTCTTACGATGACGATCTTCTCGGGCTTCGCCGGGGGAGCTCTCTGGGGAGCAGTTCCGGGATTTATCAAGGCCAGGTTCAACGTCCACGAGGTGGTCGCCACCATCATGATGAACTGGATCGCCTACTGGGTGGTCTACTACACCGTCCCGGCGTGCTTCAAAGGCTCGTACCTGGAGACCGAATCTCAGATCATTCCCGAAACAGCTTCTCTCAAGACACCCTGGCTCACAGCAATGTTTGACGGCTCCTTCATCAATCTGGGAATATTCATCGCCCTTCTCGCTGTGATCGTCATCCACGTCGTCCTCAAAAAAACGACCCTCGGATACGAGCTCAAAGCCGTGGGATACAACCGCGACGCCGCGCAATATGCAGGCATTCGGGTGGAACGAAACATGATGCTGTCCATGGCCATCGCAGGCGGACTGGCTGGTCTGGCCGGAACCGCCTTCTACACGGGCTACGCCTCGAACATGCAGATCGGCGTCCTCCCCTCCCAGGGATTCGACGGCATCGCTGTGGCCCTTTTAGGAGCAACCGAACCCTGGGGTGTTCTGGGCTCATCTCTGTTCTTCGGAATTCTCCACTCGGGCAAGGGTTTTATGAATGCGATGACCGACATACCTCCAGAGATTTCGGACACCATCATCGCCACGGTTATCTACTTCACGGCCACCAGCGTTCTTTTCAGTCGGGTCTGGGGATATTTCCGACGCACAAAGGCTCGGGCCACACGAGACGACGGCCACCCCGTCGAGGAAGGAGCATAACCATGGAGTTCTGGCCCATCATCACCCAGATATTCCCCTACGCCATGGCGCTGACCATGCCGCTTCTCATCACGTCCCTCGGCGGCCTGTTCAGCGAAAGAAGCGGCGTGGTCAACATCGGCCTGGAGGGCCTCATGGTCATCGGTTTTTTCGCCTCGGCCATCGTCGTTCGAGGTCTTGAACAGACCTCCCCGAACTGGGCAATCCCACTGGGGCTTCTGGCTGCGGTCGTTTCGGGGGCGGCGTTTTCCCTGCTTCATGCCTTCGCCTCTATCAACCTTAACGCCGACCAGATCATCAGCGGAACAGCCATCAACTTGATGGCCTCGGCCCTGACCGTTTACCTAGCTCGAACCATGACCGGCAGCGGCAACATCCGAATCCAAAGCGGCATCATTCGCCGTGATATCCCAGGACTCTCTGAAATCCCCGGCATCGGCCCCCTTCTCTTCAGTCAAACCTACTGGACCACCTGGGTCGTGCTTCTCATTCTGGCGGTTTCGTGGTTTCTCCTGTATCGCACGTCCTTCGGGCTCCATCTTCGGGCATGCGGCGAACACCCTTCAGCTGCTGCATCGGCAGGCATCAACGTGTACAGGATGCGGTATCTTGCCGTCATCACATCTGGGGCCCTCTCTGGACTGGGAGGTGGGATCATCCTCGTCACCTACGCAGGAGAGTTCAACGGTACCGTTGCGGGCCTGGGATTCCTCGCTCTGGCGGCCCTCATCTTCGGTCAATGGAAACCCCTGGGTATCTTGGGAGCTACCTTCTTCTTCGGCTTCGCCACCACCATCGCCAACGTCTCACAGGTCATCCCCGAGCTGGCCGTTGCCCCTCCATTGCTTCTGAAAAGTTTCCCATATCTGGTGACCCTGGTGGCGTTGGTTCTCTTCTCCAAGTCATCCAGGGCTCCAAAAGCAGCGGGACGCCCCTACTACCCCGGACAGGGGTAACTGAGCGAACTCAGATCAGAGTTGCCAGCTCATCAAGTTTTTCTTTAAACAGATCCAGCGTGGCCTCGACAGGCTCCTTCTGAGCCATGTCCACGCCTGCCCCTCGAAGAAGCTCGATCGGTGAGCGGGACGAGCCGCCGGATAAAAAGTCCAGATACCGTGCCCGTGCGGGCTCTCCCTCACGAAGGATGCCCTCGGCAAGGGCGGTGGCAGCCGAATATCCCGTGGCGTACTGGTACACGTAAAACGCCGAATAAAAATGGGGGATTCTGGCCCATTCGATACCGATTTCCTTATCGACAGTAATTTCGGAGCCATAGTACTCCTTGTTGAGCTTAGACCACAGAGCACAAAGCCCCTCTGGCGTGAGGGGTGTCCCCTCCTCGACCATTCGGTGGGTTTCCAGCTCGAACCTGGCAAACATGGTTTGACGAAAGACGGTTGTCCTCACCTGTTCCAGGCAATAGTTCAACAGGAAGGGACGAGCCTCGGGGCTCTCCTTGAGCAGGTGCTCCAGAAGCAAAACCTCGTTGGTGGTAGAGGCCACCTCGGCCACGAAGATGGTATAGTCACCGTAGACCGGTGGTTGGGCGCGATGGGAGTGCCACGAATGCAACGAATGCCCGAGCTCGTGGGCCAAGGTGAAGACATCTCGGATCGTCCCGTTGTAGTTGAGGAGCACGAAGGGGTTTGTGCCGTAGCTCCCCCAAGAATAGGCCCCCTTTCGTTTTCCCTGGTTCTCATAGACGTCGATCCACCGCTCGTCCATGCCCCGGCGGAGCAATGCCCCATACTCCTCTCCCAGAGGCTCCAGCCCCCGCAGGACCATCGACTTGGCGCTCTCCCAGGAGATATCCGTATCAGGATCGTCCACCAAAGGAACGTAGAGGTCGTACATGTGAAGCTCATCCAGGCCAAGAGCCCTCTTTCTGAGGGCCACATATTCGTGAAGAACCGGCAGGCGAGCTTCAACGGTGGAGAGCAGGTTGTCGTAGATAGACAAGGGAATTTCCCTGGGCTCCAGTGCGGCCTCACGGCTGGAGCCGTAGGAGTGAACCCGGGCCAGATAGGCGTCTCCCTTGACGCTGGCCGACAACGACGCAGCCAAAGTATTTTTAAACCCCTCATACGTTCCGTGAATGCCTAAAAAGGCATCTCGGCGAACCGTCCGGTTTCGAGAACGAATACACCGGTAGTAGCGCTCTTCAGAGAGCTCCACCGTTTGCCCTGCTTCATCGTCGATGGACGGGAAGACCATATCGCCATCGGTGAGCATGGAGAACATGTGTTCAGGAGCCTGGACAATCTCGCCCATCCCGGCCAGCAAGCCTTCTTCCCGAGCACTCAGCACGTGAGGTTTTTGCCGAACGATCCGTTCCAGGTACAGCCGATACGTCTCAAGGCGTGGTTCGTCCTTTACGAATCTCCACAGGCGGTCCTCATCGATCTCCAAGATCTCGGGCACCAAAAAAGACAGGGCTTCTGAGACCCGCACGTTTAAGGCCATTGCCTTATCGGCCATAGCCTGAGCATCCTGGTTTCTCATGTCCTCGTGACTCGTCATGGTAGCGTAGACAAAGACTTTTCCTAAGAGTACCTCAACTGTGTCGAGGTACCCAAGACAGGTGAAAAGGGTTCTTCCATCGACGTTCAACCGACCTCGATAGGCCTCCAAGTCGGGGATGGACGCTTGCAGCGTTTTCCAAGCGGCCTCCCAGTCTTCGGCGGTATGAAAAATAGTGGACAGATCCCACCGATATGATTCCTCTATCTGGTCCCTTTTCAGAAGGGCTCCATCGTTACCAGCCATACGGTTATGCTCCTTTCTCTCCTCCGTCAGGACAGCCCAACAAGCTCCAGAGTTTCGGGCTCTCCCCGACGCCCATCAAACGAGACGATATGACCGTGTCCCAAGTCCGCGACGTAGACCCGTTCTCCCCGAACCGCAACGTCCGAGGGGGAAAAAAGACGCTGCCACCGCCGGGCACCATAGATTGTAGAGACCGTCATATCGGTTAGATTCAAGGTTCGAATCCGATCGTTATAGCTATCGGCTATGTAGAGAAGTCCTTCATGAGCGCACAACCCCTCGGGCCGTTGAAGAAGGGCTTGAGAAGCAGATCCGTCCCGATTTCCATACAGGGATGGCCCCTCTCCGATCAAGGTCTGGACCAATCCGTTGGCCGGGTTGACCCACCGAATCGAGCTTGAGAGGCTGTCGCTGAAGAACAAGACATGACCATCCGAGACTATGGACTCCACTTGTCCCAATGACGCTCTGTCCGGGCTGCCATCGTCCATTCCCTCCTGCCCCGATCCCGTGAAAGGCCACGCTCCTCCACCGGATATGGACTGAATCCATATCTGCCTGGAATCGGAGGACGCCACGTACAAGACCCCATCAAGCCGAGCTGCGTCCTTGGGTGCGCCAAAAGATCGCCCGCCAATGAGCTTCGGAAAGAGCCGATCTTCTTGTTGATAGACGGCACACTCCTGCCCCCGAAAGTTGAAACACCGAATCTTTCGAGAACGACGATGGGAGATATAGATTCGCTCACCATGGAGGCAGAGCCCCGTAGCCGGAGCAGGTCGTTCCGACTGATCTCCCAAAGGAACGGATAACAGGATTGATGCCGAGAGCCCATCCGCCCTGAATCGTGCCAAGAGGAGGCGGTTCTCCCGACCGTCCAGAATCGCCAAGAGATCTTTCTGTACAGCGATTCGAAGCGGCAAAAAAGGCCAATCGCTCCATCTCCAGGATGGCTGAGCTCCCTGTCGAAGGTCGCCGATGGATCGGGCTGTTCGGGCCATCACCTGAAGAACAGGGCGAAGAAGCTCGAGGGGGACGAGTCCTTCCCGAGCCCAAGCCAAAGCCCCCATTGGGTCAATGACGACGGTGGCTGGCCAATGTTTGATCAAAAAGGCCTTTCGCAGAAATTTGTTTGAGTCAGCGTAGATCGGAAAATCGATTCCAGCCCTGTCGAGAGCGGCCAGAAGACGACGAGGTTCCCGCTCTGCGGGAAAACGAGGACAATGCACACCCACGAGATCGATGGCATCTTGATCCTCTGCCCTTAATCTCATGAGCCCATCGACCAGAGAGAGGTCATCATCCCTTGCTCCGTTAAAAAACAGCAGCACCGATACACGACCACCCCAACAATACCGATAAAGCTTTCCGTCGACGGTTCGATCAGGCAACTCCGGTGCTGGGGCCGTCCCTCCGTAGATCGTGACCATAGGACACCTCCAAACATGCCCGTAAATTATACAACAGGAGAACTCCAAGAGGGTATTTTAATTGACAGAGTTCTCTAAACTGAGCTATAGTAAGAATGTGTTGTAAGTCAAGAGTTTTGAGGGAGCGAGCGTCTCTGTGGTGTTCGTTGTGGGAACGATCAAGGAGGGAAATATGGTGAAAAAGAAATTTGCATTGCTGTTTTTGGCTCTCGCTTCAACAGCTTTCGTGCTGGGTACGGCATTCGCTGATGACGGAAATCAGCTCCGTTTCATGGCCGGACCTCCCGGCGGTAACTGGTTTGCACTGGGCGGCTCGCTAGCGGATACCTGGACAAAGAACGGACTGCCCACCACCAGTGGTACCGGCGGCGGGGTCTCCAACGTCGTAAACGCCGACCGAGGAAAAGGCGATCTGGGCTTCTCCGTGACATCTCTGGTCGGAGCCGCACTGAAGGGCGGAGAGCCGCCTTTCAAAAAGCCTCTCTCCAACGTGGCTGTTCTCGCCAACCTCTATCGTCAGTACACCTACTTTATCGTCCGTAAGGACTTCGCCGAGAAGAACGGCATCGCCTCGGTGGGAGATATCATAGACAAAAAGCTCCCCATCCGGTTTGCAACTCTGAAACCCGGAACGTCCTCGGAGTTCGTCATCCGCAACATCTTCGCAAAAGGGTATGGCATCAATTACCGGAAGTCGATCGACAGCTGGGGTGGCAAGGTGGAGTTTGCCTCGTACTCTGACGGTGCCAACCTTTTGGCAGACAACCACATCGATTGTTTCGCCTTCTCCGTGGGACGGGTCGCCTCGATCGTCATGAAGATCGAGAGCCAGACCGACGTGGTCATCCTTCCTGTGGACGAGAAAGCCCGAACGGCTATGACCGAGGCTTTTGGAACGGTGACGTTCACCGTCGAACCCGATGTCTACAAATCTGTAACCCAACCGGTCCCCACCATAGGTGACTACACCTGCATCGTCGTCAGGAAGGACCTCCCCGACGAGACGGCTTACAATCTCGCCAAAGTCATCTGGGAAAACAAAGAGGCATTGGCCAAGGGCGTGAAAGACATGAACGAACTCACCCCCAAGGAGGCCGTCCCCACAGCAGTCCCCTGCCAGGCCGGAGCGGCTCGCTTCTGGGCCAGCGCCAAGTAGGTCTACATAAGAGACGAAAACCACGTAATGCGGGTGACGCCCGTCGTCTCCCGCATTTTTTATTTTGAGGAGAGTCGATGCCCCATGAGAAAACCCTGCGGACTTACCGCCAAAGGGCTGTACGTGTACGTTCTGGCCATGGGTTTTTTTCACCTGTACACTGCCCTGTTCGGAACTTTCGAAGCATATTTGCAGCGAGCTCTACACCTGACCTGGGTCCTGCCTCTGGCCTTTATCCTCTATCCAGCCTCGAAGAAAACTGAAAAGAGCGCATCCATCCCTTGGTACGACTGGGCTATTGTCCTTGTTTCCATCTTGCCCGGCCTGTATATCATGATCAACTACGACGATATCGCTTACAGAATGATTCAAGTGGACCCGGTAACGACCGTCCAACTTATACTCGCATCAATCCTGACGCTTTGCCTTCTGGAAGCCACCCGTCGGGTGGTAGGACTTCCTTTAGCCCTCATCGCCGCGTTCTTCACCGCCTATATGTATCTAGGAAACTATATGCCAGGGATCATGAAAGGCCTCTCCTTCTCTTTCCCTGAGGTGATGGAGCAAATATACCTGACCGACGAGGGGATCTTCTCTATTCCCCTGGGGGTGTCGGCTACCTTTGTCATGATCTTTCTGATCTTTGGCGGTTTTCTGGAAAAAAGCGGCGTGGGAGCCTATTTTATGGACTTCGCTCAGGCCTTCACCGGCACGTCACCCGGAGGACCGGCCAAGATAGCTGTCGTAAGCTCAGCTCTTTTCGGTTCCATATCAGGGGCCGCTGTGGCCAACGTCTACGGAACGGGTACCTTCACCATTCCCCTGATGAAGCGTATCGGCTATCCTCCGTTTTTCGCCGCTGCAGTCGAGGCGGTCGCCAGTACTGGGGGACAGATCATGCCCCCCATCATGGGGGCTGGAGCTTTCATCATGGCATCTTTCCTGGGAGTTCAATTTCGCTACGTCATGATCGCCGCTGTTCTTCCCGCCCTTCTCTACTATGCGGCGGTACTCCTCATGGTTCATCTGGGAGCTTTGAAGAACGGTCTGCAAGGTCTGAATTCCGAGGACCTGCCGAAGAAAAAGACCGTCATAAAAAAACTGTACATGATGGTTCCCATCGTAGTCCTCATCGTCCTGCTTCTATCGGGCTATACTCCCATGCTCGCAGCGGTCATCGGCATCGGGGCAGCTTGGCTTGTCTCCCTGCCGGATCCAACACACAGGATGGGGCCCAAAGCTATCCTAGATGCCATCTACACCGGCTCAAAAAACATCCCTATCGTCTGTATCGCCTGCGCCGCTGCCGGTCTGGTCGTCGGTTCGGTCGCTTTGACAGGCATCGGCTTCAAGTTCGTCGGGCTCGTCTTCTCCATGGCCAAAGACATCCCCTTTCTAGCCCTGATCATGATCGCCCTGGTGGCTTTGATCCTGGGGATGGGCTTGCCTACAACCAGCGCCTACATTCTGGGAGCCGCTCTGGGAGTACCAGCCTTGGCAAAGCTGAGCTTCTCTCCCTTGTCAGCCCATATGTTCGTGTTCTATTTCGCCATTATATCCAACATCACCCCACCGGTAGCCTTAGCTGCCTATGCCGCCAGCTCTATCGCAGGTTCATCACCAAACGCTACGGGATTCCAAGCCATGAAATTGGGGATCCTGGCATTCTTTGTGCCCTTCGCTTTCTGTTATGACGAGGGCTTCCTCCTCTCGGCAGACTGGCTTCACAATGGCATGGCCGTATTAGGCGGCATCGGCTCTCTGTTTGCCATGGGATTCGCTATGCTGGGCTATACCCAAACCCCCATTCCAGGATGGCAACGGCTGACTTTCCTCGCTGCAGGAATCATGAGTCTCTGGCCATCTCCCACGGCCAAGGTCATCGGGATAAGCATCACAATCCTGACCTACCGGCTCAGCCGACGGAATCAAAAGTAAAAGAAGAGGGGGTGTCGAATATCTTCGACGCCCTCTCTTCTTTAATAGGCGACATTCTCCTCCACAGCCTTCGCCATCCCCTGAGACAGGGCCTTCTCCCTGACAAGAAGACGTTCTATCAAATGATTCGTGGCAGCCATCTTCGCCTTCATCCGAGAAGAGAACGTATTCAGGATGGCCTCCTTGGTGTACCTTAAGCCACAACGATCACCAACAAAATAAAGAACAGGATGACAAAAGCAATACCTCGTTGTCTTCGTTTCCTGAAAACATCGATCCTCTTCATATCTCATCAGCCCTTTCAAAGGCACTCCGATATATACGACAATATCCATGCCCCTAACAAAGCACACATATAGATTGCCTCCGTCAACTACGATCGTACAACCCCGTACCCCCTCGCATAATCAAAACGTGGCTATGGCTACACGCACTCTTTGAAAACTTTTATTACAATACGGTGTCACAAAACGATCACGGAATGAGCGCAGAAGTACACCCAACAACGTCCTTCAGTTTGACCGAAAACCATGACAATGGTACCATGACGGTGTTCGCACAAAAGGTGTGCCCGAGTGGTGGAATAGGTAGACACAAGGGACTTAAAATCCCTCGCCCCTAGGGCGTACCGGTTCGATTCCGGTCTCGGGCACCATTCGCCGAAAACACCGGTCATGGCGATAGCTTGGCCGCCTACGATGCCTCCCCAAAAGGCAATAAAAACCAAAGAAGCCTCTAGAAATCTAACAACTTCTAGGGGCTTCTCTGTATTTCGCATAAACAAAACTGAACAGCTCAGAAGGTCAGCTTCTTGAACTTCTCTATCTGCTCTTTTATAGCAATCTCGGTAGGCAGACGCTCCATGCTGCTGGCACCGTAGAAACCGTTGATACCAGTGCATCTCTCCAGAATATACTGAGCATCATCGGGCATGGCAATAGGACCTCCGTGGCAGAGAACAACGACATCTTCCCGAACTTTTCTGGCCGCAGCAGCCCAATCATCGATCAGATCGACGCAGTTCTCCAAAGACTTGGACGTCCTCGCACCTATGGACCCTTTGGTAGTCAATCCCATGTGGCAGACAAGTATATCCGCCCCCGCCTCGGCCATCGCCGTGGCATCCTGGGCACTGAACACGTAGGGTGTGGTAAGGAACCCCGCTTGAGAGGCCTTTCGGATGGCCTCGACCTCCAGATCATACCCCATACCGGTTTCCTCCAAGTTCTGGCGGAACACACCGTCTATGAGCCCAACTGTCGGGAAATTCTGAACTCCCACGAAGCCAAGATCTTCCAGTTCCCTGAAGAAGAGATCCCATATGACAAATGGATCGGTACCATTGATCCCGGCCAACACTGGAGTCCCTTGGACCACCGGTATAACCTCATATGCCATCTCCTTGACGATATCGTTGGCATTACCATAAGCCATCAGTCCCGCCAAGGAGCCCCGTCCGGCCATGCGATACCTTCCAGAGTTATATATGACGATGAGGTCAATCCCTCCAGCCTCTTCCCATCTGGCCGAGATACCCGTTCCCGCACCACCTCCTATTATGGGCGTACCTTCGGCAATCATACGGCGGAAGTTGCGCATCAGCTCTTCTCTTTTTTTAAGAAGTCTCACGAAAGCCCCTCCTTTATTTACATTTATTTAGATATTGCCCTAAAGTTAGCCACCAAGGCCTCGGCGAATTCCCTGTCGTTGATATGATACGGCAATCTCAGGATTCTTTTCGTGTCCGTCTGTATAAAAGTCTCTTCCAAGGTGCAGAAAAGCGCCTCGTCTGCCTCGGGATCGTAGAAAGGCATGCCAGGGGCATCTATCATGGAAACGCCTTTCTCGGGTAAGAGAAAGCGAACTGGGCCAGTAAAACGGTTGAGTTTATTTCCTATCCATCTTCCCATCGCTTCGTTCTCGTCGACGGTAGTACGCATCAAGGTGACTTGAGGATTGTGAACATACAGGGTACGATCTGAGTATTTCTCAGGGACCGTGTCTATCGGGCCAAAATTAACCATGTCTTGGGCTCCAACGGAGCCAACATAGGGAATTCCGGTTCGTATGAAAGCCCCTAAACGATCTTCACCGGCAGAGAGAACCCCTCCCATAAGATAGTCACATATTTCAGTTAACGTGACATCCAGTACCGAGGACACCATTCCCGAATCGACCAATTTTTCGAGAGACATACCACCGGTTCCGGTAGCGTGGAAAACCATGCATTCATATTCATCTCCCAGTATCTCCCGTACCATCTCGACACAGGGAGTAGTGACACCGAACATCGACAGCCCTAACAGCGGTTTCTCTTCGAGAACCTCGGGCACGGCGCAGTTCATCATACCCGCCAGTCCATGAGCAGCATTGCCTATAACCTTTCTGGAAATCGAATTGAGTCCAGCAATGTCCGTGACAGAGTAGACCATGCAGATGTCGTTGGGCCCCACGTAAGGAGCAATATCGCCCGACCCCATCGTGGAGACCATCACCTTGGGAGTACCTATGGGAAGACACCTCATGCCCTGAGTTACCAGAGAAGTGTTGCCACTTCCTCCCATTCCCAGCACACCTCCTACGTCATCACGACTCAGAAGAAACCGTTCCAAGGCGATTCCCATAGCCGAGACGGTCGCCCCCCGATCGGTAGGATCAACCAGAAAATTCGCTCCGTCGGGGTGGAAAGAAGCAACCTCATAATTTGTAATATCAACCGGGTGACTATGTCCCATACTCCCTACATCCACAAGAACCGTTCCGATTCCGGCCCGATTGATCAATTTTCGAGCATAGTTCAACTCGTCGAACTTCGTATCGCACGTGCCGATAACAAAGGCTTTTTTCAATTTTTTCCCCTCCTTACACGCTACAAAACTCTATACAATCTTATATCTATGATATCACCAAGATCGATCCAGTCGGAGCGATCAAACGACAGTAACAGCGAACACGCTATAGGTATCTCTGAGTAGATAACGTCTGTCAAATACAGACAAGAAGAAAAAACGAAACACCTTCTTCGTCCTGAGCCAAAGAAGGTGTTTCGTTTACGGTGACTCTGAAGCTCCTATCTACTCAGTTTTTTTCACCAACACCAGGAACATCTTGAAGGCCGTCGCAGCCTTCAGAGAATGGGGTACTCCAGCAGGCATAACCACGGATTGCCCCCCCCTGACAACCACCATTTCATCGCCGATTGTGATATGGGCCTCCCCTTCCAGGATGCAAGCCAAAGCATCTCCAGGAGCCGAATGTGTCGCCAACCCCTCTCCTTTGTCCAAAGCAAGCACGGAGAGATTGACTCCGGGTTTCTGAGCCATTGTCAAGCTAGCCACCTTACCCGGACTGTACTCTACGAGATCGGACAAGATGAAGAGGCTTCCTTTCTCAACGTTTTTGATCAGTTTGTTCATAAAGTACACATCCCCTTTCGTTCCCATACAAAACTACGATGAAGAGACCGTGAGATGGAGCAGAACACAATCATTGAGGGCCTCAATTTCGTGAAGAACTCCAGAGGGAACCATCAATACATCCCCCTCCTTCAGAGAATCGCCAGCGTCTTTCCGGCGCATTCGCACATCTCCCCGAAGAACCAGATACATAGTATCCCCCAAATACTTCTCCCCACTCACCATCTCTCCAGCCGGAAAGGAAAACAAAGCCATCCCAAGCCCTTCAGTATCAGAAAGAGCCATGCTCAAAACTTGTCCTGTACGTCTCTCCATGAGTGCCCCCAAATTACGGGGAGCATCCGTCGGAAGATTCTTCAAACCAGCCATACTTATCCTCTCCCTACACCCCAATTAGTTTAGTCCACATAATATATTTTATATTGTGCCTCCAAGAGGGTGTAAAAAACTTGTGCTATATCAAAAAACGACTGGAATATCTAGACAGTGTCGTGATGAATTTTATGTTGTGGTAAATTTTTTCAGAGAATAGAGACTCAGGAAGGGTTTACCATTGTAAGCATCGCATAGAAGACACAACATTTCGGATAGAGTCTGGAAACTACTGGACCCTCATCTGACAGACAGAGAGGGTTCGTAGGGAGGCAAGGCTCGAGACATCCGTCGGTGCGGTATAGCTACGAGATACGTAAAGAATGTCTCATCTTTTGTAGCTGCGGTGCAAATTCGTTTCTTGGCCCTTTGGGCAAATATCTCGCGACGATACTATCTAAGCTTCAGATACGTTTTTCACACAATATTTTAATTTATAATAACGTCGATTTCCCTGCTTTTCCTACCTGATGATAAGAGGTGCTCTGTGTCCTGTACGTTGGATCTTCGGTCTGTAGCCCCCTTTCTCAAGCCAGAAGGCTCTTGTGTCGCTTTTCTTCATCCACTCAGCCTTAGTTTTTTTTCGAGTTCACTTGTACTCAGGCCAGTCTTTCGGTGTTTTTCTGTCCTTGATGGTGCGATTTTAACCTGTATTTAGGTCAATTATTCCCGAAAAATTCATATGATCTTGCCTCCGAGGTCTTGAACATGAGGAATTGTAGTTCTCTAAGCTGGGAGAGAGGAGTTTTTAGAGGTATCCATCACCCTGACCTCTCGTTGTCAAAAATTTATTTTTACTAATTTTTTAAAAACAACCCGAGAGGCGGGAATTGCATATTGACTATAATCTAAGTAATAAAACGTATGTATATTTTTGTATACAGGCATATCATGTATATAAGTCCGACTTTTTAGATTTGCACTCTTTTCTATTCCTCTGAAATAGAGTACGACAAGAAAATGAGACAAATCTCGGATCGGAACAAAAACATATTCCATAAAGGAGGCAGAAATTATGAAGGGTTTTGCTATGCTTAAGATTGGTGAGGTTGGTTGGATTGAAAAAGAGCGGCCCCAATGCGGTCCTATGGATGCTATCTGTAGACCCATAGCACTGGCACCATGCACATCGGATATTCACACCGTGTGGGAGGGAGCCGTTGGTGAGCGACACAATATGATCCTCGGCCATGAAGGAACAGGAGAGGTCGTGGAAGTCGGTGAGCTTGTCAAGGATTTTAAGCCAGGAGATAAAGTTATCATACCCGCTATCACTCCAGATTGGAATTCTCTTGAGGCTCAGGCTGGATTTTCTATGCACTCCCATGGAATACTCCAGGGATGGAAATATTCTAACGTTAAAGATGGGTTGTTCGGTGATTTCTTTCACGTAAATGACGCCGACGGGAACCTGGCCCATCTGCCCAAAAGCATCGACCTCAAAGTCGCCCCAATGCTCTCGGACATGGTTCCCACAGGCTTCCATGGGGTAGAGTTGGCCGACGTTCAGTTTGGTGACAACGTCATGGTCATTGGTATCGGTCCGGTTGGTCTGATGGCTGTCGCAGGAGCGAATATGAGAGGTGCTGCCAACCTCTACGCCGTCGGATCGCGTCCCACTTGCATAGAGGCCGCAAAATTCTACGGTGCCACCGAGTTTATTAATTATAAAGACGGCCCCGTGGCAGAACAGGCATTGAAGCTTACCAACGGCGTGGGCATGGACAAGATCATCATCGCTGGTGGTACGGTTGACACCTTTGCAGAAGCGGTCAAGGCACTCAAGCCTGGTGGCAAAATCGGTAACGTCAATTACCTGGGCTCAGGTGAGACGATCAACATTCCCCGTACGGACTGGGGGGTAGGTATGGGGCATAAGATAATCAAGGGCGGACTTACTCCTGGCGGACGCCTTCGAATGCAGAAGTTGGCCCGCCTGGTTTCGACCGGTAAACTGGACCTCTCTCCCCTGATTACCCATCCATTTAACGGTTTTGAACACATCGAAGAATCTCTATACCTGATGAAGGACAAGCCCAGGGATCTTATCAAACCGGTCGTCCTGCTCTGATCGAATCGATTTTTATATAGATTGTGGGGTGGCCTACAGCGGCCGCTCCACTTTCTTACGAAAAGGAGCATGCACATGAAAGTACTCGTTGTCTCCGGTTTTCTAGGCTCAGGAAAGACAACGTTCATCAAAGAAATGGCTAACCAAACACGACAGAACTTTGTCGTGCTGGAAAACGAATATGCTGACGTAGATATTGATGGCGAACTCCTAAAGGACTCGCCCCTCTCCGTCTGGGAACTTACGGAGGGGTGCATCTGTTGCTCGATGAAGGCCGATTTCGCCACATCCATTCTGACGATTTCCAACTCCTTCTCCGCGGAGTATCTCATCGTCGAACCAACCGGAGTCGGATCGTTGGGTGCGATCATGGACAATATCGGCAAGGTGAGCTATGAGCGAATAGAGATCCTGGACCCCATCGCTCTCGTAGACATTCACTGTCTCGACGAATACACCACGACCTTTGACGAGCTCTACAGGGATCAAATCCGAAACGCAGGCACGATTCTTCTCTCCAAAATCGAGGACTCTTCATCAGATGCAATTGAACGTGCGATACAAACCCTGCGAGGTATAAACGATGACTCGGATATCCCGACGACACACTATACAACCCAACCCCTTGAATGGTGGAACGGACTGCTCAACAAAGCGTGGATTCCGGGACATTTAAAGACCATCGAAAACGACGAGCACCCCGATCTGGATCAGGCAAGCTATGTAGGATTCTCTGTCAAAACCATGAACGAATTTTTGGTGAAGCTACAGTTTCTCTTACGGGGGACCTTCGGTAAGATATACAGAGCAAAAGGGTACTTTCCTGTGGAAGGGGAATGGGCTCGCTTTGACGTCGTCAACGACCGCTACGTCATCGAACAATGCGATCCCTTCGAGGAATCACGAATGGTCGTCATCGGCAAGGATCTGAACAGAAAATACCTTCGGAAGGTATTCGTTGAGAACGAAAAACTTTTTTAAAGTACCAGATGAGAGTCCAATAGAAAGATGAAAAACCGTGATCTAGCCTCCGCTGACCGTGACGAAAAGATTATGAAACGAAGCCGCACCTTTTCTCGCGCACTGTTGATATGAGAAAAGCCCTGTGTCTCCAACCAAGTAGATCGGGTACCCAAAGCACTTTTCTACCTCACTATGTACCAGAGTAGCTGTCGTCTCCCAATTTGTGTCGATGACCTCTCCTCAGGGGCGTTACTTCACTAGCAAGGCTTTTCCTCGCACAACTGAAAGAAAGGAGCATCAAAATCAGCATGGACGGGCTCTTTCCCGCAAGCTTTTGCGAATATCTTCGCTTGAACAACATCAAGTGTCTTCATTACTCTCTGGGGTATCGACTTCCCTGGGAGGTTTACCTAGGACCCATGAAAAACATAGCGATTTACACTAAATAACTTCATTTTCAGCTTGGTTTTGACTAAATTGTACAGCTACATCGCACAGTTTAGCTGACCTCTCCCATACCGTTGTATGAAACTAGCCGATCTACCCCTGCCAGCAATACAAAAAACCCCGTCAAGCAACGACGGGGTTTTGCTAATTATTGTCAACCTCAGAGAATAGGTTAAATGTAAAAATGGTGGAGCTAAGGTCCTCCATGTTGACAGCCTTAAAACAAGGAATTCAAAGGGCCTGAAGGGTTTAACTACTATCCATATTGTACGGTTGGTTGTACAAATTAATGCCTATTGGAGCTTGGTCAAGTTACGTCAACCGCTTCTCCGCAACAAAAAAACGCCCCCCAGCCTATAAAAGACTGAGGGGCATTATATCACTGTCCATCCCGATACATCCTATCCAGCTCGGCAATCCGGGCATCGACTTCCTCTTGTGAACGAGGCCCTTCCCGTTGCCCGGGTACAGGTTGCGGCTCGCTCGGTACTTCCCGCAGAGCTTCCGGCGACTCTGCCCGCATTACCTG